>ODAK010000667.1_pt1 | contig 39165 bp, 36 predicted proteins | sample 1539591 | NCBI WGS metagenome assembly ODAK01 (sample SAMEA3539303, study PRJEB22396) | soil metagenome | biome: tundra; feature: field; material: soil | place: USA | collected 2010-05 | depth 0.15 m | reverse complement strand
CTTCCGTGCGTGTAAACCGCTCTACCGTGTGCATCGCATCGCTGTGCGGATGCCCCACCGTATCGAGATTCGTCTTATCGTTAAAGCCTGTCGTGTCGACCACCAGCGTGTCGCCATCCCACCTGCCCACCGGATGGCCGAACCACAGCGGGTCGGGATTCGTCGCATGCGGCAAACCATCCGTGTGAATTATCTCGAACACATTCCACGCTTCGTACAGAATCGCCATCGTGTCGTTCGTCTGGACGATCCGGATCGGAAAAGGCGAGTTCATCGACCGCGTCAGCCCCTGCGGCAGGCAATGCCCCGTGTAATCGAACTTCGCCGGATCGTAGTCTTTGAAAATCTTCGCGTACTCCGGCGTGAAAGGGATCGTCCCCGGACCCTTCTGCGCCGCCCCCGCATCTCTCGACATGTCGGGCACGTAAGGCCGCTCCCAGACACCATTCAGATCCGGCTTGCCATTCGCCAGACGCGGGATCGATGACGATTCCGCCCGCCCGACAACGGCCAGACAAATGAAAGCGGTAATGCGAATCAGCACCTTCACGGCGAGTTGATTCTACCTCAAATCGACTCCCTCACCGTCAGCGGACTGGCCATCGCATAGCGTGCGATCTCTTCCTTCTTCAAAAACACAACGCCGGGATGCCGCTGTGCATACGCGATGAACTCCTCCAGCACCTGCACGCGCGACGGCCTTGCCACGCGATCATGCGTCGCAATCGACATCATGCGCCTTTTATGCGCCGACTCCGCATACAAGGCATCGAACTCCGCCTTCAACTCACCAGCGAAATCAGCGCACGTCCGCCAGCGATTCTCGTAATTCTGATAATCGTTCAGCTGGAACGTATACGGCACCACCATGAAAGGCTTGTTCTGCACGGCGATCACGAAAGGCTCGTCGCGGCTCAGATCGTCCGTGTGATACAGAAAGCCAAGCTCCTGCAGGATCTCGAGCGTGTTCGGCGTTCCCCGCATCCCCGGCGCATTGAAGCCCAGCGGCCGCACACCGGTGACGCGCTCCACAGTCTTCGCGCCCGTTTCGATGGACGCCTTCTCTTCTTCGCGCGGCTTATCGTAGATCGCGGCCCATGTCTGCGCATGCGCCGCTGCTTCATGGCCGCGCTGGACAATCTCTTTGGCCAGCGCCGGATGCTTGTCCACCGCCAGCCCCACCATGTGCGAAGTCACCTTCACCTTATGGCGATCGAACGCGTCCAGCAGCCGCGGCACACCCTCCTTGAACCCGTACTCGTACCACTTCTCTGTGGGCAGATCGCGATAACGCGTGTCGAGATTTCCCCACGGACCGTTCGCGCCGCGCTCCGGCTGCGCCCCCGTTTCGAACTGCATCGACAGCGATACAACGAAGCGGGCACCGCCTGGCCAGAAGCCCGCACTCTGCGACTTCGCCACCTGCGGCGCCATACCCATTCCCAGCGCCGCGCTGCCCTTCATGAATCCACGCCTGTCCATATGTTGCCCTCGCGCTGAGAATATCAGCCTGGTCCGGATGTATAATCTCCGCTACGTGAAGAGATTATTTCTCATCTCGATTTTGTGCTGGCCGCTGTGCGCCCAATGGTTCGGTTACCCCACGCCGGGCATCCCGCGCACCGCGAATGGCAAGCCGAATCTCACCGCGCCCGTACCTCAAGCCGCCGACGGCCATCCCGACCTCTCCGGCGTGTGGAGCCCCGACGCCCGCCCGCTCCAGGTGATCGCGCCCGACTCCGCCATTCCCTTCCAGCCGTGGAGCAAAAAGTTGACCGAAGAACGCGCCGACGGTGCACGAGGCAAAGACGACCCTGCCGCCTTTTGCGTCCCCGGCATGCCCAAGCTGCTCGTGCTGCCTTACCCGTACAAGATCGTGCAGGTCCCCGGCATGATGGTGATGCTCTATGAAGGCTTCACCACTTACCGCCAGATCTTCACCGACGGCCGCCCACTGCCCAAAGACCCGCAGCCTTCCTGGCTGGGCTATTCAACCGGCAAATGGGACGGCGACACTTTCATCGTGGACACGATCGGCGTCAACGACCGTACCTGGCTCGACAACGCCGGGCGTCCCCACAGCGACGCCATGCACCTCACCGAGCGCTACCACCGCCGCGACTTCGGCCACCTCGACATGAAGCTGACCATCGACGATCCGAAGGCTTACACGAAGCCGTGGTCAGTCGATGAAAACGCCGTCCTGCTGCCCGACACCGACCTCCTCGAATACGTCTGCAGCGAAAACAACAAAGACGTCCCGCATCTGGTCGGCAAGTAAGACTATCTGGGTGCCGGAGTCGCAGCCGGCGGGGTCGCAGGAGGAAGTGCCGGTTGCGGCCCGATTACCGACGTCAGTGCCGTGTAAGCACACTCCTCGTCTTTACTGCCACCACCGACTCCGATCGCGCCGATCAGCTGACCGTCCACAATAATCGGCAACCCGCCCGACACTGGAAAAACACCCAGCGCAGCCCAACGCATCTGCAGCGACAGATTATTCGCCACCTGATTCGCGCGCGCGTGGCTGGAATCGCGCGTGTAGAGAACGCTCTTCGCCTTCAACTCCGCTGTCTCTATGTTGATCGGCACCTGCCCATCCATGCGATAAGAATGCACAATCTGTCCGGTGGGCGAAAGAATAAAAACCGTCACCGCCTGGTTATTCCTCTTCGCGAACTCCACACAAGCCTGCGTGAGCTTCTCCGCCGTTTCGACGTTAATTTCGTTCTTGAAGAGTGTCTTCTTCGCAGCCTCATCGGAAATAACAAACTTACCGATGTTCTGGGCGGCGCCTGTGCCCGCACCCAATGCAATCAAAGCAGTCGCAATCGCGCATCTATATCCCATGGCTCATCTCTCCGTGGCGCTTAGTCTACATCAACAACCGTCCCCCACTTTTGATACACTACCCGTGCCATGAAAGCCGCCATAGCCACGGCCCTGTTGTTCGTGGCCGTCGCGCCCGCGCAGTGGATCAAGTACCCGACGCCCGGCGTTCCCCGCACATCCGACGGCCACCCCAACCTCTCCGCCCCCGCGCCCCGCACCGCCAACGAAAAGCCCGACCTCTCCGGCGTCTGGGTCGTCGAACCCGGCTACACGTCCAACATCGCGAAAGACCTCAAGCCCGGCGAACTCACTATGCAGCCCTGGGCCGCGGCGCTCTACCAACACCGCCAGGACACCGCCAGCCGCGAAGATCCCCAGGGCCACTGCGTCCTCTCCGGCGTGCCGCGCGAAAACGTTGTCCCCTACCCTTTCAAGATTCTCAACTCCAACGGCATCCTCGTAATCCTCTACGAAGCCCTCCACAGTTACCGCCAGATCTACATGGACGGCCGCGCCCTCCCTGAAAATCCCAATCCCGCATGGATGGGCTACTCCGTCGCCCACTGGGAAGGTGACACGCTCGTCGTCCAGTCCTCAGGCTTCGTGGACGATAACTGGCTCGATAACGGCGGCCATCCCGGCACCGAAGCTCTCCGCCTCACCGAAAAATTCCACCGCCGGGACTTCGGCCATCTCGATCTTCAGTTGACCGTCGATGACCCGAAAGCCTACACGAAACCCTGGACCGTCAACCTCCGCTTCACCGCTCAACCCGACACAGACCTCATCGAATACGTTTGCGACGAAAATGAAAAGGACCTTAAGCATCTGGTTGGTAAGTAACGCGCTAAGTAGCGCCGTGAGTTGCGCCCTGCTGCCTGCGTTTGCCTGCGCTCAGTGGATGAATTACCCCACCGCTGGCATTCCACTCACGCGCGACAACAAGCCCGACCTAACCGCCCCCGCGCCAAAAACCGCCGGCGGAAAACCCGATCTCTCCGGCATCTGGGAAGCGCAGGACCAGACTTACTTCTTTGACCTCGCCGCCGGCCTCAAACCCGAAGACGTCACCCCCACCCCCTGGGCGCAGGCCATTCAGAAAATGCGCCAGGAGCGCGATCATGTCGACGACCCGCTCTCCCAGTGCCTGCCGCAGGGCGTGCCACGCGTCAACACCAACGGCATCTTCCCTTTCAAAATCATCCAGACGCCAACCGAGATCGTCATCCTCTACGAGCAACTCGGCCTCTTCCGCCAGATCTTCATGGATGGCCGCAAACTCGCCCCCGACCCCAACCCGGCCTGGCTCGGCTACTCCACCGGGCGCTGGGACGGCGACACTCTGATCGTCGATACGACAGGCTTCAACGACAAGACCTGGCTCGACACCACCAAAGGCCGCCCAGCCAGCGAATTGCTGCACGTGCAGGAGCGCATCCGCCGCACCAGTTTCGGAAATCTCGAACTCCGCGCTACCATAGACGATCCGAAGGCGTTCACCAAACCCTGGACCACCACACCACAGAAAATGCACCTGCTTCTTGACACCGAGATCCTCGAATTCAACTGCAACGAAAACGAGAAAGACCTGCCGCACCGGGTCACAAAGTAATCCATGCGCATCTCCGCCGCGCTGGCTTTGCTTCTCTGCGCTCTCGCTGCGTCCGCGCAGGTCCCCGATCTCATCCTCCTGAACGGTAAAGTCATCACCGTCGACGACCGTTTCTCGATCGCGCAGGCCATCGCCATCAAAGGCGACCGGTTCCTCGCCACGGGCTCCAGCCAGCAGATCGCGAGTCTCGCCGGACCCGACACACGCCGCATCGACCTCCACGGCCGCACTGTAATTCCGGGCCTGATCGACGACCATATCCACCTTCTGCGCGCCGCCTCCACATGGCTGCGCGAGCTTCGCTTCGACGGCGTCTACTCGCGTACGCAGGCCCTTGACATGCTGCGTGCCCGTGTCAAAACGGCCCAGCCCGGCGAATGGATCTACAATCTCGGCGGCTGGATGCACCAGCAGTTCAACGACAATCCCGCGCCTTTCACGGCTGAAGAACTCGACCGCATCGCACCTGAAAATCCCGTCGCGCTGCAGGAGTCTTACTATCAGGTCTTCCTCAACCACCGCGCCTTGCACGCGCTTGGCATCGAAGCCAACAAACCCGATCCACCTGAGTTCCTCAAAGGTTCGATTCAGCGCGACGCGGCTGGCATGCCGACCGGTATCGTCAAGAGCGACATCGCCGCCACGCGCGTGGTCGCGAACCACCTCCCGAGAGTCCCCGCCGGCGAACTCGAATCGAGCGCCGCCGCACTCGTCAAAGACATGAACCGCGTGGGTCTGACGTCATTCGGCGTCCCCGGTTGTGACGCCCCGACACTCAGCATCTTTCAGAAGTGGCACGCCGCCGGCTCCCTCAACGCCCGCATCTTCTGCATCGACGGAACAGCGGCAGCCAGGCCCGATCAGGTGGCCGCCACGATCGAACAACTCGCCCCCCTGCGCGCCAAACTCTTCCAGGGCGACAGCTACATCGATCACATCGCTTTCGGTGAAAGCATCTACACTCCGCTGCACGACCCGATGTTCACGATCAAATCCGATCCGCAGCCCGACCAGCTCGAGCAATGGCGCAGGATCGCCCGCGAGATCGCGAAGGCCGGCCTCCCCATGCATGTGCACGCCGAACTGCACGACACCATCAACGCTTTCCTCGATCAGATCGAGGCCATCAACCGCGAGTTCCCGATCCACAATCTGCGCTGGGTCTTCGCGCATCTCAATCAGATCGATGCCTCACAGCTCGAACGCATGAAAAAGCTCGGCATGTACGCCGCGATTCATCCCTGGGCCGTAATCAACGGCGCGCTAATGCCAGACATGCCGCCCTTCAAAACCATCCAGGCAAGCGGCATCACCTGGGGCCTGGGCAGCGACGGCACCGCTGCCAACGATTACGCGCCTTTCAACACGCTTCAGTTCGCCGTGACGGGTCAGATGGCCGGCGGCGCCAAAGTGAACAGCCAAACCATCAGCCGCGAAGATGCCCTGCTCGCGCACACACGGAAGAACGCCTACTTCCTCTTCCAGGAAAACAACCTGGGCTCCATCCAGCCCGGAATGTTAGCAGATCTTGTCGTTCTGGATCGCGACTACCTGATAATCCCCGCCACCCAGATCCACGACATCAAACCAGTCATGACCATAGTCGGCGGCCGCATCGCTTACGAGTCCCGTTAACGCCCCACCGGATTCCCGTAAACCTCAATCCAGTCGATCCGCGAAGACCCGCCCGCGCCGTGACCGCTGCCGATCGTCAGATCCGTAAACCCGATCTCATCCACCTTGCTCAGATCCGGATTCTCGATCCACCGCCCGTCATTGCCTTCCGTCACATGCTCCGGATCGAAATGCCGCCAGTGAATATCACCCAGCGACATCTCCGTCTCGCGCCAGTCCACGGTGTAGCCATCCGTGTGATCGCCGATCAGCCAGGTTCCATCGCCCAGCTTGACGATCGGCCGCAGCAGATGAAACCCAGCCTGTTTCGTCCGCCACCGGATCTTCGCAAGCCCGGTCAGATCCACAAAATTCGTCTTGTCCCGCAACGCCAGCGCACAAGGCGCCGAACAAAGCCCCGTCCAGATGTACGACGGCTCGTCCTTCGGCGATTCGTGATGCACGATCTGAATATCGCCCTTGCCCGGCCCGTAAAGTTTCAGCTCCAGGTTGGCGTTAGTAAGAAAGTCCGCGGTTACCGGCACTTCCGCCGTACCTTTCGGCGTCTCTTTGAAGGTTTCCTTCAGGAACAGCGGCGGCCGGTGATCCTCCGGAATGAAGCGCGGTGCTCGCCCCTGACCGCGTCCGGCTGCCGCCGGAGGAGTGGGTGCCGTCTGTGCCGCCAGCGCCCCGGCAAAACAGGCCGCAAGCCCGATTCGTCGGGTAATTTGCTTCAGAAAGTGTGTAGTCACGCGAATTCCAGTGTAGTGCAGAATTGAGGTGGGGCGGGCGGTTCCGTCCGCCGGTTTGGTCTTACCCGTCTGCACAACAACTGCCACTCCTGGTTTTACAGAGCCCCGACCGCAAGGGAGTGGGTTGCCGGGGCACGCTCCTACTTCTTAGCCGACTCCACAATCGCATTCAGCGCAGGAATATCTTTCAACTCCGGCGCCGTACTCTTAAACGTCCGGATATAAGCATAGATATCCTTAGCCTGCTTGTCCGACAAAGCCTTCTCCCCGAAATTAGGCATAGAAGTAGAAGGCACAATAGGCGCCACATTCGCCCGCCCTCTCAGAAACGAGATAAAACGATCTTCAGTCCCCAGGTTTCCCCAGTTCCCCACAAAAGCCCGCGCCCCTGTCTCTCCGTTATACCCATGACACGCATAACAGGCATAAGAGTAATACAGCGCCTTCCCATTCGCCGAATTCCCGGTAACCGGGCTGGCAGGAGCCGGATTATGCCCCGGCCCGACCGCACCCCGCCCCTGCGCATGAAGAGCCGCAAACGGCGCCAGCGCGCAAATCAATCCCGCAATCAAAAAATTCCTATTCATTCCAATCCCTTAACGAGGCTGCGTCACGACGTCGATCATATAAGGCTCACCGCGCTTCGCCGCCGCCACGCCACGCTTCAGCGCCGCCGACAACTTCGAAGGATCGGTGATCGGACCTTCGCCCGCCATCCCGTATCCGCCCGCCATCTTCACATAATCGATGAACGGATCCCGCAGCGTATTCCCGATATGCGCGCGATCTTCACCGCGCCCGCGCACGCCCGCCATGTATTCCACGAACATGTACTCCTGATGCCAGGCGCGATTGTTGTGCATCACGGTCAGCATTGGCAGCTTATGGTGCACCGCCGTCCACAGCACGCCCGGAGCATAGTTAAGATCGCCATCGGTCTGGATATTGACCACAATCCGATTGCGTCCGCGCGCCGCCAGTGCCGCGCCCACCGACGCCGGGGCGCCGTAGCCCATTCCGCCCGCGCCCTGCCCGCCGAGATAGCTGTAAGGCTTGTTGTGATCCCAGAGTTGGTTGTTATGCCCGCCCGAGAAACTGCTCGGCGAAGAGAAGCACCAGTCTTCGTTCATGATCAGCGGCCACAGCTCGGCATAAACGCGCGCTGTGCTGATTGGCGAGCCGTTCCAGCCGGCACGCTTCGCTTCCACCGCCGCCGCCACTGCCGTCACATGCGCTTCGTGATTGGCGCGCGCATGTTTCGCGGCGCGTTCCTGAATGCGCGACTTCTGATCCGGCGTCATCTGCTGCTTCACCGCTTCAATGATCAGCGGCAGACTCGCTTCGGCGTCGGCATCGATCGGAGTTGCTGCTGCGGCAGCGCCACCGCCACGTCCTCCTCTGCCCTGCCGGCCACCACCGCCGCCTGGGGCAGCAGCGCCCAATCCGCCGAAGCCGATTCCCAGCGGATCGCGCGGACCCGCAATCTTCGCCACCACCGGTCCCATAATCGCCGCCTGCGTGCCCGCCACTTCCAGACCGAGCGTGTAATCGTATTCCGCACTCGCGCCCGGCCCGCACAGCGGATGCCTCTGCGGGAAGCTCATCGGACCATTGGTCGCCGCGGTGCTCGTGCACGCGCCCACCAGTTCAGCCAGTTCCACCGAGCGCTTCACGCCTTCCGGTGTTCTCAAACGGCCCACTGCGATTCGCGGATTCTGGGCGTCGAGAAGGCCCTTCGCAATCTCGCGCGCTCGTGTCGTATCCACAGTCACGAACGTCGGCGGCTTGTACGTCGGCACCTGCAGGTTGCCCGCATTGTCTTTCTGAATCTCGGAATCGAGCACCACCAGCGTGGGTCCCATCGGCGGCGTAATCGCCTCCGCGTAAGCGCGCTGAATGTCCCGAAGCGATTCGTCAAGCGTCTTCGACTGCGCATCCCACTTGGTGTAACTGCGCACCATCCCAGCCATGTCGTGCGCCGTATGCGCCGCGATGAAGTCGGGGTCGTTGCCCGCGAGCAGCAGCACCGGGACCTTGTCCTGATACGCCTGGTAAATCGACATGGCGGCATGCTGAATGCCGATGGTTCCATGCAGCAGCGCGAGCATCGGCTTGCCTTCGGCCTTTGCATAACCGTGCGCCATCGTCACCGCCGACTCTTCATGCAGCGCCGTGATGAACTCCGGCATGGTGTTCGGAGGATTGCCGTAATTGATGAAGGATTCCTGCAGGCCTTCGAAGCTCGAGCCCGGATTGGCCGCCACGAATTCGATCCCGAGGTCTTTCACCACCTGAACCATCAGATCGGAACCCGGGCGCGTGATCAGCCGCGCAACGGCGGGAGGCCGTACATTCCCGGCATCGCGATCGAGTTGCGCCTGCGTAGGTGCAGGGACGCCGGTCGACGTCGCGGAACCATTTCCGCCCGCCTGCTGCGCCTCCACAATAGGTGTGGTGGTTGCCAGCGCCGCTGCGCTCGCTGCCGCGCCTTTCAGGAATCCACGCCGCCCGATCGAACTCTTTCGTGATTTTGCCATGATCTGTACTTCGCGCCTTTCTGATGGAACGGTTCAATAATATCAAGGATTAATTTTGCGCCCCAAACAACGCGAAAGCGACACAGACGCCCTCGTGCTCCTCCACGCAAACTCGCCGGAGTTCAGATCGACCGCAGTGCGCGTATGGTGGCTCGGCGGCGGATGTGCACATGCTCTCGAGTTCCTTGCTCTCGCCGCTCAGCACATATTCCGCAACCGCAGTTGCGTCGCCAGGCCGAATAGCTGGCCAACTTAACCGTGGACCCATCAGAACGGGCAGAGCCACACCCATAACCCCAAGCGTAAGCGCGGGGAAATCCTGTCATTCACGCGCTCCGAAAATATTCCCTACTCGATTCGCACCAACAACTTATCGGCGGCTTCCGGATTCCGTGAAACCGGCTTCCACAGTCACGTCTGCTACCTTCCAGTCGAGAAGCCGGACGTTCCTGTGATGTGCCGGCGCACCTTTCCTGCTCAATTCCTCGAGGCACTGAGCAGGAACGTCAGAAGAACAGGCCCTGAAGACCGGACGGGGTAAACAAACCGGCGCAGCCTGACCGAGATCAGGTAACTGCCTCTGACAAAGGCGGGCTTGGAGCGCTCCAAATTTGAGTTCTTTGAAAATCACCTTCCGGCGCTGCCGGCTTCGGCGTTCTGCAATTGCAGGCTGACTCGTTCTCCATTGATCAGCACATAACCCGAATCCAGCAGCGCCTGGCCTGTGCAATCGAACTGCTCGTACGTCCGCAGCATATTCAGCGAAAAAATAAACTCCACCGCCACCTGGCTTGCCGCCGAAGTGTCTTCGCCGCCACCCACCCTTATGGAAGTCGCAAAATCGATACCGTCGAAATCACCGTGATCTTCTTTGAAATACGCGAGCGCCGGGCGAATCAGATGCGCCACATGCTGATCGAATGCCAGCGCCGCCAGCTTGTACTGCGAACCCGCGCCCGATTCCGGCAGCGCCGTAGTCACTGATACCTGCAGATACAAACCCTTGTGGAACGGAATGAAAGCGGGCGGCGCATAGCGAACAAAATGAGCTTGCGCATTCATCTCCTGCACCATGCGATCGAGCGCGGGCTGCCAGGTTGCCTGCACGTTCTTCAGCGCCTCCGGTGAAGTGGCTCGTTCTTTCGGGGCTTCCTTCGGAACTTCGGGAACCGGCAGTTTCAATGCATTCGCCACGAACGCCTTCGCCGCCAACGATTGTGGTGCCTGCGGCGCGCGAGGCGCGTTCGCCGAAGCATCCAAAATGGGTTCGTTTTTTCGTTTTCCATCGGGGCCCAGCCAAAACGAAATCGGCTTGGCGTTGAGGAACGCCTCTCCTTCAAAGAGCGCCGCATGCTGCGCTTCAGGATTGGTGGCGGCAACCAACCGCCGCGCGGCCTCTCGCGGCAGAATCAGCACCACATTCTCGGCCTCCTCGGCGGGAACGCCGATCACCTTTCGGCGCACATGATGCGAGATCTCGAACGCGAACGCCTGCACTTCCGTCGCATTTTCGAGCACTGGCACGGCAGCCTGCAACAGCGGCAGGATCACGTCTTCGTAAGTCTGGCGCGCGCGTTCTTCCGGCTTCATCAGTTCCGCCGAATACGACGCGAAATAGTTGCCCGTAATCTTAAGCGCCGTCTGCCCGTGCACCTGATCGAATTGGACCGACCGCTGGTCGTTCTTTCCCTGCTCGGCTTCGGAAAGATCCAGCACCCGGCTGAAATAGAACGCGTACGGGAAATGGTGCCCTGCCGCCGCCTGTGTGATCTGCTTCAGAGGCGAAAAATACTTCGTCTGCAGCTCGCGCATCGCAGGATCGCGAATCTCCGCCGGGGCCAGCACCTGCGCGTGAGCCGTGGCGCCCGTCAGGATTGCCGAAAGTAAGAGCGCTCGGAACGCGTTAGTTAGCCGCATAAAAAACTCCCTGCTGACGATAAGGTGGATCCGACACCGCGCGCAGATAAGCGACCACGGCATCGATTTCCGTTGGCGTCAACGTATTTCCATAAGGTGGCATAGCCGGCGATTTGCTCAGCCCCGCCCCGCCATGCGCAATGATCGAAATCAGACTGACATCGCTCATCGCATTCAGAACCGCGCCTTCCGTGAAGCCATGCGGCATCGGATCGAGATTGTCGTGATTCGAGACGCGCTCCGGTGTCGATTCCGAATCGTGGCACCGCACGCAGTGGATCTGGTTGACCTTCAGACCCAGCGTCGCCTGATAGCTCAGGGCGATCTCTTCGACCGCGACTTCCACAGGCTTACCCGCGCCCGTCATGGTGCGCGCCACAATCCGGTACCGCCCCGCCATGCCGCCGAGCGCCGCGGTTGTCGTGAATTGTCCATCTGCACCGGTCAGACCGCGATCGGGTTGGAATGCCATCCCCTGCGCGCCGCTGAACTGCACCAACGCCCCCGCGACCGGAGTACCTTTCGCATCGTTGACCTGCACCACCACCGGCTGATCCAGCGCCGCGCCCACGCCCGCCGCCTGCTTTTCACCGCTCACCATAACGATCGCGGTGCCGAACGCTTTAGCCTGCAGCGGAGGAGCTTCGGTTCGTTTGGCACACGCGCCAAGTACAAGAGCCAGAATGAGAAACGACGCGCGCGTTCTCATTTCTTCGCTCCGTTCTTCTGTGCCATCAGAAACGCCGTGATAGCCTTGGCATCGCCGTCATCCATATTCCACACCGGCTCCAGCGACCCGGGCCGCAGCGTCTGCGCATTCTTCAGCCAGTGAAAAATCCAGGCCGCGTTCAGCCGCGTCCCGACCTGCGTCAAAGTCGGCCCCACGTAACCCTTGTCCTTAGACGCATCGACGATATGGCAGGCCTGGCACGCATACTTGCCGTAGAACAGCCCGCGCCCTCGCTCCACGTCAGCCTGTACAGCGGGGTTATCCTCGCGTTCAAAGGCGGGAGTCTGGTAGACCGTCATGATGTAGTCGGCCAACGTATTCGCTTCGGCCGTAGTCACGTTGAACTTCGGCATACGCCGAATCAGCGCGGGCCGCAGCGTATTCGGATTCTGCAGGAAGCTCACCAGCCAGGCGCGCTGCACGCTGGTGCCTTCCCATGTGAGATCGGGCGCCAGATCGCCGCCGCGGCCGTTGATGGCGTGGCAACTGAAACACGCCATGTCGTTCATCAGTTGGCCGGCTTTGCCCGCCGGGTGGTAATCGGAAGGCTTCGCCGCGGCAATTCGCAGCGCCGCGGGCAACCGCTGCGCGCGCTCGGTCTGAGCGAGAAGCGCGGTCGTCAGCGCGGCCACCTGCGCCGGCGCCAGTGTGTACTGCGGCATCTTCAGCGCGGTCCCGAACGATCGCGGATTCTTAATCTTCGCTTCAATGTAAGCGGGCAGATTGTGTTCGATGCCTTCCGCGAAGACGATCTTCGCCATCGGCCGGCTGCCCACCATCGTCAGTTCCGGCGCGAAATTATCCGGCTTGCCGGCGCCGTTGATTTCGTGACAGGCCGGGCAGCCGCGTTCGATCACCAGCGCCTTGCCGTGATCGATCTGCGCCTTGCTGGCCGCGTCGTAATGAAGGTTGCCGACGAAATCCGAATCGGACTTACTGCCCAGAAATCCCAGCAACAGGCCGAGCTGTTTGTTGTCGAAACGGAAGTGCGGCATCTTCGTGTCGGGGTCATAGCCTTTCGGATTTCGCAGCCAGTTCTCCAGCCACTCCGTCGTGACCTTCGACCCGACACGGGTCAGTTCCGGCCCGATGTTGCCGCCCACCAGATTGCCCGCCGCGTTCTGAATGGCGTGGCAGGAAGAACAGAAAGCCTCGCCATAAACGCTCGCACCTTCCTGCGCCGCCGCATCGTCCGGCTTCACGGTCGAGCCGCCAGATTGATATGGCGTGCTCTGCGCCACGAGGAAAGCGGAGATGTCGCGGATCTCATCGTCTTTGAACTGGAAGTTCGGCATGGTGGCCGACCCGGCATAAGCCTGCGGATTCTTCAGCCACGCGCCGATCCATTCGCGGCTGGTCTTGCTCGCAATGTGCTGGAGCGAGGGCGGGTCATCCGTTGCTTTCATCATGCCGCCGTCAGGAGTTTTGATCGTGTGACAGCGAACGCAGCCGTAACTGGCGAGGGTGTCGCGGCCCGTGTTCAACTGCGGCGTACCGGGCAGACGGTTCAGGTGGCACTGGCCGCAGCCCGCTTCGAGATGCCCGGCGGGTAGAATAGATGCCTCCCAGGCCTTGCTGCTGCGATGCGCTTCTTCAACGGTAGTTGCCGCGCCTTGCCCGCCATGGCACAGCACGCAGCCGAACTCATTCAGCTTGTGAGGGACGGTGGGATGCGGTCGAAACGGCTGCGCCTGAACGTCGGTAAGGCTTCGTTCCTTCATCCCGACGTGACAGGTGGTGCAGCGATCCACGACATCGATATCGGGCAGCCAGGTCTGCTGCACGCCGCTCTGAAAGCGCCGTGTCAGAGAAACAGCATCGCTGCGCCCCGAAACCAGGCGCAGGTATTGATTCTGATAGCCGCGCCATGGGCGGAAATAATCGCGCGCGGGAACAACGCTGAGGAGTAACAGCAGCAGCACGCTGAGCGTACCGAAGGCGCGGGCGCTGTCGCCGAAGAGGAACTTCCTCATATCTGGCCACTCCAGGGACTGACCAGCGACCAGCCAGGCCCGCGGAAGAATGTCCCGGTGATCGTCAGGACGGCCGTCTCCACGAGGAACCACGACATGACCCAGAAAGACAGCGGCCGCGTCGACAGCCACGCGCGGAAGCGGCCGGGGTTCGGCTTCTGGCTCGCGGAGTAGAACATCAGGCCAGAGACCAGCAGCGAGGACGGCAGCGCGACAAGCACGTCGAACCACAGCAGGAAAAGCGAGAACAGCACCGTGACGATGGTCAGAAGCCGCAGGCGCCCCGCCCGATTGTGAGACCAGAGCGGTTCGTCCGCGACGTTGATCTTCACATAGGGAATGGCGATCAGGGCCAGCACAACCAGGCCCGGAATCAGCACTCCTGCGACGACCGGCGGGAAGTAGTGGAGCAACTCCTGGAGGCCCAGGAAGTACCAGGGCGCTTTCGCGGGATTGGGAGTCTGCAGGGGATTCGCCAGTTCTTCGAGCGGGGCGTCAAAAACGATCGCCACCGCAACCAGCGCCAATGTCAGTACTTCAATGGCGACCGCGGCGCGGAAGAGCGCCTCCGGATATGTCATGACGAAGTCGTCGTCCTGCGCCGTCACCTGGGGTGAAGTACGGCGCGTAACGAAGGCAACTCGCACAGGCGTGCGCCGCGCATTCGAATCCATTGCGGCGGTGAATTTCTTCGGCTCGCTCATTGCGTGTCACCGGTGTGGATGCCGCCGTCTTTGCGGATACGCCAGAAGTGGATCGCGACGAAGGTCACGGCGATGAGCGGCAGGATCACGCAGTGCAGCACGTAGAAACGCAGCAGCGCGTTGGCATTGACGCTGTTGCCGCCCAGCATCAGGAAGCGCATACGCGGGCCGAGAACCGGCACGGAAGACAAAAGATTGGAACCGACCGTGATGGCCCAGTAAGCGAGTTGGTCCCAGGGAAGAAGATAGCCGGTATAGCTCAGCAGCAGAGTCAGGATCAGCAGCACCACACCGATCACCCAGTTGAATTCGCGCGGCGGTTTATAGGCACCCCGGTAGAACACCTTGCACATGTGCGCGAAGACCACGAGCACCATGGCATGCGCAGACCAGCGATGCAGGTTGCGCAGGAACAACCCTGCCGAGACGACGAACCGCAGGTCTTTCATATCGGCGTAAGCCTGCGGGATCGACGGATGGTAGTACAACATCAGCAGGATGCCGGTGGCCACGAGGATCATCAGGCATCCCAGACTCAGCGTCCCGAGATACCAGGTGACCTGAAAAGCCAGCGACCGCTTCCGGATCTTGACCGACGAAAGATGGAAGAAGATGTTCTGCTGGATGGCGAGCGACTGGTGGAGCGTGCCCGGTCCCGAGCCGCTGCGGAACACGGACCGCCAAACGTTAGTGTCACGTAAGTTGACCATTTCAGACCCGGACAAATTCCTTTCTCGCCAGAGGCTGGGAACGGTCGATCAAAAGGTTGCCTTCGTCGTTGATGGAGGCCCGGAGCCAGACCAAAGGCCGGGGCGCGGGGCCTTCGATCTTGGTGCCGTCGCGCCGGAACTTGCTGCCGTGGCAAGGACAGGCCACGATGCCAAGATCGGCATTCCACGCGGTGAGACAGCCGAGATGTGTGCAGACGGCGGACATCGCGTAGATGCCTTCCGGCCCATGGATGATGTAGATGCCGGATTGCAGATCCTGCGTCACGGAACCGGGCGCATACTGATCGGGCTTGCCGGAGTCGACGATGGGCGACGGCTCGTAGAGAACGTTGGGGGAAAGAAACTCGTAGCCGAATACGGCCGCGCCGCTCAGCGCCACGCCGAGCGAGCCGGCGCCAAGCTTTACGAATGCCTGCCGGCGACTGCAATCTCCACACTGTTTGCAGGCCTGCTTTTCCTCGCTCATGCTCGCACCTCCTGCAACGAATAAGCTTCCATAGTGATCACGCTGACCGGACACCGCTCGGCGCACAGGCCACAGCGGATGCAGCGTGTCTCATCCTTCAGCAGCGCGGAGCCGGTGATCACGCCCAGTTCACCGGCCGCGACATCGTCGAGTTCCACGTGAAAGAGTTCGGGCGTGGTCTGCATGGCGGCGAGAACATCTGGCGAAAATTCAATGCTGGAGAGCGGAACAAGTTGAATGCACTGCTGCGGACAAACGTCCACGCACCCGCCGCAGAGCAGGCACTGCGAACCGTCGGGCGCGTTGCCTTCGAAGACGGTGTTAACCCAGCAATGCAGGCAGCGGCGGGCTTCACGCATGGCCGTCGCTTCGTCGTAACCCACTTCCACCTCGGTGATGCCGGTGCGGCGGTCGAGCGGAACCATGGGGACGGGCGGGCGTTCGAGGTTCATGAAGTCGCTGAACATGTGGTGATGTTTCAGAACCTCCACTTCGATGGCTGGCTCGGGGCGTGCGCTGCCTGTGAGGAAGCGATGAATACCGGCGGCGATGCGCTTGCCGTCACCAACGCTGTCGATGATCAGGCGCGGGCCGAACACGCAGTCGCCACCCGCGAAGACACCGGGAGCGGATGTCATGAGGCTTTCGCGATCGGCCACGATCAAGCCACGGCCGGAGATTTCGACACCGTCGTCGGGGGTTAGAAAGTCGAGGCGCGGCGCCTGCCCAATGGCGAGGATGACCGTGTCGCACTCGATGACAGACTCGCTGTTATCTTCGAACGTGGGATTGAATTTTCCGTTTGCATCGAATACGGCTTTAGTCCGAACGGTCTTCAGGCCGACCACTTTTCCGTTCTCGCCGACGACGGCAACGGGGCCGCGCCCGTCGTACAGGTCGATTCCTTCGAGTTCGGCTTCTTCCACTTCTTCGAGCGCAGCGGGCATCTCGGCGCGGCGTTCGAGACACACAATGCCCACTTCGTGCGCGCCCAGCCTTAGCGCAGAGAGCGAGATATCGACCATCTCGTGCGTGGCCACGGCCGACACGTTGTCTCCGCTGGGCTCCGCTTCGTCGGGGTTGTGCTGCTTCAGGACTTCGCGGGCCGCGGAACGAGCGACATCCATCGCGACGTTGCCGCCACCGATAACCACGACCCTCCTGCCGATAGTGAAGCGATAGCCAAGATTCGCGTTGAGCAGGAAGTCGATGCCTTTGTGGACGCCATCGAGATCCACGCCGGGGATGGAGAGATCGCGGCTGCGGTGCGCGCCGACAGCAAGCACGACCGCATCGAAGCCCTGTTCGCGGAGCTGGCTAATGGTGAAGTCGCGCCCGGCCGCCTGATTCACGAGCAGGGTCACATCGCCGCATTCCAGGATCTCGCGGATCTGCGCTTCGACGACGCTGCGCGGTAAACGGTATTCAGGGATGCCGAGGCTCATCATGCCACCAGCGACAGAAGCAGCTTCGAAGATGGTCACCGAGTAGCCGAGCAACGCGAGATCGTGCGCGGCCGACAGGCCTACGGGCCCGCTGCCCACGATGGCTACGCGATAAGGCAGCTTCGCCGCAGGCGGACGCCGCATCTCGAGAGGATGCCGTGTTTCCGGCCCGAAGCGTTCCGTGAGAAAACGCTTCAACGCCCGGATCGCGATGGGGCTGTCGATCTCGCCGCGCCGGCAGGCCGTTTCGCACGGATGAGCGCAGACGCGGCCGCAGATGCTGGCCATCGGGTTCGGCTCGCGCGCAGTGCGGTAAGCCTCCTCAAAGCGGCCTTCGGCGATGAGGCCGACGTACCGGCCGGCGTTGGTCCCGGCGGGACACGCGACCATGCACGGGAAGTTGGTTTGCAACCATTCCCGATCGACCTTCTTATCCACGAAACGATTGAGCACGGATGAGCAGCCGGTTCGTAGCTACTTGGCCAGAGTAAAGTCGGCGGTGGCTGTGCCAGCTACCGCGACAGGCTTCGACTGGTTCTTGTAGCCTTCATGCCAAGCCGTGACAGTGTAGGAGCCGTCGGGAATGTTGGAGATTTTGAAACTGCCCGCGGCGTCAGTTTCCGCAAAGTACGGAGTCGGCGTGACGATCACGTAGCCCGACATTTCAGGATGAACGTTGCAGAGCAGCGGCACAATGCCGGGCGCATCGAATTTGAAGGTCCGCTTTTCGCCTGTGGGCCAGGTTCCCAGGTTGTGACTCGCTGTTGAGGAATTCAACGGTCGAGCCAGCCTGGCCGATCAGAATATGCGGCTGGAAGAGAAGCGATTTCTGATCCATCTCGAGCGGTTTGTCGGGCGGGGGAAACGTCTTGCCTGCAACGGCCTCCACGTACACCACGGAAATACCTTTTCCCGCGGCGACCTTTCCGGTGATCTCGCCGGCCTGAACAGATGCGCAGACCGCCACGAGAAGAAGTGATAAACAAAGTGTCTTCATGAGATTTAATTGATGCCTTTCTAATAAACGAATTCGAGACCGAATAACGCGGTGTTGACGCGGAACGGGTTCACCGCTGTGAGCGCTCCCGTGACGGGGTTCGCCTGCACGAGGACTGTCTGCTTCGGCCGGATCTGATATTCGAACGAGAACTTGACGTTCGGATGAATCAGGAATTGCGCGCCGGGGGTGAAGCGCTCGCGCGAAGAACTCAGGGGTCCGAAAAACGGGCTGTCCGGTGAGAAGGCGAGGCCGTTGATACGGTCCGCTGTCGAGTTGACGCCATCCCAGCGGCCAATGGCCATGACCCAGGGGAAGAGCATGTAATCCGCCTGCACAAAGCCACCGTTGAAAGTGGCGGCTACACTCTTCACGAAGCCGACAGGAAGAGGGGAACCGGTTGCGAGGGGTAGCGGAATGATGTTCCCGTTCTGGTCGAGGGGCAGCAGGTTCTGGTCGCGGCCGAACATGTAGACGCCGTACACGTTGAGCTTGCGGTAATTGAAATTGAAGTCGCCGCCCGCTCTGTAATACGGCTCCTGGGCGTTGAGCAGCGCGCTCGAGCCTGAGGCAGTGGTGGCCCCCGCGAATTGCTGTAAGGACTTGCCGAAGAGATAGAAGGAACCGAGATTCAGACTGGTGTGATCATGCGGGCCGGTCGTGCCGGCAGCCTGTACGGCGTGTCTGCTGTCGGGGTCCCGTTCCATGTTGAAGCGATAAGAAAGACGGCTGTAGATTGTCTTGAAAGCGTTGCTGGAGCCGAAGCCGACGCCGCCGTTCGCGCCGCCCGTTGGCGAAGGCACGTACGGGCTGGTGTTGGTGGACTGCGTGATGCCGCCCGCGTTATCGTCGATGACCGCGACCGAGTAGTGATAGCCGCCGTACTGGTGGCCTCCGCTCAACTCGATCCCTTTGGCGGCGCCCGCAAAAGTGAACTTGTTGTTTACATTCTGCTGGAGCGACACGAGCGAATTCATGGCGCCGATGTTGGCCTGCGAGTAGATGTCATAAGGGCTCATGTTGTAGCTGCGGGCCTGGGTGACGGGAAGGTCAAGTTCGAATTGACCGACGCGCACGGAGAGCGAATCTTTGGGCAGCTTCGCGAAGCGACTGACGTCGACGAACTTCAGGTAAGCGTCACCGAGGCTGCCAGCGGCGTTACTTCCGCCGACGCTGAGATCATCGTCGACCCAGAAGGCGATGCCGCTGCCGAAGTTGCCCGCGGTGAAGATGCTGAAGTAGCCGCTGGCGAAGTCCGCACCGGGAATGAACTGGCCAGTGGTGCCGGCGGGAGTCAGCGCGTTGAAGTTGTTGCGGTTCGCGCCGGTGAGCTGGAAGAACGTATTGAAGCGAAGCCCGATGGGCGGCATACCCGGTATCGATCCGGGCCAGACGGATTTGGGGAAGTTCTGTTTCAGCGCTTCCGCGCCTAACATCACGGGCGCTACCTTCAGCTGGTCTTCATCGCCTTCGGGAAACTTGAAGCCGGCGTCTTTGAATGCCTTGCCGAAATCATTGAGCTTCGGAAAGTCGATGTGACACGTCATGCACGACGTCGTATACTGGCGCGAGAATGCCGGTATCGCTGCACTCTTTGTCGGCAATACAAACAGGATTGCCGGTACCAACAACAGCGCGGACAACGCTGTCCATGCTTTTGGCTTCTGCACGATCAGATCTCCCTTGGTTCGCATATGCGTTGCTCGACTGAAGGGCACGTTGGTTGCCGAGCAGTCCGAGGCTGGTTTTCCAGTAAAAGTCGCAGTTATCGCGGTCGTTTCGGCGGCGGCATCAGGCCATGCTACGCAGGCCTGCGGCGAGGCTGCGCGATACCGCGCAGGGGAGAAGGATTGGTTGAAGCATTTACAGCCCGCTCCCTAACCCGGCATAGCCGGAACCAAACAAGCTCCGTGACACCATGCCAGGTCCGCTCCCTCGCGGTCGCGGCTCAGTCACATTCGCGAAAGTTGGGAGCTGTCAACAAGCCATCCGAAGGCCTGTGAACATTGGAGCAAACGCATCTCGCGAGAAATATTCTGCCAGAAACGACAAGAATCCTACTATGTAGGTACTTACGGTCGGGGTTCGGTAAAGACACGCATATGGCGCGGCGACATAAATGCACTGGGAACTGCCTATGGAACATCGTGCGTTGCACCGCTGTGCCGTTCTGACGGCGGCTTGCGCGACACTGCTTTTCGTTACCGGCCCTGCTGTATCGAGCAATGAGGCGCGGCCGTTGTATGAGCTTGGACAGTGGCACGTCTGGCTGGGTGAAACGGCGAGTATTCTGATGGTGGCGCTCGCGATCTGGCTGCTGCGCTCCGATTTACGGGGCTGGCTGCGCGGAGCGGGGTACTGGATCATTGCGGCTACTGTCGTGGAGGGTCTACTGGGCTTCGTGCCCGAGCCGCCGTCTGCTTCGGTGAGAGTCTGGCACTCGCTGCTGGGACAACTTCTGTTTTCGACGACGGTCGCAATTGCAGCCGGTACGTCGCAAACCGGAAGGCAGGCACCGCGTTCGGTACCACGCGGTCCGATGATGCGTTCGCTGGCAACGTCAACGCTGGCGGTGGTATTGCTGCAAGTCGTGCTGGGCGCTGCATTTCGCCAGGGAGTGCTGGGCTTCGCACCTCACCTGCTGTGGGCTTTCGCGGTTGCCATCTTTCTGTCCATTGCGGTCGCGGTAATTCTCAACGCCGAGTTGACGGAAGTGCGGCCGGCGGGAATTGTGCTGGCTTCGGTCGCGGGAAGTCAGATACTGCTGGGATTTACGGTGTTCACGATGCAGTCGGTGGATGCGGACCCTTCGATTCTGATCATCGCGACAACGGCTCATGCGGTGCTGGGGGCACTGACGCTGGCGTCGGCGGTGATGCTGGCAACACTGGTGCGGGCTGTTGTGAGCCCGGGGGCGAGTCAGTTATCGCCGGGCCTCTGCGCGGAATCGATGACGAAGTAAGCTACGGGCACCCTGCGCGCGTAACTTCGTCGCCTTTCGCTTCCTGCAACTTCGGGCAACATTTCATGCAGCTGGCCTGAATGTTGAAGCGTCCCGCGCCGGCGGCAAAGAAAAGTGACCGGTGCATGACACCTCTGTTCGATCGTAGTACAAAGAGAACACTATGAAGTCAGTCCTTGCATTGTTCATTCTCGCGGCGTCGGCGATGGGGCAGATGGCCCAGCCGCTGGTCAGCGAGAACACGACGAAGGTTTCCGAACACGTTTGGGCGATTATGGGCTTTCCCAATATCGCGATCGTAGTGGGGAGCCGCGCGACGCTGGTGGTGGATACGGGCATGGGTCCGAAGAACGGCGCTACGGCCGCGCGTGTTGCGGCGAAGCTTGCGTCCAATAATCAAAAGCTGTTTCTCACGACGACGCATTTTCATCCGGAACATGCGGCCGGTGAGCCGGGCTTCCCCGCGGGGACGATTCTGATCCGCAACGCCCTCCAGCAGCGCGAAATGGAAAAGCACGGGCAGGAAATTATGGACCGGTTCAGCAGCAGCTCCACGCAGAACAAAGAACTGCTGGCGGGCGTGAAACTGCGCGAGCCTGATGTGACCTTCGAGCAGGGAGCCCTGGTGGATCTTGGTGGCGTCAAGGTGCGGCTGCTCTGGTTTGGCGAGGCGCATACGAAGGGGGACGAACTGATCTTTGTCGATCCGGACCGGACACTGATCTCGGGCGATGTGGTGCAGAACAGGACGATGCCTTTCATCGCCGACGATGGCGGCACACCGGCAAGCTGGATCGCCGTGCTTGATAAGATCGCCGGGCTGAATGCAGCGCATGTGCTGCCCGACCACAGCGCGCCGGGCGACGGGTCGATGGTGGCCGCGGAGAAGAGCTTGCTGACGGAGATTCGTACGCGTGCGCTGGCGCTGAAACGTCAGGGTGTGACGGTGGACGATGCGGGCAAGCAGGTCAGTGCGGAGCTGAAGACCGAACATCCCGACTGGCCGAACACGAATGCCGCGGGCTTTGTGAAGAGCGTGTACGCGGAAGTGCAGTGAGTCAACGGGGCTGCAGTTCCGGTTCGAACCGGATGGCCCGCACATTCCCTTTTACTCCTGATGCGGTGGATGACTCGTATTCCACCGTGACGGCGGCAGCTTTTTGCGGTCCGCAGTGCATGTCGACCGTGGCGTCTTTGAGTCCGGAGAGAATCACTTTATCCGGCTGGTCGAGAAGGAACGCAATTTTGCCGTCGACGGTCTGCAGCGTCAGCCGGGGCTTGTCTGATGAACAATCGAGTTCAGTAAAAGCGCCGCGCATCGAGGGAAGCGCGGCGGTAGATACCAGTCGTGGTTGGTCCAGCGTACCGGATCACGCAATCTTCGGCGGCGCGCCGTCACGCAGGTCGGGGGCGACAGCCTGGGCAGTCATCAATGTTGGGTGGGCCGTGCGGGTCGAGGCATTGACCGCATCAATGAAAGTCCGGGCGCGGGCCTTTTGAGCGGCGTCTTTGGCGTTTTCGAACCAATGGATGGCGTCGATGTGCGCCGCATCCGCGTCGTGGCTTTCCATATCCGCGAAGGCTCGTATTTCGTAGTACCGTGCCGCATCGGCGGCGGTTGCGTTCCTGATGGCGGAAAGAGTCTCCAGCGCCTCTTTACCCTTGTGACCGCGGAGTTGGATGCCTGCCAGTTCCAGCCGTACATCCACGCGGGCGGGCTGGAGTTCGAGCAGCGCGGTGAGGGCGGTGGTGGCGTTGGCCGGGTCGGGGTTCGCGGCGAGACGGCCGTAATCCCACAGCATCTGCGGGTTCCTGTCGCCCAGTTCAAACGCGGCGCCGAAGTCTTTCACGGCACGCGCGGAATCGCCCGCATTCCACGCTATGTAGCCGAGCGCGGCCTGCGGCTCGGGGCGCTTCGGATACTCGCTTGCGAGATCGCGCAGTTTGAGGCTGGCCGCTTCTTTGCCGCGGCCAGTGCCGAGATCGATCAGGGAGAGCTTCACGTCGAAGAGGTCGGCGGGTTCGACGGAAGCTTTCTTCTCGCCATCTTTCAGTTTGACAGGGAAGACGCGCCCGGTAAAACTGTCCTGCCGGAGATAGAGCTGGAGATCCTTCTCCACCGATGCCAACGGCTTGTTGTACGCATTCTGGATTGCCGTGACGGACGGCGTGCCGGCGGCGATCTGATGCAGCATTTCGGAGAAGTGCGCGGCGTACTGAGGGCTCAGTTGCAGCATGTGTGTGAGAGCCCAACCTTCGTTGTAAAGACTGCCCGCCTTGTTGGTTTCGTTGTACCAGGGCGAATCTGTGCCCGCATTGAGGATGGTTTCGAGTGGGGTCCATTTCCCATGCGTCATTTCGATCACTCTGCCCGGGATGATGTTGCCGACTACCACTTTGTCGCCGAGAGGTTTCATGGTCGAGAAGACTTCGGCCATGCCCTCGTTGAGCCAGGGAGGAAGGGTCAGCCCGGCATGCTGCACGACGAGGTGGACGTATTCGTGGACGGCGATCGGAAAGACGTCATCGCCGACACCGCCCAGAACGATGTAGTCGCGGCCTGCGATCTGGGTGTAGAAGGCCTCCGCGAAAGCATTGGGACGATATTGCTCGTATTCTTTCTTCGAGCCGAAGACGATGACGCGCACCGGTTCGGCGTGGAGTTTGACGTCCTGCGGAACGTTCGGAGCAAAGAAACTGCGCACGCGCTCGAAGTGCTGGAGCACGCCGCGGGTGTCGGATTCACCGGCGGTGCTGAAGATTTCGAAGTCGGTGGAAGGAACGTGAAGCCATTTGGGCTCGGCAGCGACCGCCGCCGAGAAATAGAGCAAACCGAGTGCAAAGTGCAGCAGCCTTTTCATTTTCGCGCCGGCAATTCTCTTTTGTACCGCAATTCGGAGAGAATGTGCGATTAATCCGGCGCAATTCTTGCGGAAAGAGGCTGGCGCAGGTACTGACAGGACTACTGGGCCAGCGTGTAATTCACGTCGACCGTGGTTATGACGGCGACGGGTTCGCCGTTCAGAAGCGTCGGCTTATAGACCCATTGCTGGACGGCGTCTATGGACGACTGCACCAGTTCCTGCGGACCGCCTGTGACTGAAATGTTTTCGACGTGACCGGACTTATCGATCATGATCTGAAGCGATACGGTGCCCTGAATGCGCTCGCGTTTCGCGTCCGCGGGGTACACGGGGGTTACAAACGAGAGGCGGTTTGCCTGGGCAACGTTGCCGCCCACGCGGATAGGCGGCCGGTCCTGCGCGAGCGCGAGGCCCAGACCGAGAACTGCGAAAAGTGCGAGGCGAAGAGTCATAGACGTCCTTTCCGACTTACTTATTGTCTGACACCGTTGGCGGGTTGTATGTTCCCGGTTCTGATAGAATCCCTCGGCATGTTTAAGCTTCTGACGGGGATCGTCGTGGTCATCGGTATCGTGCAGGCGGCTCCTGTGGCGGGCGATGCGGTGTACAAGCAGCGCTGCGCGAGTTGCCATGAACAACCGTCGACGCGCGCGCCGCAGGTGGATGAGCTCAGGAAGATGTCGGCGCGGCGGATTCTGCGGGCGCTCGATTCCGGGGCGATGATGACGGTGGCGTATCCGATGAGCCGGGATGAGCGCGGTGCCGTGGCGAGCTGGCTGGGGATGGGCGCGGATGATGCCGCGCCACCGGCCGCCGCATACTGCAAAGACCGGAGCGTGACGGTGACCGATGGGACGAAGTTCGTGTGGAACGGGTGGAGTCCGGGGACGGCCAATACGCGGTTTCAGAGTGCCGATGTGGCGGGGATGACAATCGCGCAACTCGGGCGTTTGAAGCTGAAATGGGCGTACGGATTTGCAGGCGATATTTCGGCGTTCGCGCAGCCGACGGTGATTGGCAATCAGATTTTCGTGGGAAGCGCGAGCGGCACCATACAGGCGCTGCACGCGGATTCGGGATGTCTCGAATGGACGTTCCAGGCGGAGGGGCCGGTGCGGTCGGCCATCAGCGTGGCGCCAATGGGGACGAAGCATGCCCTGCTGTTCAGCGATCTGATCGGCTGGTTCTATGCGGTGGAAGCGGAGTCGGGCCATCTGCTGTGGAAGAAGAAGCCGGAGCCGCATGAAGCGACGCGACTGACGGGCGGGGCGCTGGTGCATGACGGCGTGGTTTACATTCCGGCGGCGTCGTGGGAAGAGACGCGGTCGATGAATCCGCAATATGAGTGCTGCACGTTTCGGGGCAGCATCACGGCGCTGCGAGTGCGAGATGGTTCACAGGTCTGGAAGACGTACACGATTCCGGAGCCGAAGCCGCAGGGCAAGACGGCGGCGGGCACGGCGAAGTTCGGGCCGTCGGGCGCAGGCGTGTGGGCGACGCCGACGCTTGATCTGAAGCGCCGGGTGATTTACGTTTCGACGGGCGATAACTATTCGCTGCCGGCGACCGCGACAAGCGATGCGATTGTGGCGATGGAACTGGCGACGGGGAAGATCGTGTGGTCGAAGCAGACGACGCCGGGGGACGCGTATACGTCGGCGTGTCAGGGGAACAAGGGTCCGAACTGTCCGGAAGGCGCGGGGCCGGATCACGATTTCGGATCGTCGGCGATTCTCACGCAGACGGCGGCGGGCAGGGATCTGCTGCTCGCGGGGCAGAAGTCCGGCGTTGTTTACGCGCTGGATCCGGATAAGAAGGGCGAGATCGTGTGGCAGACGCGGGTGGGCAAAGGCGGCACGATCGGCGGCGTGCAGTGGGGCATGGCGACGGATGGGCAGAACGTATACGCAGCGGCGTCGGACGCGAGTTTTTACAACACGGCGGTCAAACGGGTGCTGGATCCGAAACAGGGAGGCGGGCTCACGGCGCTGCGGGTGGCAGATGGAAGTAAGGCGTGGTTTGCGGCACCGAGGCCTTGTGCTGAGAATGCGGACGGGTGCAGTCCGGCGCAATCGGCCGCGCTGACGGCGATACCGGGGGTGGTGTTTTCAGGGTCGATGGATGGGCATCTGCGAGCGTTTGCGGCGGAGGACGGGAAGGTGCTCTGGGTTTTCGATACCGCGAAGGACTTCGTGACGGTCAATGGCGTGAAGGCTAAGGGCGGCGCGATGGACGGCCCGGGGCCGGTGATCGTGAACGGAATGCTGTTCGTGACATCGGGATATGCGCGATACGGCGGGGCGTCGGGGAACGTGCTGCTGGCATTCGCGGCAAGCCAGTGAACGGTTCCGGAACAAGCGTCGAGAAGAGTCTCGACGCGGCACGCAGGAGTGCGTGCGCCACTAACGAACACTGGCGACCTGGTTGCTTCGCATATTAGGCACTGGAGCTTATGCGATGCATCCGAAATATATTGTTTCCGCAGCGATTGTACTGATCGGTACGTCGTTGGCGCCGGCGCAGAGTGCGCCGGAACACCCGACGAATGTTCCGATCTACAAAGTGACTGTGATCGGGCGTACGGTAAGCGCGGTGAACTATCAATACAAGACCGGACCGACTGAAATCGGTTTTCGCGGAACTGTGCTTTTGCCGGAAGGAAAAGGCGGCGCGATCGTGGCATCGAAGACCGGGCGGACGGAGATTGATGCGCACTTCGAACATCTTGCCGCCTCGCAGAAGTTCGGTGCGGAATATCTTACGTACGTGCTGTGGGCTATTACGCCGGAAGGCAATGTCAGGAATCTCGGTGAGGTGCTGGCGAACGGATCGGACAAAGCGCGTACGCACGTGACAACGGATCTGCAGGCGTTCGGGCTGATCGTGACGGCAGAGCCTTATGCGGCGGTGCGTGCGCCGAGCGACGTGGTTGTGATGGAGAACGAGGTCCGCCCGGATACGATCGGCGGCACGCAACCCATTCAGGCGCGCTATGAATTCATGCCGCGCGGGACGTACACGTATAACATCGGCGCGGGTTTTCCAGCGGCTGGGCCGAAGGTCTCGATGGCGGAATACGAAGAGACGATCGAGCTGTATCAGGCTTTGAATGCGGTGCAGATCGCGGAGGCGCAGGCGGCGGGAAAGTATGCGCCGCAGGTGATGACGAAGGCGCGGCAGCAGTATGAAGAAGCGCGGCAATTGCAGATCCAGAAAGCCGGCAGAAGCGCGATTGTGACTGCGGCGCGGCAGGCGACGCAGACAGCGGAAGATGCACGGGCACTGGCGGCGACGCGTAAGCACGATATGGAACTGGCGAGCGCGCGGGGCGATGTGGACCGTGAACAGCGACTGCGGCTCAAGGCGGAAGCGTCTGCGGTGGAGGCTCAGGCGAAGGCTGTGGCTGCGACGAATGCGCTCGAGACGGAGCGGAGTGCGAACCGGCAACTCGAAGCGCGGGCCACGGCTATTGTTCCGCCGCCTCCGCCTCCACCTCCGCTACCTCCGGCGGCACCGCCTGTCGTGGAACGGTCTTCGGTTTCGGCAGCCAGCGGGGATGAGACGCAGATTGGGCTGCGAAGCCGTTTGCTGAGGCAGTTACGAGGACCTCTGGAGACGCTCGATACGGGGCGGGGTCTGGTGGTCACGGTGCAGGATTCGGATTTTCACGGCACGTCTTTGAGTCCCACGGCGGCAGCGGAATTGGCGCGCGTGGCGATTACTGTGGCGCCACAGCAGGGCGTGGTGGTCGAGGTGGATGGCAACAGCGACCAGGCAGGCGCGGCCGGAGAAGCCTTTTCATCGGACCGGGCCGCCGCGGTGAAAGATGCGCTGGTGGTGGCGGGGCTGCAGTCGCAGAGGATTACTACGAAAGGCATGGGGAATACGAGACCTTTTGGGTCGAATGCAACGGCAGAGGGAAAGATGGAGAACCGCCGTGTGGACGTGGTGATTCACGGGACGCCTATCGGGGAATCAGCAACCTGGGATAAGAGTTATTCACTCGACCCGAAGTCACAGCAGTAAGACCGTATCCTTTGGGAATGGCGAGAGACCAATTCCTGGAGGCGGCGGTGGAACAGGCGCGGAAGAGTCTGGCGGAGGGCGGTATCCCGATAGGGTCAGTGCTGGTGCATGAAGGGAAGATCATTGGGCGCGGGCATAACTGCCGCGTGCAGACAGGGAGCGCTATCGACCACGGCGAGATGAACTGTCTGCGCAATGCGGGGCGGCTGTCGGCGAGTGTATATCGGAACAGCACGATTTATTCGACGCTTTCGCCGTGCCCGATGTGCAGCGGAGCGATTGTGCTGTATAAGATTCCCCGGGTGGTGGTCGGTGAGAATGTGACGTTTCAGGGCGCGGAAGAGTATATGCGCGCGAATGGGATTGCGATAGAGGTGGTGCAGGATGCAGAGTGCATCGAGATGATGACCGGCTTCATTCGCGATCAACCGGCTTTGTGGAATGAGGATATCGGGGTTTGACGAGCGTCGACAAGAGTGTCGACGCGGCACGCTGAGAGCGTGCGCCACAAGTTCAGATAGAAGACAAGGTGCGTGCGAGTTCGTCGTGCCCGGCGATTGTGTTGCGCGCGTATTCGCCGTAGCGGGGGCTGTCGAGAAGCGCGGGATCAACCAGCCCGGAGGCTGTTGGGGGCTGCGTCGCTTCGGCGAGGGCTTCGGCCATCGCGTCGATGTGGGCGGCCACGTTGCGGCGCATTTCGACGAGGCCTGGTTCTGTAAGGAAGTCGCGGTCCTGTTCGCTGTGCAGCGCGGCGAGTTGATTCCAGAAGAGGGGGACGGCGGTGAGCGCGGCGCGCAGGATCGAGTCGCTGAGACGAATGTGCTGTTCGCGATCGACGCCGAACTCGTAGACTACGGTGTCGTTGAGGGTCCGCAAACCAGCGATGGTTTTGGCGATCTGATCGCGGATGGCGTCGAACTGCCGGAGTTTCGTTTTGTGGGGCAGGTCGCTTTCGAAGAGTCGGAGGAAGCGAGCTTCGCCACGTAGAATGCCGACGAGCGCGCGGCGCATTGCGGTGACGGTGCGGACCGGCCAGAGCTGATCGAAAACGAACCAGATGACGACGAGCGCAACGAGAATGCCGACGAGGCGATCACGCGCGGGAGCCAGTTCGGTGGGCGCGCTGAAGCCTTCGAAGGCGACAAGGTAAAACGAGAAGGCAATCTGCAGGCCGGCGTAGCCGAACTGGCGGCCTCCGGCCCACCACGCGGCGATGAAGGCGACGACGGCGATCAGCACTACGAGCGACGTGATCGAATCCATGTGCGGGAAGAGGAAGGCGGTCGCGAGGATGGCGAGTCCGCCGCCGATGGCGGAGCCGATAAAGCGATTGGCCAGCTTTTGTTTAATGGCGCCGCTGTTGCCGAGCGCGGTGATGAAGACAGTGGTGACGGAGGTCGAGATGCCCGGCCATGCGACGGCAAAATAGAAGACGTAACAGATCATTACGCAGAGCGTCAGCTTGAGGGCAAAGGCGATGGTGTCTTTGTTGCCGAGCGCGCCGGGGATGAGAAAGGGAACCTTGTTCTGAGGGAGAGCGACGAGGTCTTCGTCGCCTGCTCCGTGCGCAGGCATGGACTGAAGGTTATGCAGCGCGATCTCGACACGATCGAGTAAGCCTGGTGTTTCGGTTTCCAGCGGTAACGACGCGGTCGTCTGTTCGCTGAAGATACGGGCGATCTCGGCGCAGCGGGCGCGCAATTCCGGCTCTACGCCCTGGGGATAGTGCGAGGCGAAAGCGGCGGAGACATCCATGAGTTGTGCCAGCATGCTGATGCGCACGCGCGAGCCGACGGGCAGATGTCCGGTGCCTTCGCCCCGTTCGAGAACCGCGTTGTAGAGTTCCAGCATGCCTCGCTGCCCGGTGGCGGCGAGACGGTTCAGGCCCGCGATAGCTGGGCCTAACTGGGTGGGAGGCGCTCCGTTCGCGAAGAGAGTGAAGACGCCGGCCAGCGTTCGGTAGCGAAGGTTGGCCTGCTCGGCGAGGCGCTCCGCGGGCCGGCGGAACGCGAACGCGTACTCGACGGCGACGGAGCAGAGTAACGCGAGGCTGACGGTCGCGATGAGATAGAGCGAGGCTTTGACGAGGGCGTCGGGTGGGGCGGGCCGCTCCCAGAGAGCGATGAGCGTGCAGTAGATGAAGCCCCAGATCGCAGCGAAGGCTGGGTAGGTGCTGGCGACCATCAGGACGCCGGTGAGGAATGAAGCGACCGCAACGCTGAGGAGGCGCGCGCCGGGATCGTTGTCGGTAACGATTACGACGGCGAGTTCAGCGGCAACCGCGAGCACAAGCGTCAGGAGCGCGTAGACTCCGGCGCGTACCGATGTGGCAGGGCTTTCGCGGACGACGAGAAAGATGTAATAGAGGCCGAGGGAGGCGAACGGCATCTGCCAGACCATCATCAGCAACAACGCAATGACGGTGGCGCCCACGATACGCAGCGTGGCGGCGAGGCGGCCGGGCGTGGGCTGAAGGTCTTGCCAGAGCCGTTCGGACCAGGATTGCGAGCTGAACGCCGAGACGGGCGCGGCTGTCATGCCTGCCTTACTTCACAACCGTTACAGCGGTTGCGCCGATACGGAAGAGGAGCGGGTCGGGATCCTGCACGTGGACGCGCACGGGGAAGCGAGCGGAGAGATGGACCCAGTTGAGTGTGCGCTGGATGTCGGGAAGGCCTCCGGCGACGCGGCCGTCTTCAGGGAACACGCCGAAGCCGGTGCTTTCGACGATGCCGTTGAAGCGGCGATCGGGGTGGCCCATCAGATAGACGTCGACGTGCATGCCGTTGCGGATGGCGCTGAGATTCGACTCGCGGTAATTGGCGATGACGTACCAGTTACGCGTGTCGATGAGAGTGAACATGGGCGCGCCGGCGCGGGCATAAGCGCCTTCGGAGATGTTGAGGTTGGTGACCCACGCGTCGAAGGGAGCGACGACGCTGCAGCGTTCGAGATCGAGTTTGGCGCTGAGGACTTTGGCGGCGCGCGCGGGGCGCTGTGAGATCAGGGTGTCGAGAGTATCGACTGTGTGGACGGCCTGGCCGAGGCGGGCCTGCGATTCCGAGACGACGGTGTCGGCTTCCTGCTGGCGCAACACGGCCTGGGCCTGTTGAGCTTCGGCGGCTGCGAGTGCGGCTTTGGCTTCGTCGTAGTTGCCCTGCGCGACTGTCATGGCGGTGCGCACTTGATCGACCTGTTCGACGGTGACGTATTGTTTGGCGAGCAGCGGCTCGATGCGGTGCAGGTTGTTGGTTGCGAGGCCGAGCTGCGCTTCGGCGTTGGCAGTCGCGGAGCGTGCGCGGGTGACGGCGGCTTTGGCTGCATCGATACCGGTAGCGGCTGTCTTCACGGCGGTGCCGGAGCGGTCTACTGTGGCGCGCGCGGCGTCGACGGCGCTGCCTTCAGCGGCGATGCGGCGTTTGTAATCGATGATCTGCTGTTCGAGAGAATCCTGATCGGCGAGCGCCTGTTTCAGGGCGTATTCATAGGGGCGTGGATCGATGGCGAAGAGGAGATCGCCTTTCTTCGCGAGCGAATTGTCTTTGACGGCGAGTTGCACGAGACGGCCGTTGACTTCGGGCGTGATTTCGATGAAGTTGGCGCGCACGTTGGCGTCGTCTGTGCGCGGGTAGCGATTCGTTTCGCCCACGACGAGATAGAGCATCAGCAGAGCGCCGAGGAAGACGGCCGCGCCGATGAACCGGCCGAGCCACTTACGAATATTGTTGTTTGGCGGCTGTTCCATATGAATGTCCTAGCGGAAATAGACGAGCCACAGCAGGCTGGTCAGCAGCGTGAGAAGACTGGGGTAGAAGAGCGCGAGCGGGCCGACTTCGGTTTCAAGCCGGAACCTGACGAGCGCATAACGAATCACGAATGTGAGCACGACCGCGATGGTGAGGCACACGAGCCAGGCGGGGAAGAAGGAGCCGATGATATCGACGGAGGGCGCGCGCGAACATCCGGCGAGGCACGCTCCCAGCGTCAGTAACGACGGCGTCGTTAAGAAGAGGGGGCGCTTTCGGGTTCGGATCATTTACCTGGCACCTTGTGGAGTTTGAGTAATCGGCATGCCTGTCGCGGAGGGGAGAGTGCGCAAGAGGTTGCCGGTGACGAATTCGAGATCGACGGCTTCGAGGAAAAGTTGAGAACGCGCGGAGACGCCGGAGAGGCGAGCGAGCGCGAGTTGTTTTTCGGCGGTCACGACATCGACCAGATTGCGGACGCCGGAGTTGTAGGCATCGAGCTGCGCGTTGTAAGACGTATTGGCCGATTCGAGGAGGGCGATGGCGGCATCGTTCTTACGCAGCGCGGAGCGGAAGTTGATATAGGCGGTCCAGACTTCGCGGGTGGCTTTGTCGTGGATCTCGATCAGTTCGTCCTGCGCCTGGCGGCGGCGGGACTGCGCGGCTTCCACCTGATTTTTGCGCGCGCCCCCGTCGAAGATTTTCCATTCGAGTTCGAGAGCGGCGGACCATGTGGGACGGCTGGCGGAGCCGAGCTCGCCGTAGCTTGACGTCGGCCAGAGTGAGGTCTGCTCGGCGGAGCCAACAACGAAAATCTTTGGTTTGTATTCGTCTTTGGCGAGACGGATGGCATCGTCGGCGGCACGGATCTCGGAGGCGATTGCCATGAGGTCGGGGCGACCTTCAAGCGCGCGGTTGATGAGTTCGTCGATGCCGAGGGTCAGTTGTTGCGGCGCCGGAGCGGCTTTCTGCGTTTCGATTTTGATGTTGGGCGAAGGATCGGCGCCGATGGCTTCGGTGAGGGTGACGCGAGCGATTTTTTCGTCGCCATCCGCGGTTTCGCGATCGAAGATGGCCTGGGCGGCTTCGGAGCGGGCGTTGAGAACATCGGGGAGGGTGGCGCGTCCGTTATCGAGACGGGCTTCGGCCGCCTGGCGCGTTGTTTGCGCGGTCTTCAGGGTTTCTTCCGCGGCCTGCAAGCGCTCTTCAGCGGTGAGCAGCCGGTAGTAGGAGCTGGCGACGCGGAACGCGACTTCCTGATTCGCCTGAATGAAATTCGCACCGGCGGCCAGCCTCTCCTGCGTGGCAGCATCGACATGAGCGGCACGTTCGCCGGCATCGAACAGCAGATACTGCAGTTTGATTCCGGCCTGAACGGCGGGAATCTGGACCATCGTGTAGCCATCGGGCGCGAGGGGCTTCGGGAAGGGGTTGATGATGCGCTGGTCGGCGAAAGCTGCGATTCCGGCGAGGACAGGGTAGTAAGCGCTCTTGGCGATACCGAGGGCGTTGGCGCGTTGCTTCGCGCGTTCCCAGACGACGCGAGTGTGCGGGTTGTTGTGCTCGGCGATGTCGATCAGTTCAGCGAGAGTGTAAGCGTGGTTGGGATCGACGGTGGCGCTCGTGGTCTGGGGTGTGGAGGTGGCAGTACAGCCGGCAGCGGCGCCGGGCGTGGAGACTTCACCTGCGCACTGGGCGTGCGCGAAGGCCGGAACGCATAGAGCGCCCAGCAGAAGCAGGAAATGCGGACGTCCTGCAGTTGAGGAAGTTCGCAGGCGGGTTCTCCTTGGCGTTATCGGTAACAGACGGTGAACTGATAAGTATAGCGGGGAATCAGTATTGATCCGCACCAAAAAAGGATAAAGGTACTGGGACGATGGCGTTTTATCGAGGCTTTGCGGGAAGGATCGTCAAACGTTCTGTGATCGCGCCGTGCGGTTCGATGGTTATCGTTTTGGCCTCCGGCAGCCAGGGGCGCAGGGCCGCCGGGTCGGAGTACTCGAACGAGGTGTCTTCGACGGCAAAGAAGATATAGCGGCCCGCGGGAAGATTACGGAAATCGAAACTGCCGTCGCTCTCGGTCTGGTAGCCGTAGTGGCTCAGGCGGAGGTCCGCGGGATCGGCCGGAGCGAGAACGGCCAGCACGGCCGGAGCCGGCTTATCGCCCTGCATCACGAGGCCGCTGAGGTTGCCGGTTTCAGTGCTCGCGACCATGGAGATTTTGGCCGTATCGCCTTCGGTTAGTTCGATAATGCCATTGCGAAAGGGGACGCCAGTCACTTCGATTCGATCGGCGAAGATGCCCGACGTCCGAATCGCAGGCTTGTATTTGCCGGCAGACAAACCGGGAAACGAGAAGGTACCGTCGGGATGGATATTGGCTCCGATGACGGCTCCATTATCCTGCCGCACAAGGGCGGCAACGGGAGTTCCTTTGAACTTCGCGGCGGGGTCTTTGAGCGTGACAGTGCCGGTGACGGAAGCCTCTGGGCGAACCGCAATCTCGACTGTCACATCGTTGCCGTTCACGTCGACCGAGGCGCGTCCGGCGACGTCGATCGTTCCGGATCGACCTGTGATCTCGACCGTGTAACGGCCGGGGGGAACGCCGGAGAATTTCTGCTCGGAGTTTTTCTGTTCCGGAAGGGAGAAAGAGTAGAGACCCTGGTTTTCCTGGAGGCTTTCATTGCCCGCGATGCCTTCGTGGACGAGGCCGATGGTGCCCTGGGTTCCGGCTGGCGTATTGTGTTTGACGGTTACCGTGCCGCCGAGGGTGGGAGCGAGCGAGAAATCCGCATGGGCTTCGTCGCCTGGCTTTACAGTGATCGCGGCGGCGCGGGCGGCGTCGGGAGTGTTGGGATAGTAGACCGGTATGAAAGCCGGCGGACGGCTCTCCGGCTGCGTGAGTTGGAGGGTGCCTGCGTACCAGGGCGTCCCGGTTACCGCGAGATAGTAACTGATCCCGTTCGGTCCAACACTGCCGGGGAGCCAGCCGAACCGGTACTCGCCAAGGTCGCTGGTGCGCTCCCAGCGCATCGTGGCGGTGTTACGTTTGCCAGAAACAACCGCGGATCGCACGAGCTGGACGAGGGCGCCTTCGACGGGTTCGCCGTTGTTATCGAGCACGCGGCCGGAGATGGCGGCGGTTGGAAACCATTGGAAGGTGAGGTTGGAAGCGTCGTGACCCGGCCCGACGATCACCGCGGAACCGAGATCACTCGCGGGATCGCGTCTGCCGTAAGTCTGGCTCGTGGTGCGCGTACCGGCGCGCAGAACATAGCTGCCTTCGGGGAGATCGAAGCTGAAGTGGCCGTTTTCACCCGTGGTGAGAGTTGCCAGCGGTTTAGCGCCGACGCTGCGATATACGTAGACTTCAGCGCGCGGGAGAGGGGATCCGGTCTGCGCGTTGGTGACGTTGCCCGCGACGCGATACAGGTCGGCAGCATTGCAGGAGAAGGCGCAGAGCAACAGGGAGCCCGCGAGTATGCGCGGTTTCAACGGGAGACTCCGTCGAGGGTGATTTCCTGTTCCTTGTTGTCCTCGACTTGAATCGGAACGCCGCCGGAGAGGTTGCGCAGGAAGTCCGGATTGCGAAATTCCACGTCGTTGCCGGTGAAGGCCCAGGCCGTATACGAACCGGGTGCAAGGTTTGCGAACTGGAATTCCAGTTCGTCCTGACTGTTCCTCGGGAAAAAAGCCACGTTAGCGACAGGGCCGGATGCACTGGCGAATCGCGGCATCAGGAGAATTGTGGAGGATGGCGCGGGTGCGCCATTTCCAATTTTGAGCTTGCCTTTTATCCTGCCGCCGCCATGAGTGGCGACGATCTCGAGGGGCGGCGGCGATGCGCCGGGGTCGATGCGAACCACTGAATCGGCTGCCAGATCGTGTGTGCCTGACATGACGGAACGTACCCAGGCTCCGAAACACTGAACCACAAGGCGTATTGACCGGGCGACACGCCTGAAATGACCATGCCGGTGTTTGTTCGCCTGGCGGATTTGAAGGCTGCTGCGCGTTCGTCGACTAGTTTTCCTGCCGATTGCAGGCTGACGTTGCAGTTACCCGGGGTCTCGGCGTCGTCGTCACCGGGGTGTGTGACGGCAGGTGCGTCCGTGAATCTGACCGCGACCGGTATATCTACGGGCGGCGTGAGGGAGATTTCAACGCCGTCGAGATCGGCGGCAGCGACATTGACGGGCACCTCTCCGCTGGACGAATCCTGGGTCGCACGCAGCACCCAGGAACCGCGGACTACCCCGCTGACCTCGAACCGGCCGGTATCGGTATTGACGGTCGCGTGGGCAGTTGTGACATCGTCCAGGCCGTTGAGAAGTTCGAAGCGAAACGGCCGGCGCGGGACGAAGTTGCGAACGAAGCCGTGGATTTTCCACGCGGACTCTACGGAAACGGTGAGGTCTGTCTTCGCGTCGCCACCTTGCCCGATTTCGACGGGCGTAGCTGTATCCAGAGCGTGTGCGCCGCCGAAATAGACAGGCGCGAAGGCTTCATCTCCGGTTTGGGCCAGGGACGCCTTGACGTAGTATTTTGCGGGCGACAGATTCCAGAGGCGGAACATGCCGCGATCATCCGTTGTTGCGGTGCGGTCTGGGTGGACTTGCACGAAGCCGTCCACGGTTTGGGCGCGGAGCGCGACAACGCTGACGCCGATCAGCGGAAGACCATCCTGATCGACGATTTTGCCGGTGACGACACCCAGCGGGGCCAGCGTGACCAAGACGTTTCCCGTGGATGCGGTGAGATTGACAGTCGGAAACGAGGGCCTGCCCGAGGTCATTTGCACCATAAAACCGGGCTTCGACGCGTTGACACTATATTGTCCGGGGGGCAGTTCGCCAATCTGAAAAGCGCCTCCGGCATCGGTGAAAGCACTGTGCGATACGGGAGGGTCATTCGCCAACTGACCTCCGATGCGGCGTACCTGAACCAGAGCGTGGGCGACCGGTTCGCCGGTTTTGGAGTTGGTGACGGTTCCGCTTAACGTTACCTGTGCTTGTTGGGCAAGGAGTTGAGCGGCGAAAAAGGAGAAAATAAGAATCCGAAGCATTACGGATGCTGAATTTTCTCCCGTTCTATGCGCCGATTCAAGATTTATTTTCGAAGAATTACCAGGGGATGGGTTTGCCGAGGTGGAAGTAGCCGCCGCTGGGGCCGTCTTCGGGAAGGAGGGCGAGTTCGACGCCGGTCTTGCCCCCTTCGGGAAGTTCCATAGGGGCGGCGTCGGTACCCATGTCGGTCTTGACCCAGCCGGGATGGGCGGAGTTGACCTTGATCTTCGTGTCTTTCAATTCGTAGGCGAGGTGGATGGTGAAGGAATTGAGGGCGGCTTTCGAGGAGTCGTAGGCGAGGGCTTTGAAATTGTAGATAGGGCTGGCGGGGTCGGCGTGGAGCGCCTGCGAGCCGAGGATGCTGGACATGTTGACGATGCGGCCGGCCTTGCTCTTGAGAAGAAGCGGCAGGACGGCCTGCGTGAGCGCGACGGGCGCGAAGAAGTTGGTGTCGAAGGTGCAGCGGAGGACCTCGGATGATGGTGTGCCCTGCTTGCCTGTGCCGAGGGGTTCGCCGGATATTCCTGCGTTGTTGATGAGGATGTCGAGCCCGCCGAATTTGTCGGCCAGGAACGCGGCGGCGGCCGAATGGTCCGCGGGATTGGTGACGTCGAGTTTGAGGAAGTGAGCGTCGATGCCGTCAGCCATGAGTTTCGCGGCGGCTGCTTCACCTGACTGCGGATCGCGCGCACCGAGCACGACGGTGACACCTTCTTTGCCGAGTTGACGCGCCATTTCGAAACCGAGTCCTTTATTCGCGCCCGTGATAAGAGCTATTTTGCCTTTATTCGCCATATGTCCCCATAGACTTTTATCACGCGAAAAGGATTCAAATGGGAGTGGCACCCGACGTGCCGCCGATTCAAGGAGCCCAATATGCCCGACCACGGAAACCAAAAGGGATTGCACCCTGAGACCGACGTTCTGACGCGAGGGTTCGATCCGACACTGTCGGTGGGATCGGCGAGGCCGGCGGTGTTTCGCAGTTCGACTTACGTGTTCTCCAGTCCGGAAGAGGCGGAGAAAGCGTTCGACGTGCTGGGTGGGCGCGCGGTACTGCGTCCCGGCGAGCATCTGGACCTGATCTATTCGCGGTTCAACCATCCGAACGCCGAGATCCTGGAGCAGCAGATCATTCCGCTGGAGCCGATGTCGCAGGCGGCGGCGGTGTTCAATTCGGGCATGGCGGCGATCATGACGGCGCTGCTCGCCGTGGTGCGTCCGGGCGACTGCATCATTTTCACCGTGCCGATTTATGGCGCAACGCAGACGCTCATTGCGGATTTTCTGAAAGATTTCGGAGTGGAGAGCATCGCGGTGGAGGCCGGGCAGATCGGGGCGATGACGGAAGCGATTCAGACGACGAGAAATCTGCGGGTCGTGCTGATCGAATCGCCGGCGAACCCAACGATCGTGATGACCGATATCGAACGGGCGTGCGAGACGGTGCGTGCGGCGTTTCCGGATGAGAACGGGCGCCCGCTGGTGATGGTGGACAACACGTTCCTGGGGCCGGCGTTCCAGCATCCGCTGGCTCTGGGGGCGGATGTGTCGCTCTATTCCGCGACGAAGTATCTGGGCGGTTACAGCGACATCATTGGCGGTGTAGCGCTGACGCGCGATGCGGCGCTGATGAAGAAGATACGAAGCAAGAGGAGCCTGTTCGGGAACATCCTGCAGCCGGACGAATGCTGGATTCTGAATACGCGGCTGTCGACTGTGTCGCTGCGTATGAACCGGCAGAGCAAGAGCGCGCAAAGGATCGCGGAGCAACTGGTGAAACATCCGGGAGTGGACAAAGTTTATTACCCGACGTTGTTCAAAGACAGCGAGCAGATCCGGATCTTCAGAGCCCAATGCGATTTTCCCGGCGGGATTATTTCGCTTGATATCAAGGGCGGGAAAAAAGCGGCGTTCAATTTTCTGCGGAAGCTGAGGATTGCGCGGAATGCGGTATCGCTGGGCGGGGTGGAGACGCTGGTGTGTCATCCACGCACGACGACGCATTCGAGCTGGAGCAAAGAAGATCTCGATGCGGGTTGCGTTGGGGAGGGCCTGGTGCGGATTTCCGTGGGGATCGAGGACTGGCGGGATCTTCTGGCTGATTTCGAGAACGCCCTGAGCGCGTAAACGAGCGTCGAGATGAGTCTCTGAACTCCTGATCTCATGGAATCAGGAAGAACCGAGT
>ODAK010000666.1_pt1 | contig 39170 bp, 38 predicted proteins | sample 1539591 | NCBI WGS metagenome assembly ODAK01 (sample SAMEA3539303, study PRJEB22396) | soil metagenome | biome: tundra; feature: field; material: soil | place: USA | collected 2010-05 | depth 0.15 m | reverse complement strand
GGGCTATGGAAACTGACCGAATAACTGGCGACCATCCCCGCGGCCTGCGGCGCCGCCGCCTGGCCGTTGGGCAGCAGCCGCGCGCGCTGGCCAGGGGTCAGCGGCACGCCCGCCGGCGCGCCCGGCGCGCACAGGGCCGGGTCCATCACGGCGGCGCTCGGCGCCAGCAGCGCGTCGCTGGATCCAGGCGTCTGGTTCAGCAGTTGACCGGCCCCGGCATCCGGCGGGCGCTCGATCCGCACCGCACCGGACCAGAGGCCGCCCTGATACGGGATCCGCAGCGCGACGGCCAGGCGCCACCACAGATCGATCACCCGGGGCAGGCCCGCCACCGGCCCCCCGCCGAAGCCGAAGTCCCGTTTGTAGGCGATCGCCGAGTGCGCCTGCCAGGTGACCCGCAGCGCGGTCATGTACGGCAGACCGCCCATCGCGCTCGCGGTGGCAAACGTGTAGCCGCCGAGCTCCGCGTAGCTGTCGGGATGGGTGAGCAGATCCGCGCCCGACGCGCCAACGTGCCCGCTGCTGGGGTCACCGGGACCCCCGTACTCGCTGGCCCCGACCAGCTGGCCGGTGCCGGGCGGCCCGAGCGCGATCGAGCCGGCCGCGCCACCGGCCGGCGAGGCGCACCCGCCGCCGGCCCCGAAACCGGTGATCAGCAGCGCCAGAACCCCGGCCCCGACACCGGCCACCACCACCGCGCCGAACGCGGAGGCAGCGGCGATCGTCAGCTTGTGGGCCAGGTGTCGGGGTGCCAGCGTGCTCATGGCCAATCACAATAAGTAATAAATATTGTTGTTGAGGCTAATTGAGCTCATTTGTTACACGCGGTTCCTAGCGGTCTGGTTACCGCGTAGTTGCGCGGCCTCGCTAACGTAAGTTGGTCATGGCTCGGATCCTGGACGTCGAACAAGCGCTACTGCTGCTCGAGCTCGATCCACCGTTCGATCAGCGCGCGGTCCAGCTCGCGCGGCGCCGGATGGCCAAGCGCTGGCACCCGGACATCGCGCCTTCCGGGCGCCAGCACGAGCACCAGCGGCACCTGCAGGCGATCAACGAGGCCGCTGACCAGCTGGCCGTGCTGGCCGACACCTCACGCGGCGGGCGCGTCACCCGCAACGCGGTCAAGGTCTCGGCCGCCGCGACGCGTCGGGCGCGCGCCGACGCCGGCCGCCGGGCCTACGAAGAGGAGCAGCGGGCGCGGGCCTCGGCCGAGGACCGGGCCAAGCACGATCCGTTCGGTTCGCGGGTCCCCGACCACTCCGTCGTGCACCGCTACGCGCGCTGCCTGTCCTACCCCGAGTGGGGCGTCGGGACGGTGAGTGGCATCTACTTCTCCGGCGACGAGGAGGAAGTGCAGCAGTGGGCGCGGCTGATGTTCGCGGTCGGGGTGCGCACGGTGCCGGCCGGATCGCTGCAGTTCGTGGACTTCTCCAAGCCCGACCCGGCCGCCGACCGGGTCCAGCGCTTCATGACCGCGGCCCAGCACGCGCTGGCCGAGGGCGACGCCGAACTGGCCGCCCGGCGACTGGTCTACGCCCGCGACGCCGAGCCCAACAACCCGGTCGTGCTGAGACTGCTGACCGCCTCGTTCTGGCAGGCTGGGAACCTGCCCGCGGCGGCCCGGACGGTGCGCGACTGGGCGCGGGTCGACACCGACCGCCCCACCCCCGAGCGGTTTGCCTCACGGATCTACGAGGATATGGGCGCGATCGATCTCGCCGCCGATGCGGCTGTGCGCGCCGCCGAACGGGCGCCCGCCGACGCGTCGGCCTGGGAGCGCCTGGGACGGCTGCGGCTGCGGCTGATGGACCGCTCCGGCGCGATCACCGCGCTCGAGCGCGCACGGCTGGTCGGACCCTCGCTGGAGGGCCTGCTCGACCTGGCGCTGGCGTATCACCTGGCCGGCGACATCGGCGCCGAGGTGTCGACCGCAGAGGCGGCGACGATGATCGAGCCCGAGTCACCCGCCGCCTGGTCGACCTACGCGCACGCGCTGGCCCGCACCGACCGGATCGCCGAGTGCGAGCGGGTCTGCCGCCACGCGCTGACGCTCACGGATGATTCTGAGGTCCGGGACCTGCTTGCGCGTGTGCTGGCCGCGACGCCGCGCGGGCTGTCGGAGCGCAGCGCGGCCGCTTAGTCTCGGGCGTGGGCTTTCGCCACGAGCCCACGCCGCCCGGAGGCTGGGCGTAAAAGCGGAATATATGGGCGGTTTTACGACCAGCCTCTTACGGGGTCAGGCGATTGAGCCCTCGCGCCCGCACACCGGGCAGGACTCCTGGGGGGCGAGCGGGCGCCCGCCGCAGGCCGGACACTCCTCGATTCGCTCGAGCACGCCCAGCAGTTCGCCGACACGGCAGACGAGCAGACGCTCCTCCTCGACCTCCACCCAGGACCCGGCGGACGCTGGGAACACGACATGGTCGCCGGGCCTGACCGGCATGCTGATGCCGACGTGGTCCCACCAGTCCAGCCCGGGGCCGACCGCGAGCACAATCCCGTGCTGGGGCGGCGGCTCGTCGGAGCCTTGGGGAACGAGCAGTCCCGAGCGGCGCACGCGATCAGGATCGAGCTCCTTGATCACGACGCGGTCGAACAGTGGTCGAAGCTGGTTGCGCATGTCCCTGATCATAAGGATCGGCTCCGCCGTAACGCTCGTTTCGGTCCGGTGGCGACCATAGGCTGTGCCGATGCGCCTGATGATCGCCCGCTGCTCGATCGCCTATTCCGGGCGCCTCAGCACCCAGCTGGCCGAGGCGACGCGGCTGCTGATGTTCAAGGCCGATGGGACCTTCATGGTCTTCTCCGATCACGGCGGCCCGAGCGTCAAGCCGCTGAACTGGATGACGCCGCCGACGGTCATAGACGAATCTCCGAAGCGGATCGTCGTGCGCAAGCGGGCCGGGGCCAGCGAGGAGCGGCTGGAGATCTCGGTCGCCGAGATCCTGTCTGACGTGACGCACGAGATGGGCTCGCCGGACGCCGACGTGGCGCTGGCCAAGGACGGCGTCGAGGCCCACCTCCAGGAGCTGCTGGCCGACGCGCCCGAATGGTGCGGCGAAGGGCTGCGGCTGGTGAGCCGCGAGTGGCCGACCGACATCGGCCCGGTCGATCTCATGTGCCGCGATGCCGAGCAGTCGTGGGTGGCGGTCGAGATCAAGCGCGTGGCGGGGATCGAGGCGGTTGAGCAGCTGGCCAGGTATCTGGAGCGGATCCGGCTCGATCCCGCGTTCGCGAGTTGTCGCGGGGTGCTGGCCGCCCAGTCGATCAAGCCCCAGGCCCGAGTGCTGGCCGGCGCAAGAGCAATCGCCTGCGTCGAGGTCGACCTGGCGGTGCTGCGGGGTGAGCGCGTGCCCGACCTGAGATTGTTTGCAGCATGACCGATCCGCCCGCAGTTCTGACCGAGCACCGAGAGCGCGTGCTGGTGATCACGATCAACCGGCCCGACCAGCGCAACGCTGTCAACGCTGCCGTCGCCGGCGGGATCGCCGCCGCGCTGGATGAGCTCGACGGCGACGACGCGCTCTCAGTCGGCGTCCTGACCGGCGCCGGCAAGGGGTTCTGCGCCGGCATGGACCTGAAGGCGTTCCTCGCCGGCGAGTCGCCGCATGCGGGGGACCGCGGCTTTGCCGGGATTACGCAGCGCGCCGCGGCCAAGCCGCTGATCGCCGCGATCGAGGGGTTCGCCGTGGCCGGCGGTCTAGAGGTGGCGCTGGCCTGCGATCTGATCGTCGCCGCGCGTGGCGCCAGGCTCGGTATCCCGGAGGTCAAGCGCTCGCTGGTGGCAGCCGGCGGAGGGCTGCTGCGGCTCCCGCGCGTGCTGCCGCGCAACATCGCGATGCAACTGGCGCTGACCGGCGACCCGATCGACGCCGAACGAGGGTTCGAGCTCGGGCTCGTCAACCGGCTGACCGAGCCCGGCGCCGCGCTGGAGGGGGCGCTGGAGCTGGCGGCCGCGATCGCCGTCAACGGACCGCTGGGCCTGGCCGCCTCCAAGCGAATCCTCAACGAGTCACTTCAATGGCCCGAGAGCGAGTTCTTCGCCCGCCAGGGCGAGATCGCCGGACCGGTGATGTCCTCGCAGGACGCGCGCGAGGGGGCGACGGCGTTCGCCGAGAAGCGCCCGCCGGTGTGGAGGGGGATCTAGGGCCGGGCGTCCGGGCGTCCGACCGCCTGTGACGGCGGACCCCGCCCCCGGCTACGCTCCGTCCTCGCCCCACGCCGTGGCGAGCACGGAGCGCGCGCCACCGCGATCGCGGTGCTCGCACAGGTAGATCCCCTGCCAGGTCCCGAGCGCCAGCCGGCCGCCTGAGACGGGAAGCGTCAGCGACGGCCCCAGGAGCGCGGCTTTGATATGCGCGGGCATGTCGTCGGGGCCCTCGAGCGTGTGGGTCCAGTAGCGGGCCTGCTCGGGCACCGCCTGGTCGAACCAGCTCTCGAAGTCCCGTCTCACGTCGGGCGAGGCATTCTCGCTCAGCGCCAGCGAAGCCGAGGTGTGGCGGATCAGCAGGTGCAGCAGACCAACCTTCAGGTCACCGAGCTCGGGCAGGGCCTGGGTCAGCTCGCGGGTGACCAGATGAAATCCCCGCGGGCGAGGGTCGAGGGTTATCTCCCGCTGGGCCCACATCGGCAGATCAGAACTCGGGCAGGCGCGCGACGCGCATGTCGACCTTCCCGCCGCGGAACGGAACGCCCTCACGCTCCAGCCGCCGGCGCTGGCGCTGCCCCTTGGCCAGCGAGCCGTCGGCGCGGACGATCCGGTGCCACGGCACGCTGTCGTCCTCACAGGCGAACAGCACGGCGCCGGCCGCCCGCGGCGCCCCCGGCGACACGTCGCCGTAGGTGCGGACGAACCCGGCCGGAGTGCCGCGCACGCGATCGAGGATCTGGCACGCAAGCTCGGTGTTCATGCCCCGAGGATAAGGCCGACGGCGCACCAGGTCCTCGCGCCCCGGCGCCGGGCGTCCGCCTGCACCACACGGCCCACACTCCTCCCGGCCAGCCCACCACCACCGCTCGCTGGTATCGTCGCGCGTGCCGAATTTCCCGCTAATAGCGGGGAAGCGGGGGACCCAGGTCCCTTGGGGCGAATCGCGGTCCGATGACCACGTAGCGCGACCGGCGCGAGCCCGACAGCTAACTCCGCAGGCACACAAGATGAACTCTTCTCGGCGCACGGTCTCACTCTGGACAGCGGCTGCAGCAGCCGCCCTGACGATCGCGCTCGTGCTCGTCACGGGCCTGACGGCCGCGTCGCAGGCAGCCTCGCCGAGCCTCGGTCAGCTGAACTCCGAGCTCGGCCAGCAGCAGGCCCGCCAGCGGAGCCTGTCGGCGAGCGTCGGGAGCCTGACCGGGGTGATCACCACGCTTGACGGACAGATCGCGCTGATCCAGGGGCGCGAGGCGGCCGTCCGCGACGAGCTCGCCAATGACCGTGCCGCCCTGGCCCGGGCCCAGACCGCGCTGCTGCGTGAACGGGACCGGCTGGCCGTGCTGCGCGCGCGCCTGGCACTGTCGCGCAAGATCCTCTCGCGACAGTTGGTCTCAAGCTATGAGAACGACAAGCCGGACCTGGTCTCAGTCGTGCTGGAGGCGCGCGGATTCAACGATCTGCTCGAGCAGCTGGACTTCCTGCGTCGCGCCGAGCAACAGCAGCAGTCGATCATCACGATCACCCGCGACGCCAAGGCGCGCGCCGACGCCGCGGCGCGCCGGCTGGCCACACTGCAGGCCTCAGACCGGCGCATCACGGCGGAGACCTACCTGCACGCGCGGGCCCTGGCCGGCATGAACGAACTGTTGCAGGGCCGGGAGTCGGCGCTGAGCGGAGCTCGGGCCGCGCAGCAAGCGGCCCTGCAGGCCAGCGTCGTACGCGGCGGCCAGCTGAAATCCCAGATCGGTCGCATCCTCGCCCAACAGGCGGCGGCCGCGCGTCGCGCGGCCGCGGCGGCCGCCGCGGCCCAGCAGGCCGCGAACGCGTCGCCGGCACCGGTCGCGCTGAGCCCGAGCCTCGGCCCCACCGGCGGCTGGGCGATCCCCTACGCGATCGTGCTGTGCGAGTCCGGCGGCCAGAACCTGACCCCCAACAGCGCCGGCGCCTCGGGCTACTACCAGATCATCCCCAGCACCTGGAAGCTGTTCGGCGGCAGCGGTCCGGCCGCCTACCTCGCCTCAAAGGCCGAGCAGGACGCCGTCGCGACCCGGATCTGGAACGGCGGCGCCGGAGCGTCCAACTGGGTCTGCGCCGGCATCGTAGGGATCCACTGACTCAGGCCACCGCGTCAAGTGGCGGGCGCACGGCGCCCCGCTCTCTAAGCTCAGCGGCCGTGCGAGCTCGCCGTGTCGCCAAGCCACTGCTCGTCGCGGCGATCCTGATCGCCGCGTTGGCGATCCGCGTGGCCACCATCGAGGGTTCCCACTACCGGGCCCACAACGACGCGGCCATCTACAACAAGCTGGCCGGCGAGATCTCGCAGACCGGCGACTATGACACCCGTAAGGGCGCCGGAGGATCACGCGGGCCGACGGCCTACTTCCCTCCCGCCTTTCCCTATTTCCTGGCCGTCGTCGATCTGCTCGACGGTCACGAGGCCGGCGGCCGGACGGCGGTCCCGCCCGAGCGCATCGCCCAAGCGGTACTGGGAACGGCGACCGTGGCGCTGACCGGGCTCGTGGCGCTCGAGGCCTTCGGGCCCGCGGTCGCGATCTGCTCGCTGATTCTGGCCGCCGTCTATCCGGTGTTCATCGAGTCCTCCAGCGCCCTCCTGGCCGAGAACCTGCTGGTCGTGTTCGAGCTGGCGGCGATCTGGACTGTGCTCCGCGCCCGGCGAGCGTCCCTCCCCTATGCCTGGATAGCCGCCGCCGGGATCCTCTCCGGGCTGGCGGCCCTGACCCATGAGAACGCGTTGCTGATGCTGCTCCCGCTGGGCGTCGGCGTCTGGGCGGTGCGACTGCAGGGCGGCGGCCGGGCACTCGGGTGGGCACTTACGGCACCGGCGCTGCTGGTGGCGATGGCGGTGATCACGATCGCGCCCTGGACGATCCGCAACGCGGTCGAGCTACACCACTTCGTCCCCGTCTCCGACGAGACCGGAATCACGCTGCGCGGCACCTACAACCCCGTGTCGGCGGCGTTCAAGCCCGTGCCGTACAAGTGGCGCTTCTACTTCCTGATCCCCCAGGATCACGGGCTGCGCAAGATCGCTCCGACGATGACCGAGCTGCAGCTGGGCGACCGGCTTCAGAGCCGGGCGCTGCAGTACATCTCCGCCCATCCCGGGGCCCCGTTCACCGTCGCCCTGCACAACACGTTGAGGATGTTCGAGCTGGAGGGCACCTACGCCTGGCAGGCATCAGCGACCGCCGAGCGCATCCCGATCGCCACCGCGCGGATCGGCGTGTTCAGCTTCTGGGTCGTCTGCGTGCTGGCCCTGGTGGGCGCTTTGACGCCGCTGGCCAGGCGCGCGCCGCGCTGGCTGTGGACGATTCCAGTCCTGTTCGGACTCAGCGTGGTGCTGATCAACGTGGAGACGCCACGCTTCCGCGAGCCGATCGACCCGTTCTTGATCCTGCTCGCGGGATGTGCTCTGGCGGCCGCGGCCGGGCGCATCGGGCGATGGCGCGGGTCCCCGCCCGTGTCCGATTAGCCGCCCGCGTCCGATTAGATCAGGCCCGGGGCCAGTCCGAGATCGTCGCCATGCGCCGAGAATGACGGGACACCCCGAGCCGGTCCAGATGATCCAGCGCCTGCCCTGAGCCCACCGCCACGCAGGTCAGGGGCGAGTCGGCGCGGTACACGGGCATGCCGGTCTCGGCCGCCACCATCTCCGGAAACCCGCGGATCAACGTCCCGCCACCGGCCAGCAGGATCCCGTCGCGGGCGATGTCTGAGGCCAGCTCCGGCGGGGTCTCCTCAAGCGTGTCCCTGATCGCCTGCAGGATCTCGCGCAGCGGCGCTGCGATCGCCTGCCGCACCTCCCCGCTGTGCAGCTGCACCGCCGTCGGCAGGCCGCTGATGAGGTGACGCCCGCGAACCTCGATCGTCTCCTCGGGGTGCAGCGGCGTAGCCGAGCCGATCGTTATCTTGATCGTCTCGGCGGTGCGCGAGCCGATCGCCAGCTGATAGATCGAGCGGATGTAGTGGGAGATCGCCTCGTCCATCTCATAACCCCCCACGCGCACCGAACGGGAGACCACGATCCCGCCCAGCGAGATCACCGCCATCTCGCTGGTCCCGCCGCCGACGTCGACCACCATCCGGCCCACCGGCTCCTCGATCGCCAGGCCGGCGCCGATCGCCGCTGCGATCGGCTCCTCGATCAGGTGCACGCGCCGCGCCCCGGCCGCCAGCGACGCTTCCTCGACCGCGCGCTTCTCGACCTCGGTGACCCCCGAAGGCGCACAGACGATTAGCCGCGGATGGGCCATGCGCCGGTCAAGCACCTTGCGGATGAAGTAACGCAGCATCTCCTCGGTCACCTCAAAATCCGCGATCACGCCGTGACGCAGGGGCCGCGTGGCCGAGATATTCGCGGGCGTGCGCCCGATCATCCGCTCGGCGTCGGCGCCGACCGCGTGCACCTGCCCGGTGTCCACGTCGGAGGCGACGACCGACGGCTCTGAGACCACGATGCCGCGACCGCCGACGTACACCAGCGTGTTCGCCGTGCCGAGGTCGATCGCCATGTCATGCACCCCGAGCGTGGGGGCCAGATGGCGGCGTGAATTGTCGCGACGGGAGCCGTCTCTACGAAACCGGATCCTCACAGAGTGTCAGACGCGGTTGAATTTCGCAGAACGAAATTTAATTTGGACCAACCGTCAGGCGTGCGACCCTCAACGCCACCCCGGCGTCGGCCGATAAGGAGCTGAGCGACGACCGCACCTGAATCTGCTTGCCCTCCGTCATCTTCCCCCACCAACCATCATCGGCTGCTCGACCACCGAGCGGACTGACGGGCGCCCTGAATCCACTACGCGCCTGGCGCTGGCCTCGGCGTCGGTGCGCGGGTTTGCTCGGGGCGGTGGCCCTGCTGATCAGCCCGCTCGCCTTCTCGGGCGTCGCCGATGCGGCGGGGAGTCGAGCTGGCACCCGGAAATCAACGTTCACCCGGCAGCTTGCGCGGATACTGCGAGATCGATTGACCGACGTTGAGCGCGGCCGTGACGATCCGATTCTGCTCCATCGCGTGCGCGACCGGGTAACCCTCGCCCGAGGCCGCGCGCTCGGGCCGCCCGACGTACCCGAACTGGAGGTGCTCAGGCAGTACCTGCAGCAGCCGGGGGGACATGAACGCCCGTGCGCCCATGTTGCGCGGCTCCTCCTGGACCCAGACGACCTCGTGCAGGAGCGGGTAGCTGGCGGCGAGCTCCAGGATCTCGGCCTGCGGGAACGGATACAGCAGCTCGACGCGGCCGACCGCCACGTGGGGGTTGCTCTGGCGCCCGGCGTGCCCGATCAGGTCGTAGTAGATCTTGCCGGTGCACAGGACCAGGCGGGTGACCTGCGCGGGATCCACCCCCGGTTCGGACAGCACGGGCTGGAAGCGCCCCTCCGAGAGGCTCTCGGTCGTGCTGGTGGCCAGCGGCAAGCGCAGCAGGCTCTTGGGCGTCATGATCACCAGCGGGCGTTGCTTGGCGATCCGCGCCTGGCGGCGCAGCAGATGGAAGTACTGGGCCGGCGTCGTGGGATTGGCCACGCGAATATTGCCCTCAGCGGCCAGCTGCAGGAAGCGCTCCAGCCGCGCCGAGGAGTGCTCGGGGCCGGAGCCCTCGTAGCCGTGGGGAAGCAGCAGCGTCAGGCGTGAGGTCTGGCCCCATTTCGCCAGGCCGGAGACGATGAACTGGTCGACGATCACCTGGGCGCTGTTGACGAAGTCCCCGAACTGCGCCTCCCACAGCACCAGCGTCTCCGGGCCCTCCTGCGAGTAGCCGTACTCGAACCCGAGGCAGGCCATCTCCGACAGCGGGCTGTTGTGCAGCTCCATCGGCGCCAGGGCGCCGGGCAGATGCTGCATCGCGCAGTGCTCCTGCCCGGTCTTGGGGTCGTGCAGGACAAGGTGGCGTTGGCTGAAGGTGCCGCGCTCGGTGTCCTGGCCGGTCAGGCGGATCGGGATGCCCTCGGTCAGCAGCGAGGCGAAGGCGAGCTCCTCGGCGTGCGCCCAGATGATCCCGCTCCCGGACTGGACCGCATCGCGGCGCTGCTCCAGCTGCTTCCGCAGCTTTGGGTGGACCGTGAAGCCGTCGGGCACCGCCAGCAGCTCCTCGTTTAGCACCTGCAGGCGATCGAACGCGACGGCGGTCTTGACCTCGGGCGACGGGGTACGATCGAGCTGGTACTCGCCGGTGGAGTGATCGATGTCCTTGGCGGCCGCGATCTGCTCCTTGAGGCGCTGGTGCTCCTCGGTCAGCTGGGCCCAGACCTGGTCGGTCATCTCGGTGGACTGCTGCTCGGAGACGACCTCTGACTCGACCAACTGACGCGCGAACAGCTCCCGGACCGAGGGATGCTTCTTGATCTCCTGATACATCTCGGGCTGCGTGTAAGCGGGCTCATCGGCCTCGTTGTGACCGAAGCGCCGGTAGCCGATCAGGTCGATCAGGACGTCGTGGCCGAACTCCTGGCGGAAGGCGAAGGCCAGCCGCACCGCGCAGACACAGGCCGCCACGTCGTCGGCGTTGACGTGGATGATCGGCACGTCGAAGCCCTTGGCAGGGTCAGACGCCCAGGTCGTGGAGCGCGCATCGTCGGGGTCGGTGGTAAAGCCGACCTGGTTGTTCTGGATGATGTGGATCGTGCCGCCGACGGTGTAGCCGTCAAGCGCCTGGAGGTTGAGCGTCTCAGCGACCACGCCCTGGCCGGGAAAGGCCGCGTCGCCGTGCAGGATCACCGGGATCGCCGCGTTGGTGTCCTGATGGGCGTGAGGCCCCTGGCGGGTGGTCTGCGCCGCCCGCGTGGCGCCGGAGGCGACCGGCGCGACGAACTCCAGGTGGCTGGGGTTGGACTCCAGGCGCACGATGATCGACTCGCCGCCCTGCAGCTGGTAGGAGCCCTGGGCGCCGTGGTGGTACTTGACGTCGCCGGTCCCGCCCTGGGGCAGCGTGGTGATCGGCTCCAGCGTCGAGGATCCTTCGAACTCGGCGAAGATCGTGCCGTAGGGCCGGCCGAGGTTGTGGGCCAGCACGTTCAGGCGGCCACGGTGGGCCATCCCGATCACCACTTCGCGGGCGCCGCGCGTGGCCGACAGCTGGGTCAGCTCGTCGAGCATCGGGACCGTCATGTCCAGTCCCTCGACCGAGAACTGCTTCTGACCCAGGTAGGCCTTGTGCATGAAGCGCTCGAACGCGTCGACCTCGGTCAGCCGCTTGAGCAGCGCCTCCTGCTCGTCGATCGTCAGGGGCCGGCGGAACTCGCCGGACTCGATCGCCTCGCGCAGCCACAGCCTCTGACGATGCGAGGCGATGTGCTCGATCTCGTAGGCGATCGTCCCGCAGTAGGTCTCGCGCAGGTGCGACAGCGCGTCGGCGAGCGTCTCGCCGGGGACATACGTGCGCAGGATCCGCGCCGGGATCTTGGCCATCAGCTCGGGCGTCAGGCCGAGCGGCTCGGGGTCGAGGGCCGGGTCGCCCTCGGACTCGCGGCCGAGCGGGTCGAGCTTGGCGGCCAGGTGGCCGTGGGTCCGGTAGGCCTTGAGCAGCGAGGTGGCGGCCTGTACCGCCTCCATGAGCTCCTCGTCGGGCATCGCCGATGTCGCCGTCGCCTGGGCGGATGGGGTGCCGATGGCGGCGGCAGCCGGTGCCGGGGGCGGCGGAAGCTCGCCCAGCTGCACGCCGAGGTCGGCGAACACGCCCTCGTAGAAGCCCTCGTTGCCCTGCAGGTAGGCCTCGACCAGCTGCAGGAAGCGCCCCGACTCGGCGCCCTGGATGATCCGGTGGTCATAGGTGGAGGTCATCGTCATGACCTTCACGGCCCCAATCATCGGTCCAATATCCGCGAGACCGACGGGGTAGGCGATCGAGCCGGTGGCGACGATCGTCCCCTGGCCGACCATCAGCCGGGGGACCGAGGCGATCGTGCCCAGGCCGCCCGGGTTGGTCAAGGTCAGGTTGCCGCCGGTGAGGTCGTCGGCGGTCAGCGTGTTGGTGCGAGCCTTGTCGACCAGTGCGTTATAGGCGTCCAGGAACTCGGCGAAGGTCGTGCGCCCGGCGTCGCGGATCACCGGCACCATCAGCGTGCGCGAGCCGTCCTTCTTCTCGACGTCGACGGCCAGCCCAAAGTTGACGGCGCCGTCGTCGACGCGGTGGGGCTTGCCCTCGATGTCGGCGAAGTGGTGGGCCATCACCGGCATCTCCTCGGTCGCCGCCCGCGCGATCGCGTAAGCGATCAGATGCGTGAAGGAGACGCGCTGGCCGGCGTTCTTGAGCTGCTTGCGCCGCTCCTCCAGGACGGTGACGGTGAGCGTGCGGAACGAGGTGGCGGTCGGGATCGAGCGGCTCTCGTCCATGTAGCGGGCCAGCGCGGCGCCGCCGCCCTTGATCAACGTGGCGCTGGGCTGCGGGGCGGATTTGCCTGGGGCGGCCTGGCCGGTTTGGGCCGGTTGCGCGGGAGCGCTGGCTCCGTTGCCGGCCAGCGCCAGCACGTCGGCTTTGGTGATCCGCCCACCGCGGGCGCTGCCCTGGACGCCGGTCAGGTCGACGCCCTCGGCGGCGGCGATCCGCTGGGCGACCGGCGAGGCGCTCGCCCCGTTGTCGGTCCCGGTGGCGGTGGCGGTGCTCCCAGCCGGCGCCGGGCCGGGCTGCGGGCTAGAACTAGGCGCGGCGCCGGCGCGACCGGCGCCCACAGGCGCCGCGGTCATGCGCGCGATCACCTGGCCGACGGTGACGGTCTCCCCGTCCTGGGCCAGGATCTCGGTGATCGTCCCCGAGGCCGGCGCCGGCAGCTCCATGTCGACCTTGTCGGTGGAGATCTCGACCACGGTGTCGCCGTCCTTGACGGTGTCGCCGACCTTGACCGACCACTCGAGGATAGTGCCCTCGGTGACCGACTCACCGCCGGTGGGGGTGACGATCTCGATCGTCTGCCCGGCGCTGCTCTGGGTCGCCGCCATCCCCTCGGCCTCGGTGCCGGCGCCGGCCAGCGCCTCGTCAACGGTGGTGGGCGGCGATTCGCCTGACACCGGCGTCGCGGGTGCACCGTTGCCGGCGGCGGACGGGCCGCCGGTGCCGTTGGTGGCGATCTCGGCCAGCACGGCTCCGACGGCGACCGTGTCGCCCTCAGCAGCGTGGAGCTTGACGATCGTGCCGGCGACCGGCGAGGGGACCTCGGCGTCGACCTTGTCGGTCGAGATCTCGACCAGGGTCTCGTCGACGGCGATCGCGTCGCCCTCCTGCTTGTGCCACTCCAGGACCGTGCCCTCAGCGACGGAGTCGCCCATCGCGGGCATCACGACTTCTACCGTGCTCGTTTGAAGCGCCATGCGGGCCTTTCACTCTAACGCGTGCCCGCGGCAAGCCGAAGACTTGCCTTGCCGAGCGGCAAGCCGAAGACTTGCCTTGCCGAGCGGTAAAGCTAAGCTGCCGGGCGGCAAACCTAACGCACTCTGCCGGGCGCAGCCCGGCGTTCGGCAATCAGGAATCCGATCGATCCGGCGAACGGCCCCAGGCCGCCGAGCACGGCCACGATGACCGCCAGCCAGAACGGGATCACGTGCGCCCGAGCGGCGGCGATGCACACCAGCGACATGGCGATCCAGATCAGGCCGTGGGAGAGGCCGAGGATGAAGGTCTCAGGCTCGGGATTGCCGAGCACGAAGGCACAGATCAGCAGTGCCAGGTAAACGGTCGAGTGCGTGAACGACGCCACCTCCAGGCGCCGGAAGGTGATCACGCTCATCTCTTGGGGCCGGCCAGGAACTCGCCCATCAGGCGCAGAGGCGCATCAGCCTCGGGCGGCCACTGATCCACCGCGGCGGGCCACCACGCGAACTCGTCGTGCTCTGAGTCGGGCGTGACCGATGCCCCGTCGGCCAGCCACGCCATGCCGATCAGCAGCACCACCTGGTTGGGCACCGCCACCAGCGCCTCCACGCTCAGACGCTCGGCCCGCACCGACCACTCCTCCTCCAGCTCGCGGCCCAGGGTGTCAGTCGGGTTCTCGTCGACCTCCACCGAGCCGCCGGCGCCCAGCGCCCAGCGCCCAGCCCAGGAGGCGAGCCATCCGGCCCGGCGACCGGCCAGCCAGCGCCCGTCGGCCGCGCGCACCACGCACAGCGCCGACAGGCTGGAGGCGGCGTTCTCGGGCACCAGGCGCAGCGCCCAGCGGGCGGGCTGGAGCTCGAGAATCAGCCGGTCGCCGTTGACCTCGTAGGCGGACATCCGGGCCGCCAGACCGTCGTGGCTGGGCGACCCCCGGCGGCGCAGCTCGTCCAGCGCGCTGTCGGCGGCATCGATCGTGCTCTGGGAGGGCGTGAACGGGTCCTGACGCCAGGAGACGTCGACCTGGGAGGGCTTCCAGGGACCACGGGCGAGGAGGCCGGGCGGGACCGTCACGGCTACACCGTACCTGGGTACAGTGGCGCCGTGACGAGGCGCTTGAAGCATTGGGGCTGGGGATATGAGGACGAGCAGCCCGCGCCGGTGCAGCTGCGGGACACGGCGGCCTTCCTGGCCCAGCGACTGGGCTTCGGCTCGGCGGAGCCCGATTCGCCCGTCGCGCTGGAGCACTGCCGGCTCTCCGCGCCTCGTCTGCAGCCGCCCGACCACCTGGCGGCGATCTGCCGCGCCGACGACTATGAGCGGGCGCTGCACTGCTACGGGCGCTCCTACCGCGACGTGGTGCGCGCGTTCCGTGGTCAGTTTCAGCATCCGCCCGACGTGGTCGCCCACCCTTGTAACGAGGCGCAACTGGGCGCGGTGCTCGACTGGGCGATCTCGGCTGGGGCGGCGGTGATCCCCTTCGGCGGCGGCACGGGCGTCGTGGCCGGCGTGGAGGCAATCGTCGACGAACGGTTCGCCGGCGTGGTGACCGTCGACCTCAAGGCGCTCGATCGCGTGCTGGAGGTCGATCCGGTATCGATGGCGGCGCGGATCCAGGCCGGCGCCACCGGGCCCGGGCTGGAGCGCCAACTCGCCGAGCACGGGCTGACGCTGCGCCACTTTCCGCAATCGTTTGAGTTCTCGACCCTGGGCGGCTGGATCGCCACCCGCGCCGGCGGGCACTTCGCGACCCTCTACACGCACATCGACGAGCTCGTCGAGTCGGTCCGGGCGATCACCCCCGCCGGGGTATGGGAATCGCGCCGGCTGCCCAGCTCCGGCGCTGGCGTCTCCCCCGACCGGATGCTGATCGGCTCCGAGGGGACGCTCGGCGTGATCACCGAGGCGTGGGTGCGCGTGCGTCCCAAGCCCGTCTGGCGCAGCTCACGCGGGGTGCGCTTCGCCGATTTCCAGGCCGGCGTGGCGGCGGTGCGCGCGCTCTCGCAGTCCGGGCTGCACCCGTCCAACTGCCGCCTGCTCAACGCCGAGGAGGCGCAGCTGACCGGCGCGGGCGATGGCTCGGCCGCGCTGCTGGTGCTCGGCTTTGAGTCCGCGCGGCAGCAGACCGAGCCGTGGCTGGACCTGGCGCTGGAGTGCTGCGCCGAGCACGGGGGTGCCTGGGACGCGCCTGCCGGTGGACCCCAGGCGGCGGGTGGGGCGGTCGGCAGCTGGCGTGAGGCGTTTGTGCGCGCGCCCTACCTGCGTGACACGTTCGTGGCGATGGGTGTGCTGTCGGAGACGTTTGAGACCGCCATCACCTGGGATCGTTTTGAGCGCTTCAACGCATCGGTGCTCCAGGCCACGCGCGCCGCCGTGCAGGACGCGTGCGGCGGGGGCATCATCACCTGCCGGCTCACGCACGTCTACCCGGACGGCGCGGCTCCCTACTACACCGTCCTAGCCCCGGCCCGGCGCGGCGAGGAGCTCCGACAGTGGGCGCAGATCAAGCGCGCTGCGGCCGACGCGATCCTCGCCGGCGGGGGCACGATCACCCATCACCATGCCGTTGGGCGCGACCACCGGCCTTGGTATGACCGTCAGCGACCAGATCCGTTCGCGGCGGCGCTGACGGCAGCCAAGGCCGCCGTCGACCCGACCGGGGCGCTCAATCCCGGCGTGCTGATCGACCCCTAGGGCCCACGACGCGAGCCCTTAGTCCTGCTTGTCGAGCAGCTCCAACACGGAGCGTGCGGCGGGCGCGACCTCGGCCGGCAGCCTGGCCAGCAGCAGCCGCCAGCCGGGATTGATCTCGATCGCGGCGCGCACCTGGTCGAGGCCGCCCGCCATGTCACCCGCCTGGGCGGCGCCCAGTCCCGCCCAGAAGCGCAGCTCATCGCTCCCCGGCGCCAGCGCGCTGGCCCGCTGATACAGGCGTGCCGCCTCGTCATGGCGGCCCTCGCTGACGAGCTCATCGCCCTCACCGGCGACCACGTAGGCATCGTGCAGGCGGGCCATCCGGCGCAGCTCCTCCAGAGGGTCGGGATGGTCTTCCACGCGCAACGCCACCACCGTCTCCCACGGATCGCCGGCCGCCGGGACGACGAGGATCGCCGCCGACTGGCGCCCGCGCACGTCACCGCCGGCCAGCTCGGCGGCGTCCAGCGCAGCCAGCAGCCGGCTGGTCAGCGGGTCCGGCGCCGAGCGGAACCCCTCGAGCATCGCCGGGACCACCAGCTCGTTGGACATGAGGTTGGCCTGACAGCAGACGCCATCAGCGCTGAGATGGCCGGCGACGGGGATACAGCTCTCGCCCGTATGCACGGCGGCGTTTCCGTGCGCGTCGACGATCGCCACCTGGCGACTGGCCGCGCTCTCGTCCTGGGCCACCAGCTGCGCGAGCGCCTGGCGGGCATCCAGGCCGCCGCGCAGCAGCTCGAGCGCCCGCGGCCCGTAGGCAACCTCGACGTTGGCCTGGGTCGCCACGGCGCCGACGCCGGCCTGCGCCCAGGGGACGATCGGGCCGACCGAGAACCAGTGCGACTGCACGGCCACGCCAAGCTCGCCGGTGGCCGGGTCGCGCGCGACGATCGAATACGTACCCTGACGGGCGCGTTGATCGGTGAGCGGCGGCGATCGGATGAGCGGAGGTATAGCCCGACCGCCGACTTTGCAAACTCCGGCCGAGCCGCGCCCGGGGTTATGCTCCGCCCGCCGCGCCAGCCGGTTGACCACGTCCAAGGAGCCAAGGAAATTCGACACCTGACCCTGATCCTCGCCGTCACCGGATGCCTCGCCGCGTTCGGCCTGTACGGCTGCGGGAGCAGCGGCTCGAGCTCAAGCTCCGCGGGTGGATCAAGCGTCGCGGCCAGTTCGAGCGCGACGACGCACTTCGCCAAGACGAAGTTCCTGCTGCACGCCGGGCTCGCCTTCGGCGCCTTTCACCACTTCATCTATGACCCCTTCAAGGCGGGCGACTTGCGGCACCCGTTCCTGCACAAGCTCACGCTCATCAAGGCCGGACTGGCGGCGCTGTTCGTCTACCACGAGCTCAAGCTCGCCGCGGTCGACGTACACAGCAGCAAGATCCTGAGCGCCCTGTTCCGGCCGCTGACCGCGGCCGCTGACAAGATCAAGTCGCTGCGCAGCTCGATCGTCAGCGGGGGCTCCGGCGCATCCGGCGTCACCGGCCTGAACTCGCAGCTGACCCAGATCGGCAGCACGGCCTCGTCCAAGGGCCAGACGATCGGCGAGACGGTCCCCAGCGCATCGCAGCTGGCCTCCGGCGGCTGACCGCCGCGGCCGCCCGGACGCGGGTGCGTTCTGGCAGCCTTGAGCGGATGGCGAAGATCGCGGTGCTCGGTCCCGGCGGGGTTGGCGGGTTTGTCGCGGCGGCGCTGGCCCGCTCCGGAGCAGACGTGGTCGTGGTCGCGCGCGAGGAGACGGCATCCGCGATCGCCGCGCACGGCATCTCGGTCCGCAGCGCGGCGCTCGGCTCGTTCACGGCAAGGCCGCGCTCGGAGCCGCTGCTCGCCTCCGACGTCGACTTCCTGATCGTCGCGACCAAGGCGACGGGGCTGCCCGCCGCGATCACGCGGGTGCAGTCCGCTCCCGGACTCATCGTCCCGCTCCTGAACGGACTCGAGCACATGGAGCGGCTGCGGTCGCGCTTCGGCGCGGCTTCGGTTGCGGCCGGCGTGATCCGGATCGAATCGGACCGGGCCGCCCCGGGCGAGATCGTGCAGACGAGCCCGTCGGCGCGGGTCGACCTCGCCGCCGACGATCCGGCGCTCGGCGACCGCCTCGAAGCGCTGGGCTCGGCGCTTCAGACGGCGGGGATCCAGCTCCGGATCGGGGCCAGCGAGCGCCAGGTCCTATGGTCAAAGCTCGCGCGCCTGAACGCGCTGGCGCTGACCACCAGCGCCAGCGATCGCCCGATCGGGCTCGTTCGCAGCGATCCGCGCTTGCGCTCGGCGCTGGAGCGGGCAATCGCCGAGACGGTCGCGGTCGCCAACGCCGACGGCGCCCGGCTGGAGGCCAGCGACACGCTGGCCGAGCTTGAGCAGGCCCACGCCGAGCTGGGCTCGTCGATGCAGCGCGACATCGCCGCCGGGCGGGAGCCCGAGCTCGACGCGATCGCCGGTGCCGTCCTGCGCGCGGGCGCGCGCCACGGGCTGCGCTGCCCGACCGTGCAGTGGCTGGCGGAGCGGGTGGCGGAGCGGGCCGGCATCCCGGCACCGGATTCCGCTTAGTGCTTCTCGCCGTAAATAGCGTCGCTCGAACGCGACGGTATTTAGGTATTACGGTAGGGAGCACTTAGCCCCAGCCCGGAGCTGGCGGGTCGGTCTCGCGGCCGAGGCTGAGCAGCCGGCCGCTACAGCGGCGGGCGCACCGGAGGGGGCGCGCCGGGAGCGTACGCGGGCACGGCCACCTCGACGTTGGCGACCGCGTCGAGGACCTCTTCCTCCTCCTGCTCGGCGCCCGTGTCATGGTCGCCGTCGCAGAGGATCCTGAAGTTGCCGGTCACGCCGCCGTCTGACTGCAGCACGATCCCCGGCAGGATCTCCTCGCCCTCGTCAAAGCCGAGTCGCTCGATGTCGAAGTGGGCCATCCCGATCCCCCAGGTGTGGTGCTCTGGGTTCTCGCGATTGTGGGCCGCCACGCCCTCGGCGAAGCGCTGAAGCAGCTTGCCCATCGTCGCGCTGTCGACCATGACGTACCCCCAGACCCCGGATCAGCCGCGCTCGATCAACTCGATCCGATAGCCGTCCGGATCGCGCACGAAGCACAGCCGCGAGCCGCCGTCGCGGACCGTGTAGGGCGGCTTCTCGGGCTCGATCCCCTGGCCGGCCAGCCGTTGCAACGTCTGGTCCAGATCGGGCGTGGTGATCGCGACGTGCCCGTAGCCGGTGCCGATCTCGTAGGGCTGATCGTGGCCGATGTTGTAGGTCAGCTCCAGGCGGGGGTTCGGGCCGTCCTCAGGCAGGCCCATGAAGACGTTGATCGCCTCGTCACGGATCGGGTGGCGACCCTGCTCCTCGAACCCCAGCGCTTCGTAGAATTGCACCGAGCGGTCGATCTCAAGAATCCGGTAACAGGTGTGGATCAGGCTCATATCGTCCTCAGAGCCTACCCCGATACGCTCTGAGACATGATCGTCGAACGCTCGATGAGCGATCCGTGGCTCTCCAACACCTACGTCGTCGCCGACGAGCTCGGCGGCCACGCCGTCATGATCGATGCCGGCGGACCCGTCGCGCCGCTGCTGGAGTTCCTGCACCGAGGGCAGTTCACACTCACCCACGTGCTGCTCACCCACCACCACCACGACCACGTCGCCGAGCTCGACGCGGTTCTGGAGCGCCACCCGGGCACGCCGGTGCTGATTCACCCGCTCGAGCGCGAGCTGGTCGGCGGCGCCACCGGCACGATGGAGCAGAGCCAGACGATCGAGTCCGGCGCGCTCTCGATCCAGCCGCTGCACACCCCCGGCCACACCGCCGGGATGCTCTCGCTGCTGATCGACGGCAGCGACGTGTTCACCGGCGACACGCTGTTCAAGGGCTCGGTCGGGGGCGTCCGCGCCCCCGGGTCCACGAGCTATGCCGATCTCAAGGCCTCGATCATGGAGACGCTGCTAACGCTGTCACCCGACACGCGGATCCATCCCGGCCACACCGATCCGACGACGGTCGCCGACGAGCTGCAGCGCAACGCGTTCGTGCGGATCTGGCGCGGGCTGGATCCTCAGGGTGACGAGCCCTGCACGGCGTTCGGGGAGCCGGCGACACTGATCCTGCTCGGCGCCGACTACGACGGCGGCCACAAGGCCTGGGTGCGCTGGCCCGACGGCTCGGATGACATCGTCCCCGGCTCCCAGGTGCAGCGGACCGCAGCGTAGAATCGGCTGGCAGTGGCGAGAGAGAAGATCCCCACCTCCCGCGTGGGGCGAACCGCCAAGATCGGGGGACTGGCAGCGGGGCAGGCGATCCGCCAGGCGAGTACGCGGGCGGCCAACGTGACGCGCACCAAGGACGGGCGCTCCGCGGCGCTCGAACGTCGTCACGTCGAGGCCGCCGAGCAGATCGTGACCGCGCTGGGCACGATGAAGGGCGCCGCGATGAAGATCGGGCAGGTGATGTCGTTCCTCGACGTCGGCCTGGTTCCCGAGGAGTACCGAGAGGAGTTCCAGCGCAAGCTGGCCAAGCTGCGTGACGCAGCGCCGACCGTGACTTTCAAGGACATGCGCAAGGTGATCGAGCAGGAGCTCGACGACCCGCTCGGCGATGTGTTCGAGGACTTCGACCAGACGCCGATCGCCGCCGCCTCGATCGGCCAGGTCTACCGGGCCACACTCCCGGGTGGGCGACGGGTCGCGGTCAAGGTGCAGTACCCGGGAGTCGCCGCCGCCGTGCGCGCCGACATGCAGAACCTGGGGCTGATCCTGCGCCTGGCCAAGCGGATCGCGCCCGGGATGGACCCCAAGGCGATCGGCGCGGAGATCCGCGCGCGGATCCAGGAAGAGCTCGACTACGAGCTCGAGGCCCAGAACCAGCGCACGCTGGCGCGGATCTTCCGCGACCATCCGTTCATCGTCATCCCAGAGGTCGTCACCTCGCTCTCCCGCGAGCGGGTGTTGGTCAGTGAGTTCGTGAGCGGCACCGGCTTTGAGGCGCTCAAGCTCTATCCCCAGCAGGAGCGCGACCGGATCGGTGAGATGCTGTTCCGGTTCTACTTCGGCTGCCTGTATCGCCACGGCCAGTTCTCCGGCGATCCCCATCCCGGCAACTCGATGCTGCTCGACGACGGCCGGATGGCGTTCTTCGACTTCGGGCTGTTCAAGCGGATGCCGCCCGGGGCGCTGGCGCTGGAGATCGCTGTCGCGCGCGCGGTGATCGACGGGGACACCGACACGATCATGCGGCTCGGCACCGAGGTCGGCTTCTTCCCCGAGCCGGAGAAGTTCGACCCCAACCGGGTGCTGCAGCACTTCCGCGCCGCCACCTCCTGGTACACGGTCGATCAGTACGGCGAGCTGAGCCCTGAGTACGCGACCCAGGTCCTGATCGACATGAGCGACCCCCGCTCGGAGTACTTCGGCCAGCTCCGCCACGAGTCGGCCCCGCCCGATCACATCTTCGGGCGCCGGATGGAGGTGCTGACGCTGGCGGTGCTCTCCCAGTTGCACGCGCGCGGCAACTTCCACCGGATCGCCCGCGAGTGGTTCTACGGCGATCAGCCGGAGACCGAGCTCGGCCGCCAGGAGGCCGAGTTCTACGCGCGGGCTGCGGCGTAGCGGCCCGGGCGATTCGCCGAGGGCAATCGGCGCCAGCCGATTGCCCTCACACGCTTTGGACCTGGACCAGGCTGGTCGTGCCCGGCTTGCCGCTCGGCAGCCCGGCCGTGATTCCGACTCTGTCGCCGGACTTGACCCAGCCGAGCTCGACGACCCGGCGTGCGGCGTCGGCGATCAGCGCCTCGGTGATCTCGTGGCGGCGCATCGAAGCCGCCTGCACACCCCACATCAGACTGCAGCGCCGCACCGTCTCCTTGCCCGGGGACAGCGCGTAGATCGGCACCGGCGGCCGGTGGGCGGAGACCAGGCGCGCCGAGCGACCCGACAGCGTGGGCACCACCAGCGCGGCGAGTCCCAGCTCGCGCGCGGCCGTGCATGCGCTGTGGGCGACCGTGTAGGCGGGATCACGGGAATCGCGGCTGACGCGGTTCTCGGTCCATTCGCGGAACGGCAGCTCGCGCTCGGTCCGGCGCGCGACCGCGGCCATCATCTCGACGGCCTCGACCGGATAGGCGCCGATCGCGGTCTCCTGGGAGAGCATCACCGCGTCGGTGCCGTCCAGGATCGCGTTGGCCACGTCGGCCACCTCGGCGCGGGTCGGACGCGATGAGGAGACCATCGAATCGAGCATCTGGGTCGCGGTGATCGACGGACGCGCCTGCTGCCCGGCGATCCGCAGCAGTGCCTTCTGGACCATCGGCACATCCTCGATCGGCAGCTCGATCCCCAGGTCACCCCGGGCCACCATCACGCAGTCCGCCGCGTGGATGATCGCGTCGGCCTGCTCGACGGCCTGGGGCTTCTCGATCTTGGCGATCAGCGGCAGACGGGTGTGGCGGCGAACGGTTTCGACGTCCTCGGCGGTACGCACGAACGAGAGCGCGACGAGGTCGACGCCGATCGATTCGCCGAAGCGGAGCATGTCGAGATCCTCCTCGGGGACCGCGGGCAGCCCGCGCGTGGACCCGGGAATGTTCAGGCCCTGGCGGGAGGCGACCGCGCCGCCGACCTCGACCGCCGTGTCGATCTCGCCGTCGCCGACCCGCACCGCCTGCACCCGCAGCCGGATCGCCCCGTCGGCGAGGTAGACAACGTCGTGGGGATCGACCGCGTCGGCCAGACCGGCCCAGCTGATCGACATCCGCTTGCTGTCGCCGACCTCGCTGGAGCCGCAGCTGAGCACCAGCTTCTCGCCGGGCTTGAGCTCGGCGATGTCGTCCTTCAGCGCCCCGATCCTGAGCTTCGGTCCCGGCAGGTCCTGCAGGATCGCCACCTGGCGACCAACCCGCGCGGCAGCAACGCGGACGCGCTCGACGTTCTCTGCGTGAATCTCGCGACTGCCGTGGGAGAAGTTCAGCCGGGCGACGTCGAGGCCGGCCTCGACCATCCGGGCGAGCGTGCCCGGATCGCGCGAGGCCGGGCCGATGGTGGCGACGATCTTGGTGCGACGCATCGACCTCAGACGCTACTCCACGTGGTATCGCCCAGGGGGCGATACCACGCTCACGGCGCGATCACGCCGTCGGCGATTACGACCTCGCCGTCGGCGCTCAGCCTTCCGCCCTGGCGCAGATCGCAGATCAGGTCCCAGTGCAGTGCCGACGCGTTGGCACCGCCGGTCTCCGGATAGGAGCGCCCGAGCGCAAGATGGACGGTGCCGGCGATCTTCTCGTCGAGCAGGATGTAGCCGGTCGGTCGATCGATCCCGGCGTTGGTCCCGATCCCCAGCTCGCCGAGCGTCCGCGCACCGCCGTCGGTGTCCAGCGCCGCGTGCAGGTACGCCTCGCCCTGCTCGGCGCGGGCATCCACGACGGCGCCGTCCCGGAACGTGAGCTCGACGCCACTGACCCGTACGCCCCGCGGACCGGTGGGCACGGTGAAGCGGATCGTGCCGTCGGCCGAGTCCTCCAACGGGCCGGTGAACACCTCGCCGCTAGGCATGTTGCGCCGCCCGTCGGAGTTGATCCAGGTCCGACCCTCGACGCCGAGGCTGATGTCGGTGCCCTCGGCCTCGATCCGGATCCGCCGCGCCGGGGCCAGCCGGTCGATCAGCGTCGCCTGCGCGGCGCTCAGCTCGCGCCACGCCTGGATCGGGTCGGGGCGATCCAGGAACAGCGCCCGCGTCACAAACGCGGCGTGCTCGCCCTCGGCCATGCCCGCCAGCTGCGCGAGCGCCGGCGTCGGCAGCAGCGTCCCGCACCAGCGGCGGGAGAGCGAGAGCTCGACAAACGCCTTGCGCGCACGGGCGACGCGCGCGATCAGACCAGGGTCGATGTCGGCCAACGCGTTTGTGTTGGCGGGCGCGTCGATCCGCACCAGCGAGTCGATCCCTTCCAGCAGCGCCAGCTCCACCGGCGGCGACTCGCGGCGGTGGCGTTCGCCGCCGTAGCGGTAGAAGTCGCTCGCCAGCGACGGCGGCGTGAGGCGCACGAAGGGCCACGCATCGCGTTGCAGCAGCGCCCGGTGCAGCGCGAGCGAGAGTGACTGCGCGAGCGTGGTCGAGTCGACCAGCACGCGCTGGCCGGGCGCCACCTCCAGGCACCAGTCGCACAGCAGCGCAGCGAACGCGTCGGGATCGGGGCCGGGGTGCGGGCTCAAGGCGCCTCCAGATCCGGGAAGTTCTCCGCCACGTGCTCCCGCAGCGCGTCCCGGACGAACTGCCGCTCGGCTGCCGTCGCGACCCGGTAGCGCACCAGCAGATCCTTCTGGCGGCTGATCTCCAGCCCGGCGATCGTCCACGAGACCGCCAGCCGCTCGAACAGCAGCTCAAGCGCGCGCTGCCAGGCGTCCTCGCGGTCAAGGCCACCGGCCAGCACCGCGGCGTACTCCTGCCGCGCCTTGGGGGTTAGCGAGCCGCGCAGGACCAGCAGGTTGCCCTCGTTGTCGGGGTACCGGCTGGTCGGCGCGGCCAATTTGGATCGCTGGCGGTTGCGGCGGCCCACTGTGGCGGCCTGCTGCCTCAGCGTCGCGCCGAAGCGGCGGTTTGCAACTGGCTGCGCACATCGCCGGTCACCGGATCGGCGTGTCCCGCCCACACGGCCGACGGATCGAGGTCGGCGAGCTTGACGATCGAGCCCCTCGCCTGCTCGGTGTCGTAGTTGAACGCCGGGTGAGGCACCCGCGCGGGTCCCTTGTGCCCGGTCTGGGGATCAAGCGTGTAGAAGCAATCGGACACCAGAGCCAGGCGGTCGCCGGCGCGGAACAGGCCGATCAGCCCGGGGGCGTGACCCGGGAGGTGGACGACCTCAAAGCCGGCGATCGTCTCCCCCTCGTGCACCATTCCGGCCAGCTCCAGCGCGCCGCCGTCCCAGACGGGCAGCAGCCGGCCCAGCAGCAGCCGGCCGTGTGGGCCGAGCTTGGACATGTCCCAGTAGTCGCGGAAGGCCGAGTCCGAGCGAGCCGCCGTCTGCTCGTCGGGATGGCAGTAGACGGGCGCTTGGAGGCCGGGGGCCGCGCCGCGGTGGTCGGCGTCGACGTGGCCGAGCACGATCCGCCGGATCCCGCCCAGCCGCGCGGCGCCGAGGGCGACCGCGCTGGTCATGTCGCTGATCCCGGCGTCGAACACGGTCACGCCGCCCTGGTCCTCGATCAGGTACACGTTCATCGTCTTCAACGGGAAGCCGCCGCGGACGATCCACACCCCGTCGGCGATCCGCTGCGGCTCAGTCCCGCGGACGCGCCGGACGATCCGCGTGCGGACGTTGGCCAGCTTGGCCAGCCGCACCTCGGCGGCCGAGCCAGCGGGCGGCAGCAGCCCCAGCTGGCGGGCAATGTCGCCGCTGTCCAGGTAGGCGTCGTTGTGCGAGATCAGCCCGTCGGCGACCGAGACCACGTCGCAGCCCTCGATCACGATTCGCGCCCCGTTGGGCTCAAAGCCCTGAAAGCGGCCTGGTCCGGCGAACGTCGCCTGAGCGCTCCACGTGACCGCGGTACGGTTTCGGTACGTGGTCGTTCCCAGTACCTCCAGCTCAAAGTCCGGGAAGGCGGCGAACAGCTCCTCGAAGTACTCTTTGAGCTGGTCCGGGGCGACCAGAACCCGCTGTCCCACGAGGCGATCGACCGCGCCCGGTGCCCAGCACTCCGCCGCGGCATCGAGATCATGCGCCCCTAGCGCCGCGAAGTACCGTCTTGCGATCTCGGTGCTGGAGGCCATCGAGACGCCGCAGTCTACGCACCGCCAATATCGTGCGTCCCGTGGCGCGACAACGCGAGCTCGGACGCGGGGAGAAGGTGCTGCCGGGCCTATGGCGGTTGCGGCTGCCGCTGCCGTGGCCCGGCGTCCCGCATTGCAACGCCTGGGCGATCGCCGCGGGCCCCGGGATCGTGCTGGTCGACACCGGGATGCACGAGCCGGGATCGCTGGCTCAGCTCGAGCGGGCCCTGCACCAGGTGAACCTGCGCCTGGAGCACGTCCGCCAGATCGTCGTCACCCACGCCCACTCCGATCACTGGGGCCAGGCGGCGCCGATCCGCGAGCGGTCCGGTGCAGAGCTGTGGATGCATCCGCGCCACCAGCACGCCACCCGCTCGGCCTCCGACCCTCAGGCGGCGCTCGAGCGGCGGCTGGAGGTCGCGCGCCAGAGCGGCGTCTCGGCCGACGCGCTGCGCCGCTACGCAGAGCGCGCCAAGGGGTTTCCGTCGGGCATCGCGCAGGTGATCGAGCCCGACCACGAGCTTGTGCCGGGGGTGGTGATCGAGACCGACCTGGGGGTGTGGACGGTCCACGAGACCCCCGGGCATGCGCCTTCGCACGTGTGCCTGTTCCAGGCCCAGCAACGACTGCTGATCTCCGGCGATCACCTGCTGGGGCGGATCTCGCTCTACTACGACTACGGCTGGAGCCCGGATCCGGCCGGTGAGTTCCTGCGCTCCCTGGAGCTGGTCGACGGGCTCAACGCCCGCCTTGCGCTGTCGGGGCACGGGCGGCCGTTCGTCGACGTCCACGGCCACGTGGAGGGCAACCGGACGCTCGTGCACGAGCGCATTGAGGCCGTGCTGGCGGCGCTGGCTGGCGAGCCGCGGACCGCGGTGGAGATCACTCCCGGCGTGTATGGCGAGCCCCTGACGGACTCCAACGCCAACTGGTTCCTGGCCCAGACGCTGTGCTACCTGACCCACCTGGAGCTGGCGGGGCAGATCACCCGCGAGTCCGACGGTGATCTGGAGCGCTGGCGCGTGACCTGACCCGAGACCGCAACCTTGACACGATCTTGTCAAGGTTGGTAGCCTGCGTAAATGCGCATCGATCAGATCATCGCCGAGGCGGACGACCCCGTCTTCTCGTTTGAGTTCTTCCCACCCAAGAGCGACGCGGGCGAACGCGTCCTCGGGCTGGCCCTGGAGTCGCTGCGGCAGCTAGAGCCCGACTTCGTATCGGTCACCTACGGCGCCGGCGGGAGCTCGCGCACCCGGACGCTGGAGCTGACCAAGTGGATCAAGCAGGAGCTCGGGATCGAGGCGATGGCTCATCTGAGCTGCGTCGGCTCCACCCGTGAGGAGCTCAGGGCGATCCTCGACGACATGAGCCAGGCGGGGATCGAGAACGTTCTCGCTCTCCGCGGCGATCCGCCCCGCGGTGAGAGCGACTGGAAGCCTCACCCCGGAGGGCTGAGCTACTCGACCGAGCTCGCCGCGTTGATCCAGGGCGACTACAACGTGTGCATCGCCGGCGCGTGCTTTCCCGAGGTCCACCCGGAGGCCCCGGACCTGGCGCACGACCTGCGGTTCCTCAAAGAGAAGATCGCCGCTGGCGTGTCACTCCTGATCACGCAGCTGTTCTTCGACAACGACCAGTACTTCCGCTTCGTCGAAGAGGCCAGGGGGGCGGGCATAGAGGTCCCGATCCTCCCCGGGGTGATGCCGATCACTGACCTGCGCCAGATCAAGACGATCACCGGCATGTGCGGGGCGACGATTCCGCAGGCACTCCGCGAGGCCCTGGAGTGGCGCTCGCATGACGCCGATGCCGTGCTGCAGCTGGGAGTCTCCTACGCGACGCTGCAGTGCGCCGAGCTGCTGGCCCGCGGCGCGCCGGGAATCCACTTCTACACGCTGAACCGCTCCCACGCCACCCGCGCGATCCTGTCCGCGCTGAAGCTGCTGCGTCCCTGGGTCAACCACGAGGTGGTCAGGACGGCGGCGTGATCGCCAGCGCGTGGGCGACCATCGGCCGTCCCTCGAGCTCGTAGCGCACGTCGACCTCGTCGTTGCGCTTGTAGGTCCCGATTCCCCAGAACCCCAGCATCCAGGCCCGCGCGCCGAGCTTCTGGCTCACCAGCTCGCGTCCGAACACCAGCTCGCCGGCGGAGACCTGGTAGTCGGGCCCGAGCTCCTGGCGGACGCCGTTGACGTAGACCTCAAACGGCGGCCTGACGCCGGGCGGGAGCTTGACGCGCCAGCCTTTCATGACGACCGCAGATCGCTCTTGATCAATGACAGCACGGCACAGTCGACGCGCTGGCCGCGCTCGCGCAAATAGCCGCGCAGCACGCCCTCGGACACGAATCCCGCCCCGCTAGCGGCGGCGGTCATCGCCTGATTGTCGGGCTCGGTCAGGATCCCCACGCGCTCGAGTCCGCACGCGGTCAGCAACCACGCGGCCGCAAGTCCGAGTGCGCGCCGTCCGAGTCCGCGGCCGCGGACAGCCGGCGCCATCCACAGGTCGAGCTCGGCCCGGGCATGATCCCAGTCGATCTCGTGCACATCGATCTGACCGCAGCAGTCCTGGGCGCCGGACTTAAGGATCGTGAACCACACGCTGGCTCCAGCGACACGCTCGGCGGCGGACTGCTCCATGCGGCGGCCCAGCTCGGCCCCGCTGGGAGGTCGCTCCACTCCGAGCCGGACATGCAGCTCAGGGTCATCCTGATGGGCGATCAGGATCTCCGGGATGTCGCGCTCGGCGGCAAAGCGGACCTGCACCTGTTCGTCGTCCAAGGGCTGGATCAGGTCGGGAATCGAGGGCATGTCGGGACCGGACCGTACTCTGTCGCGAGGTGGAAGAGATCGCCTACAGCGTACGTCGCTCCGACCGGGCGCGGCGCGTGCGCGTCACCGTCGATGCGGCGCGCGGCGTCGAGGTCGTGCTCCCGCGCCGCGTCGCCGAACGGGAGGCCGCCGCCGCGATCCGCGAGCTGCGGCCGTGGATCGACCGCCGCGTCCAGGAGCTCGCCCAGGCGCAGGCGGTGGTGGCCGACCGCGGGACCAGCGTGCCGTACCTGGGCCAGCTGCTGCAGGTCCGTCGCGAGCGCGGGCGCGCGCGCGTGCATCGGCGCAGCGACGAGCTGCTGGCGCCCGACGGCGCCGCGTGCCTGCCGGCGATGGAGCGGTGGTATCGCCGGGCCGCCCACCAGGAGATCGCCCCGCGCCTGGACCGGGCCTGCGCGCTGGCCGGCAGCTCCTACGCGCGCCTGACGATCCGCGGGCAGCGCACCCGCTGGGCCAGCTGCTCGCGCGGCGGCGCGATGAGCTTCAACTGGCGTCTGCTGCTCGCGCCCGAACCGGTGCTCGACTACGTCGTCTGGCACGAGGTCTGCCACCTGGAGGTGATGGACCACTCGCCCCGGTTCTGGGCACTGCTGGCCCGGCACTGCCCGGACTACCGTGACCAGGCACGGTGGCTTCGCCGCTACGGCGCGACCCTGGTGCTCTGAGCCAGTTCAGGCCGGGCGGAGCTGGCCTCAGCCGGCACGATCGTCGCTCAGGGCCCGGCGCAGCGCCCCGTAGGCGTTCTCGCCGTCCTGCGGCTTGATCACCTGGCGCCTGACGCGGCCCAGGTAGGCCTCCGTCGATCCGTCGCCCCGCACGTCCAGTCCGGCGCGCACGCTGGGCAGCAGGCGCTGTGGCCCCGCCAGCTCGATGCGCGCCGCCACCTGCTGGATCGGCTCATAGCGCTTGAACCTCACGTCGAGCGCGTCGCGCGGCGCCTCGCGCGCCAGCTCGCCCGCGCGCCGTTCCAGCGCCTCCAGGGCCTCGTCGAGGCGTTCAAAGCGGCTCCGCTGGACCCGCGGGCCGATTCGTACCGTGAGCCTCCATGGCACGCGGCGATCATGGCATGGGCGCGGCCGCCGGGCGCGCGGGGCGGCAGTTCGATCTCCAGCTCGGAAATCGACCCCAGCTCCTAGGTCCGCATCTTTCCTTGCGACAGTCGCCACAGCAGCCGGCGCACGGCCACCTCGTCGGAGGCGCTCAGCTCCGCTTGGGGCCGAGAAAGCGTCGGTACTGGGTCTCGGGCGACAGGCGCAGGTAGGCCGCCTGCAGCCGGGCGCCGTCCTCGGGCCGTATCGGTCGAATGCTCAGCTCCGTACCGTCCCGTGAGCACACGATGTCCATGCCTACAACTAGGCGACGGCGGGACGCCTGAGTGTGCCAGCCGTCACAGGGACGGCGGTGGCCCTGTGCCCACCTCCACAGGGCCACAGGGCCACAGGGCTGGCGGGCGGCCCCGGGCTAGGAGCGCTGGTCGATCGGCGTGTAGTCGAGTCCCCGCTCGCCGGTGTAGATCTGGCGCGGGCGGGCGATCTTCTGCTCGTCGTCGTCGATCATCTCCAGCCACTGGGCGATCCAGCCGCTGGTGCGCCCGATCGCGAACAGCACCGGGAACATCTCCACCGGCATCCCGAGCGCCTCGTAGATCAGGCCCGAGTAGAAATCGACGTTGGGATAGAGCTTGCGTGAAACGAAGTAGTCGTCGTTGAGCGCGATCTGCTCGAGCTCGGTGGCGATCTGCAGCAGCGGGTTCTTGCCGGTCACCTCGAACACCTCGTCCACCGCCTTCTTGATGATCTTCGCCCGGGGGTCGAAGTTCTTGTAGACCCGGTGACCGAAGCCCATCAGGCGCTGGTTGCCCTCCTTCACGCCCTTGATGAAGTCAGCGACGTTCTCCTTGGTCTCGATCCGGCGCAGCATCCGTAGGACGGCCTCGTTGGCACCGCCGTGCAACGGTCCGTACAGGGCCGCCACTCCCGCCGCCACCGATGAGTAGGGGTCCACCTGCGAGGAGCCCACGCTGCGCACGGCGCTGGTGGAGCAGTTCTGCTCGTGATCGGCATGCAGGATGAACAGTACGTCGAGCGCGTGCTCCAGCCGCGGGTCAGGCTCGTACTTGAGCTCGGCGACCTTGTAGATCATCGACAGGAAGTTGCCCGGATAGCTGAGGTCGTTGTCGGGATACACGTAGGGCATGCCCCGGTTGTGGCGGTAGGAGAAGGCCGCCAGTGTCGGCATCTTGGCCAGCAGGCGGATCACCTGGACGTAGCGCGCCTCCTGGTCCTTGATCGCCGACGCCTCCGGATAGAAGGTCGACAGCGCGCCGACGGAAGCCAGCAGCATCCCCATCGGGTGGGCGTCGTAGCGGAAGCCCTGCATGAACTCCTTGACGTTCTCGTGCACGAACGTGTGGATCGTGATCTGCTGGTCCCACTCGTCGAGCTCGCTCTGGCTCGGCAGCGTGCCGTGGATCAGCAGGTAGGCGACCTCAAGGTAGGACGAGTGCTCGGCGAGCTGCTCGATCGGGTAGCCGCGGTATTCCAGGATCCCCTTCTCGCCGTCGATGAAGGTGATCGCCGACCGGCACGACGCCGTGGCCATGTAGGCCGGGTCGTAGGTCATCAGGCCGAAGTCGTCCTCAGAGGTCTTGATCTTGCGCAACTCGGTCGCACGGATCGTGCCGTCCTGGATCGGTACGTCGTACTGCTTGCCGGTGCGGTTGTCGGTGATCGTCAGCGAGTCGCTGGACGTCTGTACGCCGGCGCCATCCGATTGTTGGCTGGTCTCGGTGGTCATAGCACTCCTGTTGCGCGGTTGCCGAGTGTCCATCGTCCAGCCCGAGGCCGAGCAGGACGACCACCCTGGACTGTAGTACCCAAGTTCGTTCGGCTAACCGCGGTGCGCGGTCGGCTCTCGCTGCGCTACGGGTCAGTCCCGATCGCGGCGGCGAGCGCAATCACGATCAGCATGAAGCTGATCGCCATCACACCCCGCGCGCCCCGCTGACCGAACGGGAACTCAGGCTGGGTCAGCCCGATCCCGGAGAGCACCACGGCCCACAGCGCCAGCGCGCCTCCGGCGATGTAGAACGGGACCTTCGAAGGCTCTGCGGCGGCGATCAGGCTCCAGATCACGGTGGCGAGCCTATCCGATCCGGTTGGATTGCGGCGCGCTTTGGTAGCGACTCTCGGTGGCCGCGCGCTGACCCTGGTAATGGCTGCCCAGTTCAGGACTTCCGTACGGGCGCAGCGCCGGCCGGTCCAGCGCCATAAACGACAGCTGCGCGATCGGCAGGCCCGGGTAGAGCTTGATCGGAATCCGGGTCAGGTTGTTGAGCTCCAGCGTCAGCGTGCCCTTCCAGCCGGGATCGCAGAAGCCGGCCGTCGCGTGGACGATCAGCCCCAGGCGACCGAGGCTCGACTTGCCCTCGATCCGGGCCACGATGTCGTCGGGCAGCTCGACCCACTCGAGCGTCCGCCCCAGGCAGAACTCGCCGGGGTGGATCACGAAGGACTCCTCGGGCGGGACAACGACCTCCTCGGTCAACCCCGACGGTGGCTCGCGCAGATCGATCGCCGAGGCGCGGTGGTTGTGAAACACGCGGAACGAGTCGCCGAGCCGCAGGTCGACGCTGGCCGGCTGCACCAGACTCGGGTCCCAGGGATCGATCCGGATCCGCCCGTGCTGGACGAGCTCCAGGATCGTCCCGTCGGAGAGCACGCAGGACGGGGTGGGCGTGTGTGAGCGCTGGGCGTCCGGATCCTGGGTCTGCACGCGGGGCATCCGGCTGCTCATGGTCTGCAAGTGTGCCAGCGGTGGCGGTGGTCAGGGTTGGTCATTCCCTGACGGGCCCTTAGTGGTCGCCACCGCAAATACGCTCGCATTCGAGCGGCGGAGACCACTTAGTGTCCGAGCGTCCGCGCGCGGGCCCGGACGACCCGCACGCGCGCCGGCGATGCCGGTGCGGGATCGCCGTGCGGACCGCGCCGCGGACGCCGCGGGAACGGTGCGCGCGGGTGCGGGCGCCGGTGCTTGACCCCGCCGTCGTCATCGGATGACTGGGAGTCGTCAGGCTCCTGCTTGATCGCCCACCAGACGATGTAGATCAGCGCGACAAGCGGGATCTTGAGCGCCAGCATCAACCATAGAAAACCCAAGGTCACGGAGACGGCGATCCTACCCGGATTGCTCGCCCGTGTCACGTCAATTCAAGCCGTCTGCCGACCGGCCGTTTGAGTGCGCTCAGCCCGAGTGGCTGCTCAGGCTGGCGCAGGGCGCCGGCGCCGTTTCAGAGCCGGCCAGGACAGGGTCGGCGGCGCCGATGCACTGGCTCGCGGGCCACGCGCCAGGGCCACCCCGGCGCCCAGCAGCGCCCATGTGGTCGGATCCTCCAGGAAGTCCGCGTACAGCATTGTGTGGACGACCAGCGCGGCGAACGCGGCGGCGAACGCCGAGCGCAGCGGATCTCCCCGGGCGCCGCGCAGCAGCGTGATCAGCGAGGCGAGCACGAGGGCCACGTAGGCGATCTCGCCGATCAGCCCCTGCTCGGCGGCGATCGTGATCGGGATCGTGTGCGAGGCGGCCAGCGTGGTCGCGGTCCGGGGGTGGTGAGCGCGGTATTCGGTGACAAACGACCCTGAGCCGTAGCCCCACATCGGACGATCGCCGAACAACTCGATCCCGCCGCTGACCAGGCCGCCGCGTCCGCTGGAGGCGTTGTTGAGCCCCTGGTTGAGGCCGAACGTCGTGGGCGAGATCGCCACCGCCGCGCCGCCGAGCGCCACCACCACCACCGCCGCCACCAGCGCCCGCGTGGGCTTCCAGCGCAGCGCCGCCAGGACGCCGAGTCCGAGCAGCAACGCTCCGAGGCTGGAGCGCGACAGCGTGAGCACCAGGCCACCCCACAGGATGGCCAGGGCGACGGTGCCCGCGAGCTGCTCGCGCGCGGGCGTCGGGTACAGCAGCAGGGTGGCCAGCAGGACCATCACGAGCGACAGGAAGCGGCCGAAGATGTCAGGGTCGAAGAACACGGAGTTGACCGTGAAGTAGGTGTGCAGATCGTTGGCCACGACGAGCTTGGGGTTGAGGATGATCGTCTTGGTCTCGTACTCGGCGAAGCCGATCGCCGAGAACACGATCGCCAGCCCCACTATCAGCAGCAGGCAGGAGCGCACCAGCCGGGGCGTCCAGTCCAGGCTGCACAGCAACCGGTAAAGCAGGGCGAACGGCACGTAGAAGAACACCATCTGCTGCAGCGCCTTCTCGAAATCCGGCGAATAGATCGACTGCAGCGCGTAGAGCACGACGTACAGCGCCAGCAGACGCTCAATCCAGCCCGGGCTCGCCCCGCCGCCGGCCGATCGCCAATCGCTGCTGTCCCGGTCGCCGGCAAACACACGGATGATGTAGGCCAGCGAGCCCGCCGCCACGACCAGATACAGGGGTACTAGCAGGTTCGAGGTGGTACCGCCGGCCTGGATCGGGACGCGGAACGGGAGCGCAGCCACCGCCAGCAGACCCATCAGCGCGCCCCGCCGGGAGATCAGGACCGCCAGGCCCCCCAGCGCGGCGACCAAGATCAGCGCGCCGAGCAGCGCCGGCAGCGGATGCCGGTGCACCAGACGCAGCTGGGGCGAGTTCCAGATGTCGCCCAGCAGCAGCACCGGCGAGAGCACCAGCGCCCCCAGCATCGCCGCCGCGCGCGTCCGGCCGTCCCCGGCCAGCAGCGCCAGCGCCGCCAGCAGCGCCACGACCACCACACCGAGCTTGGGCAGCGGTCCGGTGAGGGCGCCAAACTCAAGCACGGCGTGGATCATCCTCTACCCTGTGCCGTCATGCCCTCCGCGAAGCTCGCGCTGGTCGCCGGACTGGCCGCGGTGTCGCTGTCAGCGTGCGGAAGCACCGCCAAGCCCGAGGCCGGCACGCCGACAGCGATCACGAAGAACCACAAGGGAGTCGACGACCCGCGTAAGAAGCACATCACGTGCCTGCGCCAGGATCACATCCAGGTTGCGCGCGTCGGGACCACGGGCCTGCAGATCGACACGCCACCGTCGGGTCCAACGGTCCAGTTCGAGCCCTCGCCAGGCATCGCCCAGGGTCTGCAGATCCAAGGCCAGGCGCAGAGCGCCGAGGTGATCGGCGGCGCACTGCTGTATCCCCATCAAGCGTCGGACGCGACGCTGCAGCAGGTCGAAGACTGCCTCGCGCAGGGGGTTACGGGGTAACGCGCCTGGCGCTCTCCCTGCTGGTCGCCGTCCTCGGCTTGACCGGCGCTGTCGCCGCGACGCACCGGCACGCCGGTCCCCGCGCCGCGGCCCATGCCGCACCCGGTTCGCGCTCGCGCCCGCGCGCGGGCGCCAGGATTTCCGCGCCGGGACCTGGAGGCGCGCCCACGGCGGGATCCGGAGGCGCTGCGCCGGGGTCGCAGATCTCTGTCCCCAGTTCAGCGGCGAAGCTGCTCGGCCAGCGGATCATGGTCGGACTGCCGGGCACCTCGCCGAGCCCTGCCCTGCTGGGCGCGGTTCGCCGGGGCGAGGTCGGCGCGGTGATCCTGTTCGCCTCCAACATCGTCTCGCGCAGTCAGACCCTGGCGCTGACCGGCGCCCTCCAACGGGCCGCGCGGGCGGGCGGAAATCCGCAGCTGCTGATCGCGACCGACCAGGAGGGAGGCGAGGTCAAGCGCCTTCCCAACGGTCCTCCCGACCTCTCGCCGCCGCAGCTGGTCGCCACTCACAACGTCGCCACCGCCACGCGCGAGGGCCAGGGGACCGGGAGCTACCTCAAGCGCTGGGACATCAACATGGACCTGGCCCCCGTATCGGACGTGCCTACGTTCGCCGGCGCCTTCATCTGGCGCCAGGGCCGCGCGTTCTCCTTCAACGGCGGCACCGTCGTCCAGTACGCGACCGCGTTCGCGCTCGGGCTCCAGAGCCGTGGCGTGGCGGCGACTGCGAAGCACTTCCCGGGGCTCGGCTCGGCCGGCACTGACACCGACTTCAAGCGTCAGGAGCTGCGACCGACCACGGCCCAGTTCAACGCGGGCCTGGCGCCCTATGCGCGGATGATCCCCCGCGGGCTCGACGCGGTGATGCTGACCGTCGCGGGCTATCCCAGCTACGACTCCAGCGGCGCCTCCGCGGCGCTGTCTGAGCCGATCATCTCCAAGCTGCTCCGGGGTCGGCTCAAGTTCGGCGGAGTCGCGATCACCGACGCGCTCGGCACGACGACCGGCCACGACGAGACGACCGCGGGCGTGCTCGCGGCCGAGGCGGGATCAGACATCCTGCTCTACACCGATTCGGCCCCGGGGGAGCTGAGCGCGCTTGAGACCGCGTTGCGCAACGGCCGCATCGGCCGCGCGGCGGCCGCCGCGTCCTACCGGCGCATCGTCACGCTCAAGCACAAGCTCGGCCTGAGCTGAGCGGCGCCGCTCGTTCGGGCTCTACAATTCGCCCGCGACGCCCGCCCCCGCGCGGCTAGTAAAGCCTTGCGCTCGGCGAGTCCGTAACTCGCTGGGCGTGTCAGAACCGCAACTCCGCCGGGCCCGCAGGCCCGGCAGCGCCCCCAGACCGTGTCCCGACGACCGCTCGCCAACATGCTCTCTGCCTCGACGACAGACTTCCCGGCGACGGCCGCACCCATCACCCGCGCCGGGAGCGCCGCGCCGGCATCGTCGCGCTGGTCGGTGCCCCCCGGTCGCTTCTACGCCGGCCTGATCGTGGTCGCGCTGATCGTCGGGGTGGCGTCGCTGCTGATCCCGTCCACTCCGAGCTATGACCCGTGGGCGTGGATCGTGTGGGGCCGGGAGATCGTCCACATCAACCTGCATACGACCGGCGGCCCGTCCTGGAAGCCGCTGCCGGTGATCGTCACGACGCTGCTCGCACCGTTCGGCAAGGCCGCGCCCGACCTGTGGCTGGTGATTGCCCGTGCGGGGGCGTTCGCGGCCGTGGTGATGGTGTTCAGGCTCGCGGTCCGCTTCACGCGCCAGATCGGCAGTTACTTCACCAGCGCGCCGGCCAACGCCGACCGCTTGTCCGCGCTCGGCCCCGCGCTGCTCGCCGGCCTGATCGCGGCGCTCGGGCTCGCCTTCTCCGGCGGTTTCATCAGCGATAACGCGCTGGGCTACTCCGAAGGGCTAGCCACGGCGGTGATCCTGATCGCGATCGAACGCCACCTCGACGGTAAGCCGCGCCAGGCGTTCGCGATCGGGTTCCTGGCCGCGCTCGATCGCCCTGAGATCTGGCTGTTCTGGGGCCCTTACGGGCTCTATCTGTGGTGGAAGGACCCCGGCGCGCGCAAGCTGGTCATCGGCCTGTTCGTGCTGATCCCGATCCTGTGGTTCGGACCCGAGTATTGGGGCTCCGGCCACTTCCTGCGCGGGGTCAACCGCGCCCAGCACCCGCGCTCGAACAGTCTGGCGTTCGCGCACTGCCCGTTCTGCTCAGAGCTCGTCGACGCCGCGTGGCCGACGATCCTGCTGCGGATCAAGATCGTGGCCGCGGTGCTGGTCGGCGTGGTGGCGCTGCTGCTGCTGCGCGGCTGGCGCCGCGAGCGCGGCGACGCGCTGCGCGCACCCCGGGCGCGTGCCCAGGCGGCGGCTGCGGCCGCCGGGGTGGCCGGCCTCGCCTGGTTCGTGGTGATCGCGGTCATGACCCAGATCGGCTTCTCGGGCAACAACCGCTATCTGGTGATCGGCTCGGCTCTGGTGGAGATCTGCGGGGCGGTCGGCTGGGGCTGGGCGGCCCAGGAGATCGGCAACCTGGCCAGAGGCGTCCTGCAACGCGGCCGGGATGCTGCCGGCGCCGCGGTCACGCGGGCCTCGAGCTGGGCGGGGGTGGTGGTCGTCGGCCTGGCCTTCGCGATGCTCCCCGGGTGGGTCGGCGGCAACCTGATCGACATCCAGCGCACCCATCGCTCGCTCGTCTACCAGGCACAATTGCGCCAGGGCGTGACCAGAGTCGTTGCGGAATACGGAGGCGCCGCCAGGCTGCTTCGCTGCGGCAACGTGATGACCGAGGGCTTCCAGGTCCCGATGGTCGCGTGGACGCTCGGCGTCCACACGGTCCAGATCGCGGCGCCACCGGAATCCGTCGAGAACCCGGGCCCAGTCCCGAACGTGATCCTGCAGACGCGAGCGAACCGCCACGCGACGCTGCTGCCGATCGTCCGCGGCTGGCCGACGGTTCACTACGTCTACGCCGGTCACAGCGGACCGTTCAGACTTTTCACACATTGCCGCGGGTAACCTCGACCAGACGATGACACTCACGAGCCCGCGCGCGAGGTGCACCGGATGGCCACGGTAACCGCCCCCAAGCCGGGCGCCAGCGCCCCCCAGCCGGGTCTGGAGGACTTCACCCCCCGGCTGCCGGCGAGGCTCCAGCGCGTACCGGCCTGGCTGTGGATCGGGGGTGGCCTGGTGACGCTGATGGCGCTCTCGGCCTTGTTGCGGTCGCGCTACCTCAGCGGTCAGTACTGGATGGACGAGGCGATCACGACCGGCGTCTCGCTGCACAGCCTGAGCGCGATCCCGGGGGTCCTGCGCCACGACGGCAACCCGCCGCTCTACTACATGGCGCTGCACATCTGGATGAGCGTCTTCGGCTCCACCGAGACGGCCACGCACTCGCTGTCGCTGCTGTTCGGCGTGCTGACGGTGCCGGCCGGAGGGTGGGCCGCCTGGAGCCTGTTCGGTCGCCGGGCCGGCATCATGGCCGCGCTGTTGTTCGCGTTCAACGCGTGGCTGACGGCCTACGCCCAGGAAACCCGGATGTACGAGCTGATGGGACTGCTCGGCGTGCTGGCCACGGCGGGCTTCGTGCACGGCTTCGTCTACCGGCGGCGCCGGTTCCTGTTCCTGTTCGGGGCCGCGCTGACGCTGATGCTCTACACGCACTCGTGGGGGACGTTCTTCTTCGCCGGCTCAGCGATCTCGCTGATCCCGACCTTCCTGGCCAGCGATGACCGCCGCGGCCTGTTGCGCGATGCGGTGATCACGTTCGCGGCCGCCGGGATCCTGTATCTGCCCTGGGTGCCCAACCTGCTCTACCAGGTGGCCCACACCGCCGCGCCGTGGGATTCCGCCCCGCGCTTCGGAGCGCCGATCCAGATCTCGCGCAACGTGCTCGGCGGCGACCGGATCACGATGGCGCTGGTGCTCGCCGCCGCGATCGGTGTCGGACCGCTGTTCACCCGCGCCAACCGCCGCACGCGGGAGTGGACGACGATGTGGACGCTGATCGCGTTGCCGGTCGCGACCCTCGGGCTCGCCTGGCTCTCCTCGCAGATCACCCCGGCGTGGGCGCCGCGGTATTTCGCCCCCGTCCTGGGAGCGCTGCTGCTGCTGATCGCCTGGGGCTGCGCGCGGGCGCGGGTGGTGGGTCTGGTAGCGATCGGGTTGGCGGTGTTGTTT
>ODAK010000664.1_pt1 | contig 39290 bp, 29 predicted proteins | sample 1539591 | NCBI WGS metagenome assembly ODAK01 (sample SAMEA3539303, study PRJEB22396) | soil metagenome | biome: tundra; feature: field; material: soil | place: USA | collected 2010-05 | depth 0.15 m | reverse complement strand
CTGGGCGCGATTATCAGTCGCGCGACCGACGCTGGAAACTTTCCCGTGTTGCTGGCCGCGACGTTTGTGATCAGCGCGATGGTCGTCACTATCAACCGGCTTCTCTGGAGACGGCTCTACGCGCTGGCCTCAACCAGGTTCAAACTCGAGTTCACATAGCCACGTCCCGTCGGCTTGGTACCACGCCCTGTTAGGAAATCTTTAGGAACCTCCGAGGACTTCATTACGCCATCGCAACTACCCTTCCAGCAGAAGAGGATGTCGTGGCTACGGTCTTTCTCCAGGCGATTTCACACTACCGGATCCTGAGGCAGGTCCCGCTTCGTAACTGGATCTCTCTATTTCGAACGCGCTATTGGTGAACTGATCCGGCTTCGCTGAGAGACCGCCACTGATCGCGGTCTGAAACTTTCGGCACCAGGAAAGGTCAACCCATGTTCGGTTGCAACAATCACAAGTTCGGAACGATTACGGCAATGTTGATATTGCCGGCACTGGCACCCTGGCTGGTTCAAGCCCGGCAGAGCGCAGAAGGGACTGAGACAGACCGGCGATTCGCGGAAATGACTGCCCTCATCCAAAAACTTCAGGCGCGCGTTGGCGATCTGGAGGAAAAGCTCCAATCATCGGGCAAGGATGTGATAGCAGAGAAACCGCCGGCGCCGACAACCACTGTGCCGGCTTCGGCCGCAGGTAGCCCCGACCTCTTGCGAGGCACGACCGTCAACGTTCTTTTGGATGGTTACTACGGGCTGAACTTCAACAACCCGGTTGGCCGCGTCAATCTTCTCCGCGCTTATGACGTGAGCAGCAACGCCTTCAGCCTGAACCAGGCGGCGGTGGTTCTGGAAAATGCCGCCGATCCCGATCACGGCAAACGTTTCGGCCTGCGCCTGGATTTGCAGTTCGGCCAGGCCACCGAGACACTACAGGGCAATGCCGCCAACGAACTTCGTCCGAACGTCTGGCGAAATATTTTCCAGGCATACGGGACTTATGTAGTGCCAGCGGGCCGCGGCTTGACGGTGGATTTCGGGAAATGGGCCAGTTCATTGGGAATCGAAGGGAATTACACCAAGGATCAGATGAACTACTCACGATCTTACTGGTTTGACTTCCTTCCCTTCTATCACACGGGCGCTCGGGTCAATTACAAATTCAACGACACTCTCGCGATGAATTATTGGATCACGAACGGTACACAGCAGACCGAGCCCTTTAACGCCTTCAAAGATCAGCTCTTCGGCCTGAATCTTCAGCCGCGCAAGAATGTCGCGTGGACCGTTAACTACTATTTAGGGCAGGAACATCCCGATATCCTGCTCGTGCCCAATGCTACTGGGTCGGGGATTCCGACCCTGCAGGGAGTCCCGTATGAACCAATTCCGAATGCTCCCAAAGGGAAACTGCACATTCTGGACACATACCTTACCTGGCAGGCATCACCGAAGCTGACGCTTGCGGGGGAAGGCGACTATGTCATCCAGCGTCTCACGACTTCCTCGGCTCCCGCGCACACCACTGGCGGTGCCGCCTACGCTCGTTACCAGTTGACACCGCGGACGGCAATTGCGGCCCGCGGCGAGTATCTTTCCGATCGCGGTGGCCTGTTTACGGGGAACACACAGGCGATCAAGGACACGACGCTGACATTTGAACAGCGCCTCGCGGATGGCTTCCTGCTGCGTCAGGAGTGGCGACGGGATTCGTCAAACCATCCCTTTTTCTTAACTGACAAATTGGGAGTTCTGAAAAGAGAACAGAACACTCTGACCATGGGGGTAGTCTGGTGGTTTGGCGCGAAAGAGGGAGGGTGGTAGTGATCGGTCACGGAGCGCGCAGTATCTCGATCAGCGCGCCAACTACCCCGGCCAGGCCAGCGATCAAACCCATGCCCGGTATCCAGCCTTCTCTGGCAGTGGCAGGGACTAAGCGTACACCAATGGAACCCAGGGCGACCACCAGCAGAAGCATCAGGCATTTCACCAGAATGGGCGTTGTCTTCCTTATGGGCCGACTGTCCATCGCTTCGATGATGGCGATACCCGCTTAAAGAAGGCTGAAGGTCCACGTAACAAATTCGTAAAAGGGCCTGGACAACGCAGCCATTCATTCAGTAAAACCGCTTGCCTTGCGCGCGCGGCTCAGAAATGTGTGCTCGGCAGCACTCCAGCCCAAATCGCGCTAAACGGATCGCGTTAAAGTGGTAGGCAGTCCGCGATGCGTCTCACGCTCACTGTCGCGCTCTGCCTTGCAGCCGTAACACCCCTCTATTCCTTCCAGACTCCGGTTCCGAATCCAGGCGCGATTCACGGCCGCGTCCTGCAGTCTAAGTCCGGCGAGCCAGTGAAGAAAGCCGTCGTCATACTCAGACGCGCCCAGGAACCCGACTTAGGAACCAGTGCCAGCGACACAGGAGAATTTCAGTTCGACAATCTAACTCCAGGTGCTTATACAATTACGGCCGAGCGCAGCGGCTTCATCCTCGATCCCGTCTCAGAGAAAACAGTTGTCGACGTACAATCAGGTCCCGCACAGACCGAAGCCTCCTTGAAAATGCTCCGTACCGGAGCCGTTTCCGGGCGCGTTCTGGACAGCGATGGCGACCCTCTCGCGGAAGCAAACATCCAGGTCGTCTCCATCTCTCAGAAGAAAGGAGCACCCGCGTCTTACGCACCCACCAACGACCGCGGCGAATACCGCGCCTTCAACATCCCCCCGGGTAAGTACCGCATCGCCGCCTCTTATCAGTCACACACACGCGATCGGCAGGTCAGAATGCTGCGCCCCAAAAGCCAACCCGCCGATACGCCCGACGAAATCGACGCCGTCACCTGGTATCCTTCTCTCCTCGATCCGAAGTTGGCACAGATCATCACCATCAATGATGGCGCCGATCTGCAGGGCCTCGACATCCGCATGCTGCGGGCGCGCGGTGTCACGGTGCGTGGCACAGTCCTCTCTGCCGCGGGCGCTCCCTCCGGCGGGATCGTGATGGTTTCACTTTCGCCGCTCGGCCAGATGACAGGCGTTCAGGTGCACGACCAGGTCGTGCAGGATGCCACCGGTAACTTCGAGCTCCCGTATGTCTTGCCCGGCAGCTACGCGCTGACCGCCGCTGCCCCCCTCATCGACCAGCGGATGACGGCCCACCGCGTCATCCAGGTCGGCAACACCGACGTCTCCGGTATCCAGCTCACTCTCGGTACCCCGCAGACGTTGCGCGGCGTACTCGTGCCTCCCGATGGCCGCAAGCTGCCCGCGGGGTTGATCGTTGTCCTGGTCTCGCGCGAAACCCGTGTCAACGCAGGCGGAGCCATCGGCCAGCCCGCCGCCGACGGCGCCTTCCAGCTTCATGACGCCGCCCCCGGCGATTACGACATCGCGCTCGCCAACACCGGACCCGCCGACGATCTCTTTGTCAGCGACATTCGCGCGGGCGATGAAGATGCGCTCACCACTGGCCTGCACGTCGGCGGCCCGGCCCTCGGCACTCTGAAGATCGTCCTCAAAGCCAACGGCGCCACCGTGCAGGCAAGCGCGAAAACCTCCGAGGGAAAGCCCCTCCCCGACGCCACCATCAAACTCGTTCCCGAGCCTCCTCGCCGCACGCAGATGGCTCTCTATGCGGATTGCAAGACAGATGCCGGCGGCGCGTGCACCATGCTCGGAATAGCGCCTGGCGCCTACCGCGCCTTCGCTTTTGCCGGTGAAACACAACTCGACTTTCGCGATCCCGCCGCCACCAAAGACATCGACGACTCAGGCAAACTCATCACCGTCGCCGAGAGCGATCGCAAGAGCGTCGAACTCACTCCCCAGCCCGACGACAACTAGATCCCTCCATCTCAGCAAACCTCATTCCGAACCACGACCGTCAGTACCCACATAGTAGGATTCTTGTCGTTTCTGGCAGAATATTTCTCGCGAGATGCGTTTGCTGCAATGTTCACAGGCCTTCAGAGGGCTTGTTGACAGCTCCCAACTTTCGCGAATGTGACTGAGCCGCGACCCGGACATCCCCTTCAGGGGTGCCGGCTCGTGAGGGAGCGGACCTGGCATGGTGTCACGGAGCTTGTTTGGTTCCGGCTAAGCCGGGTCAGGGAGTGGCTGTGCCTACTGGCGGCGCCTTCGCCGCACGTGCCATACTCTGGCAAATGAAACTCCTGCCCGTGCTGCTGACATTGTGCGCCACTCTCCCCGCACAGAACTATTCAGCCCGCACAACCACCGATCACGGTATCCCCGTCATCCGTCTCGCCGATGCCGCAGGCGGCGTCGAAGTCTCGGTTCTCCCCACCGTCGGGAATCGCGTCAGCGAAATGAAAGTACACGGCCAGAACATTCTCTACTTCCCAACATCCGACCTTGCCGAATTCCAGAAAAAACCCGAGCTGAGCGGCATACCCTTCCTCGCGCCATGGGCCAACCGGCTGGGCGACGACAGCTTCTGGGCGAACGGCAAACACTACACATTCAACATGACTCTCGGCAACGTCAAAGGAGCCGTCCCTCTTCATGGCCTCCTGCAGAACTCCGACCTCTGGGTAGTAACCGAAGTCGCGGCCGACAGCCAGTCCGCCCATGTCACCAGCCGGCTCCAGTTCTGGAAGCATCCCGACCTGATGGCGCAATGGCCCTTCGCCCACGAATATGAAATGACTTACCGGCTTGCCAGCGGCACGCTCGAAGTAAAGCTGACCGTCACGAATCTCAGCGCCGAGCCCATGCCCATTGCCCTCGGTTTTCACCCTTACTACCGCATCCCCGGCGTCCCGCGCGATCAGTGGGTCGCCAGCATCCCCGCGCGTCGCATTGTCATCACCGACAACCGCCTCGTCGCCACCGGTGACTATAAGCCTTACGACCTGCCCAATCCCTTACCTCTCCTCGGCCACCCTCTCGACACCGGCTTCACCGATCTCGAACGTGATCCCGAAGGCCGCGCGCACTTCTCCGTCGAGGCGAAGGGCATGAAAGTGGAAACTCTCTTCGGCCCCAAATATCCGGTTGTTGTGATCTACGCGCCCACGCCGCGCGATTTCATCTGCTTCGAACCAATGACCGGCATCACTAATGCCGTCAACCTGAATCACGAAGGCAAATATCCGGACCTGCAAACCGTAGCCCCAGGCGCGAAGTGGACGGAAAGTTTCTGGATTCGCGCCACCGGCATTTAGTGGCGCACGCTCTCAGCGTGCCGCGTCGAGACTCATCTCGACGCCTTGCTCCTCAGAACCTAACGCGCCCAGCCTCAGCCAGCACCATCTCCCTGTAAACCGGCAGCGCCCACCCGGCTTTCACCAACTCGTCGTACCTCTGAGCGACCTTGTTGTAATAACTCTTAGGACGCTTATAAAGCTTCTTCAACTGCTCATTCGACAGCGCGGTTTCAAAATTGCCAAGCCCGCACAACTGCGCATCCGGATCCTGCCCGTTGAACCGCCGCGCGGCAATGAAATGATTCGGATTCGCAATCCTCGGTTCGGCCCCTTCGTTCGGCACGTGAAAACTCTTCACCGGCACATCGACATAGGTATTGCGAATCCCGCCCTTCACATTTCCGAACTCATCCAGCGCCAGCAGCGAACCTTTGGCACGATCGAGCACCGGCTTGTTGTCCGGATTGAAATCGACATAGAACCGGTCGGCGTGCGGCGGCGCCACGCCTTTATCTACCCACGCAAACAGCTTGTCCAGCGCCACTGCCATCTCCGCCCCCAGCGGATACCGGCTGATCGGATACTTGCACGGATCGGGATAATACCCGCCCGCCACGCGTGAATCGATGTGCGCCATACCGGCAAATTCGTAAACCCGGAGTCTCTCGTTGTCCGGCTGCGTTGTCCCCGTCCCCGCGTAAGTCTCGCGCATAGTCGGCACCAGGATCGTCGGAACATCCAGCACCGGAATCTGCCCATTCGCGCTCGTCGGCATGAATGCGTCGTAGATCGGTTTCATCCCCGCCAGCCGCTGCGCCATGTGCGCATTCGTCAGGTAATTCTGCACCACCGCGGCCGAAGCGCTCGAACCCGCCAGAATCATTTTCCGCACCGCCAGCCCGCGCAAAGGACTGTCACTGTGATCGGATTTAACCAGCGCCCCCACCTGCGCGATGATGTCGTTCGCCGCTCCATTCGGAACAACCAGATCTTTATAACGAGCGCCGTTCGCCGCGGCCAGCCCCGCGGGCGTAGTGGTCAGAATCTCAAGCCCGATCACGCCGTTGGTCATCGCATACACCTGCGTGAAATGAAATACCCACGGATTCCCGCTCGGGTGCATCGACTCCGCCAGAATCAACCCGGTAAACTTCGCGTTGTCTTTCGGTTTGCGGACAACGATCCGCGTCTTATAAGGCGCCCCGCCCGAAGTCGTGCCCGAGATGAAGTATTCCTTCGCTTCGTAATTGAATGCCGCGTAAGTATCTTTCGCCGCGATGTCTACGTTCTTCACGTCGTCATGGTCGTCCATGAACGTCTCGTAGAACTCACCCGGCCCCGTAACTTCGATCGCCGTCGGGATCGGCGTGACCACTTGCTTCACCGGTTGCGCCGCCACCTGCCTGCCACGTCCGCCGCGTCCACCCGGTCCTCCCGGCTGAGCCACGCCCTGCGCCGGCCCCTGTCCCGGCACCGGAATAGGCAACTGCCCCGAAACCGTCATCACACCCGCGCCGGCGATCAACACCGCCAGCGCGATCTTCGTTCTCATCCTCTTCACGTTCCACCTCACGAAAAATACTCTTCGCGTACCTGCAGGCATTCTGCGCGCTCAGCCTCGCTCAGCGTCTTCAGCCGCGCTCTCCCCGCATTGAATACTGCCCTCGAAGACAACCCGATCCTGACCAGATTATCCCGATCCTGCCTCGGCAGCATCAGATAATGTTTCCGGCAATCGAAACTGCGGCACAAATGCGGCCTGCGTTCGTAAATCGTGCACCCGCGTGCGCCCAGATAAACGCACCAGCCTTTCTCATCTGTCGCCAGCGCAAACACCGGCTCCCCGCTCACCCGGTCTTTCAGAACCTGGTGCCGATACGATGCAACGTCATCGCCTGCCGCCAGCTGCAGAACCAGCGCCTGATTGCTCCTGCAGCATTCCGTACAGCCCGCACAGGCCACTTCCGTCCGCTCGCCCGTAACCTGATCAGCCATTCAATCTGTGATATTACTGAACAGCAATTCCGAAGAAGGAGCACACCGATGAGATTCAGGATTCTTCTTGCCATCACCGCCCTGCTGTCCGCATCGGCCAGCGCTTATGGCCAGGCAAAACTCGCGGGCAAGTGGCAGACCGATAATGTTCCGGCCGCACTCGAAGCCCAGAAGAATCCTCCCGCGGCTCCCGAAGGACGCGGCGGTCGTGGCGGCGGCCCACAGGCCATCATTCTCGACCTTCAGGTCGACTCCGCCGGCAAGATCACCGGCACCGTGAACGAAATCGGGAATCTTCCGGTGCTCAATATCGAAACCGGCAACATCACCGGCAAGACCATCACCTGGGTCACACAACCGCGCGGCGTCACCTGGAATCTCGAAATGACCGACGACGACACCGTCACACTCACTGGCCGCGTCTTCGCGGGACGAGGCGGTGCAACTCCTCCTCCCGCCGGCGACGCCCCTCCCGCCGCCGGCGGCGGTCGTGGTCGCGGCCCACAGCAGCCCATGGTCTTTCACCGCGTCAAATAGGACCTTCGCGCCGCAACGCATCGGTTAATATCGGAAGCTATTTGCTCGGCGTGTACAATGCATGAGGTGGCACTAAGCTCTTTCTGCGATCACAGCTTGATGGAGGAACTTCAGGCCTGCAGCCAACCCCCTATCATCGCGGAATTCTAACTGATTGGATTCGGCCAGACGATGGTGACGACGTGCGCAGCCCGGCGCAATCTGAACCGCGCAGTCTCAGAATTATTCAGGCACGGTCGCATTTTGAAAATCCATTATTTACCGATCTGACGGATTGGTTTCGTTCAGCCACTCAAAGTTCGACAGAATCGTCGCGAGACCAGCCGGCCGGCGCCAGGTCGGGGCCCGCGTGCGGTTGTTGAATGCGGTTCTTATTGCGGTAGCCGCTTGTCCGGCGACATTCTGTCAGACCTACACCATATCGACCTTTGCGGGTGGCGGGCTGCCCACCAATCTTGCCGGTACATCGGCCAATCTTGATCAGCCGTCGTCCGTGGCCGTGGATTCCGCGGGCAACGTGTTTTTCGCGGAACCAAACTACAATGCCGTGTTCCGTCTGGACGCGAAGACAAACATTATCACCGTGGCGGCCGGGAGCGGCGCGCCAGGGTTCAGTGGCGACAATGGTCCCGCCACCGCGGCTCAGCTCTATGCGCCGCAGTCAGTAGCGCTGGATTCGGCCGGGAATCTCTTCATTGCCGACGCCGACAACTCTCGCGTCCGGAAAGTATCGAGCGGAACAATCGCAACAATAGCGAGCACGCCGCTGCCCTGGGCGATCACCTTTGACGTCTCGGGCAACCTATACATCACGGACGGCTCGACCTACAGCACTTACAAGGTCTCGAACGGAATCGTCACGACGATTGCAGGAAAGAATCAGCCGCCTGGATTCGGCGGCGACAACGGCCCGGCGATGACCGCGGAGTTCAACCTGCCTGACGGTGTGGCAGTCGATGTTTTAGGCAACGTCTACATAGCCGATACTCTGAATCAGCGCATCCGGAAAATCGCTAACGGCATCATCACGACGATCGCAGGTAACGGGACGGCCGGTTTCGCCGGCGATAACGGCCCTGCGTCCAGCGATGAGCTGAATTTCCCGAACGGCATTACGCTTGACTCAAACGGCATTCTGTATGTTGCCGACACGGTAAACAACCGGATTCGCAAAATCGCGAATGGCACGATCACCACCGTGGCGGGAAACGGCACGCAGGGCTTCGGCGGTGATAACGGTCCCCCTTTGAATGCGGCGCTGAACCATCCGCTGGGAATCGCGGTCGACCCAGCCGGCAACCTGTACACTGCGGACGCGCAGAACAACCGGATCCGCAAAATTGCGAACGGTAAGATTACCACTATCGCGGGAAACGGCACTCCGCATTACGGTGGAGACAATGGTCCTGCGACCGCCGCTATTCTGAACCTCGACCTTTACGGCGGGCTGGCGGTGGACCCGGCCGGCGACTTATATATCGCCGATAAGCTCAACAACTGCATCCGCAAGGTAGTGAACGGCGTCATCACCACGGTTGCGGGAACCGGAGTGGCGGGCTTCACTGGTGACAACGGTCCCGCGACGAGCGCCGAACTGAACTCTCCGACCGCCCTGGCGGTGGACGCCGCCGGAAATCTCTACATCGTTGACACCCCAATATCAGGGTCCGCAAGGTGTCAAACGGAGTGATCACGACCATCGCCGGCAACGGCACGGCTGGTTTCAGCGGTGATAACGGCCCCGCTGTTGCTGCAAAGCTGAACGTTATCACTGCCGTTGCCGTGGATGCGCAGGGAAACGTATTCATCGCTGATAGTTACAACCAACGCGTCCGCAAGGTGTCGGGCGGCATCATCACCACGATTGCGGGGGTCGTGAACGGGGGACTTGCAGGAGAAAATGTTCCTGCCACTGCTGCGTCGTTACCCCAGGTCCTGGCGATCGCGGTTGACCCGGCCGGCGATCTTTATCTCACTGCTTTTAACAATGTCCGGAAGATTTCCAACGGTTTGATCATGACCATAGCGGGGTCATCTGATCTCCTCCCCGGCTTCAGTGGCGACGGCGGTCCGGCGCTGAACGCTCATATGAACTTCCCGATGGCCCTGGCTGTCGACGCCACCGGCCGTATATACGTCGCCGAGACCACTAATGATCGCGTTCGTCTGCTCACACCGAACCCAGTTCCTTCAATTACTCAGAACGGAGTTGTACCCGTTTACAGTTCGGTCCCGGTGATCCAGCCCGGCTCATGGGTTTCGATCTACGGAACAAACCTTACGAATGGCGACTACACCTGGAAGGGCGACTTCCCAACGTCTCTCGGAGGCGTGACTGTCACAATCAATGGCAAACCGGCGTACCTGTGGATCGTGAGCCCCACGCAGATCAACCTGCAGGCGCCTGACGATACAACAGTCGGGCCGGTGAGCGTTGCAGTGAATGGCGCGTTCGGCACCGCGGCATCCATCGTGACGTTGGCCGCATATGGTCCGTCATTCAGCTTATTGGGCGACGGTAAACACGCTGTCGGAGAGATCGCGACACCTGACGGGAGTGGCGCCTGGGCAGGCGGAACCTACGATCTGGTGGGGCCGTTGAACGCCTTCTCATTCAATACGCGTCCGGTCAAGGCTGGCGAGACTCTCACGCTTTTCGGGGTTGGATTCGGACCGACAACACCTCATGTGCCAGCGGGCAAACCATTTTCCGGAGCCGCGCCCACCAATAGTCCCGTCACAGTCACAATTGGAGGGATTTCAGCGAATGTTACGTTCGCGGGAATCATCGAAACAGGGCTCTACCAGATCAATCTGACCGTTCCCGCGAATCTCAGTAACGGAGATCAACCGCTTCAGGCCACCGTCAATGGAGTCCAAACGCCGGTCGGGCCCGTCATCACCGTGCAGTAACCTGGGGTGATACGGGTCGGTTTTCTAACCGCCTGTCAGACTGATCGGTTAATATCGGAAGCTTACCGGCTCACTCATGGATCGCTCCAAACTTCTACACACCGTCGCGGCTACATGTCTGCTCGCCTTCGGCATCTACACCCTCGCACCCGCCCAGACATCAGGCGACGTCGAATGGCGCAACTACGCCTCCGACCTCCACAGCACCAAGTACTCGCCTCTCGACCAGATCAACGCGTCCAACGTAAAGCAGCTCAAGGTCGCCTGGCGCTGGAAGTCCGACAACTTCGGCCCTCGCCTCGAAGCCAACATGGAAACCACGCCCCTCATGGTTGGCGGCGTCCTCTACTTCAATGCAGGCTCACGCCGCGTCATGATCGCCGCCGACGCAGCCACCGGCGAAACTCTCTGGATCTACCGCATGGATGAAGGCCAGCGCGCCGGCATGTTCCCGCGCCCCTACAGCCGCGGCGTCGCCTGGTGGAGCGACAACGGCAAAGACGAACGAATTCTCGCCGTCACCGCCGGCTATCACCTCGTCGCCCTCGACGCCAAAACCGGCATCCCCATCCCCTCCTTCGGCAAACAGGGCACCGTCGATCTCTTCAACGGTCTCGACCGCCCCAAAGACGGCGAGATCGGCCTCACCTCCGCGCCGCTTGTTGTAAAGAACGTAGTCATCATCGGCGCCGCCGGTAAGAACGGCACCGCGCCCGTCAGCAAGACCAACACTCCCGGCGACGTCCGCGGTTTCGATGTCCGCACCGGCAAGCTTCTCTGGACCTTCCACACCATCCCCCACGCCGGCGAATTCGGCAACGAAACCTGGCTCAACGATTCCTGGAAGTACACCGGCAACGGTGGCGTCTGGGCGCCCATGAGCGCCGATGAAGAACTCGGCTACGTCTACCTCCCCGTCGAATCTCCCACCGGCGATTTCTATGGCGGCGAGCGCCCCGGCAACGGTCTCTTCGGCGAAAGCCTGGTCTGTCTCGATGCCCGCACGGGCAAGCGCATCTGGCACTACCAGATCATTCACCACGGCATCTGGGACTGGGACAATCCCGCCGCGCCCGTCCTCCTCGACATCACCGTCAACGGCAGGAAAATCAAAGCAGTCGCGCAGGTCACCAAGCAGGCTTTCGTTTACACCTTCGACCGCGTCACCGGCCAGCCCGTCTGGCCCATCGAAGAACGCCCGGTCCCGCAGTCCGATGTCCCCGGCGAAAAAACTTCGCCCACGCAACCGTTCCCCACGAAGCCGCCAGCCTTCGACCTCCAGGGCACGTCGCTCGACATGCTCAACGACCTCACGCCTGAGATCCACGCCGAGGCCGTCCGCATCGCGTCGCAATACAAGCTCGGGCCCATCTTCACTCCCGCCATCGTGGCCGATACGGATGGCAAACGCGCTACCCTCATGCTGCCCTCGGTCAACGGCGGCACGAACTGGGAAGGTGCCGCGCTCGATCCAGAAACCGGCGTGCTCTACGTCGGCTCCGTCACCGACCCCTTCGCGCTCGGCATGATCAAAGGCGGCGATCGCTCCGACATGACTTACATCGGCGGCCGCACCACCGGACGCCCCGACCGCCCTCTCGGCATGCCCCTCGTCAAACCGCCATGGGGACGCATTACCGCCTACGACATGAACAAGGGCGACATCGCCTGGCAGAAAGCCAACGGCTCCGCGCCCGATCTTTTCAGGAACAACCCAGCCGTGAAAGGCATCGATCTCAGCCACGCGGGCAACCCCGCGCCGGCCGTCTTACTCGTCACGAAGTCACTTCTGTTCGCAGGCGAAGGCTCAGGCCTGCTCAACGGCGCGCCCGGCGGCGGCGGACCCATGTTCCGCATGTTCGACAAGAAGACCGGCGACATCCTCCACGAAATCCGCATGCCCGGCGTCACCTCCGGTTCCCCCATGACCTATATGTGGAAGGGCAAGCAGTATGTCGTGATCGCCACCACCAACCGCGGCGAAGGCGCTGAACTCGTGGCGCTCACCCTGCCATGAAACCCGCGTTGCTGGCTCTCACTTTCGCAAGCCTCTGCGCCGCGCAGCCGGCTTATCAGGACCGCTTCCTCGAAGTGAACGGCCTGCGTCTTCACTATCTCGACTGGGGCTCGCCCACCAAGCCGCCGTTCATCATGCTGCACGGCATCAGCCGGGTGGCCCATCAGTTCGATCACCTCGCCCCGCACTTCGCCGCCGACTATCACGTCATCGCGATCGACATGCGCGGCCACGGCGATTCCGCCTGGTCCCCTGAAGGCGCGTATGTTGTCGAAGACTACGAAAAGGATCTCGAAGCTTTCATCGTTAAACTCGATCTCCGCAACGTCACGCTCCTCGGCAACTCCACCGGCGGACGCGTCGTGCAGGTCTACGCCGGGCTTCATCCCGAACGTGTCGCGCGCATCGTCGTCGAAGACGTCGGCCCCGAACGCACCAACGAAATTGCTTCCGCTTTCACACGCCAGGTCGAGAACGAAGCCAACGGCTGGGCCTCCGAAGATGAACTCGTTGCCTTCCTGAAAAAATCCAACGCCAAAACGCCCGAACCGATTCTGCGCGCCTACGCCCACTTCGCCAGCAAGCCGCGCGACGATGGCCGCATCGTCTGGAAGCGCGATCCCAACCTCGCCAAAGGCTTCGTCCCCACCGAACTCTGGCGCTTCGTCAGCCAGATCAAGTGCCCCGTGATCTACATCCTCGGCGGCGCCAGCCGCATCGTCCCGCCCGAAACGCAGCAAAAACTGAAAGAGACTCTCCCGCAAGTCCAGATCGTAATCATGCCCGGCCTCGGCCACTACCCCGATCAGGAAGCCACCGCCGACTTCCTCCCCATCGTCGACAAATTCCTCGCCGCCACGAACCGCTAGCCCGATTCATCCGCTTCCAGCAGACCTTCCAGTTCCGGCAGTGCCGATAAATCCTTTTCGCGTCCCGCAGCGCGCTTCGCACGGATCAGCGCAGGAAGGGTCAGAGTCCGCACGCTTCGATCGAACGCGCCCACAGACATGGAATGCCGCTGCACATCGTCAAACGCCCCAATGCCGGCCACCTCGGCAAGCAGGTCGATTTCGCCGACGTCGGTCTGAAGTTTGAGAACTGCTTCGTTGCGCAGCGTGGATTCGTCCCAGGCAAAAGGCAACCCTGCGGAAAATTCTCTGGGGCGGGGGTGTAAAGGAGCGAGCGCCGCAACCAGCCGACTCAGGTTCTGGGCTGTGCGAGCATAACAGACATCAAGGTCGTAATTGACCCGCGAACTTCCGTGGAACGTTGCCGAAAGCCCGCCGATAATCACGAATTCAACGTCCGCATCGCACAGCGTTTGAACAGCCTTCTCGAATTGCATCAGGAACGCCGGCGAGCAATGCCGCGAACCTTAGCCAGCGCCTCGGAAGCGCTCTCCAGCTTTCGCGCTCTCTGATCCGGCGTCAACCGCAGTTGCTCGACCAGCAGCGTCAAGTCCACGCCATAAATCTTCGCGGCCTCGATTCGGCTCCCAGGCGCGGGATGCAGCAGCCGATACTCCGCCCGAGCCAACTGCTCACCGGTCAGTGGTCGCAACATTCTCACGCTTTGATCTTATCGCCGGAGCAGTGTTTCACACCCCCGCCCGCGCACCCCACAACCGCCTGCTCGCCAACTCCGCACCCTCTGCCAGCGCCTTCAGCTTCGCCCAGGCAATCTGCGGATGTACCCGGAACCCCATCCCGCAATCCGTCCCCGCAACCACGTTCTCTTTCCCCACCAGTTCCGCATAACGCACAATCCGGTCGGCCACCAGTTCCGGATGCTCCACCACATTCGTGTGATGCGTCACCACGCCCGGAATCAGAATCTTCCCCTCCGGCAGCTTCACATCTCGCCAGATCTTCCACTCATGTTCATGCCGCGGATTCGCCGCCTCCAGCGAATAAGCCCCCGCCGTAATCTTCAGCATCAGATCCACCACATACTCCAGCGGCAGATCATGCGTATGCGGACCGTGCCAGCTCCCCCAGCAAATGTGATAGCGGACGCGATCCTCCGGCAACCCTCGCAGCGCCTGATTCAGAGCCTCCACACGCACTTCCGCGAATTTCCGATACTCCGCAATCGTCGGATTCGGCACGATCATGTCAAACGTGTCCGGGAGCGCCGGATCGTCGATCTGCAGCACAAACCCCGCATCCACAATCGCCTTATACTCCGGCCGCATCGCCTCCGCCAGCGCAAAAATATAGTCTTCGTCGGACCCGTAATATTCGTTGAAAAAGAAATGTTCCAGCCACCCCGGCGCGAGCACACACATAAACGTCTCAACCGGCTTCGTCCCCGATTCCGCCAGCGCCGCGCGAAAAGTCTCCAGATCGCCGCGGACCTCTTCCTCTCCTGTGAACTGAATCGGCCCCGACACGATCGCCCTCTCCTCGGTCGGCGCCATGAACGGCAACTGGGCGTAGAAGTCCGCGAACTCGAGCCGCTCGCCCGTCTGCAGCGTCATGAACGCGCTCTCGCCCGGCTTCAGCTTCCGCGTGCTCAACCCGCTCAGCCGGCGCCCGTAATAGCCAATTCCAAACCCAGCCTTGCCCAGTTCGCCGTCACTGACGATATCGATCCCCGCGTCCGCCTGCTTTCGCAGAACGTCTGCAATCGCGCTCCGAACCCGCGGCTTCAGCGCCGCCAGATCCACGCCCTTGCCGGACATCATTCCGGCCATCATTTCCCGATAATCCGGCGGACCGTCGAGCCGTCCCGCGTGCGTCGTCAGAATCCGGTCGGTGCTGTGTTTCATTGGTCGATGTCTCCTTGTTTCGCCATGATTTTACCGAACCACGACGGTTACGGAGTGGCTGTTCCGGCAATGCGAAAGCCTGAACCGGAACAACGATCTCCAAACGTTGTCATATCAGATTTTGCCTTAACGGTGATATGATGCTACAGCCCCTGGCCCTGAATTTGACCGGACCCCTGTAAGTTCCGGCGGATTTCAACCGGCGTCAGCCGGCGCGGGGCAGACAGACGGAGTGAAAAACACAGTGAAGCGAATTTTCACCAATCGAATTACACGCTGGACGGTACCAGCCGCTCTCGCAGTCCTGACGTGCGGTGCCATCCAGGCTGCCGACTCAGACAGCGGCGGCCTCGACGTCATTAAAGTTCGGCCGAATTTCTATATGATCGCGGGCGCGGGTGGCAACATCGGCGTGCAGATCGGCTCCGACGGCATTGTGCTCGTCAACGCCGGCACCGCTGAGGCCACCGATCAGGTCCTCGCGGCTCTTAAGAAGCTGACGCCCCTCCCTATCCGCTACGTCATCGACACTAACGCCGAAGCGGATTTCGTCGGCGGCAACGGCAAACTTGCCAAAGCCGGCCAGACCATCTTCACTAATCTTCTCGGCGGTGGCGGCGGCGGTCTCGCTCAGGCCATGACCAACGGCGGTGCCGCGGCCATTCTCGCGCACGACAGCGTCATGACCCGCATGAGCGCCCCTTCCGGTAAGGCTTCCGCCTTCCCCACCGACTCCTGGCCCACCGAAGCCTTCTACCCCAACCGCTGGACCCTGCGCATGAATGACGAAGCCATAGAAGTGCTTCACCAGCCCGCCGCCCACAGCGATGCCGACAGCTTTGTGCTCTTCCGCGGCTCCGATGTCGTTGTTGCCGGTGACATCATCGACAAGACCCGGTTCCCCGTAATCGACGTCGCCCACGGCGGCACCATTCAGGGCGAAGTCGACGCCCTGAATAAACTCATCGAACTCGCCATCCCACCGACACCCTACATCTATAAGGGCGTTGGAACCTACGTCATCCCCGGTCACGGCCGTCTCTGCGAGCAGATGGAAATCGTCGACTATCGCGACATGGTCGTCACCATTAAAGACAACATTGCCGACCTGATCAAGCAGGGCAAGACACTTTCACAGATCCAGGAAGCGTCTCCGGCGATCGCCTACCAGAACCAATACGGTGCGGCCCCGGGCGTTACCAACGCTTTCATTGAATCGGTTTACAAGAGCCTGACTGCCAAGCCTGAGCAGGCCAAAAAGTGATCGGGATTAAAGGGATAGGCATGAGGAATCGAATGGCAAAAGGTACATCACAGCTTGTGCTGCTCCTGTCTGGAGCGTTGCTCGCGCAGACCGGCGTCTACGCGCAGGGCCGCGGCGGTGGACGCGGCGGCCCCCCGCAAAGCCCCAAAGCCGGCGCACCCATTGACCTCACCGGCTACTGGGTCTCTGTCATAACTGAGGACTGGCGCTATCGCATGGTCACGCCCCTGCCCGGCGACTATCAGGGCGTCCCCATGACTGCCGCTGCGGTCAAGATCGCCGATGCCTGGGATCCCGCCAAAGAAGCCTCTTCCCCCGATCAGTGCAAGGCTTACGGCGCCCCCGCCCTGCTGCGCGTTCCCGAACGCCTCCACATCACCTGGCAGGACGACAACACCATGAAGCTCGAAACCGACGCCGGCAAACAAACCCGCATCTTCCATTTCGCGGCGGGTGGCGGCGGCATGGGCAATGAGAAAGTAACCTCTTCCGGCGAGCACACCTTGCAGGGCAACTCAGTCGCCTCCTGGGAAATGCAGCGCGAGGGCGGCAAAGTAGTCGGCGGCACCCTCAAGGTCACCACCACCGATCTCAAGGGCGGCTACCTGCGCAAGAACGGTGTTCCTTACAGCGATAACACTACTCTCACCGAATACTACGATCTGGTCAAAGAGCGCAACGGCGACAATCTCATGGTGGTCACCATCGTCGTAACCGACCCCATGTACCTGCGCGAGCCCTTCATCATCAGTTCGCATTTCAAGAAGCAGGCGAGCGAAGCCGGATGGAAGCCCTCCGACTGCTCGGCCACATGGTAAGCAGCCCGAATAAGGAAAGGATATCCATCATGACCCGCTTTAAAACTACCGCCAGCCTCGCGGCGTTACTCTGCGTGGCCCTTCCCGCCTTCGCCGAAATCGATCTGTCGGGCTCCTGGACTGCCAAGAACACCGAAGACGCCATGGAGCGCGGCGCCGGCCCCAACCCTGACGACTGGGCAGGCCTGCCATTCAACGAGTCCGGCCGCGAAAAAGCTCTCAGCTTCTCGCAGTCCACTATCTCCATGCCCGAGCGCATTTGCTGGTTCCAGACCCAGTGGCACGTCGCCGCCGGGCCCTTCAGCCTCAAGATCTGGAGCGAGTCCGACCCGCTCACGGGTAAGATCGTCGCCTGGGTTCTCGGCGGCTGGGAAACCCGCGCGCCCATGACCATCTGGATGGATGGACGTCCTCACCCCTCCAAAAACGCGCCGCACGATCAGACCGGCTTTACCACTGGCACCTGGAACGGTGACACTCTGACCGCCTACACCACGCACATTAAGACCGGCTACATGCGCCGCAATGGCGCGGCCAGCAGCGATCAGGCAACCATCACGACCACCTTCATGCGCCACGGCGACATGCTGACTCTCGCGCTGGTGATGGAAGATCCCGTCTACCTCACCGAGCCCTACATCCTGACGCGTTCTTACCTCTCGACCCCATCTCCAGTCGCCGTCGCAGGCCCGCCCTGCCTCGTCGGTTATGAAGGTGTCGAATCCGGCCGCGTCCCGCACTATCTCCCGGGCAAGAACCCGTTCATAGAAGAAATGAAGCGTCTCTACGGGATCCCCAAGGAAGCCTCGCTCGGCGGCGCGGAAACCATGTACCCCGAATTCCGCGACAAAATCAAAGACAAATTCGTCATGCCCGAGGGCAAGTGCAAAATCAACTGCGGTGCCCCCGGCGCCGCCGCCGCGAATTAGACGATTAGCATACGTCTGCGAGAGCCGCCCTGGTCGTTTTCGGGGCGGCTTCTTTTTTTTCAGGAACTCAATCGGGCTTGATTGTTCGCATCGGTAGCCAATCCGGCCAGCAAAGTCTCAATAATTTTGTACCAAGTTGAACATGATCATTCAGGGGAAGACGAAGTTCATTTCGAGTCCTTTTAGTTCTGAGCAGGAACTCGAAAGCGTTGTACAAAGTAACTCGGAACTGATCTTCGGTCCCGACTCAATTTATCTGCCGAAGTCTTTAATTCGAACCTCAGACGGAGCGGGAACGATCCCAGACGGATTCGTCGTTGATATCGCCGCGCGCCGCTGGTTTATTGTGGAGGCTGAGCTTGCGATTCATAGTGTTTGGAGCCATATCGCGCCGCAGATCGCGAAACAGATCATTGCCGCATCACAACCTGCGAGCCGCCGTCTGCTGATCGAACTCGTTGTTAACAGGGTCAAGGAAAACTTAGGCTTCCGCGAAAAGTTTGATGACATCGGAGTGAGCGAAATCGACATACGCCAGTTTGTCGCCGACATTTTCGAGGGTAGACCTATTATAGGTATTCCGATCGATGAGGTGGGATCCGACCTGCGTGAGTGGGCTCAGACGCTCAGGAACGAAGTAAAGCTGTGGGTTGTCCGCAAGCTTGTTGAGTTTGGAAACCCAGGCAATGTCATCTATGAAATCCCTGAAGAATTTCGCCCTGTTTTCGACAGTTCTCCAGACTCTGAAGAATCGGCCAAATCATACAAATACTATGATGTAACTATTGCTGACCTCGTAGACGCTCACCTCCTGAACCCAGGTCAGACCCTCACTCTGTTCTATAAGCCCCGAGGAGGGGAAAGAGCCCAGTACGATTCGCAGATCTCTGCCGACGGATCACTCAAGGTTCTGGGGCGCGAGTTTTCTGCACCAAGTTACGCCGCGCTCGCGTGTATTCAGAATTCGGGCAGCGATCGCGAGACGGTCAACGGTTGGACGAGTTGGAAGGATGAGATGGGGCGAACATTGGCTGAGTTGCGCGACTTATACTTGCGCGACAAAAGAGCGCTTGGACAAAGGGGTTGATTCGCCGATCAAGTCAAACAATCTTGCGGGATGCTGTGAGCCAAACAGGACTTACCATCCAGCATCTCGTCGATATCCGAACCGGATTCTAAAGGTCGGTTTATAAACTTCGCGGAATCAAGCACTTAAAAGCCGTCGCCTTCGCGGAAATGAAGTGGCTCTCCCGGCGCAGCCGCCGCCTTTTCATCCCTCCTTGTGGCCAAAGCGCAGCGCGCCCGCGGATGATTCACAATTTCCAAAAATAAAATATTTCCATTCGTTTGAGCGACTTCCGCCGTTTTTCAAAACCGGCACAGTTCGTTTCCGTCACCTCGGCGTGTATCTTTCAGTCGAGAAGCCGGACGTTCCTGCGATGTTCCGGCGCACTAAGCGACTGACAAAGACGACCGGGCACTCTCACAAAGTGTCCGGGTGTCAGCATGTCAGGGCCGATCGTCAAGGCTCCTGAATTCGCGAACGTCAGAAGAGCAGGCCCTGAAGACCGGACGGGGTAAACAAGCCGGCGTCTGTCTGAGCGTTATCAGACTCGCTTACCTGAAGCGATCAGGAGTTTTGGAGCGCGCTCTGCTTTTCCGGAGAGTGCGCTCCACTTTCGAACGAGTTACTGCTTTGGCGGGCAGTAACTCCCATGCACACGAGGTCCCTGGGGAGGGCCTTCGTGCGCCCGCGTGGCCCGGGGACTCTCACACCCCCGGGCCGCACCTGACCCAGTCCCTCATTCCGCGCGGATTTGCCCGCATTTTGCCCTGCTTCACCCTCCATTGCCGTCAGTATCTAATTAAGATAGAATCCTTAGGCCGGAACTGCGCTTCCGGAGACTTCATGTGGACGTGGCTCCAGAGGTGGGTTGATCGAATGTTTCGAACGAGGCTCCTCGCAGTAGCTTTCGCCTGCTCTCTCCCGGCGTTCGCCCAGCAAACTGCCCCCGCTTCCGAGCGAGTCCTGCTCGATAAATACTGCGTTACCTGCCACAACGCCCGCCTCAAAACCGGCGGCGTCGTCCTCGAAAAACTCGACACATCCAACCTCGGCGAACATGCCGAAATCTGGGAAAAGGTCGCCGAAAAAATTCGCGGCGGCATGATGCCCCCGCTTGGTTTGCCTAGGCCCGCGAAAGCCGAACTGGACGGCCTCGCCGCCTCCCTCGAAAACGGTCTCGACAAGGCTTATCTCGCGCACTCTAACCCCGGTCGCGTCGGCCTCCATCGCCTCAATCGCGCCGAGTATGGCAACGCCGTCCGCGACCTGCTTTCTCTCAACGTCGACCCGTCCGAACTGTTGCCCGCGGACGATTCCAGCGCCGGCTTCGACAACATCGCCGACGCCCTGACCGTCTCGCCCGTCCTGCTCGAACGCTATCTCTCCGCAGCCTGGAAAATCAGCGCCGTCGCCGTGGGTGATCCAAACATCACACCCACCACCCAGACTTTCCGCGTCCGCTCCGATGCCTCGCAGGATCAGCATATCGACGGCCTCCCGGTCGGTACCCGCGGCGGCATTCTCGTCAAATACAACTTCCCGCTCGACGCCGAATACCGCTTCAAAGTGAAGTTCTGGTCGAACACTGTCAACACCGTGCGCGGCCTCGAATTTCCTTCCCGGGTTGAAATCACTCTCGATGGCGCCCGCGTCAAACTTGTGACCATCGGCGGTGAGGAAGATGCCAATCTCGGCAACACCAATCCCACAGCCTCCGCCGAGCAGATCATGAAGCGGGTCGAACTCCAGATCCCCGTGAAAGCCGGCCCGCATACGGTCACCGTCGCCTTCCTCGAAAAGACCACCGGCCCCAACGTCGATATCCTGCAGCCCTTCGGCCGTGAGAAGCTTGACCCCGTCAACACCGCCGGTATCCCTGAAGTCGATTTCGTAGCCATTACCGGCCCCATCAAGCCGACCGGATCGGGCGATACACCCAGCCACCGCGCCATCTTCACCTGCCGGCCCCAGGGCAATGCGGATCCAGTCCCGTGCGCCCGCAAGATCCTCACTTCACTCGCACGCAAAGCCTATCGCCGCCCTGTCACCGATTCCGAAACCGAACGCCTGCTCACTTACTTCCAGCGCGGTCGCAATAACAACAACAGCTTCGACGCCGGCATCGAAAACGCCCTGGCCTTCCTCCTCGTCAATCCCCAGTTCCTCTTCCGCTCCGAAATCGATCCGCCCAATACTGCGCCCGGCACTTCGTATCACATCAACGATTACGAACTCGCCTCGCGCCTGTCGTTCTTCCTCTGGAGCAGCCTCCCCGACGAACCTCTCCTGACCCTCGCCGGCCAGAACAAACTGCACGAGCCTGCCGTTCTCGAACAGCAGGTCCGCCGCATGCTTTCGGATAAACGCGCCGATGCGCTCACCAGTAACTTCCTCGGCCAGTGGCTCTATCTACGAAATCTGAAAGCCACCGCGCCCGACCAGCAGATCTTCCCCGATTTCGATGACAACCTCCGCCAGGCCTTCCAGCGCGAAACTGAACTTTTTGTCGGCAGCGTCATGCGCGAAGACCACAGCGTCGTCGATCTCATCAATGCCGATTACACCTTCGTCAACGACCGCCTCGCCCGCCACTACGGCATCCCGAACGTCTATGGCGATCAGTTCCGCAAAGTCGTCATCCCGAACGCCGAACGCCGCGGCCTCCTCGGCCAGGGCAGCGTTCTGACCGTCTCGTCCTACACGAATCGCACGTCGCCGGTGCTGCGCGGCAAATGGGTTCTGACCAACATCATGGGCACTCCACCGCCTCCGCCGCCGCCCAACGTTCCGCCGCTCAAGGAAATCGCCTCCGGCACAATGCGCCAGCGCATGGAAGAACACCGCGCCAACGCCGCCTGCGCTGCCTGTCACAAAGTAATGGACCCCATCGGCTTCTCACTCGAAAACTATGACGCCATCGGCGAATGGCGCACCGCCGATCAGGGCGCGCCCATCGACGCGTCGGGTGTTCTGGCCGACGGCACCAAAATCAACGGCCCGACGGAACTGCTGACCTTCCTGTCCGCCCGCCCTGAGCAGTTCGTCCGCACCATGACCCGCATGCTCATGACCTACGCGCTCGGCCGCGAAACTGAGTATTACGATATGCCGGTCATCCGCACCATCGAACGCGATTCGTCGAAACAGAACTACCGCTTCTCTGCGCTGGTCCTCGGCATCGTCAACAGTCCGCCGTTCCAGATGAAGATGACCCGCCAGCTCGAATCCCAGGTTTTACAGAGCCACGACCGCGAGGGAGTGGTTATCCCGTGATGAAATTCCGGAGCCCCAAACTATGTTCGTAACTAAAAAGCACCTCCCCCGCCGGGCGTTCCTTCGGGGCGTCGGAGCCACGATCGCGCTCCCATTGCTCGATTCCATGATCCCCGCCCGCACGGCCCTCGCAGCAACGGCTGCCGCGCCCGCGCTCCGCGCCGGTTTCGTCTACATCCCCATGGGCGCCCAGATGCCCCAGTGGACTCCCATCGGTGACAAGTCCGGCTTCAAATTCAACCGCATCATGAAGCCGCTCGAACCCTTCCGCGACCGTGTCACCGTAGTCAGCGGCACTTCTCTGATCGCCGAAAACGGTCACACTCTCAGCAACGCCATGTGGCTGAACGGCACCAAGCCCGCGCACGGCACCGAAATCCTCAGCGGCACGACCATCGATCAACTCGTCGCTCAGAAGATCGGTCAGGAAACCAGCTTTCCTTCGCTCGAAATTGCCACCGAAGACCACTCCTCCGAACTCGGCAGCTGCGGCGGCGACTACGCGTGTTCCTACATGAACACCATCTCCTGGCGCACGCCCACCACCCCGAATCCGATGGAGCTCAACCCGCGCGTTCTCTTTGAACGGATGTTCGGCGGCGACGGCACCACCGCTGCCCAGCGCGTCGCCCGCCTCCGCGATGACCTCAGCATCCTCGACGGCGTCACCGAAAGCGTCAAAGATCTTTCCAGAGGCCTCGACGCCAAAGACAAATCCCGGCTCGGCGATTACATGGAGAACCTCCGCGAGATCGAGCGCCGCATCGCGAAAGTCGAAAAGCAGAACAGCCAATCGGAAGGCCTCAGCGCCCCCGACGCGCCCGTCGGCATTCCCGATTCCTTCGAAGAGCACGCCACCCTGTTGTTCGACCTGTGGGCTATCGCCTTCCAGGCCGACATCACCCGCGTCGTCACGTTCATGCTGGCCCGCGAGCTCAGCACCCGCACCTACCCGCAGATCGGCGTGCCCGACGGCCATCACCCCGTCTCGCACCACCAGAACGATCCCGTGAAGAAGGAACAGCAGGCGAAGATCAACGTCTATCACATGGAAATGTTCGTTAAGTTCCTGACGAAGCTCAACAACATGCCGGCCGGCGATGGCAACATGCTCGATCACTCGATGATTCTGTACGGCAGCGGCATGAGCAACAGCAACGTACACGCCCACGATCAACTGCCGCTGCTCATCGTTGGTGGCGGCGCCGGACAACTGAAAGGCAATCGCCACATCAAGGTCGCGAACGATACCCCCATGTCAAACCTCCTGGTCGGCATGCTGGACAAGGCCGGTGTCCACACCGGCAAACTCGGCGACAGTTCCGGAAGGATCGAGCTCTGACATGCGAATCTTCTGTGCCACGCTCGCCCTGGCAGCCACCGCCCTCGCAGCCTCGCCAGCCGACATCAACACGCCCGATGTAACAGGCATGACGCCCCTTCTCCTGGCGGCCCACAATGATGACCTGCCTGCGGTAAAGCGGCTTCTGGCCTCGGGCGCCGACCCGAAAGCCGCAAACCGTTACGGCATTACCCCTCTTCTCGAAGCCGCGAACTCCGGCGATGGCGCCATGATGGAAGCGCTCATCAAAGCGGGCGCCGACGTGAACGCACCCTTCGGTGAAGGCGAAACTCCGCTGATGACCGCCTCACGCACCGGCAGCGTGCAGGGCGTCAAAGCCATGCTGGCCGCCGGCGCCAACGTCAACGCAGCCGACACCTATCGCGGCGAAACCGCTTTGATGCGCGCCGTCGCCGAGAACCACGCCGAAGTCGCGAAGCTCCTCATCGCCGCCGGAGCTGACGTCAATGTTCGGTCCACCCTGTTCGATTTCAACTTCCGCAAAGTGGCTGCGGGCGGTACGCAGGCCGTTTACTCACGCGGCGGTCTGACACCTCTGATGTTCGCCGCGCGACAGGGCGCCACGGAAAGCGCGCAGGTCCTTCTCGACGCCGGCGCCGACATCAACGCGTCCGAAAAGGACTACGGTTTCACGCCACTCCTCGAAGCGATCTTCAACGATCATTACGATCTCGCCGCCTTCCTCGTGGACCACAAAGCCAGTCTCAAAGAAGGCGCGCTCTATCTCACGGTCGAAATGCGCAACCTCGACTACCAGGGCAACCGTCCGCGCAAAGCAGTCACCGACAAGCTCAACGAGCTCGGCTTCATCAACTACCTGCTCTCCCATGGTGCCGATCCGAACGGTGCCATGACCGTCAAGATCCCGCCACGCGCGGCGCAGAATGCGGCGATCGTGCCGCACGGCTACACGCCGTTCATGCGCGCTGCGCGCTCCGCCGACGTTGAAACCATGAGGCTTCTCATCGCTCACGGTGCCGATCCGAATAAAGCCGCGGACGACCACAACACGCCTCTGATCGCCGCCGGGACCGGCATGGGCGCGCGCTTTCAGGGTGGTGAAGATAAACCCGAAGCGGACTTTGTCGAATGCCTCAAGCTGCTCGTAGCCAGCGGCGCCGACGTCAATGCTGCCGATGACCACGGCAACACGGCGATGCACGGCGCAGCCGCCCGTGGTGCGGACCAGATCATCCAGTACCTCGCGGACCACGGGGCAAAACTAAATATCAAAAACAAACAGGACCGCACGCCGCTCGATGTCGCGATGGGTGTCGGCGGTGTCGCGAACACGGGCGGGATCGCGCACCCGACCACGGTCGCTCTGATCCAGCGCCTGTCCACGGGCCCCTCAGCGAGCAAATAAGTGGGGCAGGCCCCCCCGGCCTGCGGCCGACGCCCACGTCGGCCTTTCCGCTCAGCTAAAACGTCATCTTGTCTTTAACGGCTTCGATCTTCTGACCGTCGACGCCGTAGACAACGAGGATGTCGCCCCACTCTCTGTACTCACCGTGTTTATCGCGGTAGGCGATCACCGCTCTTGCCTCTTCGGGCGTAAGACCAAGCACGGTCACGATATCCTCAGCCTTCGCCTTATTGATGTTGAGTTTCGAGGTGTCTTCTTCCTTGCCGAAGTTCTTCGCCATATAGACAGCGATGGCGTCGAACTGTTCGGCCGGCGCCGAGATACCTTTCGTCGCCATCCGCGCGATCGTCTTCTTCCAGTCGTCCTCAGTCCGGTGCTGGCTAAGAAGCTGCGCCGGCTGGTGGCACTGCAGACAGATCTTATTGACGTATTCCTTCGCCGCGCCATCCGGGAAATCCTTCTGCGCCAATGCCGACGAAACCAACACCAAAGAAGCCAGAATCAATTTAGACATGGAAGTAAATCTCCTAAGGTAATGAGAACACCATGAGCGATTCCCCGCCGCGCCGATCCGGGTCAGTCACACCCGCGCCGCCGTTGGCCGCGGTGATCGCCACATACTGCTTCCCGCTCTTGCCCTGAAACGTGATTGGCACCGCGATCGCGTTGTAGTCGAGCTTCGTTTCCCAAAGCATCTTACCCGTCTTCGAATCAAACGCCCGGAAGCGTTTATCGTTGGTAGCCCCAATGAACAGCACGCCGCCAGCCGTCACAATAGGTCCGCCGAAGCCGATTCGACCGGTGTTCCGTTTTCCTTCCGGAAGCTCGTCAGTAACTCCCAGCCGGATCTGCCACGCGAACTCTCCGGTCGCCACGTTCACCGCGGTGAGACGTCCCCATGGTGGTTTCTGGCAGGGCCAGCTCTGCTCACCGAGCGTGAGCCCGTTCTCGTCTTTCTTCAGCGCCCAGAACTTCGAGTTGAAAGGGCTTCCCAAAATGCTGGCCTGCTGATAGGGCACCTTCGAAGTCTCCGGCTCTTTCTGTATCCAGCCAATGCTGCCGTATTCGTTGGTGAATACGTACACGTAGCCGAGCCTGGGATCGGTGGCTTCGCCACCCCAGTTGACGCCGCCAATCGGCCCAGGGAAGATCACGTTGGAGACAGGCGGCGCACCCGGCGCCCGATAAGCGTACGGTGTAAAAGGCCCTTCGTTGTGCGCTCCCCCGCTCTTCTCGATAAGATCCCGGCACGCTGCCGCATGCTCGGCCGTCGTATCGTCCGCCGTGACCAGGTCTTCCATCCTGAAACTCATGCGCCCGAACGGCGGCGGCTTCGTGGGGATAGGCTGCGTCGGTGAAAGGGCTTCGCCCGGCACCTGACTCTTCGGTACCGGCGTCTCTTTAATTTCGAAGATCGGCTCGCCAGTCACCCGGTTCAGGATGTACATGTAACCGACCTTGCCGGTCTGCGCCAGCACTGGCACCTTCTTGCCTTTGATCGTTACGTCGAGCAGCGCAGGCGCGGGCGGCAGGTCGAAGTCCCAGACATCGTGATGGACCGCCTGGTAATACCATTTCATCTTGCCGGTATTCAAGTCGAGCGCAACTACGGAGTTGCCAAACAGATCGTTGCCCTTGCGGTCGCCGCCGTAGAAATCGCTGGCCGGGCTACCGAAGTTGGTATACAAGGTTTCCCGCTCGGCATCCACGGTCATCTGAAAGCCCCAGTTATTGGCGCCCGTGCGATCCTTCCAGCTATCGGGGAGTTCCCAGGTTTCATTTCCCTTTTCGCCGGGACGAGGCACGGAATGGAATTCCCAGACCTTCTGACCGGTGCGGGCATCGTACGCACGAGTATCGCCCGGCAGGCCCGGTCCGTTGACTTCCGGGACGTTCGCGCCGACGAACAAAAGATTCCTGTAAACAGTCGGCGGGGCGGTGTAGGGAATGACGAGGTCGACCTCGCCTTCCTTACCAAAGCCCGGATCCAGCTTGCCCGTCTTCGCATTCAGCCCGACCATGGTGTGGCCAGTCGTGAATATGATGCGCGGCGGATTGTTCTGATCCCCCGGCCAATAAGTCACGCCACGATTGCCTGGTGAGCCAACGGGCAAAGCGTAGCGCCAGATTTCCTTGCCTGTATCGGGATCGAGTGCTACGATGCGCCCGGCCGCCGGCATATAGAGAATGCCGTTCACCACGATCGGCGTGGCCTCGGAACCACTGGCTCTGGGCGCGCCGCGGCCGGTCGCTTCGCCCTTCAGCGCATAGGACCAGGCTTGGGTCAGCTTCGCAGCGTTCTTTGCATTGATCTGCGTGAGCGGCGAAAAGCGCGTACCGGCAGCGTCGCGGTTGTACATGGGCCAGTCCCCCGCGCTTTGCGCGTAGAGTCCGGACGCCAGAATAAGCAGGGAAACGATCTTCATGACTTGGTTTTATGGATACGGCTTGCCGTTCCAGCATACAAGAAAAAGCCCGGCTCTCTTCGACGAAGAAGAAAGCCGGGCCGCCCGAGGCAAATCCAGACGCCAGGGTGCCTCAGAATGCGTACTTCAGCGCAAACTGCATGATCCGGGGATTGACCGTGGTGCTAGTGATCTGCCCGAAGTTTCCAGGCGTAGAAACGGCCAGGCCCCCGGGGTTACCGAACTGCGGGTGATTGAACAGATTGAAGAATTCCGCCCGGAATTGCAGGGTGTGTTTTTCCCTGATGCGAGTAGTTTTGATCAACGAAGTATCAAAGTTGAACTGGCCGGGGCCAAGGAGGATACCGATTCCGGCGTTGCCATAGCCCGTCCCGTTCCCGATCTGCGGGAGTGCCGCTGTACAGAATGCGCTGGCATTCACGTAGCCGGGGCCTCCACTGGCGCCGCCGAGTCTCGATTCGACTCCACCCGAAGTTACGGCAGAACTATAGGTCGTCCCCGGACACATCTGGGCTCGAGACGAGCTCAAACCGAAAATAGACCCGCCAGCTGCATCGGTAACCGTGAGCGGTGTTCCGTTCTGGATAGTCGTAACACCGGAGAGGTTCCAGCCCTCGAGAAGGTATGCCGCCATTCCCTGGTGGTGTCCTAACGGCAAATCATAGGCGTAATTGAGGATCAGGCGCTGCGGCCGGTTGAAGGCCACCGGCCCGTACTGTTGCGCCAGATTGGTCGGATCGCCACTATTTGCGGCATTGCCAGTCAAATCACCCAGGTCCTTGCTCCAGGTGTAGGATGCTTGTGCAGTCAAACCATGGGAAAGCTGCTTCCTTACGGTAGCCTGCAGGCTGTTGTAGCTCGACCGGCCATCAAATGCAGTGCCGGTCAAGCCTCCCGAAATGTACCCCAGTAACTGCACACGAGCGCCGACGTTTGCCAGAGTGTTGGTGGTTATGCCGTTGATGGGGTTGCTGGCGCTTGCCAACTGCGCGACGTTGTAATCGTGGTAGGTATCCACGAGATTGAGGCCCCTCGAACCCACATAGCCGAGTTCCAGCACCCACGACGGCGCAAACTGATATTGCACGTTCAAGTTGTATTGCCTTACTAGTGGTGTATGGATACTTGGATCGAGGAACGCCTGGTTGAGGTTCGAGCCGGTGAGCGTCGCAGTGTTATACCAGCGCGCCGGAAAGCTGAGCGGCGTCGTCGGATAGGGATTCTGATTACTGTAGGTATTTTGAGCAGACGGATAGTCCAGCGTTATCGAGTAGGGGTAACCCTGTTCGAGTCCGTGCACAAAGCGGTCGCCGGCGATGCGGTCGTAGAACAATCCCGCGCCGCCGCGGATCACTAGTTTCCCGTTGTCTGTCGGTTGCCACGCAAAACCAAGGCGCGGCGCGAAGTTACTCAACGGGGGATGGCCTGAGATAGGCGTTCCGTTGTTGTTAATCGTAACTCCGGCTGGTGGATTTCCATAGTGGGCTACAAAGTTATTGGGCACGACGTATCCAACCAGGCCGTTTCCTGACGTCGACGGAGCGGTGGGCGCGGCGACCGTACCCATGAGGGATGGCCAGACGTTTGTAAGGTTTCCGTACTTGTCGTTGTAGGTGCCGTCAAACTCCCAGCGAACACCGAGGTTAACAGTCAGCCTTGAATTGACCTTCCAGTCATCCTGGACGAAGGCACTGTAGTTGTGTTCGGCATAGTTGTGGATGATGCCTGTAGGCCCGCTGCGCACGCAGAACAGGCAAGCTGTGATATCGCCAAAAGCGGAGCCCGTTGTGTTGCCTGGATTCGCAGGACTGCAGGCAGTATTGCTCGGGTCGCAGCCGCCGCGGCCGATGAGCCAGTCGGCGAACGACAGGTAGAAAAGAAAGCCTCTTTCCAGACCCTGGAAGGATATTGGCCATCTGGTGCCTTCGACCTCGAAGCCTGCGCGAATCGTATGCCTGCCGTGGGACCAGGAAAGCTGGTCCGCAATTTGCATCTGGTTGGTGGGGCTGACGCTGGGCGCCAGCGTGCCGAATAAGCTATAGGCCCCGCTAATGATCGTGACCGGCAGTTCCGTAATGGTCGGCACGATAGGAGTCTGGCCAACCCCTTGTGGCGTACCCGGAGTCGTATCACTTCCGACAGCATTGTTTCGCTGCCCTGAAATGCGTGCCTCATTGACCAGCGTGTTGGTGGCGATCGTAGTGAGCTTGAGGACAGCGTTGGTGTTCGAGTAATAGTTGGATATAGGAGAACCGGGCAGGCTGCCGCCGAACGGAGTTTGCTGCGGGTTCATGCTGTAAAAGTACTTCGCGGAGAACGTATTCTTATTGTTGATTATATAGTCCATGTTCACGATCAACTGGTGTTCGTGATAGACGGCCGGGCTGGTCAGGAAGACGTTCTGATAAGGCGTGCCGGTATTTGTGGGCATGTAGTATTGCCCGTTGGGAAGCTTCAGGTTGAGCATGGCGAGCGAGACCGGATTGATATTGGATCCGTCACAGGCAACCTGTATTCCCCCGGCAAATGCAAATGCTGTCGTGAAAGCGGCGTTCCCTGGATGGTTTGCCGGGCAGTTAGCCGCTCCCAGGGCAGCCTTAAAAGCCGGCGTGGAACGATCGCCAGCCGGAACCGGTGGTTCCAAAAATGAGCTGGCGCCCTGGGCTGCCACGCCATTCAACTGCCGGGTTTCCTGGTAGTCGCCAAATATGAAGATCTTGTTTTTCTTGATGGGCCCGCCTATGTTGCCCCCGAACTGGTTCTGACGAAGCTCCTGCTGTACACCATGGCCGTCGCGATTATCAAAGAACGAATTGGCATTCAGATCTTCGTTTCGCAGAAACTCCCACAAGCCGCCGTGAAAAGTATTCGTACCACTCTTGGTCAGCACGTTAACGTTGGCGCCGGGGTTCCGTCCGTAGCTCGCGTCATAGGTTGACGTTTGGATCTTGAATTCCTGAATCGCGTCCGGATTGGGAATTCCAATGCCGGCGTAGATGCCCGAGTCGTTGGAACTGCCGCTGTTGGCGCTATTGTTGATAGCGACACCGTCCATCTGATAGTTGTTCTGGCCGGGATCGGCACCGTTCACGCTGAAGTCCTGTGTAGCCTTACCAAAGGAAGTCGCGTTGTTGACACTGGCATTAACACCTGCCGAGAGTCCAACAATCTGGGTGTAGTTACGGTTGCTGAGCGGCAACTCGACCACAGTCTTGGAATTGACCGTCGTACCCAGCGTGGAGCTTTGCGTCTGCAGCGTTTCCGCGGATGCCTCGACGGTGATCTGATCGGATTGCGCTCCGACTTCGAGCGTACGGTCCAGTTCGGGAGTCTCCGTAACGTTGAGAGTCACGCCTCCGACCTCGGACGTCTTGAAACCCATAACGGCAAATTTGACTTTGTAGTCGCCAGGCTGCAGCAGGTTAAACCTGTAGGAGCCATCGGCGCCGGTGGTCGCTGTGCGGGTCTGACCGGTAGCTGCACTCGTAGCCGTAACGGTCACGTTTGGAATGGATGCGCCGGAGGGATCCTTGACCGTCCCGGCCAAGCCGGAGGTCCCGGCAGACTGAGCCCAAAGAAACTGGGCACTGAAGAAACACGACAACAGTACGAGTACCTTCATCAACAGCGCGGTTTTGAATTTCATAAGCCCCCCTCTAACTCCTCACCCACGATTCGAGATCAGTCGGCTGCAAGCTACAGCCGGGTTCGAAAGAAGTCTATCTACATCACCGGAAGGCAGCGAGTCAAAACAGCGTCAAATCGTAAAGGACTGTAATCTGGCTTTTCCTGTATTCCGTGAGCAAGAGCACAATTCTTTCCGTCCAGCGGCCTTTTTGACGACTTTCTTTTGATTGGACGCTATGATATGCTCCACTCGGTCGGAGTCAAAATTGCGTCAAAATTCCGGGGAGATGTAACCATGAGGGCCCCAGCAGGCCAGATTGCGTTCGGACCGTTCTGCCTTGATGCAGACGGGCCACGGCTGCTTAGAAGCGGTGTGGAACTGGAGCTCAGGCCGCAGGCCCTGCATGCGCTGCGCACCCTGGTTCAGAGCAGTGGACGGTGTGTCGATTATGAAGAAATGATCGCCAACGCGTGGCATGGAATATCCGTGTCCCGGCATACTGTGGCCGTGACAGTCGGTGAGGTGAAGAGAGCGCTCAAAGAGTACGGGGTGTGGATCAGCTATCACCCGAAACGCGGTTACCGGCTCGATATTCCTCATTCCGAAGATCTGATCAGGAACGGCTGGCATCACTGGCAGCGGCACACCAGGGAAGGTTTTGAGAAGGGCCTTTTCTGCTTCCAGAAGGCTGCACAGGAAAGCAGCAACGACTTTCAGGCACACGAAGGAATTTCGCGCTGTTACCTGATGCTCGGAACGTTTGCCATGAGGCCTCCTCGAGAGATGTACGCGGCATTTCTCGATGCTCATGCGCGAGCGGTGGAACTGGGTGGCCTGACGCCGGAACTCCGCGGAGATCGGGCGCAGGGCTTACATGTCTTCGAACTTAGATTCGAGGAAGCGGAATCCGAGTTGCTCCTTGCCCAGCGGGAAAATCCTCGAACCGCGGGCGTATATATACGTCTGGCCGTGCTGTACGCGACGATGAAGCGTTTCGAGGAAGCGCTCGATGCACTGCGCCACGCCTATGCGGTCGATGCGCTCTGGCCTATTCTGCCGGCAGCGGAAGTGCTGATCCGTTGCTGCAGAGGGGAGTTCGAAGCGGCGGTGGCCTGCGGGAAGACAGCGCTTGAGCTGCATCCTTATCTGGCTCTGGGGCGCTCGCACTATGCGCAGGCACTGGAGTTTTCCGGCAGGTTCGAGGAGGCACTGGTGCAGTACCGGCTGGCTTCCGTGATGTCGCCGGACCTGCCGCGACTGCGGGCTGAGGAGGCGCGCTGTCTGGCCCTGCACGGCCGCGCGCTGGAGGCCCAAGTGATACTCGGTGAACTGGAGGAACTCCGCCAGACTGAGTATGTGGACGGATATTACATGGCCTTCCTCTACGAATCGCTGGGTCGCCTGGAGGAAGCGTTTGTCGAGATGGAACGCGCAGCCGCGGAAAACTCACCGCACCTGTTCATGATGGATGTGGATCCGCGAATGGATGGCATGCGCGACGACGCGCGGTTCGCGCGTCTGCGCTCCAGAGTGTTTCGTTCAAACCCCGCGCAAAAAGTGGCCCAGCTTCGCCGGGAAGCTAAAGGAAAGCTGGTTATCGCGCCGTACACGGAGAAGGCGACCAGCCTGCCGCATCGGGTTGCTTCTTAAAGTCGGTGCTGGTCACGAAGGGCTCTTCAAGATACTGAGGGTCTTTCACGATGGTCGTGACGTGAAACCACGTATCGCCGTTCGGCTCTTTCGATAAGTCGAAATATTCATTAACAACGGCGTTGGCACTGTAAGGCGCGCCGTTCTTACGCAGGTAGCCAGCGCGCAACTGGGTCGTGACGACTTCGAGTGACCGTCCCTTATTGCCTTCGCGGTAAGCACCCAGACCTGCAAGGGGCAAGCCTTCGCCTCTTACGGGTCTTTCCCAGTTAGCGGCGGAGTAGCCCTGCCAGGACGGCTTCGCATTCTCGGGAGGTTTGCCGGTGAAATGCAGAAGGCGCGTCTGCGTGCCAGAATCCGTTTCGATCTTCAGTGTATTTTCGTCCTGCCAGGTGATGTGAACGCGGCCGGGTATACGCATCAGCGCCGGAGCGGCGTAAGCTCTGCATTGTTCACCTGCCGCTTCGTCTTTGGCGGGATCCCAGGCTTCCCCGAGCTTTCGACCCGCCGGGTTGAGCGGCACGCCTGCGAAATCTCCTCTGATGGGAGTTACCATGCGCCAGCGCCAGTCTTCCGTCACGACCGAGACCCAGTAGCCATTAAGATCCACGGGCGCTGCTTCTTTAGCGTTCTTAGGCGGAGGCGGGCCACCACGTCCGGGGGGAGGGCCCTGAGCGAATGCAGATGCAGCGATCAGCGCAGTCAGCAGAACGAAGGTGAGTTTGTTCATTTCTTAGCACTCAGGTTCTTATAGATGGCTTCTACGAACATGTCAGTAGTCCAGAAGCCGGTGGTCGAGCCGTACTGGGTGTCGTAATCGAGAGTGGGTTTAGCGGCTTTGACCTGTTCGAGAGTTTTACCTTTCGCAATGAGATCGGCTATGCGGTCCCTGATTATTGTGACCATGTCGCGATATTCCACTACGTCGGCTTCTTCACAGAGACGGCCATGGCCAGGAATAACGTAAGTTCCGCCTTCCTGATATTTCGCCGGAACCGTAATGTCGATGATGCGGTTCAGCGCGTCTATGATGCCCTGTACCGTACCGCCGCGCTGCAGATCGATCAGCGGATAGCTGTTGGGCGTGAATATATCGCCTGTGCTGACAACATCGGACTTACGAAAGAAGACAACGCTGTCACCGTCCGTGTGAGCCGCGGGCATGTGATAAACGATGACCGCCTCGTTGTTGAAGTAGAAGTCCTTGGTGGGGTTAAAGTACTCATCGTTCGGCCAATCGGCTTCGGGAACCGGGGGCTGACCGGGCACTGGAGCCGTCATGCGATTCAGGACATGGTCATTCGCGATGATGCGCGGCATCGCGCCACCGCCACCGAGTTTTGCCAGCGCGCCGTTACCACCGGTGTGATCGCCGTGTACGTGGGTGTTGATGATGTATTTGATCGGCTGGTCGGAAAGCGTGCGGATCGCGGCCATAATTTTGGCGGCCATCGGCGCGTATTGGGTGTCGACGATAAGAACCCCGTCTTTCCCGACCTGCACAGTAGAATTGCCCCCTGCGCCCACGAGCATATAGACATTACCCTGAACCGGAAGGATTTTGACTTCGACTTTTGAGAAATCCGGTTGCGGAGGTGGGTTCTGGGCGAGGAGCGCGGCCGCAAGGACCAGGGTAGTAAGAACCGTCAGGAACGGCTTCATCGCGAGGGGCTCACATTGCAGTTGAACAAGGTCGTGCATGTGCAGTATCGCTCGCATTTCGCAGGCGGCTTATAAGCGCCGAGTTTCGCCCTGTACTCCGGATATAAGGTCTCCGCCCCGCCACGGGTGGCTTCGTAAGGCAAACCGTACCACTTCGCAAACTCATCGAGAAACTGGTTTGTGCCGGGCAGATGATGAGGCACTGTCCCGGTCGGGCGGGGCACTTCCGGCGCGTATTCACAGCCGAAAACTCCGATCGCCTGACCGGGATCGAGAAACCAGTTGTCGCTGCGTACCAGGGGTTCGGTCAGAAAGACCGGATCGTCAATAACCGTGACTACAGTCAGATAGTCACCGTGCCGGTACCAATGTTCGGTAAGCGTCGCTTTGTCGCTGCGCGGCACACCGTTGCGCCTGAGGTAGTTCGTCTTCAGATGCGTGGTCGTAATGGTGAGCATATTGCCCTCCCATACGGCTGTTGAAAATCCCTGCCACGTGTGGTCGCCATATTCAGGAGGATGCGGCCGGCCATCCATATAGATGGTGCGTTCGCTGTCCCACGCGAGCAGGTGCGTGTGGAAAGCGATGAGCTTTTGCGTCGCCTGATCGTATTCACGCCAGATGCGAAGGTTGCCGAGACCGCGCATCGAATAATCGGCGCCGTGCGGGCGGCACTGGTATTCGGGCACGACGGAGATGCGATCCGCATCGTAACTATCGGCGCGCATGCGGGCCGCTTCGTTGATGGGAAGTTCGGTGTAATCGCCCAACTCCGGTCCAGGCAGGCGTTCGGGACCGTCTTCGTGATAGAGCGGCGCCCATTCACCCGAGAAATCGACTTGAGCAAATGCGGGCACGCCAACCGTCATGACGGCCAGGGAAAACAACGCGACTGAAGTCGCGTGTACCCGAAGGAAGGAGGCGGCGCTTCGTTTCGTCTTGACCATAGAAGATTCCGGAATCGACGATTACGATATCACGCGATGGCGCGAGAGTGCCTGTTTCAGAGTCAACAAAACCCGTTAGATAAACTTATGGTCTTATGCCACAGATTGATGTGCCGCTCGTACAGGGGCGGTTTGGGGCGACCTCGCGTCCGGATGCGTGGTGGGTCCAGCCTTTGCTCGTTTTTCTTGGATTTTCGGCGTTTATCGTGTACTCCACGTGGGCCGCTTTTGAAGGGAAAAACTACTGGTTCGGACCATATATCTCCCCGATGTATTCGCCGGAGCTCTTCGGCATCTCGCCGCACGCGTGGTTCGGCGGACCCCCTTCGTGGTTCCCTTCGTTCCTTCCGTTTTCAGCGGCATTCCTGATTCTCTGGGCGCCGGGCGGTTTCCGGATCACGTGCTATTACTATCGCGGCGCATACTACAAAGCGTTCTGGGCCGACCCGCCCAACTGCACAGTCGGGGAGCCTCGCAAAAAATATCGTGGCGAGCGGTCGTTTCCGCTGATCATCCAGAACATTCATCGCTACTTCATGTACATCGCGCTGATGTTCATCGTCCTGCTGGCGAAGGATGCTTACGACGGCTATTTCGGCTGGCCCGATGGTTTTCACGTCAACGTTGGCTCGCTCGTTCTTACCGCGAACGTCATCCTGCTGGGAAGCTACACGCTTGGCTGCCACTCGCTAAGGCACCTGATCGGCGGGATCAGCGACACCATCTCGAAATCGCCGGCGCGCAAGAAAGCGTACGACTGCGTGAGTTGCCTGAACGCACGGCACATGCGTTTCGCATGGTTCAGCCTCTTCTGGGTGGGATTTACCGACCTCTATGTGCGCATGTGCGCGACAGGCGTCTGGCATGACTGGAGATTGTTTTAGGAATGGCCGATTATCAAAGGTTTGATTACGATGTGCTCGTTATCGGGGCCGGTGGCGCCGGATTGCGCGCGGCGATCGAGGCATCGAGCAAGAACGTCAAAGTCGGATTGATCTGCAAATCGCTGCTGGGCAAAGCGCACACCGTAATGGCCGAAGGCGGCATGGCGGCGGCGATGGGCAACGTGGACGATCGCGATAACTGGCGCGTCCATTTCTCCGATACGATGCGCGGTGGGCAGTATCTGAACAATCCGCGCATGGCGGAACTGCATGCGAAACAGGCGCCGGACCGAGTGCATGAACTCGAAGAATGGGGCGCTATTTTCGATCGCACCAAAGACGGTAAGATCCTGCAGCGGAATTTTGGCGGGCATCGGTATCCGCGGCTCGCGCACACGGGCGATCGTACCGGTCTCGAGATGATCCGGACCCTGCAGGATCACGGGATTCACCTTGGAATCGAAGTGCACATGGAGCACACGATTCTGGAGTTGCTGACGGACGCGGGCCGCGTGGTGGGCGCGTTCGGTTACGACCGCGAGCGCGGGCGCTTCAAACTGTTCTCCGCGAGAGCGGTGGTGCTCGGCACAGGTGGTATCGGACGCGCATTCAAGATTACGAGCAACAGCTGGGAGTACACAGGCGATGGGCAATCTCTGGCGTATCGTGCCGGGGCCTCATTGCAGGACATGGAGTTTGTCCAGTTCCATCCGACAGGCATGGTGTGGCCGCCCAGTGTTCGGGGCATTCTGGTGACGGAAGGCGTACGCGGCGAAGGCGGCGTGCTGCGAAACAGCAACGGGAAGCGCTTCATGTTCGATGACATTCCGGCGAACTACAAATCGTCTACGGCGGACAACGAAGAGGAAGGCTGGCGGTACGTGACCGGCGATAAGAACGCGCGGCGTCCGCCGGAGCTGCTGACGCGCGATCACGTGGCGCGCTGTATCCAGCGCGAAGTGCGCGAGGGCCGCGGGAGTCCACATGGCGGCGTGTTCCTCGATATTGCGTGGATCAAAGAGAAGATTCCGAACGCGGCGGAGCATATCAAGCGCAAACTGCCGAGCATGTACCACCAGTTCAAACAGCTCGCGGATATCGATATTACGCAGGTGCCGATGGAAATCGGGCCGACGACGCATTATGTGATGGGCGGCGTGCGGGTGGATGGCGATACGCAGATGTCTGATGTTCCGGGATTATTCGCCGCGGGTGAGTGCGCGGCGGGACTGCACGGAGCGAATCGGCTGGGCGGCAATTCGCTGTCGGATCTCGTTGTGTTCGGCAAGCTGGCCGGTGAGTATGCGGCGAAGTTCGCGAAGGAGAATGGCGCGGGCACGATCAATCCGCAACAGGTTGATGACATCGCGCGGCAGGCGCTGGAACCATTCAATCGCACGGGCGGGATTCCACCGTATGAAGTGCAGCACAAGCTGCAGGACATGATGCAGGATCTGGTGGGCATCGTGCGGCGTGAAGATGAAATGGAGAGGGCGCTGGTCGGGCTGGAAGAGCTGAAGAAGCTGGCGTCGAATGTGGTGGTGCCGGGCAATCGCGAATACAATCCGGGCTGGCATACGGCACTCGATCTGCGCAACCTGCTGACGGTTTCCGAGGCCATCGCGAAGTGCGCGATCGAACGCAAGGAAAGCCGCGGCGCTCACTTCCGCGACGACTATCCGGAAAAGAGCGAGGAAGCGGCGAAGTTCAATCTGGTGATCAAGCGCGCCGATGACGGCTCGATGGCGCTTTCGCGCGAACCTTTGCCGCCGATGACCGAAGAGATGAAGCAGATTATCGAGGAGATGAAGTAATGGCGAGCAGCGCGACGTTTCAGATCTGGCGTGGCGATCGTGAGTCCGGCAGTTTTAAAGACTATACGACACCGGTGACCGAGGGAATGGTGGTGCTCGACGCCGTGCATCAGATTCAGGCGGAACAGGCGAGCGATCTTGCGGTTCGCTGGAATTGCAAGGCGGGGAAATGCGGTTCGTGCTCGGCTGAGATTAACGGCATGCCGCGTCTGATGTGCATGACGCGTCTGAATCAGATTCCGCTCGATCAGCCGGTGAAGATCGAGCCGATGAAGACGTTCCCTCTGATTCGCGATCTGGTCACGGACGTTTCATGGAACTTTGAAGTTAAGAAGACCATTCGTAAGTTCAAGCCGCGGAAACCGGATGCGACGGATGGCTCGTGGCGAATGGCTCAGGCAGATGCGGACCGTCCTCAGGAGTTCCGCAAGTGTATTGAGTGTTTCCTTTGCCAGGATGTCTGCCACGTGCTGCGCGATCATCACATGCACAGCGAATTCATCGGGCCGAGATTTTTGATTTATACGGCGCAGCTGGAGATGAATCCGATCGACAGCGATGACCGGATTGCCGATCTGCGGAAGACTCAGGGTATTGGGCTCTGCAATATCACTAAGTGCTGTACGAAGGTTTGTCCGGAGAGTATTCACATTACGGACAATGCGATTATTCCGTTGAAGGAACGTGTGGTGGATCAGTTTTTCGATCCGATTGCACGGTTGTTTCGGTCGGCGAAGTAGGGCGTCGAGATGAGTCCTGACCACAAGCACCGTCTCCAGGTCCACTTGTCCGGGGATAAGGCCTGT
>ODAK010000663.1_pt1 | contig 39320 bp, 39 predicted proteins | sample 1539591 | NCBI WGS metagenome assembly ODAK01 (sample SAMEA3539303, study PRJEB22396) | soil metagenome | biome: tundra; feature: field; material: soil | place: USA | collected 2010-05 | depth 0.15 m | reverse complement strand
GCTAGGTTGCCGCTATCTCCGCCTCTCGCCTTGAAACGGCAACGAGACGTCGCGCGGTTCGTAACAGGAGTTGGCGGTCTTCCGCCGAACACTCCCGATACAGCCGCAGCAGGGCCAATTCGTCGCCCAATCGGGCCTCGGCGGGTGCACGTTTGTCGTCGCCGTACATAAGGTACTCGACTCCGACCTCCAGAACCTCGGCAATGCGGGTCAGGTTCGTTGTGACCTGTCCAGCGCGTCCGGTCTCCCATTGGGCGACCGCGCTACGTGATACGCCAACAGCATTGGCGAGTTGATCCTGGGTCCAGCCTCGCTCACGGCGAACCTCCCGGATTCGGATGCCCATCTCGGTAGGATTGCTCATGCTGTTAGTGTGGCTCAACCAGACTAACTTTTCCAGGCATTTTTTCGGCTTTCTCGCTGAATTTCCAAAGATTCCGCGATGACCGGCAATCCGCTGGTTAAGCTTCCTGACGAAAAGTTATTATAATTGACAAATCAAGTGAGCGAGCCTAACTATCCTCGCGTTCTCTTTATGTTCGTGACCGAGGAGGTAGATGTGCCAAGACGGATCGAATGGACCGAGGTCCAGGATATGAAAATTAAGCGAATGCGCGCCGAAAGTGCCTCATGGGACAACATCGCGGTGGCCGTGGGTGTAACGCGGTGGACCGTGATCGAGCGGGGGCGCCGCCTCGGTGCCCGTCTTCCTCCGGCCGATTTTCAACCGCCATCGGAGGATCCCGAACGCCCGTCACTGCCACCAGGCCACCCTGAAACCTGGGGTATCATCACCAAGGGAATGTCGTTGGAGGGTATGCCCTACCCTATACCTGTACCCGTTCGATGAACTTCATGGACATACGTGCCAGGGCAGGCGCCGTCATGAAGACGGGTCTCGTTGCCATTCCGACGGCCGTCACCGCGCGGGACGGGACCGGACAGTTACGGCCTCGGCCAAGACCCAGGACTGTCGACCCGAATTGGTTGCTCGATGCTGATTACGTCATCTATCGACTGGAGGAAGCCGGTGCCACCTTGTTGGCGCTGCCCGGCACCGGGTGGACAACGCGGCTAAGGACTTCGTCGCTTGAAATTGTTCGGACCGCGTTGGAGGCGTACGGTTGGGAGGCGGCCAGAATTCGCCCGGCGGTCCCATCGGCGAACAAGATCGACCGCATGGATGAGGCAATGGCGTGGATCCCGTTGATCTCAAACAACCGCTATGTTCTACGACGGGTCGTGGGCGCGCGAAGTCTGGTCCATCCGATCACGGACCGCCACCTTTACTCGTGGCGCCGACTGGGTGTTGCTCTGGGCGCGGATCACAAAGCCGTGCAGCGGTGGCACGCGCAGGGCATCATGATGATTGTCGCCGCATTACATCAGACGGATTGACTGGCGGGCCAGGTCGCGCTTCATGGATCGGTCATGTCATTGTAAAAGAATGGTAACGCTGGCCCGCTACGCCGATCCACGAACCAGTCGAGGAAACTGTCATGAAGCGCCGCACCCTGCTCGCCGCCACGGCGGTAGCCCCTCTTGCCGCGATTGATCGCGCCCATGGTCAGTCCGGCAAGATCCAGATCGTGTGGTGGCATGCCATGACCGGGGTCAATGCCGACGAGATCAATCGCCTCGCGCGGGCGTTCAGTGAAAGCCAGTCGGAGGCAGAGGTTCAGCCGGTTTACAAGGGTGGATATCCCGAAACCCTCACCGCGGCGATTGCCGCCTGGCGCGCGGATCAGGCGCCGCATCTGGTGCAGATTTTCGAGGTCGGCACCGGATCAATGCTCGCTTCCGGCCCAGCGACAAAGCAGGTCTGGAAGTTGGCGGAAGAAACCGGTGTGGCGTTGGACCCGGCCGTCTACATCCCGGGGGTGCGTGGTTATTACAGTTTGTCAGACGGGCGATTGGCGTCGATGCCCTTCAACTCGTCAACCGCGATCATGTGGTACAACAAGGACGCATTCGCGGCTGCCGGCCTCGATCCCGAAACAGCGTCCGCGACGTGGCCCGACGTGATCGCCGCGGCGCGGGCCATCAAAGCGAAGATTGGGACGCCGGCGATGGGCGCGGTGAAGTTTCCCATCACGAGTTCCTGGATGATCTGGGTTCAGTTGGAGCAATACAGCGCGATCCACGACCTGCCGTTCGCGACCAAAGGGAACGGCTTTGATGGTCTCGACGCTGAACTCCGGTTCAATGCTCCCCAGCAGGTGAAGCAATGGGATCGACTCCTGGGTATGGCGAAGGAGGGGCTTTACGAATACGGCGGTCGTGACACGGTCCCGGATGCGTTGTTTTATTCCGGTCAGGCCGCGATTGGTTTCGGTTCGTCCGCTGGGCGAGGGCAAATCGCCGCCAACGCCAAATTCAAATGGGGCGCCGCGCTGTTGCCTATCGATCCGGAGGTGAATGCGAACCCAATCAATTCGATCATCGGTGGTGCCAGTCTGTGGACGATGACCACGAAGCAGCGAACCGCGGCGGAGTATAAGGCGGTGGCCCAATTCCTGAAGTTCCTGGCCATACCGGAGCAGGATGCGCACTTCCATCAGACAACCGGCTACGTGCCGGTGACATTTGGCGGCTATGAGAAATCGAGGGCCGATGGATACTACGAAAAGCAACCGGGAGCGGACATTCCCATCAAGCAACTAGCGCGTGGTAAGGTCACGCCGAACTCGCGTGGTCTACGGCTTGGCCGCCTCGCTGAAATAAGGAACATTTTGTACGAAGAAACCGAAAAGGCCCTGCAAGGTCAGCAATCCGGGAAGGAGGCGCTGGATAATGGCACCCGCCGGAGTGATCGGGTGTTACGCGAATTTCAGAAATCTGTCGGCGGGTGATGGAACGGCGAACGATCTTCGGGCATCGGCTGTTGCCCGTGGCTTTGGTCGCGCCGCAGTTCCTCCTGACTCTCGTATTCTTCCTTTGGCCTGCCTGTGAGGCTGTGTGGACAAGCCTCACGCGACAGGATCCGTTCGGATTGCACAGCCAGTTCGCCGGCTTCGACAATTTTGTCGAGTTGTTCACTGATTCGCTCTACCGCGACTCGATCGGCCGTACGGTGTTCTTCATGATCGCGGTCAGCGCGCTGTCAATGAGTTCCGCACTGCTTCTGGCGGTGTTCGCCGATCGGGAAATTCGCGGGCGGATGACATATCGAACATTGCTCATCTGGCCATATGCAATCGCGCCGGCGATGGCGGCTGTCCTGTGGATTCTCCTGCTGCAACCGCGGATTGGCCTCATCGGCGTCTTGCTGAACCGGCACGGCGTCTCCTGGGATTATCACCTCAATGACAGACAAGCGATGTTGGTGGTCGTGCTGGCCTGTGCCTGGAAGCAGGTCAGCTATAACTTCATTTTCTTTCTTGCCGGCTTGCAGTCTGTCCCCCGATCGGTCCTGGAGGCCGCCCGGATGGATGGTGCCCGCGGGTGGCACAGGTTCCGTACGATCACATTTCCGCTTCTGGCGCCCACGACCTTCTTTCTGATCGTGGTGAACCTGGTTTACGCCGCGTTCGACACATTTGGCACGATCCAGGCGCTCACCCAGGGGGGCCCGGGGAAAGCAACGGAGACGCTGATGGTCAAAGTCTATCGGGATGGGGTGGTGAACCTGGATATTGGCTCCTCATCCGCGCAATCCGTCGTGCTGATGATTGGCGTCATCGCGTTGACCGCGCTGCAGTTCCGCTTCCTTGGCCGTGGCGGTCGACGTGAATCCGCGGCGTGATCCCGTCACCCATGTGGTTTTGCTGTTCGGCGCGGTTCTGTTCGTCGCACCGCTTTGGCTTGCGTTGGTTGGATCGACCCAAGACCCCGCCGCGATAGCCCGAGGGGATCTCTCGCTTCTGCCAGGCCACGAGGGCTTCAGCGCTTATGCTCGCGTCCTCGCCGGTCCCGTGCCCCGCATGCTTTTGATCTCACTGGGCATGGCGCTCGCGATCGCGATCGGCAAGATCGTCATTTCGGTGTTGTCGGCCTATGCGGTTGTGTTTTTTCGCTTTCCGGGCCGGAAGCTGGCATTCTGGCTGATCTTCATTACGCTCATGCTGCCCGTCGAAGTACGCATCATTCCGACCTATTCGGTCATGGCGGGTCTTGGGCTGATCAACACCTTCACTGGTCTTTGGCTACCCCTCATCGCGTCGGCGACGGCAACGCTGTTGTTTCGCCAGGTTTTTGTCGCGATTCCGGATGAGCTTGTGGAAGCGGCGCGCATGGATGGGGCAGGTCCGCTGCGCTTCCTTTGGGACGTCGTGCTTCCGGTCTCCGCCGCCAATATCGCTGCCCTGTTCGTGATCCTTTTCATCTACGGCTGGAACCAATATCTCTGGCCTCTGCTGGTCGCGACAAATCCAAAACTGGATACAATCGTGATCGGCATTGTCAAAATGGTAGCGGTGGAAACCGAAACCGACTGGAGCGCGGTCATGGCCACGGCGATCCTCGCCCTGTTGCCACCTGTCGTCGTTGTCCTGCTGATGCAGAGGTGGTTTGTCGCCGGACTAACGGAAAGCGAAAAATAAATGGCCATGTTGGAGTTGATCGGCCTTCGCAAGAATTTTGGCACGACCGAGGTGTTGCGTCAGATTGATCTGTCTCTCGCCAGCGGGGAAATGCTGGTGATCGTTGGAGCGTCCGGCTGTGGCAAATCTACTTTGCTGCGGATCGTCGCGGGTCTGGAAACGCCATCCGCGGGACGAATTTTATTGGAAGAACGGGACATAACATCCGTTGATCCGTCGGCTCGGGATATCGCGATGGTGTTTCAAAATTACGCTCTTTACCCGCACATGACCGTATTTGAGAACATGGCATATGGACTTCGCATTCGAGGTTTGTCTCGGGAAGACATCGCTCACCGGGTCGATGAAACCGCGGCACTTCTGGGATTGTCTGAGTTCCTGGGAAGGAAGCCGCGTCAACTCTCAGGTGGTCAGCGTCAACGGGTGGCGATGGGCCGGGCCATTGTGCGGGAGCCCAGGTTGTTCCTGTTCGATGAGCCGCTGTCTAATCTCGACGCGACTCTGCGGGTACGGACACGTGCGGAAATACGCCGGCTGCAACGACGACTGGGTGTCACGAGCCTCTATGTGACCCACGATCAGGTGGAGGCGATGACCCTTGGTGATCGATTGCTGGTCCTTCATCAAGGCCGCCCCGCGCAATTGGCGACACCGATGGAGGTCTTCGAACATCCAGCCGACACTTATGTGGCGGGGTTCATCGGCGCCCCGGCGATGAATTTTCTACCGGCGACCTTGATTGAGGCCGGTACCGCGGCGAAGCTGGAAGCTGGTCCGCTCGTGCACTTCATCGACGGCAAGCGCGATGGCTCCGATGGAAAGACGCTCACGATCGGTGTTCGACCCGAACATATCCGGATTGATCCGGAAGGGGTACCACTCAGAATCGATCTTATTGAGCCGCTTGGTTCGGAAACATTGATTCACGGACGTCTGGCGGCTCCCGGTGAGACGCCATTGGTGATCAGACTCGCGGGCAAAGCGCCGGAAGGCGATATCCTGACCGTCGCATTTCCGCCGGAGCAAATGCACGTGTTCGATGCGGCAACCGGGCGCCGGCTGCCCTGACGCGACCTTTATTTCACGGTCGCGACCCGAAGCGCGTTGGTTGTTCCCGGCTGACCGAACGGCACACCGGCAGTGACAACGATCTCATCCCCATGAGCAGCGAACCCCTCGGTCAGGGCTAATCGTGCCGCACGGGCGACGGCTTCGCCCATGGAGTGCACCTCAGGAACCACCACCGCGTGGACCCCCCAGACCACCGCGAGTCTGCGGGCAGTATCTGTCAATGGAGTCAATCCTATGACCGGTGAATCAGGCCTTTCGCGTGCCACTCGTAACGCCGTACTGCCCGAGGCCGTGAACGCCACGATCGCGCGCGCACCGATTGTATGCACGACCTGGCTGGCAGCGGATGCGATCGCTCCCGCGGCGGAGTGTTCCGGTGCCGGGCGTGATGAATCGATCATGGACCGCCAACCCGCGTCCTGTTCGACCCGGGCCACAATCCGGTCCATCATGTTCACGGCCTCATAGGGATACTGTCCGGCGGCGGTTTCGCCCGACAGCATGACGGCGTCGGCACCGTCGAACACCGCCGTTGCCACATCCGAAGCCTCCGCCCTTGTCGGCGCGGGGGCGGTCATCATGCTTTCAAGCATTTGTGTCGCGACGACGACCGGCTTGCCAAGTTGGCGTGCCAGACGAACGATTCGCTTTTGTGCGAGCGGAACTTCCTCGGGCGGTAATTCAACGCCAAGATCGCCACGCGCGACCATGACGGCGTCGGTCAGCGCGAGGATGGCGTCCAGATTATCCAATGCCTGTGGTTTCTCCAGCTTCACCATCGTCCAGGCCCGGCCGGCGATCAGTTCTTTTGCCTCCGCCACGTCCTGCGGGCGTTGCACGAACGAAAGGCCGATGTAGTTGGCGCCGTGACTGACCGCGAATTCCAGGTCCACGCGGTCTTTTTCGGTCAGCGCGGGGATCGGCAGGACGACGTCCGGAACATTGACACCCTTGTTGTCGGAAATGGCGCCGCCAACCATGACCTCGGTCTCCAGAGCATCGGCGCGCTTGTGCACGACCCGGAGCCGGAGTTTACCGTCGTCGATCAACAATACCGCCCCGATGGTCGCGGCCTCGATGATTTCCGGGTGCGGCAGGTTGACGCGGTTTGAATCGCCCGGAGTAGCGTTCAGATCCAGCCGAAACGGCCGGCCGGCCTGTAAATGAGCCCGCCCGCCCGAGAACCTGCCAACACGCAGTTTAGGGCCTTGAACATCGGCTAAAATGCCAATGGGGCGATCGAACTTCTCCTCGAGTTCCCGGATCATCGCGAAACGCTTCGCGTGATCCTCATGCGTACCATGCGAGAAGTTCAGACGAAACACGTCCGCCCCGGCCTGAAACAACCGTGCCAGGATCTCGGGCGAGGAACTGGCTGGTCCAAGCGTGGCGATGATTTTTGTACGGCGTCGTCGGCGCAGCTTGGGACGGGCGGCCATGGAATATCCTTCAGGCGATCAGAATGGCGCGGAAGTCGTTGACGTTCGTCAGCGTGGGACCAATGCGGATAGCATCGCCAACGGCATCGAAGAATCCGTGGCTATCATGGGCTGTGAGCATGCCCCTTGGATCCAGACCCTTCGCCCGCACCCGGGCGAGCGTGTCCGGTGCCAGGATCGCGCCCGCGACGTCATCCATCCCGTCGATCCCGTCGGTATCACCAGCGATGCCCCAGATTCCGCCGGTTCCCTCCAGCGCCAGTGCGAGGCCGAGCAAGAACGTTGTATTGCGGCCTCCACGACCGGTCGCATTCGACCCCAGTGTGACGGTCGTCTCGCCGCCGGACAGGAGAACCGCGGGTGACGTGACAGGTTCACCATGAACCCGGATTGAACGGGCGATGCCGGCATGGACGATGCCAACCTCTCGTGCCTCGCCTTCCAGCGCGTCGCCCAGGATCAACGGGGTCAGACCCATGCCTCGCGCCAACTCCGCGGCTGCCCGCAGTGCCATCATCGGCGTCGCGATCATCCGAAAATCGCTGTGCGGCAGACTGCCCGGCTTCGGCGTTTCGTCGGCATCCTGTCGTAACCGCGCGGCGATGGCCGGAGACGGCGTAATCCCGTAGCGCTCGAGCAGCGCCCGCGCATCCGCGAAAGTTGTCGGATCAGGGACCGTTGGCCCTGATCCAATGACAGCCGGATCGTCACCTGGCACATCGCTGATCGCCAACGTCACCACCTGGGCCGGCGCCGCGGCGGCGGCCAGCCGGCCGCCTTTGATCGCCGACAGATGCTTTCGGACCGTGTTCATCTCGCCGATGTTCGCCCCGCTCGCCAGCAGGGCACGATTGATCGCCTGTTTGTCATTCAACGAAAGCCCAGGCGCGGGGGCGGCGAGCAGCGCTGATGCGCCGCCAGACATCAATGCGATCACCAGGTCCCGCGGGCCCAGACCACGGACCCGCTCCAGGAGGCGCCGCGCACCGCGCTCACTGTTGGCATCCGGCACTGGGTGCGACGCTTCGATCACCTCGATGTGACGCGTGGGAACGGCGTGGCCATAGCGGGTCACCACCGTTCCTTCCAGCACGACATCCGGCCATGCGTCTTCCAGGGCAGCGGCCATGACGGCGGCTGATTTGCCACCACCGACCACGATGCAGCGGCCGCCGATTGGCTTCGCGGGTAGATGCGCAGCCAGCACACGGCGTGGGTCAGAGACGGCAACGGCGGTATCAAACAGTCGGCGCAAGGCCACGCGGGCTCGCGCGTCGTCCCAGGTCATCGCTTGCTATCTCCCACTGGACGCGGCGAAACTATGGCGGATCGTGGTCGTCGATACCAATTTAGCCTTGAGGACAGGAGGAACACCATGCCCGAACACCAATCAGACATCGCCACCGACACCGAGTTGGAAGCCGCCGCGTTCCGGCGGCTTGTCCAGCATTTGCGGGAGCGCACGGACGTGCAGAACATCGACCTGATGAATCTCGCCGGCTTTTGCAGGAATTGCCTCAGCCGCTGGTACCGCGAGGCCGCCGAGTCCAAGGGGCTCGGGCTCACCGATCCGGAGGCACGGGAGATTGTCTACGGCATGCCTTACAAGGAATGGCAGGCGAAATATCAGAAAGAGGCGACCCAGGAGCAAAAGGCCGCATTGGCGAAATCGCATCCCGGTCATTGACCCGGTTCCAATGGCCCGCTATCCCCGCCCGCTTTCCAGAACAGGAATGGGGGTGGGATGGCGGCGAAACCAGTTGACCGTGAGGAGCTGAAGACGGGCGGCGTGGCCGCTGATCGGCTGCGGAGTATCGTCGATCGGATTGAGCGGCTTGAGGAAGAGCGCAAGGCTCTCGGCGCCGACATCAAGGATATCTATTCGGAGGCCAAATCCGCCGGTTTCGACGTGAAGGCGCTGCGACAACTCATTCGCATTCGCAAGCAGGAAGCCGCCGAGGTCGAGGAACTGGAAACACTCCTCGATGTCTACCGGCGCGCGCTGGGGATGTAAGGACGGGTATACCGCCGCCTGAGCCGTCAGCTATCCATGCAAACGTGCGAGAACTTCAGAGTTGGCGCGAATGACCATCATTCGGCGAATTTTGTGCGTGGGCGTGAGCAATCCATTCTCCACGGTGAATGCCTTCACGACCGCGTGTCGGCGAATTCGCTCGGTGACGGACAACCGGTGATTGGTGCGGGTCAGGGCCAGGGCGACGGACACCTCATCGTGGCCTTCGGCGGGAACCAGCAACGCCGTCAAACCCGCTCTGCCATCGCCGGCGACCACGGCCTGAGCAATCTCAGGTTCGGCCATTAACATGCCTTCAATTTTGGCTGGGGAGATGTTCTCTCCACCGGACAACACGATCATGTCCTTCTTGCGATCGGTGATCCGAAGGTTGCCGTGCTCGTCGATTGAACCGATATCTCCGGTATGCAGCCAGCCGTCCTGGATTGCCCGAGCGGTCTCCTCCGGGCGGCCCCAGTAGCCGTCCATCACAAGGTCACCGCGGACCAGAATCTCCCCATCTCCCGCGAGCCGAAGTTCGACGCCGAGGAGCGGGGGGCCAACTGTGTCGATGCGGATTGCTTCCGGGCGCGTCGCGCTGATCACCGGGCCGGCCTCCGTTTGGCCATAGCCCTGCAAAAGTATAATGCCGAGCGCGAGAAAGAACCGGCCGACATCCGATTCCAGCCGAGCGCCACCGCACACCGCGGCCCTGAGGCGTCCCCCGAAGCGGTCGCGGATTTTGGCTCGCACCACACGATCCAGGACAGGGTCGATCAGCCGCTCGAACATCGACAGCCGAACTTCATCCAATCGCTTGTACCCGATGTCCATCGCGCGATTGAACAGTTCCTGCTTCCACCTGGGTTGCCGAGCCACCTGCGTCATGACGCGGCCGCGGATCACGTCAAGAACCCGAGGCACCGCGGTCAGAATCGTTGGACGAATTGTGAGCATGTCCGCGGCGAGGTGTTCCACGCCACGCGAATACACGATCTCGGACCCGAGACTGGCAAAGAAGAAATTACCGACGGTGTGCTCATAGCTATGGGAGAGCGGGAGGAAGGAAAGATAGATCTCATCCTTCAGCTGTAATGGTCGGACGAGATCGAACGCCCCGCGGCAATTCGACAAGATGCACCGGTGCGGCAGCATCACGCCTCGTGGTGCCCCGCCGGTTCCGGACGTGTAAATCAGGCACGCCATCGCGGAGGGCGGGACCGTGGCCGCTTGCCGCTCGATATCATCGGGCGGCCATGTATCGGCGAGGATGGTGTTCCAGCGCTCGCTGCCCATTTCCAACAGAATATCCAGGCCACCGTTCTTTCGCGCCGCCGCACTCAGTCGATCGGCGAGGCTTCCAGACGAAACGATCGCGGCTCGCGCACCCGAGTCACGCAGGATGTGGGCGTGATCGTCCACGGTGTTTGTGGTGTAGGTGGGGACGGGCACCGCACCGATGGCCATCAGCGCGACCTCGGCGATCGGGTAGTCCGGGCGGTTTTCCGCGCAGATCACGACGCGGCCGCCCGCCGCGATTCCCTCCGCCCGAAGATGACGGGCGCACGACGCGGCCATCCGAGCGAACTCCGACCAGGTCGTGCTGTGCCAGGCGTTGTCCCGGTAGGCGCGAAGGAGCCTCTTCTCAGGCCATTTTTTGGCCAGGTCGAACATCATCGTCGCCATGTTTGGCCATGTTGGATAGCTTTCCACGAACCCTCCCCGCGCGGAATGGCCTGATGGCACACCTTTGATGTGGAAGGTTCCTACCCTACATCTGTTGAGAGCGCAGCAGCCAAGGGAACCGCGTCACGATGTCCGAAGCCACGAACCCTCAGACCCTGCCGGTTTGGGATCTGTCCGACCTCTACCCGGCGCCCGATAGTGCGAAGCTGCGGTCGGATCTCCGGGAAGCGGAAGCGTCGGCCCGCGCCTTCAAGGATCGTTACACCGGGAGGCTTGCCTCGTGTGCCGGTGGTGAACTCGCAGGCGCGATCAAAGAATATGAGCGGATCGAAGAAACACTGGGCCGGGTCATGTCTTATGCCCAGTTGCTGTTTTCCTCCGATAGCTCGAATGCCGTCTATGGCCAGTTTTATCAAACCATGAGCGAGCGGGTGACGGAGATTGGGAGTCACCTGATTTTCTTCACGTTGGAGGTCAATCGCCTCGACGACGCCACCTTGGAGCGTGAGTTTAAGGCGGACTCGGGCTTCGAGCGCTACCGGCCATGGCTTCGCGATCTGCGCGTGTTTCGGCCGCATCAACTTTCCGATGAACTGGAGGAGTTGCTGCATGATAAGGACGTGACCGGTCAGTCCGCCTGGAGCCGATTGTTCGATGAAACCGTCGCGGGGATGCGGATTTCGATCGCGGACCAGGCTTTGACGGTGAATGCGGCGCTGGAGAAATTATCCGCGCCTGACCGTGCCGTTCGGCGGACCGCCGGGGAAGCAATTGGCGCCGCTTTCAATGAGAAGATCCGGTTGTTTTCGTTGATCACCAACACGAAGGCGAAGGATAAGGAAATCATCGATCGATGGCGGAAATACCCACGTTCCGCCAGCTATCGCAACCGGTCGAATATGGTTGAGGATGAGGTAGTGGATGCACTTGTCACCGCTGTCGTTGATGCGTACCCGAGGCTCTCGCACCGCTATTACACAATGAAGGCGAAGTGGCTTGGGCTACCGAAACTCGCGCATTACGACCGGAACGCGCCGCTACCTGGCGACGACGATCGGAAAATCAGTTGGAATGAAGCGCGCGAGCAGGTGTTGACAGCGTACGGCGCATTCAGCCCGGACCTCGCCCGAATTGGCCGGCAGTTCTTTGATAAGCCGTGGATCGATGTGCCACCGCGGGAGGGCAAGGCGGGCGGCGCGTTCTCACATCCGACCGTGCCGTCAGCGCACCCGTATTTGTTGCTGAACTATCACGGGCGCACCCGTGACGTGATGACCCTGGCGCATGAGCTCGGGCATGGCGTGCATCAGGTCCTGGCGGGAAGTCAGGGTTACCTGATGGCCAGCACGCCGCTGACCCTCGCGGAGACAGCGAGTGTGTTTGGTGAGATGCTTACATTCCGGGCACTGCTGGATTCGGCTAACCCGGCACAACGACGGCTGATGCTGACCTCGAAGGTGGAGGACATGCTGAACACCGTGGTGCGGCAGATCGCCTTTTATCGCTTCGAGACAAAGGTTCATGACGAGCGGCGAACCGGCGAACTGTTGCCGGACCGAATCGGCGAAATCTGGCGCGACGTTCAGACTGAAAGTCTTGGGCCCGCTTTCGAGTTTTCTCCGGAATACGATGTATTTTGGGCCTACGTTCCGCATTTCGTGCATTCGCCATTTTATGTTTACGCGTATGCATTTGGCGATTGCCTCGTGAATGCGCTTTATTCAGTGTTCCAGTTGGGTCATCCTGGGTTCCAGGCGAAGTATCTGGACATGCTCCGGGCGGGGGGCACCAGGCGGCACAAGGAATTGCTTGCTCCATTTGGGTTGGACGCCTCTGATCCCTCTTTCTGGGCGAAAGGTCTGGATGTGATTTCCGGTTTCATTGATGAGCTTGAGGTAACGACGTAATCCAACAGGTGTGCTCTTGAAAGACCATGTCCGGCAGTAATTTCCTCGGCGAACTCCGCCGAATGGCTCGCACGTCGGGTGCGGTCGGCGGTATCGCCGCGCGTATGGCCGGGGAGCGTATGTTTGGCATCCGTACGGATCGTGCCGCGCATGCCGAGGATCTCAGGACCATTCTCGGTGGGCTGAAGGGTCCGCTTATGAAGGTGGCCCAGTTTCTGTCAACGGTGCCGGATGCGCTGCCGGTCGAGTACGCGGAGGAACTGGCACAACTTCAGTCGAATGCACCCGCCATGGGCTGGAACTTCGTTCGCCGCCGCATGACGAGTGAACTCGGGCCCGACTGGCGCTCTCGCTTCACGGCGTTTTCTCAGACTGCTTCCGCCGCCGCGTCGCTCGGTCAGGTGCATCGCGCGACTCTGCCGGACGGGCGCGAGGTTGCCTGCAAGCTGCAATATCCCGACATGCCCAGTACGGTCGAGGCCGATCTGCGCCAGTTGCGCCTGGCGATGGCTGTCTATCACCGCATGGACAACGCGATACAACACCAGGAGATTTACAAGGAACTCACCGAGCGCCTCCGTGAGGAACTGGATTATGAGCGGGAGGCGGCGCAGATGCGCCTTTATGCGCTGATGCTGGCGGAGCATCCGGTCGTGCACGTGCCGGTCCCGGTGCCCGGGTATTGCACCCATCGCTTGCTGACGATGACCTGGCTCGATGGCCGTCCGCTGATGCATCGGCTCGCGGAGGACCCACCTCAGGAGGAGCGGAACCTGATCGCGGAGGCGCTGTTCCGGGCCTGGTACGTGCCGTTTTACCGGTATGGGGTCATCCATGGCGATCCGCACATGGGCAATTATCAGGTGCTGTCTGACGGGTCTGTGAACCTGCTGGATTTCGGCGCTATCCGTGTCTTCGATGCGAAGTTCGTGCGGGGTGTCATCGACCTGTTTGAGGCGGTGCGCGATCACGACGATGCAAAGGCGCACCACGCCTATGAGACCTGGGGTTTCGCGGATTTGTCGCACGAGAAAATGGATGTGCTGAACCTGTGGGCTCGCTTCTTGTACGAGCCGCTGACCGAGGATCGGGTTCGCCGCATCCAGGAAACCGACGACCCGCAATTTGGCCGGGCCGTCGCCGAAAAGGTCCATGCCGGATTGAAGCGAACCGGCGGGGTCAAACCGCCGCGCGAATTCGTGCTGATGGATCGCTCGGCGATCGGTCTGGGCGGTGTGTTCCTCCGGCTGCGGGCGGAACTGAATTGGAGCCGGCTGTTTCAGGGCCTGATCGCGGACTTCGACGAAGCGGCGCTGGCGGAGCGGCAGCGTGCCGCGCTGACCGAGGCCGGAGTTCCCGCCGCGGCCTGACGATGGACCACGAGCGGATTCCGGGTTACGATGACCGGTAGTCATGAACTCCGGAACCAGGGGACCCAAGAGATGAACGATATGGCGGCGGCACCGCAATTCGACCGGACTGTCGAGGATCTCGGCAATATCGTCGAGCTTGGTCACGTGAACGTGACCGTACCTGATCAGTCTCTTGCGATCGCGTATTATCTCATGGGTCTGGGTCTTACACGGGACCCCTACCTCATGGCCGGCCTGGAGAACATGTGGGTCAACGTCGGGAAGGGACAGTTCCACTTGCCAACCCGCGGCGCGCAGGTGGTCCGCGGCACCACGGCTTTGGTGCTGCCGGACCTGGAAGCGCTCCTGAAACGGCTGCACTACACACAGAAGTTCCTGGAAGGGACGCAGTTCAGCTACCGCGAGGCTGGCGATGTGGTTGAGACGACATGTCCGTGGGGCAATCGCATCCGTGTCCACGCGCCGGATCCGGCGAAGTTTGGGCCGATGCGAGTCGGCATGCCCTATGTCGAATTCGACATTCCGTCAGGCACCGATCTGAACGCGATCGCCCGGTTCTATAAGGAAATTCTCGGGGGTGTGGCAGGTGTCTCCCAGGACGAGCGGGGCGCCTATGCCTGGGCTTCATGTTCCGGTGAGTGCCGGGTGATTTATCGCGAGACCAAGGCGGATCTCGCCGAATATGACGGTCATCACATCCAGATCACGCTGGCCGATTTCTCTGGGCCACATAAGAAATTGCTCGAGCGCGGCCTGATCTCGGAGGAGAGCGACCAGCATCAGTATCGCTTCCTGGATATCGTCGATGTCGACACCAACAAGCCGCTGTTTCGGATCGAGCACGAAACGCGCAGCATGCGGCACCCGATGTTCAATCGCGTGTTCGTGAACCGTAACCCGGACATGAACAATCGCAATTTCGTTCCCGGTTACGAGGTCGGACTGTTCGCACTGAACTGATCCGAGATTTCTTTCATTGCCATCCGCGCTCGCCGCGGATGGCTGGAGGCTGATTTTATGTCCACTCTGCCGCCGTATCGGGTTTCAGCCTATAACACCGCGAAGTCGTCGGAAAACAAAATCCACGACGATGCGACCGCGAAGCGGTTTGGTTTCAAGGGCGGGTTGGTCGGCGGAGTCCATGTGTATGCCTACATGTCGCATATGCCCGTCCAGCGCTGGGGTCGCGCCTGGCTTGAACATGGCACCGGAGAAGCCCGATTTGGGAAGCCGGTGTACGAAGGCGACATCGCTGAGATAACCGCGGTGGAGGACGTCGACGGGATGTCGTTGCAGGTCACCAGCGGTGGCGTACTGTGCGCCACCGGACGCGCGGGAATGCCGGACCATGCTCCGGCGTTATCCAATCTCGCGGACTTCCAATCAGTTCCCGCGCGTGCGCATCGCGTGGCCGCGGATGAGGAGTCGTTGCGCGTCGGCGATTGGCTGGGAATGAATCCGCTGACAGTGACGTCCGACTATCAAGCTCAGGACATCGCGGACACACGGGAGACGGATCCGCTCTATTCGCGCGAAGGACTCGTTCATTCCGGAACGGTTTTGCGCTGCTGTAATTGGGCGCTGTCGCATAACGTCATCCTCCCGGCATGGATGCATATGGGGAGCACGGTCCAGAACCACGCTGTGGCCCGCGTTGGCGATACACTGAATGTTCGCGCTCGTGTCACGAAGAACTACGAGCATAAAGGCCATAAATGGGTCGAGATTGATGCCTTGGTTATCGCCAATGAAACGCGTCCGATCGCCCGTGTGACTCATATCGCGATCTATCGGCCCCGTCAGTTGGCGGAGGCCGCCTGACCGCTTCGACGCCATGACCGGCCCAATCATCGAGTATGAAGATGTTGTCCGTCCGGAGTGGATCGACTCCAACGGCCATATGAACCTCGCCTACTATGTGGTCGTCTTCGACCTCGCCACGGACAAACTCTATGCGGCTCTGGACATTGGCGATGCGTACCGGGAGGCAACCGGCAACTCCTGTTTCACCGCCGAGACGCATACGGTGTACGAACGCGAAGTGCATCTTGGGGAACGATTGCGCGTTCACACCTGGCTGTTGGGTGCCGACGCCAAGCGACTGCACTATTTCCATGAGTTGTTTCACGTCGAAAGCGGCGAGCGCTCAGCGGTTCAGGAGTTGATGGCGCTGCATATCGACATGCGGGTTCGCCGCGTCGCCCCGTTTCCTGACGCGAAACGCGTGGCCTTGCGGGACGCTGTTGCCAGATTCGCGCCCGCGCAACTCCCAAAGGAAGCGGGACGGCGTATCGCGATGCCGAAATAACGAGTTGACTCCGCTCAATCCGAGCCAGTCTGGTTCGCATCCTCACGGATCATCGCGGCACCTTTTTCACCGATCATAATTGTGGGCGCGTTGGTGTTCCCGGTGGTGAGTGTCGGCATGATGGATGCGTCGATCACTCGCAAGCCGGTGATGCCATGGACGCGTAGCCGCTCGTCAACCACTGCCGACGGCCCTTGACCCATGCGGCACGTGCCGATCGGATGATAGATCGTATTGCCGAAGCCGCGAGCATAGTCGATCAATCCGTCGTCGGTTTGAACATCGGGTCCCGGCAACGTCTCCACCACGCTGTGTCGCGCGATCGCGGACGCCTTGAATATCTCACGCGTGAAGCGAATGCCCGCGAGCAGAACTCGAGCATCTCCAGGGTCGGACAGGTAATTTGGCGTGATGATCGGCGCGGTGGTCGGGTCGGCGGTCCGCGCCATGATCGTTCCGCGGCTGTCCGGACGTACTGGGCAAACCGCGACAGTCATCCCGTCCTCAAGCTCCAGCGCGCCGAATTTATCCGGATCATAACTGGCTGGCGTGAACAAAAGCTGTAGGTCAGGGCTGGATTTCTCAGGACTGGACCGGCAGAAGACCTGCGCCGTCGTCACCCCGAAAGTCAGCGCCCCTCGGCCTTCCAAAAAGAAGCGGACGATTTCCCTCGTCAGGCGAAGCCCGCGCGCCAGTTTGTTGATGGAGATTGAGCCTTTGACGCGATGTGAAACACGGGCAACGTAATGGTCTTGCAAATTCGCGCCCACGCCCGACAGAGCATGCACCACCGGCACGCCGATCGACGCAAGATGCGCGGCGGGTCCGATGCCGGAAATCTGCAGCAGATGCGGTGAATTAATGGCACCGCCGCACAATATGACTTCCCTTGTCGCGCGAATGGTTTTGATTTCTCCGCGTTGCCGGAACGAAACGCCGGTACAGCGACGACCGTCGAAAAGCAGCTTCGAGGCCAATGCGTCCGTCTCGACAATCAGGTTGCGGCGGCTTCGAGCTTCCTTTAAGAATGTTTGCGCGGTCGATCCGCGCCATCTTCCCTTTCGGGTCATTTGCGAATAGCCAACGCCTTCCTGAATCCGGCCATTGAGGTCCTTGCTGAAACGGTGCCCGGCCTGTTGCGCGGCCTCCACAAAACGATGAGTGAGCGGAAGGATTGTTCGATAGTCCTCGACCTTCAGCGGCCCGCTGTGGCCGCGGATCTCTGGGTCGCCGCCTTGCTTGTAGTCCTCTGACTTTCTGAAGAAAGGCAGCACGTCGTCGAAACTCCAGCCGCGGCATCCCATTTGCGCCCACCCGTCGAAATCAGCGGGATTGCCGCGCACATATAGCATGCCATTGATTGAGCTTGATCCGCCGAGAGTCTTCCCTCGCGGCCAGTGGATACGCCGCCCCGCGCTTCCCGATGTCCCTTCCGCGCTGTAGTTCCAGTTGACGACGGGGTGATACAGAAGTTTCAACATTCCGGCGGGGATGTGGATCCACGGCAGCGTATCTCGCGGACCGGCTTCAAGCAGGACAACCTTCGCACCGGTCTCCGATAGCCGCGCCGCCACCACGCAACCCGCGGATCCGGCTCCCACAATGACGTAGTCCGCCTCCATTCATAAATCTCCGGTTCGGAACACGGCTTTCCCCGCGACCTGCCGGTGCCGCAACGACTCCGCGACTGTGGCGATCTCTGCCCAATCGCGCTCGATACCGATAACCGGACGGAGGCTGCCGTTGGCGATCAGGGATACCAGCAGGGCAAGGTCCGACGCGAACAACTCCTCAGGTCCCGAGGTAAAATAAAAGAAACTTTGGATGCGCGCATTTTGCGCCATCCGGAAATCCTGAAAGCTGATGGTTGAAGGTTCAGCCGAGGAGTTCCCATAGACAACGACAGTGCCGTTAGGTTCGATTCGCTTCACCGCCTCCGTAAGCGAGCTTCCGCCACCGGATTCCAGGATCAACGAATATCGTCCTGTAGCGTTTTCGATGCCGTGCACGACCTCCTGGGCGCCCAGGCCGCTCAGAGCGACGGTCCGCTCTGGACGGCCCACGACGGCGGTGACATGTGCGCCTGAGTGTGCCGCGATCTGAACCGCGAGCGTGCCCACACCACCTGCCGCGCCGGTTATCAGCACCCGGCGGCCGACCAGCGCTCCGCCAAGCCGTACACAGCGAAGCGCGGTCAATCCCGCGACAGGCAATGTCGCGGCCTGAACGAAACTCACGTTGTCGGGGAGCGGGACGATGCGATGTGTGGGCACCGCGGCTCGTTCGGCCCAACCGAATTCGTCGGTGAGCGCGACGACACGGGTTCCCTCCCCCGGACCGGAGCCATTCGCGGCGGCTCGCTGTACTACACCGCTGATGTCCTGGCCCGGGATCCACCCTGCCTCATTGTTGACGAACGAACGCAATTCCCCACGATTGAGCGAAAAGGCTCGCACCGCGACCACTGCCTCGTTGGGGCCGGGGTTTGGTTCGGGTACCTCGCGCAATTCGACCGGCGTCGTCCCGCCAGGTGTGTTCACAATGGCGCGCATTCACAGCCCCCTTTCAGTTGTTTGACAGGGCCTCACCCGCGAAGAAGCGTCGCGGGTTATCGTCCAGAATGGAGAATATTTCATCATCAGCCATGCCACGAACGCGCAGCATCGGTACAAAATCGGTAAAGAGATACGTGTACGGAGGCGGCCATTTGCCATCCGTCCGCAACGCATCGATATGGGCTTGTTCAGAAGGCGATACTTGCCGGGCGACCTTGCCAAGCCAGCCACAATGCCGGTCCTGACTCATCATGATCTGGGAACGATGACCGGAACGCACGAGCCTCACCAGATTATCAGCGCGAACTTCATCCGGTTGGTATCGCAGCAACCCGATCCGGTCAAAGCCGATATACGACCCACCATCGACAACCCGTCGGTGATACGTCGGGTCCGAATTCCCGCAGCAGTGACCGATCAGGCATCGATGCGCTGGAACGCCGCCCGCGGCGAACGCGGCTTGCTGTTCTGGGCCCGCGTAGCCGTCCTGAGTGTGCGTTATGATCGGGACATTGGTGGCCTTTTGTGCAATGCAGGCGGCCTCCAGGAATTTCATTTCGAGCGGCGTGATGTTGGGCGCGCCGGTCGCGACCTTAATCGCACCGGCGCGAACGCCGGTGTTGCCGACGCCGTGGGTGATTTCCCTGATATACAGTTCGGCGATTTCCTCGGTGGTGCGGGCGCGCCAATAGACCGGCAGACCCATAAGTTCGAAGTAAAATCCGGTTGTGCAGATGATGTTCATCTGCGATCTCTCGGCGATCTCCGCCATCACGGTAACGTCCCGGCCGAGTTCAATTGGACACGGATCGACGAAGCTCTTCACGCCGTGCTCGACTCGAAGCTGCGTCAGGCGTTTCACCGCCTCGGCGACAAAGACGGCGCGGTCGCAAGTGGCTGAAGGATCGAACTCGGCGCCGGGGAAGGCGATGAACAGATGCTCATGCATCAGAGTTCGGCCGAGTTGATCGAGACCGATCGGTCCGAGGACGGTCTGGACCTGCATGCGGGTTAACTCCGTTGCTTATCGAGTTCCGGTGATGTCTTGCCACAGGGCGCGCGTTTCGCCACGTGGATCGTTGTCGACGCGACAGGTCGTGTCCAGGATCAAGGTGGCACGCTCCGGAACGCGGTAGGCAGGCCAGTGGGGAATCGAGGGGTGATCCGGCACACCGTTTCGCGCGAACGCAGCCCACACGCCTGACATCGTTTCAGCCAGCCGCCGCGCCGTGTCACTTCCGTCGGTTGCGTTGGTCAAATCGATCGTGTCAAATGTGAATGGAACATCCATCGCATGCGGGGCCTTCATTTTGCCGCCTTGCACCGGTGTCTCCCAATCGAATGCATACATCCAAACCGGAGCGGTCGCTTTGGCTGCTCGGCGTTGTGCCAGGACCAGGGATCGAATGCGGAAGTTGCAATCGGTCGTCGTTGCGATCAGCCGCTCCGCTGGAGTGGCGCCGGGGTAGAGGCGGCGGTAAGTCTCGACCACCCGCTCGGTATCGGCACCGGCGATCGCGTGGACCCGGTCAAGCATTTGCGCCTCGGTCAGGGTGCGGTGCCAGACCAGATCATCCGGGGCAAGAAAGCTCGCTGTCTCATCCTTCATGTCGCCAATAATAAGCGGAATGTCGAGCATGATATCCGGCGCATCGGGATCGAATGGCTGCCGCGGCAATATGTCGCCGTCCACGACCGGTCCAAACAGGTAACGATCGAACAACCGATAAGGGGAAGTGCCCAGAATACGTTCGGCGGGTTTGATCGCCGCCAGCAGACGGGTGACCGACAAAGTCCGCAGCTGTTCGATCGCCGCGGCCTTGATGCCGAGCTCCTTCAGGACGAGTTCGGTCAGCTTCAGCGAGCGTTCCTTCGTCCGCAACCGGATAGCGGCACCACTCTGGATGATCGCGCGATGAAACAGGCCGGCCGCGACGGGCATCGCGAGGAGCGTGCTCACTTTTCCACCGCCACCGGATTCACCGAAAATCGTTACGTTGGCTGGATCGCCGCCGAAGTGGGCGATATTGTTCCGGACCCAGGTCAATGCCGCGACCAGATCAAGCACTCCCGCATTGCCGGAGTGCTTGTAGTCGGTGCCGCCGATGTCAGATAAATCGAGATGTCCGAAGATGTTCAACCGATGGTTCACGGTCACGACAACGACATCGCCGCGTTTCGCGAGGCGGCTGCCGCGGAGCCGCTCGGAGTTCGCGCTGCCATAGGAAAACGCACCACCATGCAGCCACACCATCACCGGCCGTTTCGCGTAATCCGTGGTACTGGGCGACCAAACATGCAGGGTCAGGCAATCCTCGGAATCCGGCGAGGTGTCGGGCGTTCCCGAGAACGTTTCAAGCTCGGGGCGAGTGCCCGTGCGCAATCCGGCCTGAGGCGCACGGCCCGCGTAGGACGTCGCGTCCCGAACGCCAGGCCAAGGTTCCGGCGCGTGGGGCGGCAGGAAGCGGGACGCGCCTGTTGGCGATACGGCATAGGGAACGGCCTTGAAAGCCGTGACGCCTTCGATGATCGCGCCACGAACTTTGCCGGATGATGTTTCCGCGACCGGTGCTGTTTGGTCGTTCATGTCCCCTCCCGTCGTGCGATGTCACAGTCGCACCATGCCGCGCCTGTCGGGAGGCTGTCGAGGTCCGGGACAGGGCAGGGGGTCGACTGGCTTGGTGGACCGGCGCCAGCCTGCTTCAATGCCGGAACCGAAGCAGGAGACTGTTGGCCATGTTAAATCACCGGATCACCCTGAAGGCGCGTCCATCCGCAATTCCGGGCCCAGAGCATTTCAAGCAGGATGTCATGCCGGTGCGGCCGCTCGAAGCTGGCGAATTGCTGGTCGAGACGATGTATATTTCGATTGATCCGGCAATGCGGTCGTGGATCAGTAGCTCGTCGGGCTATACCCGTGGTGTCGCGATCGGCGATGTGATGCGAGCCGGCGGAATTGGTCGCGTCCTGCGGACCCAGGCGGAAGACTTCGCGACAGGGGACCTGGTTCAGGGGCGAACCGGCTGGCAATCCCACCCAATCCTACGTGCCAGAGAAACTCAGAAGCTCGATCTTTCGTTGGGGTCGATTGAGGACTGGATGGGCCCGCTCGGCACGTCCGCGTTGACCGCCTATTTTGGCGTGCGCGACGTCGGAGGGCTGAAACCGGGTGAAACGTTGGTGGTTTCAGCGGCAGCCGGAGGGGTCGGGCAAATCGCCGCCCAAATAGGACTGATCGACGCGTGTCGCGTCATCGGCATCGCTGGGGGCCCGGAAAAATGCCGGTTTCTCACGCAGACGCTGGGTTTGCATGGCGTGATAGATTACAAAGCGGAACCAGATCTCGCGGCGGCGATCCGGCGGGCATGCCCCGACGGAATGGATGTCTATTTCGACAACGTTGGCGGTCCGATGTTGGACGCGGCACTCGCGAATCTGCGAACGGACGCGCGAGTGGTGCTGTGTGGGCGGATCTCTCAGACGGTCGCGACGGAGCCATACGGCATTCTTAATCTTGGGCTTCAGGGCGGTAAGCGGATCACGATGCGAAACTTCCTCGTGTTTGATTATCACGACCGCTACACGGAGGCGCGTGCATGGCTGTCAGCACAGATCCGTGGTGGCCGGCTCCAACAGCAGCTTCACGTCGTCGACGGGTTGGACAACGCGCCACTTGCACTGGGCATGTTATTCAGGGGCGAGAACACCGGAAAACTGATCGTCAGAGCCGCCGCCTGACCGCGCTTCACGACCACGACAGCCGCCTGTCGAAACAGCCGCGCCAGCCGCTTGACCAGGCCTGGGGCCGCGAGGACCAGCAAATGTTCTTCGCGCCACCTCCAACAGGAACCTTCCGCTGGCAGCGTCACACATCGACGCAATCGCTGCTTCAGTCGATCCTGCTGCGTTGGTTCCAACGGACCGGCATCCGATGTGACAGCGGATTCCAGGCCGTCACGAACACGGCGGATCTGACGCGATATGCGGTCAGCAACTTGTCCATTTCCGATGACCGGCGATTGATCATCACGTCGATCGTTCCCATGGTGTAATGCGTGTGCCGCCAGGCACTCAACAGACGTGCCGGTAGCTTCATCAGTCGTTGTCGGTGTTGGCGAACTCCACATCGCGATGCACCTGCACCGACATGAGGATGCCAAATGACACCATCATGGTGATCATCGCCGAACCACCGTGCGATATAAGCGGCAGCGGCACACCACCCACGGGGATCACCCCCATGACCATCGCGATGTTCACAAAGCAATAGAAGAAGAAATTGCAGGCAATGCCAAAGGCGACGAGCCTGCCGTACTGGTGCTTGCAACGCAGGCCGACCAGCAGAGCTCCCCAGGTGATCAAAATGAGAAGTGTGATCACAGCGACCGCGCCGACCAAACCGAACTCCTCGCCGATCATCGTGAATATAAAGTCGGTTTGCTTTTCCGGCAAAAAGTCGAGGTGGCCCTGCGTGCCTTGCAGGAAACCTTTGCCCCACGTCCCACCAGAGCCCAGAGCGATCTTGGACTGGATGATGTTGTATCCGGCACCGAGCGGGTCGCTCTCGGGGTTCAGGAACGTGTCGATCCGCGCGCGTTGGTAATCGTGCAGATGCTGATAGGCATAACGAGCGACGAATGGGACGGGCAACAACACGAGAATGAATTTCCACCATCTGACTCCGGCGGCGAAGAAGATCACGCCTCCCAGCATCAAGGTGATCATCGCGGTGCCAAGATTGGGCTCCTTCAGGATCAGTCCGACCGGGATCAGAACCGCGATCAATGGTGGAAGCAAAAACAGAGGGTTGCCGATCCGTTCCCAACTCGCGCGGTGGAACCATGCCGCCAGCGCGAGAATCAATCCCAGCTTCATCAGTTCCGAAGGCTGGATTTGCTGACCACCCAGGTCCAACCAGCGTTGAGCACCTTTGCCGACGTGGCCGATTTTGAGCACGAGAATCAGCAGTGCGACACCGCCGGCATAGGCGACCCATGAAAATCGGGCGATGATGCGGATGTCGACCAGCGCAATGCAAACCATGATCAACAGCCCGAACGCGAACCGAACGATGTGGCGCGTGGCGTAGGGCTCCGGCGATCCGCCCGCGGCGCTGTAAAGGGCGACATACCCGACCGTCGCCAGCGCACAAAGCAGCAGTACGAACAACCAATTGACGCGGAAGATTTTGCCGGTCAGGTCGTGTGAACTTTTCAGCCACAGGCGTTGTTCGATCATGTGATCAGGCTCCGGCGGCTTTTCATGACTTTACGTCCGCGACCTGGGCCGGACCATCCTGACGGCTGGCTGGATCGCGGCGCAGGACCTCGGTCATGATGTCACGTGCGAGGGGCGCGGCCACGATGCCACCGGCATTCCCATGCTCAACCACGACCGATAACGCGTAGCGAGGTTGTTCGTAGGGTGCGTATGCGACGAAAAGAGCGTGCGGCCGAAACTCCCACGGTAGATTCTTACTGTCGAACGTGCCGCTTTCGCGCTGCTTGCGTGACACCCGCCGGACCTGGGATGACCCGGTCTTGCCGGCGAGATGGAACGGGCCGGCGAGGCGCGCTCTGGGGGCGGTGCCGCCCGCGTCGTTCACAACCGCGAACATACCAGATCTCACCGCCTGCAGCATAGGCTCCGGCACGGCGAGATCCGGCCAGTCTTCCGGCTGGGAGCCGGGTTGCATGGCGCCGGCGATGCGGCGGGTGAAATGGGGCTGAACCGCTCGGCCGGTGGCGATCCGCGCGGCATAGGTCGCCAGTTGTAAGGGCGAAACGACGATGTAGCCTTGGCCGATGCCGCTCACGACCGTGTCGCCGAGTTCCCAGGGATGACCTTTACTTTGCCGCCATTCCTTGGTTGGTACCAGTCCGAGCCGCTGACCGGGAATGTCAATGTCGAGTTCGGTTCCCATCCCAAGCCGGTGGGCCATGGCGGAAATCCGATCGATGCCGGTTCGTAAGGCGACCTGATAAAAGTACACATCGCAACTGTACTTAAGCGCCTGATGTAGATCCAGCGCTCCGTGGCCCGCCTTGTTCCAGCAATGGAACCGGCTCGTTCCCAAATCGAGATGACCTGGGCAGTTGAGCCGGTCATGGAAGCTGATCGCCTTGGCGTCCAGGCCGGCCAGCGCCACCGCCATCTTGAAGGTCGAACCGGGCGCATAAAGTCCCGAGGTCGCCTTGTTGATCAATGGCGTTCGCCGATCTTTCGTCCATTCCTTCCATTGAGCCTGCGAGACCCCGGTGGCGAACAAAGTCGGATCGAACGATGGATTGGAAACCATCGCCATGATCTCACCATTGCGGCAATCCAGCACGACCGCGCTCGCGGCGTCATCGCCAAGCATCTTTTGAATCGCCAGTTGCAAACCAACATCGAAAGACAGGCCGATATCGTCGCCATTTATTCCGTCCGTCCGATCCAGCTCGCGGATCACCCGTCCAACGGCATTTACTTCCAGGTGTACCACCCCTGGGCGGCCCCGCAGAGCCAGATCGTGATATTTTTCGACCCCGGCCCGCCCAACCTTCAAGCCAGGCAGAGCCATCAGCGGGTCGCCGTCCATGTCGTTTTCATTGGGTGGCGCGACATACCCGAGAATGTGGGCGAGTTCATACGGGTAATTATAGGTCCGGCTGGTGCCCACATCGACCAGGATGCCGGGCAGATCGGGAGCGTTCACTTCGATCTTCGTCATCGCGTCCCGGCTAAGGAATTCCTTGATCAGGATCGGAATGAAGCTTTTGCCGTGACGCAGATCCCGATCGATACGGGCCCGCTCGGCGTCGGTCAGGGGTACGATCGCGGATAAGTTGTCCAGGCTTTGGCGAACGTTCACCGTTTGCTCGGTGACGAGCAATGCGCGCCAATTGATCAGGCTTCCAGCCAGCTGGGAGCCGAACCGGTCGAGAATCCGACCGCGTTGCGGTGCTATCATTCTGGCTGTGACACGATTGTCCTCGGCCATCGTGGCATAGCGACCGCCTTCGTCAACCTGTACTTGCCATAGGCGGGCGGCCAGACCTCCCAATAACAGTGTCTGGGCTCCCCCGACCAGCAAAGCCCGGCGCGTGAAGACCGTTCCTCGGTTGACGTCGCGACGAATCATGCCTGATCCGGATCAGCTATGGAGCGATGAGCGAGCGATAGTGGAATTGCCACAGCGGGGTACATTGCCGCCGCGAGACCGGCCTGGAACAGCACCGGCGCAGGGGGTACCAGGCTAAATGTCAGCAACGAGACCAAAGCCCAGTTCATCGCGGCGATGCCACATGCGACGGTGATGAAGATCAGCCATACAACAGCGAACCCCTGGCGGGAGAGGATTCGTCGCAGCCGTTGCGCAATTCCGTGCGTTGTCAACATGGTCAGGGCGCCGACGCCCGGCGGCAGGTAGCCAAGAAGGTCGAGTAGCACGCCAATCAGGAACACCACGGGAGGTGCCATCGCCGCCGGCCGGAACAATGACCAGAACCACACGCAGGTCAGAGCTACCGTCGGTAGTAGCGCCGCCTGGCCCCAGAATCCAAAAGGCGTCAGAGAAAGCAGCATCAACAAAAGACTGGTGGTTCCCGGGAATGCATGCCGCCACACGATATCCAGCCGGCGACCCACGGTCAGTTGGGGTCGGACACCGGGAAACCGGTCGCTCAGCGCCATTAGTGGCGGCCTTGAGTCGAGCGAGCCGTCACCTCTGGTGCCGCGAAACCATTCAGGCCGTAATCGAAGATCCGGACGATATCGAGAGCACGCAATTGCGCGTCGGGCTCGACCTCTGGAACACCGTTGGCATTATATCGGACGGTCCCAACCGGTAGATTGGCCGGGAATGCGTTTGCTTCAGCGCTGGTGACGATCCGCTCTCCTTCCTTTGGGACCGTGCCCTCTGACCAATATAACAGGCGTGGCCGGGGACCATTCGTGCCGGCCAGGATCGCGTGGGAACGGCTGCTCTCCAGGATGACCGGCACGCGGCTGTTCATATCCGTGATCAGCAGTACCCGCGCGGTTCGGCTTCCGACTTCCGTGATCCGACCGACCAATCCACGTTCATCGAGCGCGATTTGCCCCTTTCGGAGCCCATGATTTGGCCCAACCGATAGCAGCACTGCTTTGGCGTACACACCACCGGCATCCGCCACGACCCGCGCGGTTACGTAGGACGCCTCGGGATCGGGGACCCAGCGCAATGCCGCCTTCAGTCGCTGGTTTTCCGCGTCAAGCGTCAGTGCGACCGACTGCCAACGCCGCAAGCGTTCGTTTTCGTCGCGCAGACGCGCGTTTTCCACGCGAAGTCCCCACAGCCCGATGACTTCCGCGACAGCCTTACTCATCTGGCCCAAAGGTTCCGAGAGAGCGGCGTAAATCGGCGCGCTCGCATCGTACATCGTTACACGGGCACGCTCCACCAGAACCGTGTCTACCTTGCCGACCAGCATCAGACCGAATGCGGCGACCACCATCACTGGCAACGTCAACCTGGCCAGCGCGTGGCGCGCCTGGATGGAAGGACGGATCATCCCCTGAAATCAGGCAACAGGAAAGATTGGTGTCATGACGGCCTCCCCTCGGCGCGAAGGCACGCCGAGGTCAATACATGCTGGTCAACACATTGCCGAGTCGTTTGCGTTCTTCAAGAGCCCTTCCAGTACCGAGCGCGACACACTGGAGAGGGTTCTCAGCCACGACCACCGAAAGGCCGGTTGCATCTCGGAGAACCTGATCAAGATTGTGCAACAACGCGCCGCCGCCCGTCAGCACGATACCGCGATCGACAATGTCGGCCGCGAGTTCCGGCGGGGTGTTTTCCAACGCCACCTTAACCGCGTCGACGATCGCCGTCACCGGTTCGCTGAGGCTTTCGGCGATTTGTGCTTGACTGACAATGACCTCCCGAGGGACGCCATTGATCAGATCGCGGCCTCTTACCTCCCGGTATGGGCCGTCTTGGTAGTTATCCGGAATGCTTGCCGCGCCGACATCCATCTTGATCCGCTCAGCTGAAGACTCGCCAATCAACAGGTTATGGGCGCGCCGAATATAGGAGATGATCGCCTCATCCATCTTGTCCCCCCCGACCCGAACGCTGCGGGAGTATACGATGCCGCCCAGAGAAATCACCGCCACCTCGGTGGTGCCGCCTCCGATATCGACAACCAAGGAGCCTGAAGGCTCGGTGACCGGCAACCCGGCGCCGATCGCGGCGGCCATGGGTTCCTCGATCAATTGGACCTTGCGGGCGCCCGCGCTTTCGGCGCTTTCCTGGATGGCCCGCCGCTCGACCGCGGTAGAGCCTGACGGCACACAGACGATGATAAGGGGTGAGGCCCAGCCTCGGCGGCCGTGGACCTTGCGGATGAAATGTTTGATCATTTCCTCCGCGACCTCAAAATCGGCGATCACGCCGTCACGCAGCGGACGGCTCGCCGTGATGAAGCCGGGGGTGCGGCCCAGCATCTGCTTGGCTTCTTCACCTACCGCGACCACATGTTTCTTGCCCCGTGATTCGGCGATCGCCACCACACTGGGCTCGGCCAGAACGATGCCTCGGCCTTTGACATAGACAAGCGTATTGGCGGTGCCGAGGTCGATCGCCATGTCGGCTGACATGAAGCCGAGCAGCCGAGAGAACATACGTGAAACCTTCGAGAATGGCTGATGGTGGGCCGAGGAAGGGCGGGACTTAGACCTGAGAGGGACAGTCCACAAGAGGGGAACTGTGTTCAGGCGCGCTGCCGTCTCGAGCTTCGCCTCGCCGTCGGGGCAGCCAAACACTGGCATTCCGCCAGTTCGGCAGCCTGGAGCGTGACCGAAGCTCATGGGGCCAACTCATCGATTCACCAATAATATACTCACGGTCGGCGTCAACGCCGATCGCCTCCGGCCACGTCGGCTTTCAGTTTCGAGGACACCTTGGCTTAGGATCCTTCGGATCAATCATCCTCGTCATGCCTATCGGTGCACCAGGACGATTGCCGATCCGTCCTGACAACAGCGATCCGGCGGCAGTAGCCGGCACATTCCCGGTTCTCCCGCTGAGCAATCTCGGGAGCAACTCATCAATTTACTCGATACGCCGGCAGAGATGCCAGGAGTTGCCGCTCATCACCGCGAAAATCATTGACCGTGCGAGATTTTACATCAAACACCATGGTCGTGCGGTCTGGCAGACGAAACTGCGCCCATTGCGGTGAGGTTTTGTTGTTGGGATTGCCGCTGCGCGCGAAGGCGAGCCATGCGGCACTCATCTGCTCCGCGAGCGCGCGCGGGCCATCGCCGCTGCCGACCATGGATTCCGATTTGGCGACATTATCAAACACGAAGGCCAAATCGAGCGAATGGGGCGACTTCCACTTTCCCCCGTCGACCGGCGTTTGCCAATCGAGTTCGTACAGCCAAACCGGAGCGGCATTCTGCACAGCTTTGCGTTCAACCTGGATCCACGTCTGTTGTCGGAACCATCGCGCGGTCGTGATGGCGAAGAACAGGTCGGACGGTGTCGCGTGAGACGCGGATCTTCGGTACCCGGCAACAACACGATCGATCTCGTTGGCGGGGATCCATCCGGCCAACTTCTGCCGCAAGCTCGCATCGTTCAGTGAGAAAACCGACGCATCACCACCGCCGATCAACGCCGTGGTTTCGGTCTCGGTGGTTCCAATCATCATCGGAACGGTCGCGGAACTCGCCGGCGCGTCCGGAGTCCAGGGGGCCTTTGGCAAGAATTTTCCGTCCACCACCGGACTGAAGCTCGGTCGCGCGCCCGGCACCATGGTGATTTTGCGAAGTGCCGTCAGAAGCTGCTCAAATGTGAGTTTCTGTAGGCGCGAGAGGTCGGTAATGGGGACCTCAGCGGCTTTGAGAAAGGTCAGCGCGTTGGCATTGGCCTCATCGACTGTCAGTCCGTCCAGTTGCGAGCCGCTTTGCACAATCGCGCGGTGGAACAACCCTCTCGTTTGCGGCATACCCATCAGAATGCTGATCTTGGCGCCGCCACCGGACTGACCGAAGATCGTGACATTCGCGGGGTCGCCGCCAAATTCAGCGATGTTGGTGTGCACCCATCGCAACGCCAAAACCAGATCGAGAACACCAAGATTTCCGGATTCAGCGTATTCGCTGCCGCCCAATCTGGCGAGATAAAGATGCCCGAATATATTCAATCGGTGATTGAGGGTGACAATCACGACGTCACCCTTCCGCGCGAGGTTTGTACCATCGTAGACCGGGTTTGCGCCGGAACCCCTGGAGAAACCGCCACCGTGGATCCAGACCATGACCGGTCGCATGTGATGATCGCGCAACGCCGGCGTCCAGATATTCAGAACCAGGCAGTCCTCGCTCATGGACGGCCTGCTCTCCCATGACGTCGCGAAGGACGGTCGGGGCCGAATTTCCTGGGGGCACATAGGCCCGTAGCCGAGCGCGTCGCGAACCCCTGGCCAAGGCACCGCGGGTCTGGCCGCACGGAACCGGTTCGGGCCATCAGTGGGCGCGCCGTACGGGATCCCCTTGAACGATCGGATCCCACTGGTGGTCGCCCCCCGCACTCGTCCGCGTGACGTTTCCGCGATTACGTCCTGAACGTCCGCCTTCTTCGGCGGTACAGCGAACGCCGGACCGGCCAGGCAAAAACCAAGGAAGGCCTGACCAATCTGGCGCCGCCGTCCCGTCACCGTTTAGCCGCGCCCGATGAACGGCATTTTCGTCGCCATGATCGTGACAAACTGGACGTTCGACTCGAGAGGTAGGTTTGCCATGAACGCCACCTGCTGGCCAACGTGGTTGACGTCCATTCGGGCCTCAACCGCCATTTGGCCGTAAGGCTGCATTTGACCGTTGGTCGAACGGGCTGTCATTGGCGTCGCCGCGTTGCCAATGTCGATCTGGCCGGAGCAAATGTCGAATTGGCGGCCGTCCAGCGCGATTGATTTTGTCAGACCGGTGACACCGTGTTTGGTCGAGGTGTAGGCCACGGATCCGGGCCGCGGCACATGCGCGGAAATCGAGCCATTGTTGATGATCCGCCCGCCGCGCGGTGTCTGATCGCGCATCATGCGAAATGCCTGGTTCGCGCACATGAACATCGCATCCAGATTGACGGCGACGACTCTGCGCCACATCTCCCAGGTGAAATCGCCGAAATTCGTCGATGGCACATTCCCGCCGGCGTTGTTGAACAGCATATCCACTCGGCCGAACTTTTCCTTCACCGCCGCGAACGCGGCTATCACCTGATCCGGGTCCGTCACATCGGTTGGCACTGGCAGGGTCTATCACCTGATCCGGGTCCGTCACATCGGTTGGCACTGGCAGGGTTTTGCCGCCGGTGGCGAGACCCGCTGTTTCCTCCAGCGCGTCCTTGCGCCGGCCCAGGAGTGCGACGGACCAGCCGTCCTTGCAAAGTGCGAGGGCTGAGGCCCGGCCAATGCCACTGCCCGCCCCGGTGATGACCGCGACCCGATCCGCCATGGTGTTTTCTCCCTTGCCAATGGGTATCCGGCCCATTCTGGACCTTGGTTGCGAGAGGTGGAAGATGGTGCGAGCCTGCGGGTCCGAGAGGAGACGCCATGGCTCGCTTCGCCGCGATCGGATTGGACCACCGGCATGTCTATGACATGACCGAAGGGCTGCTGACGGCGGGTGCTGAGTGTGTTGGGTATAATTCCGACACCACGGATCCGCACGTCCTGGCGGGGTTTGGCAAGCGCTTCCCGCGTGTCCCGGAAGTATCCCGGGAACGTTTGCTTGATGATCCGACCGTCGATTTCATTGTCCTGTCGGCAGTGCCGTGTGACCGTGCCGCCTTGGCGATCGAGGCGATGCGGCGTGGTAAGGATGTGGTGTCGGACAAGCCAGGTGTGACCACGCTGGAGCAACTGGACGCGGTCAGGCGCGCGGTTCACGACACCGGGCGATTATGGTCGGTTTGCGTTGGGCGTGTGACGTCCCCGGCGATCCAGGAAGCCGTGCGTGTGGTGCGTTCAGGTGAGCTTGGGCGATTGGTTCAGGTAGTGAGCATGGCACCTCACAGGCTCAATCGCGCGCTGCGTCCGGCCTGGTTCTTCGATCGGCCGGCGTATGGCGGGATCATCAACGATATCGGCGTACATTCGATCGATCAGTTCCTGGCGTTGGCGGACGTCTCGGAGGCGGAAATCGAATCCAGCACGATCGGCGCTTTCGGCACCGAACCAGAGGGGTTCGAGGATTTTGCTGAAATCACCCTGCGGACGCCGTCGGTGCGTGGCTATTGCCGCGTCGATTGGTTCACGCCGGATGGATTGCCGACCTGGGGCGACGGGCGGCTGTTTTTGATCGGCACCGAGGGCACGCTGGAATTGCGGAAAAACCTCGACATAGGGGGCCGGCCCGGATCGAACCACATGTTTGTCGCGGGCAAGGACCGCACCCGCTATCTGGATTGCAGCCTGCTTCCGGTAAGCTATTATCGTGACGTCGTGGCCGCCGTGCGTACGCGGGATTTCGCGGCATTGCCCCAGGAGCCGGTGTTTACCGTGTGCCGCATGGCGCTGCGGGCGCAAGCCAATGCGAAACGATATGTCGCGGTACGCCGGCCGTGATCGGCCTCGCCATCATCGGCCTCGGCAATGCGCTGGCACCGCACGCGAAAGCGGTGCTGGACCTGGCCAATCGGGTGCGCGTGGTCCGTGCGGTGGCCAGGAACGCCGAGCAGCGCCGGGTCGCGGCGGAGCGGTACGGTTTCTTAACCAGCGATGATGCGGCCGCGGCGATCGCTGATCCGCGCGTTGATGCGATCTCGATCCTGACGCCAACCGATTCACATCTGGAGATCGCCGAGGCCGCCTTCGCCGCGGGTAAACACGTCTTATGCGAAAAGCCATTGGACACCACAGTGGAGCGCGCCGAATGCCTGGTCGCCGCCGGCCGCCGCGCCGATCGCCGGCTGGCGGTGATGCTGCAACTTCGCTTCCGTGCCGCGAGCCAGCGTCTGAAAGCGTTGCTGGAGACCAATGCGCTGGGTGAGGTTCAGGCCGCCACGATGACGGTACCGTGGTGGCGGCCGCAGGCGTATTATGACGAGCCTGGACGCGGGGTGAAGGCCCGTGATGGTGGCGGCGTGCTGCTGATCCAGGCTATCCACACGCTGGATTTGTTCCATTGGTGCGTGGGCATTGGCTCGGTCGACGCGGCGATCGTGCGCACGACGTCGCTGCACCGGATGGAGACCGAGGATTACGCCACCGCCTTGGTCCGGCTTGGCAATGGTGCCCCGGGCACGATTACCGCCACCGTCGCCGCGTTCCCGGGAGGTCCCGAACAGATCATGGTGATCGGTGCGAAAGGCGTCGCGCGGATGGACGGCGGTAACCTGGTTGTGTCGTTCCTGGACGGGACCGAGGACGTGGTCCGGGAGACTGTTGGCTCCGGCAGCGGCTCCGGCTTCATGGCGTTTTCGCACGAGCCTCACAAAGCCGTGATCAGTGATTTCCTCGACGCGATCGAACAGGGGCGCGATCCGGCCATCCCCGGGGAGGAAGCTCTCGCGACACAACGTGTCATCGACGCCATCATCAACAAGGGAGTGTGAACAATGCAAAGCCTGCTGCCGTTGGCCGAAAAAATCGGCGCCCGTCTGAAAGCGCGTGACCAAACGATCGCGATCGCCGAGTCTTCGACAGGGGGGCTGATTTCGGCCGCGCTGTTGTCGGTCGCCGGCGCATCGGTGTACTTCCGCGGTGGCAGCGTGATTTACACTGCTTACGCACGCGCCGGCTTTCTTGATATCCCCAACCCGTTACCGCCGCCGATCGAACGTGCTTCGACGGAACCTTATGCTTTATTGCTGGCGAACACCGTGCGCGAGCGGCTGAGCGCGACCTGGGGCCTGGGCGAGACCGGCGCGACCGGCCCTACTGGCAATCGATACGGCGATAAGGCCGGGCACACCTGCATCGCCGTGACAGGTCCGGGTTTTTCGAAGGCAATCACGTTGGAGACCGGGGATGGGGATCGGGTGGCGAACATGCGCGCCTTCTCCGACCGGGCGCTCCAACTTCTCGCCGAAGCCCTGGGCTGATCACGGGCGATCGGCTGGCGATGTCCGTCGAAGCGTACCGGCGAGCCTCGTCGGGACGGCGGCGGCGGCGTCAGTCCAGCAATGTTGGTAGGTACCGGGTCAGAATTCCGCGTTCGTCCTGAAGCTCATGGACGATGGTAAAGTGGTTTCGACCTGGCACCGGAATGAGTGCTCCGGGGAGATGCGTGGCCGAGCGCCGTGCGTGCAGGTCTCGGCTGTCCGCGACGAGGGGTGGCAATTCGGCGGTGCCGTAGGTGATCGCCAACGGCTTGTTGACCATCGGCAGACGCAACGGCGACAACGTCGCGATCTCATCGTCGGTCAGACGAAGTTTCTGGTTGAGGTTGGTGTCTCGCAGTGGTCCCAGTTCAAAAATGCCGGAAATGGCGAGGCCCGCGTGAATGAGAGGATGACCAAGGCACAGCGCGGTCAAATGCCCTCCCGCTGACCAGCCCGAGAGTATGACAGGCCCTTTGATGCCGTGTGCTCTGCCATTGGCGGCCAGCCAATCCAGCGCCGCGTTGATCTCGGCGGCGATGTCGGTGAGCGATGCGTCGGGAGCCAGCGTGTGACCAGGCAAAGCCGCTGACCAGCCCATCGCGTACGGACCGGCCATCACGCTGGCGAACTGGTCCTTGCTGTTGCGTTGCCAATAGCCGCCGTGAATAAAAACCAGGCACGGTGCATCCGGATCCGACGCGGGGAACAGGTCCCAGGTGTTTCTTTCCCTGGGACCATAACGAAGATCGAGGTGTCCGGAATGCGCTGCCCGAAATGCCGCGGACGCCTCTGCCCGCGCGGTGTTAAATGCCATGCTGTTCGGAACGGCGCCGAGATTGTCGTAAGCGGCGTCGCGCTCCGCTCGGCTGAGCGTTCCCCAGTTCATTTGGTCACCTTGAGGTACCAGTCCATGATCTGGCGGCCTTGCCAAAACACTGTGCCAGGCCGCTCCGCCATATGTGCGAGTGACTTCTCGAACCAGCCGATTCGATGCGGGACGCCAGTTATATATGGATGCACCGCGAGGCCCATGACCTTTGCCCCCTGCCGCTCCGCCTCGTCGTAAAGCCGATCGTACTGGGCTACCGTTCGGTCATACAGTTCTTCGGCGCGATGATGCTGGATCATCATGATCGGAATGTCGTTCAGTTCGACGCTATAGGGCATCGTCAGCAATGGCCCGTGTGCGGTTCGGATCGTCGCTGGCAGATCATCGATCACCCAGTCGGCGCAATACCGGATACCCGCTTCCGCCAAAAGATCCGGCGTCTCCAGAGTTTCGGTGAGGCCTGGCGCGAGCCAGCCAACCGGGTCGTGCCCACCGGCCTCGCGCAAGGCATCGATCGCCGATCGGATCATCGCACGCTGCTCGTCCACCAGATGTGTCGCCATTTGGTGGTAGCCGTGCACCATGAACTCCCACCCCGCATCGCGGGCTGCTTTCGTCACGCGAGGATAAGCGGTGGGCACCGCGCCGTTGATCGCGAGCGTCGGAGCGATGTTAAAGCAGTCCAGTGCGGCTTTCAGGCGCCAAAAGCCCACGCGCATTCCATACTCGTGCCAGGCCCAGTTGGGGAGGTCGGGAGTAACTGATGCACCCTGAGGCGCGGTCAGCACCTGACGCGGCATGGAACGGTTGATGTCCCAGCGTTCTACGTTAACGACTACGAACACCGCGACCCGCTTCCCGTCCGGAAGCGTCAGTTTCGGCCGGTCGATGCTGGCCTGATAATCGAGGCGTTTTTCTGGTTCCATGGCTTCACCATGCCTGTCGACGGATCACCCCTCAAGTCCTTGACGCTCAGTTGCTCACGCCGCGATCCGGTACACGCGTGCCGCGGTGTCATGAAACAGCGCGGCTTTTTCCGATGCCGAAGCGCCAGCGGAAATCCGTTTGAATGCGTTCCAGCAAGCGGTGTAATCGCAGGACTGCTTGTCGACCGGGAAATTGCTCTCATACATTCCGCGCCGCGGGCCGAAGGCCTCGATACAGGTCTCAAGGAATGGCTTCCAGGTCGTGGCCAGTACCTCGGATGAAGGCGGATTCTCACGCAAATGCAAATTGAAGCCGAAAATCAGCATTCCCAGTCCGCCGAGTTTTACGACGATATTGGGACAGGTCGCCAACTCGACGATGGAGCGCTTCCAGGCCTGGAACTCATCTTTCGCACGGCTGGAATACGGGCCCACACCCAGGCATCCGCCAACGTGATTGAGGATGATCGTCGTGTCCGGGAAAGCGCGGGCGAGCGCGGTGATCTCGGGGAGTTGCGGGTGGTAGCACCAGCCCTCGAACGTCAAGCCGAGTTTTGCCAGCCGCGCGAAGCCGGCGCGCCAGGTGGCATCGCGCGAAATTCCTTCCTCCACAAAGCGGGAGACATGTTTGCCGACCTCGCTCGCGTCGTAAGGAATGGACCAGCGAATGCCGCGCATTCTGCCGCCGGTGAGGGTGATTTGCTTCTCCAGGATGTCCTGGACTTTCTCACCCAGGCGAAGATCGGCGTGACCGACGATCGCCACCGCCACGCGAGTGGGGCCATGGCCGCCGCTCGCACTCATGGCGGAAATCCCATTGACGAACTCGACCTCTCCGAGCGGCCGTTCGGCGTCGGTGGCACAAGCGCGGTAGTGCGTTCGGCATTCGATGAAGACGGTGGCTTTTACGTTATGGCCACCACCGATATCGCCAAGGATGTCAGGCAGCAAATAAGGGCCACGGTCGTCGTCCCACAAATGGTGATGTGGATCGATGATCGGCAGATCCGGTTCAAGTGCCTGCTCCTTTCGGACGCGGGCGATCCAGCGGTTTAGCGCGACGCTGTGGCGGTAAGAATTGCCGCGGAAGGCGGGGGCCTCGGCCATCGGTTCGCTCCTGACAATTTAGTTCAGCCTTTGGTGAACGTGATCTCGGCGGAGCCCAGGCCCTCGAACCGGACAGCGCAAACATCGCCGGGTTTGAGGAACTTCAGGCCAGTGCAAGAGCCGCAGGTGACGAACTGGCCGGCGCGAACGCCGCCCTTCGCGCGCCAGATGTTGGCCAGCACGACCGCGACCCCGAGCGGATCGCCGGTGGGGTGGCCCCCGACCTGTTCGAGGCTCTTCTTGCCGTTCACGCTCAACGTGACTTTCAGCTTCCCCAGTTGCAGGTCGCGCCAGCCAGACCGCGGCACGTCGTACACGAGCGCTCCGTTGCTGATCGAGTCCGCCAGCTTTTCCAGGTTCGACGCTGGCGCCTTCTGGGCGAAGCGGCTGTGCACGACCTCAATCGCGGCACAGGCGTCGACGACGGCGGCGACCTCGTTCCGGGTATAGGGCCTGAGGCGGAAGGGCAGGTCGCGGCGGAACATGAACGCGACTTCGCCTTCTACTCCGCATTGCGGTACGGTTGAGGCCGGGAGTTTGCACGGCGAGGTATGGATGGTGCCGCCATAAATGACACCCCTCGTGGGGTCGCCATTTGCCGGTGCCATTGCTTTGAAGCCGCCGATCAATTTCCCAAGTTGGTGGCTGACGGCGTCCTGGATCGCATGAGCCTCCTCGATCGTGGATGGTTTGAGCCCATCCGGCAGGCCGCTCAACGGCTTCATGTCACGGCGTGCCTGGACGAGGATGTGCGCCGCGCGCTCGATCTGTTGGTTGTTCATGGGACGTGCTTCCCCCTTCTTGGTGATATGCCGGAACCTGCCACGGCTGGCCGATTTTGTCACAGGTCCGGCGTGAGAAACGCTTCCGTTTCGATGCAAGATGGAATGCTGCTCTGACTGCCTTGGCGGGTACAACACAGTGCGGCGGCGGCCGTCGCGCGGTTAACCGCGGAGGTCAATGTCGCGCCACGATCGAGGGCAGCGGCCAGGACGCCGACAAAACAATCCCCCGCCGCGGTCGTGTCCACCGGGATAATCGCGCGGGCGGGCATGCTTGTGACACCCGTCGCGGTCGCGGCCTCCAGGCCATCGCCGCCCAGGGTTCGGATTATCACAACATCGAGACGGTCGCGAAGCGCGGTGGCGCTGTCGGCGCAACCCAGATGGTTGGCGAGCCATGCGCTCTCTGTTTCGTTGACCACCAGTATATCAAGCTCCCGCAGAGCGGACTCTGGGATGGCCGCGGCGGGGGCGAGGTTGAGGATGATTCTCGCCCCGTTCGCCCGGGCACGATGGATCAGCTCGGCCGTTTCGTTGGCCGAAACCTCCATTTGCAGCACCAGCGTGGACGTTGGGCCCAGCAATGTGTCTTCGATTTGGGTCTGGCGCGCGATCAGGTTGGCTCCCGAACCGACGGCGATCGCGTTGTCACCCTCCGGGTCGACGGTGATCGCCGCGCAGCCCGTGCTGGTGTCGGTTTCGACAATGCGGGTGAGATCCACATTCGTTTCGAGTAACAGGGTCAGAGCGCTCGCCGCCAGGCTATCGCGTCCGACGGCGCCCGCCATCACGACCTTCGCACCATCACGGGCCGCGGCGACGGCCTGATTGGCGCCCTTGCCGCCAGGTTCCATGCGGATTGACGGACCGAGCACAGTCTCCCCAGGTCCGGGGATGCGCGGTACCGGAAAGATCAGGTCGAGGTTAATGGAGCCAAAGACGATGACCATGGGGTTATTTATCAGCAAAACCCACGCTGGACATAGGGTAGAGACGTTCCATTACGGTTCATCCGTGACCCGGTTGACGGCGCGCCTGGGGCGCGGTCATCGGCTCGTTAAACCGCGTCGTGGTGCAAAGGTGACGCGATTGTTGCCAGGCGGATGGGGAGGAAGGAGTTGCCGTTGCCCGTAACCAATGTTTGGACATTTGGCTGGCACTTTCGCATCGCGCTGGTGGCCGTCCCCTTGCTTGTCGCCTGCAAGAAGCAAAATGCGTTCGTTCCGCCACCGCCGCCTCAGGTTGGGGTCGCACACGCGCTGCACGAGGAAGTAACGCCTATCTTGAACTGACTGGCAACGCTCAGGCGGTTAACCAGGTCGACCTTGTCGCCCGGGTGCAGGGGTTCTTCCAGGCCATTAACTACCAGGATGGCGCGTCGGCGAAGCAGGGCGATACCCTGTTTGTCATCGAGCCGGCGTCGTACGAGGCGCGCCTGCGACAAGCCCAGGCATCGCTGGCCGCGACTCAGGCGCAACTCACGCAGTCTGAGGTTGAATTCGATCGGCAGTCATCTCTGGGCAAGAGCGATTTTTCATCGCGGTCAGCGGTCGATCAGGCGCGGGCCGCGCGAGACAGCAATCAGGCGAACCTCGCGAACCTCCAGGCCGGGGTGACACAAGCGGCGATCAACCTCGGTTACACGCGGGTCACCGCGCCGTTCGACGGTCAGGTGACTGCCCATAAGGTGTCGACCGGGGGTCTGG
>ODAK010000662.1_pt1 | contig 39324 bp, 37 predicted proteins | sample 1539591 | NCBI WGS metagenome assembly ODAK01 (sample SAMEA3539303, study PRJEB22396) | soil metagenome | biome: tundra; feature: field; material: soil | place: USA | collected 2010-05 | depth 0.15 m | reverse complement strand
CGCAAAGCGCGCAAGGACAAGCATCCCGCAAAAACGCAAACGTATAGACCGACCGGTGCCCATCCTTCCACTCAATCTCCATCCCCGTCCCCGTCGTCAAATGAATCACCACCGACTTAGGATCGTTCCCCACCCGAGGCGTAAAATCCGGCAGCGCCATAAATTAAAGTATCGCACGTCACCCGCGCCGCCGATCAAATGTGAGGCAAGAATAACGTGAGGCAAAAATGCGGAGCAAAGGCTGCGGAAAAACTCGGGTTTCGTATCAGGGTATCGCTTTAGCGATACCGTAAGTCCTTCGAAATCACAAGCCCCTTTAGGGGCTGGGGCATCGAGAGTCGGTTTTTTCCGCAACCAGTTAGAACGTTAGCCGCCCAGCGAGCTGCACGATGCGCTGGGTTTGCACCAGGTTCGCGCCGGTCCCAAGATCCGTAGTAGTGACCTGACCGAACGTTGAGCCAATATCGGAAACGTTCGTGTCCGGATTCGCGAATTCGGCGCGGTTGAACACATTGAAGGCATCCACCCGGATTTCGACATTCAAGCGCTCGGTAATTGCGGTGGTTTTGGCCAAGGTCATATCAAGGTTGGTACGTCCCGGCCCACGGAAGAAGTCTCGCGGCAAGCCGTACCCAGACGTCGGGACGCAAGGCGAGCCGCTACAGGTAAATGCCGCGGGGTCAAAATACTGATTGCCATTCGTTCTGGGATTCATGATCGTGATCTTGTTGAACCCGGGCGCGAACGCGGCACTGGCCAGGTAGCCGTCGCCAGCTCCCGACGGTCCCGGGACCGACGGATCGGTCGTCAGGTTCGCATTGATGCTAAGCGGAAACCCAGTCCGCCAGGTCAAGATGGGGTAGAGGCTCCATCCTTTCACCAGCCGCTTTGGCCCCGACGCCCATGCTTTATCGAAGGGCAGATCCCATCCGCCGCTGAATGTGATCCGATGCGTAATGTCGAAGCTAGAGGAGGAGCGAAACTGGGCATGGTTGTAGTACGGCACCTGCGACGACGAATACTGGAACTGTCGAAATCCAGATGAATTGTCAATGCTGTGACCGTAAGTGTAGGCCAAAGTGAAGTAGGTGTTGCCGAGTATCCGGTTCTCGCCGTTCTGTTTCGTCAAGGAAGCTTCCAGGCTGTTGAAATTGGCGAAGCTGAGGTTGCTAAACTCCGATGCGTTTTGAAAAGGACAATCGGCGGGGCCGGCGGCATTCGCGAGACAATATGCGGTGAGGGCGGAGTTCTGGTTCGCATTCAAAATTCGCGTAGGGTTGGGACCACTCACTGTGCTCAGGTCGAAGGGGTTGATGTCCACCAGCGTGGTAAGCCCAATCGAGGTGCTGCCCACGTAGTTGGCCTCGGCCATCAGGTTTCTTGCCAGCTCATGCTGAACGCCCAAGTTGTACTGGTAGGTGTAAGGCGTGTGGAGATGCGGGTTCACGAAGTAGACCGAGCCCCCTGCCGCCGGCAGAAATAGCCCACCGGTTGCGGGATTGAATGCGGTAGCGGGGTTGGGTGGGGTGGAGGGAAAGGGGTTGCTCGAAAAGCCCGCGGTAGTCCACGGCGCGCTGTAAAAGGGAAAGGGACCGGACGAGGTTGGCGCCGAGTAATAGGCGCTGGGTTCGCTGTAAAACGGCGGCGCCCCATTAAACTGCAGGTTGTCTTCGCCCTTCAGGACGTCGTAGAAGATGCCGAAGCCTCCGCGGATGCTGGTCTTGCTGCTGCTCCCCGGACTCCAGGCAAACCCGATTCGCGGCGCAAAGTTTTTCTTGTCGGGAAAATTGGCTCCGCGAGGCGCTCCCGGGTCTCCGGGGAAAACCAGGCCCAGCGGCGCATAAGGAAATTTTACGGACTGGTCCCCCGGAATGATGGAAAAGGTTCTTCCCTGGGTGTCAAGCTTGGGCGTGCTGTACTCATAGCGAAGCCCCAGAGTCAAGGTCAGGTTGGGTCTTACCCGCCACTCGTCCTGCAGAAACCCGTATGTCGATTTGCTGCGGATGCTGTTTCTCGCATTCGCCCCTTCAAAGAAGTTATTTGGAATCCCCACCAGGAAATCGGCGAAACTGTCGCCGGTTCCTATTCCACCCTGGTCATAAGGGCCAAGAAAGGCAAAATTGCCGTCACCGTAATAATCGTAGACGGTATTGTTTTGGTAAGCGGAGAAGCCCGCGCCGAACTTCCACGTGTTGTGTCCTCTTACCCAGGTTAGCGCATCGGTGTAGGCAAATGTGTCGCCGATCTCGTATCTTGGGCCTTGCGGGCTAAATCCGAACGCCAGGGAGTTGTCGAAGGTCATGAGTGGCGGACCATTGGGCAAATCGGAAAGAATACCAAAACCTAACTGGCTCGCGGTGGGAAGCGTCGCATCTGCCAGATCGCCTAAGAAATTGTGGCGCTCGACCGTGACCCGAAACTCATTCAACAGGGTGGGCGAAAAGGTCCGAGTATAAGCGAAATTCGAAAAGTAATTGTTGGTCTGATCGAGGCTCGGGAAGCCCGTCACAGTAGCACCGTTATAGCCGAAGGGCTGGATCTGAGGATTTCGGAACCCTCCCAGCGTAATCGAGAGCTTATCCTTCGAAGTGAAATTGAAGTCGAGCTTGATCGTTAACTCGTTGTTATTGTCCTTGCTGGTCGCTGCTGGGGATACTAAACCTACACCGGTAGGCGAGATTGTGGTTGCGGATGGAATCAGTCCCAACGCGATGTAATTCTTCGCGGCCAGATCGAACTTCCCAGGATCAATGATTGCGTTAGCGGGAGCGCCACCCTGAGGCACGAAGTAGGGATTTGCCTGCAGGAATGCGGCAATGCTTGCCGCGTCCGGAGATTGCGAAAAATCTCCATTATTCAGCTCGGCTGGCGTGAACGTCGTGATATCCGATTGCACCACGGTCTGTGTCTGGCGTTGGCCTTGGTAGGCGACGAAAAAGAAGAAGCGATCCTTGCCGTTCACGAGATGGGGGATGTCAATGGGCCCGCCAAACGTGCCGCCGAACTGATGGCGTTTCAGATCGTTTCTCGGCAAGCCCGCCTGAATGTTGAAATAAGCGTTGGCATCAAAATCGGTGTTGCGCACGAAGTCGAAGGCGCTGCCATGGAGCTGGTTCGTGCCCGACTTGGTTACCACGCTGATCACTCCAGCGCCGTTTCGACCATATTCTGCCGTGTAGTTGCTGGTAAGAATGCGGAACTCCGCGATCGAGTCTGGATTGGGATTGAGGACAACCCCGTTGCCCAATAGGTCGTTATTGATGCCGCCATCCAAGAGGAAGGTGACGGAATCGGCACGTCCACCAGCCACGCTGAAGTGGCCCGCACCGGTGTCATCCGGATTGTCCTCGGTGACGCCAGGCTGCAAAAGGGCGAGATCCAGCACGTTGCGTCCGTTTAAGGGCATATTAACAAGGGGACGGCTGGTGACCGATTGGCCTAGCGTCGGGTTGACCGTCTCCACCCCCGCTGCTTGCGTTTCCACCAGCACCCGTTCGCTGGCCGTGCCCACTTCCAGCTTTAAGTCAGCCCGAAACGACTGGTTGATCTCGAGCGGTGCAGTGAGCACTTCCAGCTCTCGAAAACCTTCGTGCCGCGCGACAATCCGGTACCTGCCGATGGGCAGGTTCAAGACCTGGTAAAAGCCACCCTTGTCCGAGGTTGTTTCGGTGGCAACGTTCGTCGCCATATTAGTGACTGTGATCTTGACGCCCGTCACCACCAATCCTTGTGGATCGGTGATCGTGCCCACGATCTTCGCGGTAGCCTGTTGTGCGTTTGCGTCTGTTGCCAACAACAGAGCCATGCACAAAGCCACCACTGCCGTCAGTAGCTGTCCTGGTCTTCCTGTCCGGGGTCGCATTGGGGAACTCTCTCCGATGCTGCTTTTGTGAAGACCGAAAAGTTTGTGCCCCCGCCACTTTTTTGTCAACCACCTCCCAAGCGGGTTTTGGGAAGGGCCCGACTTCAGTCGTGCCGCTAAGTCGTGAAAATGCGCTCGCGCTTCAGCGCCCGAGGAGTGCCTCTTAGCCCCGTGTGGCGCGGGCACTCCTGTCCGCGTCCCGCCCCTGTTCCTTCTACGTTACCCAAACTTCCCCCGCAACCATGCTAAACTTTCAAGTTCCTTCCCCAAAACTCTCTGCGAACTCCGCGCCCTCCGCGGTTAAAGCGAATCGCGGTAGAATGCCTGGGCAGTGGTGTGGGCAACTGGTACTGGGTACTGACCATCGCCCACCGATCACTGTTCTCCATGGAAGCCGCCCGCATCGCCGCCCTCCTCGAACCTTTCCTCGAGCAACCGATTCCCGAACCCCAGCTAAATCAAATATCGATATACATCGATCTACTGCAACGCTGGAACGCCCGCATAAACCTGACCGCCATCCGTAATGAAGAAGAAATAGTAACCCGCCACTTCGGCGAGTCCTTCTTCTTAGCCCGCCATCTCTTCCCAGCGGTCGCAAAACCCTGTCATCCTGAGCGAAGCGAAGGATCTTCCGGGGGAGCGACGGGCGCACCCGCCCGTCCACCGTCTACTGGCAACTGGCAACTGGCCACTGGCAACTACTCTCCCCGCGTCCTCGACATCGGTTCCGGCGCCGGATTCCCCGCCCTACCCCTGAAGCTTTGGGCCCCGAACATCCACCTCACGCTGATCGAATCGAATCACAAGAAAGCCGTCTTCCTCCGCGAAGTAGCCCGAGCACTTACATTGACCAACATCAATGTATTAACCGGCCGAGCCCAAGCCCTCGCCCCGAGCCTCACCTCCCAGGCCGACGTAGTAACCCTCCGAGCCGTAGAGCGCTTAGAAACCGTCCTCCCTAAAGCCGTAACCTTCCTAGCCCCAAAAGGAACCCTAGCCCTACTAATAACCACCCCCCAGATCCCCCAAGTCTTGACCCTGACCAACCTAAAGTGGCAAGCCCAAATAAATGTCCCAAAGTCACGTTCAAGGGTATTACTAATTGGATACCAGGCATAAAGTAGAAACTACACGGTAACTATTACACGCAAAAGTGGTCTAAGCCGCCAAATATAGCGGTATAATTGAAGCATAAGTGGTACATTCATGGCATAATCTCATTATGAGAAAATATCAAAATGAGTGTTCCACGTGGAACACTTCTCACTTTTGCAAGCACTAGCCCCCACCAATCCCTCACAAACTCTCGATGTGTTCCACGTGGAACACATTGCATGAAAGTTCGAAAACGCGCGAAGTGTTCCACGTGGAACACTCGCCGCATTGCCAAAAAATCGGGCATTGCTTTCCCCGATGCGTTCGCATATTCTGACGCGCAACACACAGAAAACAAAATCATGGGACGCGTCATCGCAGTTGCCAACCAGAAAGGTGGCGTCGGCAAGACTACGACCGCCATCAACCTTGCCGCTTCACTAGCCGCCGCCGAGGTCAACACGTTGCTGGTGGACTGCGATCCGCAGTCGAACTCAACCAGCGGTCTGGGCCTGGTGAAAGATCCGGAACGCATCAGCATCTACGACGTGATCACCGGCGCAGCCTCTGCGGAGGAGGCATTGCAGCTCACCAAGCTAGAGCAGCTCTGGCTAATCCCATCGCACAAGAATTTGATAGGCGCGAACATCGAACTGGTTACGGCGGAGCGGCGCGAGTATCGTCTGCGGGATGCGCTAGCAAACTTGCTCGATCGCTTTCAGTTCATCGTCCTGGACTGTCCGCCGGCGCTCGATCTCCTAACGCTGAACGCGCTGGTCGCTGCGGATGGGGTGCTGATCCCGATGCAGGCGGAGTACTTCGCGCTCGAGGGTGTGTCGGAATTACTCGACACCATCGAGCGGATACGGGCCGAGCTGAATCCTGCGCTGGCGGTTGAGGGCGTTGTGATCACGATGTTCGATGAGCGGACAAACCTGGCGCAGCAGGTGGCGGAGGAGTTGAAGAAATATTTCGGAGAGAAGCTGTGCACGACTACGATCCCGCGGAACATACGGCTGGCGGAGGCTCCGAGCCACGGGCTGCCGGCGCTGATGTATGACGTGCGCTCGCGTGGAGCGGAGAGCTACATACGTCTGGCGAAGGAGATCCTGGACCGGCAGGCGAGAGCGGCGAGCGGGCCGGGAGAAGCGGCTTAGATTTATGGACGTAAATATTTATATGCATCGATATGTTATGGATGGCGCGGTTCTGCGACAGCGCAGACAAAAAGCAGGTCCTTCGCTTCGCTCAGGATGACAAATCTTAAAAGGGTATAGGCAAGGCCGGGGAGACTACTTGATGGCTACATCGAATGGGGCGGTCGATAAGACGGCGGAGAAGACCGGGACGGAGAAGGTTAGCGAGAAGCTGGCGGAGAAGCGGCGGGCTTTGGGGAGGGGACTGGAGTCTCTGCTGCCGGGGCCACGGGTGGTGCCGGCGTCTCCCACCCTTCCGCAAAGTACGCGGAAGGATGGGGCACCCGCTTCGTCTTCGCTTTCTTCTTCTGCTTCTGGCTTTTCTTCCGGGGCTGAGGGTGGGCGAGCGGGGGCGCCCGTCGCTCCACCGGATTTAGAAGGTGCGGCGGGCGAGACTCTGGCCGAGTTGCAGGCGGTCGTTTCGGGGCGGACTGCGGATGGGGAGACGATTTTTCTTCTGGCTCTTGATGAGATCGACCCTAATCCTTACCAGACGCGGAGGGAGTTTGGTCAGGAGTTACTCGCCGAACTGGCAGATTCGATCAGGGTGCAGGGAGTGTTGCAGCCGGTGGTGGTGCGTCCGGGGAAGGAAGGGCGGTTCGTCCTGATATTGGGCGAGCGGCGGTTGCGCGCGTCGAGGCTCGCGGAGAAGACGACGATCCCGGTGATCGTGAGGCGGGTTTCGGAGCAGCAGGCGGCGGAGATGACGCTGGTCGAAAACCTGCAGCGGCAGGACCTGAATTGCGTGGAGCAGGCGGAGGCGTTCGCGAACTTGAGCAAGCAGTTCAAGCTTACGCAGGAGGACATTGGCGGGCGGGCGGGCGTGTCGCGAGAGACGGTGTCGAATTACATGCGGCTGCTGGCGCTGCCGGAAGGCGTGATCGGGGCGCTGCAGATGGGAAGGTTGACGTATAGCCACGCGCGGGCGCTGTTGCAGCTGCGGGATAACGTCCAGATCTGGACGTTCGCGAAAAAGGCGATTGAGGAAAAGATGTCAGTGGCGAAGCTGGAGGATCTGGTGCTGGGGGTGAGTGCGCCGATCGGGCTGGGCGAGCCGAAGAAGGGTGGGGGGGCGCGGTGGGTGGATCCGAATGTGAAGGCGGCGCAGCGGTCGCTGGAGACGGTTCTGGGGATGAGGGTGCGGATCCGGGATCGGAACGGACGGGGCAAGATTGTGATCGAGTATGCGACTTTGGAGGATTTTGACCGGGTGGTTCGGATGTTGAAGGGGAAATAGTTTCACGTGGAACATTTTGTACTGGCGATATTGTGCGTACAACTATATACATATATTGGCCGCATAATGACAATGTACAAAATTCTTGGTGCGCGCGACGGGTCCTAAGTCATTGATAATGCTGGGAGCTATGGTGTGGTAAAAGAGGCACAGTAGGGTAAGTTTTATACTGTAGTTATTACACGACTCATTATTTCGTGAGCGGACATCCCCGGTCCCTCACCCTCTCTCCAAAAGTGGGTGGGGAATGGGTCGTCCCTCCGGGACTTACGCCTGTTACCGTTTCCCGACCCGACGCTGAAGCGCCGGGCTATTTTCTTGCCTCCACTTTTACAGCGCTGAAGTGTGTGCGGGAGAACTGGGTCGTCCCTCCGGGACTCCCATTGCCGTTTCAGCGGTGGTTATCTAACCCAATGAAAACACGTTAACTGCTTCTGTTTTCATCGTCAAGCGCAGATTGCGAAGATGGTTACGATGGTAAACAAACGGAAAGAAGTTCGGTAGGGCTTCCACTAAACTTTCACGCAGAATACGCCCGCGCAGAATGCAACGCACCGCGAAAACGGCAAACTAGGCGGACGCCCAAGGAAGTCCACTAGCACAGTTCCGCAGAGAACGGGAAACGGTCAGCATCCTTCTCGACGCGCAAAACGAAGTCGCAAAGTCGCGTCCACGTGGGAGATTCACTCGGCACTGCCTTCGCTTTTGGAGTTTCAGCAGGAGATGGCGGACGACGAACAATGTCGTTCAGGATGTCCTCGGTAACGATAAACCTATCGAAACTGATTGTGCCTCCGGCACATCGTTGGGTTACAAACCCAACGATCCGTTCCTGGCGGGCCAGGCGCTCTTATGATTTCTGATGAGTCGCTCGCCGGCTTGGACGACTGACTATGAATCAGTCGAAAACTCCGGTTTTGCTTGGCTTTTCGGCAATTCGGTGTGCCAACTGTGTGCCAGATTCTGGAGACACAACTGCGCCGGCCATCCTTACGCAACCTTCTACGACAGGCTTTCATGCTGATGGTGTGGTCGTAAAGCCGCTTTCCGATACGTCGTTGTGCTTCAAAACATGCGTGATCCTGAGAGCCGACAACACCTCCCGGCTCGTAGAGGAATATGTCCGCATGTTCCTCCGCAGATATTCATCCCAGCGGCTGCCACCAAAGCATGTGAAATTGTCGCCGTCCGCCCAAGCCTTGGGCTGGAAAACGCCAATCCCTCATCGGCGGCCTTGAAGCACTGCATCGCCGGAACCGATAATTCGCCATGTTTGAGACACTACCGCAAGACGATTCTGGCCCTCTTCATTCGGGATGCCACTCCTAGTGAGAAAGTGCCTGGGAGCGGCTGCGGTCGTCATTCAGGGCCCTCGATTTTGGTGGGTAGGGTGAAAGCAAAACGTGCGCCCCGCGGAGAGTTGTCGGCAGCCCATAGGCGCCCACCATGCGATTCAACGATAGAGCGGCTGATCCGTAGTCCCATGCCGGTGCCGTGAGGTTTGGTTGTAAAGAACGCATTGAAGATCTGGTCCGCCCGCTGCGAAGGAAGCCCTATGCCGGTATCGCTGACGGACACCTGAAGTTGCTCGTTTTCCGCCCGCTGAGACGTGATGGCTATCTCGCGTGTTCCGTCCACATCCTTCATCGCATCGATGCTGTTAATGATTAGGTTCATGGTGACCTGCTGCAATTGCACGCGATCTCCCATAATCTGGGGAAGATCTTCCGACAGTTCTGTGCGCATTGAGATGGAGTATCGGGCTGCCTCGCTGCGCAAGAGCCCGATCATCCCTCGAATAATCTCGTTTACATCAACCAACTCTCGTTGCGAAACTTCCTTCTTGAAGAGCGAGCGGATTCGGCTCATGATCTCGGCGGCTCGGGCTGCATCCTTGACTACTCTTGAGGCAGCCGCACGTGCCTCTTCCAGATCAGGTTGATCGCGCGCAAGCCAGCGCAAGCAAGTATTGGCGTCGGTAGCGGCGGCGGCAATCGGTTGATTGACTTCGTGCGCCAGGGAGGCCGTCAGCTCTCCCATGGTGGTCACCCTGTTTATGTGGGCGAGATCCGCCTGGGCCTCACGCAATCGTTCGCGCTCTTCACGCGCCAGCTTGCGTTCAATGGCAATGCCGGCGAGGTGGGTGGCCAATTCCAGGGCGCGGGTCTCGGATTGGTTCGGACTGCGCGGTTCGCGGTAATACATGGCAAACGAGCCCAGCGCTTTGCCCGAATGCGTCAGGATGGGAGTGGACCAGCAGGCGCGAAGCCCATACCTTTCAGCCAAGGCTCGATACGGCTCCCAGAGCGGATCCTGGAGGATGTCGGTGACGACAACAGGCTCTCTGCGGTACATGGCGGTGCCGCATGATCCTGCCTTCGGTCCGATGCAAATGCCATCAATGGCTTTGCTGTAGGGCCCGGGAAGGCTGGGGGCAGCGCCATGCCGCGCGTGCTGCCCGTCCTCATCGAGGAGCAGAACAGAGCAAAGCAAGCCCGCAAATTGGGCTTCCACAACGCGTACCAGCTTCTCCAGTATTTCCTCCAGCGGAGCATCGCGCGCTATCATCTCCAAAATATGGCTCTCTCCGTCACGCAGCGCTTCTGCCTGCTTGCGTTCGGTGATGTCCATCATGGTGCACACGAATTGCACCACATCCCCGGATGCGTTCAAAACAGGATGGCCGACGGTGTGAGTGTATTTGACGGTGCCGTCCGGAAGAAGAATTCGGTGTTCCACTTCGTAATCCGACTTTTCACTGATTGCCCGATCTTTTGCCTCTCCCACTTTGGCTCGATCCTCCGGATGCATCCGCGGTAGCCGGTCTTTCCAAGCCGACAGGCCCTGTTCTGGATCAAAGCCGTATATGCGATACCATTCCTCGGAGAGATACAAGGCGTCTCCTTCTGGTACCCGCCAGGCCCCACTCCCCGTATGCGAGAGCCTCTGCGCTTCTGCCAGATAACTCTCGCTCTGCCGCAAGGCTTCTTCTGACCGCGTGCGTTCTGTGACGTCGCGGACGGCAGCGGAGACTAGGGTGCCCTCTTCCGTCTCCAGCGGACTGAGACTGATTTCCACGGGAAACTCCGTTCCGTCTTTCCGCCGTCCGTACAGCTGCAGGCCTTCACCCATCGGCCGCACCCGAGGCTGGGCGAAGAACTCCTTGCGGTGTTCGGGATGTCGGCCCCTAAATCGTTCCGGCACCAAAATCTCAACCTCTCGCCCCAGGAGGTCGTCCCGCTGATACCCAAACAGCTTCTCGACTTGCGCATTGACCAACACGATCTTGCCCTGCCGATTCATGACGATCACTGCATCCGGAGCGGATTCCAGAAGCCCGCGGAATTTCTGCTCGGCTTGCTTGCGCTCGGTGACGTCCATCACCGCTCCAACAAATTCGATGCCGTCCGACTCGCTCAGGGCATGAGCCACAACGTGGACGTGCTTGACGGAGCCGTCCGTCATCAGCAAGCGATATTCATGTTCAAAATTTCCCCCATCCTGCGTCGCCCGCTCGATTGTCTGTTGCACGAGAGCTGCGTCTTCCGGATAAACCCGCTGGAGGACCAGTTCCGCGGTGGGTGTCGTGGTGCGGTCGTATTGGAAGATTCGGAAGGTTTCCTCTGACCAGATGATCTCGCCGGTGGAGGGTTTCCAGCCGAAACTGCCGGTATGGCTCAGGCGCTGCGCCTCAGCCAGGTAAGTCTCACTCTGGCGGAGAGCCTCAGCGGCCCGTTTACGTTCGGCCTTTTGTGTGGCTTCACGCAGCGCACGCTGCACCGACGGCACAAGCCTCGATAAGCTCGTCTTCAGTACGTAATCTGTTGCGCCAAGTTTGAGCGCTTCAATCGCCACCTCTTCGCCCAGCGTACCGGAAACAAAGATGAACGGCACGTCCGGGCAGACTTGTATGGCAAGCTTCAACGCTGAAATGCCGTCGAACGACGGAAGGCTGTAATCCGCCAGAATCAGGTCGACTCCGGCTTGCTTAAGGAGATCCAGCATTGAGGCCTGAGTGTCGACCCGTGTTATTTCGCAGACTATGCCTTCTGTCTCAAACAGATCCTGAATCAGCCCCGTGTCCTTAGGATCATCTTCGACCGATAAAATCCGCAATGGGTGCCGCATGCTCATTCCTCACGAGACTCACTTCCTTACGCTTCCCGGCGGCGGCTCATTGATGACTGCCCAGAACACGCCCAGTTCCTTAATGGCATTCACAAACTCATGAAAGTCAACTGGCTTTACCACGTACGCGTTCACGCCGAGTTTGTAGCTCGCCACCATGTCCTTTTCTTCCTTCGAGGAGGTCAGCACAACTACAGGAATCATTCTCAGCTCCCCATCGGACTTAATTTGCTTCAACACCTCCAACCCATCGACCTTCGGCAGTTTCAGATCCAGCAGCATGACTGCAGGGTTACCGCCGGAGCGCGTCTTGTATTCCCCACGACAATACAAGTAATCGAGGGCTTGTTCGCCATCGCCAGTAACAATGACCTCATTGGCGAGGTTATATTCCTCCAGCGCTGTTAGCGTAAGCTCCACGTCTTTCGGGTCGTCTTCAACCATCAAAATGCGACCTAGCTTGTTGTTTGTTGTGTCCATAGTTGTCCTTGTGTTTTTGGCGCTGAAAAATAAAACGTCGCGCCTCCATTAACGGCGCCCTCCGCCCAGACCTTCCCTCCGTGACGATGAATGATGCGCTGAACCGTCGCCAGTCCAATGCCCGTGCCTTCAAATGCATCAGACGGGTGCAGGCGTTGAAACACGCCAAACAGTTTATTTACGTACTTCATATCAAAGCCCACTCCATTGTCCCTGACGAATACTACCAAGTCATCTTTGTCTCCGTTGGCGCATCCGATCTCGATCTCGGCGTGTGCCCGCGTGCGCGTGAATTTAATCGCGTTGGAAATGAGATTCACCAGTACAAGCCTTACCATCGAACGGTCTCCATAGAAATCGGGCAGCGCGCCGATTTTCCAGACAATGTTGCGTCCCTCTGTGTCTTGCCGAACTTCGGCGAGAGCTTCTCTTACTAGCTGCTCCAGGCTTACCATCGTCTTCTGCGTTTCAGACCGCCCGATTCTCGAAAAAGCCAGGAGATCGTCAATCAGATTGCCCATACGCTTGGCCGACTCCAGCATCATCAAGATGTAGTGGTTACTCTTTTGATCCAATCCGGAAGATTCCTTTTTTTGAAGCAGCTCAGTATAGCCAGCCATATGGCGAAGGGGCGCACGCAGGTCATGCGAGACGGAATAGGCAAACGCTTCCAGTTCCTTGTTGATGGATTCGAGCTCCGTGGAGCGCTTTGCGAGTTCCCGATTGAGACTCTCAATTTCTTGCTCCCGACGCTTGCGCTCTGTGATGTCATTGTTGGTGTCCAGGATGGCAACGGCTCGCCCCTGCTCGTCACGCCGCAACGACCACCGGCTCGCCACGACCACATGGGTTCCGTCTGCTCTCGTCTTCTTGAGTTCACCCTCCCAACGGTCGGTCCGCAATAATTCCGCACGGATGTCATCGATTGGTACCGGGAAAACAGTTTGCAGGAGTTGTTGAGAATTCTTTCCTATAGCGTCTTCGGCCGTCCATCCGTACAACTCTTGCGCGCCACGATTCCAGTACGTAATGACATCGCTCATATCACGGACGAAAATGGTGTCATGTGTGAGATTGAGCAGGCTGGCCTGCTGGGTTCGTTCCTGCACTTCGATTTCGAGCTTGTCGCGAGCTTGAAGAAGGTCTGCCTCGACGCGGCGCCGAACGGTGGCGAACCAGGTGAGAAGTGAAGCAAACAGTATGAAGACAGTATAGTACGGGAGCTCAGACCTTGTAACGTAGAAGCTGTAGCGGGGCTCGGTAAAGAAGTAGTCGAAGGCTGAACTTGAGAGTACAACGGCAAGAATCGCAGGCCCGCTCCCTGCGTACCAGACGGTCACGGTAATGGCAAAGAGGAAAAGCGGCACTTCCACGTTGCGGAAACCGTAGCGTTGCGCCAGAAGCGCCAAGCCCAGGGCAATGGCGAAGGATGCGACTGCGAGACCGTAGCGCATGACGGGGGAGTGGGCAAACTGCGATTGGAGTTTCGGCCGGGACATGGTTCGCCTCACATCAAAGTCTTATAACATGTATCCTGCCTGCCCGCGCCTGGAAGCCCTCAGAACGAATACTTCAACGAAAACTGAATCAACCGCGGCGTCCCCACCACCGAAGTGATCGGCGCGGAACCAACCGCCGGCAATCCTGGCTCTGGCGCAGCAACCAGCGCCGAAGGTGGATTGGCGAACGACGGGTGATTGAACAAGTTGAAGAAGTCCGTGCGGAAGCGCAGATTCTGTCCTTCCGAAATCTTGAAGACCTTCTCCAGGGTAAAGTCCACATTCTTTTGCGGGGGCCCGATAATGCAGTTGCGCGGCGTGTTCCCGTACACAGTGGCGTCGCTGTTTCCTCCGGTGGAAAGCGAAGCGAATGGATCCGAAGTATACGCTGCTGGGTTCACCCAGTTAGCCAGCCGTGAGGGAATGCTGCCCGAACTGGGCGCATTTCCGCAACCGAACCCTGGGCTGAAGGTGGCGGTAGATGAGGGACTCGCCAGGTTATAGGCGGTCCCGCCCGCCGGATCATAGACGGTGAAGGGCGCGCCCGACTGCAGAATGATGAAACCGCCCGTTTCCCAGCCACCCAGCACGCCTTTCACTAACTTCGAGCTCCCGGCTAGGGTTGGTAATTCATAGACGGCGCTGGTAACAAAGCGTTGGCGGCGATCGAAATCCGAAAGTCCTCGCGAGGCACGGGCGTTGAGCTGATCGTTGACGCGAGTGATGAATGCCACCGAAGTGGTCGAGACGTCGTCAATCGATTTGGCATAGGTGTAGGCGCCTTGGAAATACAACCCGCGCGAGAAGTGGTGGCCCAGGGTGGCTTGCAAAGCGTTGTAGTGAGAGTGGGAGTTGGCAGGGAAATGCTCAAAATTCACAGAATTAATTCCCAGATAAGGCGCACGCGCCGGGGAGTTCTCGACGGTCGAATCCATGATGGTGCAGGACCCAGGCCCGCCCCCACAGGCATAAGGGATGGTCACAGGATGCTGGGTGGTCGCCAGCGTGGCCTGGTCGTCATCGATGGTCGAGCGCAGGCGCAAGCCTTTGGTCCCAACGTAGGCGATCTCCGCAAACCAGTCCCGGCCAATCTGGCGTTCAATGCTGAAGTTCCACTGCTGGGTTGTGCCTACGACCCAGTGCAGGGGAACAGCGGCTTCGAACAGGCTTTGAACCGTCCCAGAAAAACCGGGAGAGCATTGTTGGAGCAGGGGGAAGGCGCAGGGACTGAAGCCTGTAAAAAAGGACGGTACTGGAACGAAGGGCTGCGTGGGCGCTGCTCCGAGAGGCGGAATGGAAAACGGGCCGTTGGCTGCAAAAAGGTTGGCTAGACTGCCTGCTCCTGGCAGGAAGCCAACCTTAAACGAAAAAATTGGAGGAGCAATAGCGAGGTTATCTACAGCACCCAGGTCTTCGCGTACGGCGTAAATGCCATAACCGCCGCGAATCGAGCTGGTGTGATGGCCTCCTACATCGTAAGCAAAGCCGAGGCGTGGCTCCCAGACCGTGGCGTATTCGTTTTTGAGGCCGGCCTGATTCAACGTCCCGGTGATGCCACTCAGATTAAACTTGTTCACGCACTTGGGATAAACGAACGGCTGTCCTGTTGTAGCGGCAAGAAGAGGATTGGTGTTGCCAGTATGGCAAAGCAGGTCGTAAGGAGCGCCGATAAATTCATTTCGGAAGCCCAGGTTCAAGGTTAAGGTCTTGCTGGCGCGCCAGTCGTCCTGAACGAACCAGGCGCGGCTGGGGACGCGGTAGTCGTGGTCGCCGAGACCACCGCCAGCCATAGCGAGCAGGGGTGAGCCCGAAAGAAAGCTTTGGAAATCTGTTGCGGGAGTTGCCGGAGGGGCCGGTATGAAGAACACGTAACCATTGTCGCCAGTAGGCAAGCTCCGGCGCATCGCCACCCGGTCGATCTCGCTGCCAAGACGTAACTGGTGCGCCCCGCGGGTCCAGCTTACGGTGTCGAGCCAAACAAAATTATCCGAGAGCGCCGACTGCAGTTGCGTTGTATAGGGGCCGAATTCGAAGGTGCTAAAGTGCAAACGATACATGTTTGGGTCGCCCGCTTGGCCATTGACGCCGGTCGCAGTAGGCAGATTGATGCCGACTTGCGTCCCCGTGACCGGTGCCCTGTTGTCCAGCCGATCGCTGATGATGTTGATCCCAAACCGGAATTCGTTGACCAGCGTGTTGCTGAAGATATGAGTCTCCGTAATGCTGACAAAGCGGCTGTGCAAAGGAATATCTAAAGGGAAATTTAGGTTGTTCACGCCGGGCTGCCCGCCGGTTTGGATCCCAAAATTATCGGCCCCGAAGGGCTCGAAGGTGTCGGAATCGGACCAGAAGAAGCGCTCGAACAGATGGTCCCTGCCGTTGCGGAACTCTCTATCCCAGTTGCCGGTGAATTGATCATCAGTGAATTTCCCCGGCTTCGTGACCACAAACGGAACCGCAGTGCCGCAGGCGGTGGTGGAGGCGACGTTCGTGGGCAGAGGGAACAGGTATCCGCCGGCCCCCGCGCCGAACTGGTTACTCTTGACGTGCAAAATATTGAAGGCCACTGGATCGATCGCCGCGCCGCCGTTGCAATCCGTCGCCATCAGGCTCGCGGATTGCCGGTCCTGGATGGGAACGTACGGAATGCTGGGCGAGTTGATGAACGTTCCTGGTGAGGCGCCGCTGCGTTGACGGGTGCCCTGATAGTTCACATAGAAGTAGCCCAGTTTTGCCTTGGGACCCACCGGACCACCCAAATCGCCGCCAAAAATATTCTGCTGAATCACGACTCTTTTTAGGAAATAATCGGTGGCATCGAGGGAGGTGTTCCGGAAATACTCCCAAAGATCACCGTGGAGACTTGACGTTCCGCTTTTCAGGGTTGCGTTGATGTTCCCTCCGCCATTGCGCCCCTGCGAAGCGTCATACAAACTCGTGCTTACCTTGAATTCCTGGATTGAGTCTGGATTCGGGAGCGGAGTGTAGGTCAACTCGCCGAACGCGTAGTCGGCCACTGAAATTCCGTCGATCAGATAGTTGTTGTTGTCCTCGCGCCCGCCGTTTACGTGGATGTAGACCGCGCCCCGACCTAACTGCGACGCATTGTTCAAGTCTGAAGACGCGCCCGCCGACAGCGTTAGCAACTGTTGAAAGTTCCGTGTGGCCAGAGGCAACTGAGTAATAGTGGCGGAACCGAGCGACTCTCCCGTGGTTGCATCGGTGGTGTTCACGTTTTCGACTTGCGACTGGACCTCGACTACTTCCTTCACCGCAGTTACTTTCATCGTCGCGGTCATGCGCGTCGTTTCCGTGATGCGAACCACAATTCCAGAAAAGCGGGTTACTGGGAAACCGGAGGCGGTCACTTCGACGGTGTACGTGCCAACCGGCAAGAGCGTGGCTGTGAACAGTCCGGAGGAGTCAGACATAACCTTGCGCACGACTTCAGCTGTGGCCTGGCTCTCAAGACTGACCTTAGCGTTTGGGATTACAGCTCCAGTCGCGTCTTGAACCTCGCCACTAATGGCTCCTGTGGCCCCGCCCTGGGCCCATGCGGCGCCGGCCAGACAAAACATGAGGGCAAGAATCGCCAACATGCGGTTGCGCAACATACTCTTCACCTTGATCAACAAATCGAAGGACGAAAGCAATGAGACCGCAACCGCAGGATACGCTTAAGGGATTTATCTTGCGACTCTATGGTTTCTTCATCGGAGGCAGGTATTTCTTTTCGATGGAAGCCACGACAACGTAATTTGGATCCACCATCTCGTTGAGATGGATCTTACCCACTTGCGACAGCAGTTCGTAGGCGTCGAATTCCGACAAGCCATAGTCTTTGTGGATCCAGTGCACCAATTCCGTGAAAGCAATGCGCAGCGCATCGTCCAGCGGACGATACGCACCAACCGTCATAATGGCATCGTCATTTTCAAACTGCGGCCAACTGATGGTCCGGCCTTTCATCACAGTGAGCTGCACTCGCGCCTTTAGCGGCACTTCGATCGCCGAGCCCGCAATCTCACCATCGCCCATCGCAGCGTGGCCGTCCCCGATATACAACAAACCGCCTTTCACGTTCACCGGAAAATACACGGTATTGCCCACGCTGGCTTCGGGAGAATCCATATTGCCGCCGAATTCTGCAGGTACCACCGAGCTGCGCGCCTCACCCCCGGCCGGTGCGACCCCAATGCAGCCGAAAAAAGGATGCAAAGGAATCTTTACCGAGAAATCAGAATCAAGGGCTTTGAACGTGGCCGCGTTTGACGCATGATCAATGTGATAGAACCAGATCTTCTCAGGCAGCGGTGGATGCAGCATCGGCGTATAGTTGGTTTCGTTCAGCGCCCCAAATCCGTATGAGAACGCGCCCACGCCGGTGTCGCCGTCCACCTGCAGGTCAAGAATCTTCACCGCCAGCGTGTCGCCTGGCTCCGCGCCCTCCACATAAAACGGCCCCGCCAGCGGATTGTCGCCCTTCACCATGCTGAGCGTGTCCCCAGGTTTCTTAAGCACGTTGCCAAAGCAGTCCAGCGTATTGGTGTCGAGAATATCGCCGGAGTGCAGCCGCGCCACGGGCTCCGCCGTCGCAAAGAGGTACTTCACGTTGTCAATGGTGGTCGTGTAGCGAACGACGTTTTGCGCCAGCGCCGAACCAGCGAGTAATGCGAGAGCAAGAAGACGAGCGATCACAGGACCCCCCTGATGGGCTGCCGATTTTTCGGAGCAACGAGAAATCCCTTCTCACTTATGGGGCGCCAAGTCTAACACAAGACGTCACTTCTTGAAATCGCTCTGACGTAGGCAACCTTACACCACCACCGCAGGATCGCCTGCCACCCGAGGGCCCAAAATCTCTCCATTCCAACTCGTATAAAACCTTAAAAACGACCATCATTTCACGGGCTCAAATTTTTGGACTCTGCGGCCCCAATCGGTCTCGGCTACATAGAGATTGCCTTTGGAATCGACTGCCAGAGTGTGGCCGTGGGTAAATTCACCTATCTGGTGACCAGGACGCCCGAAGCTTGAGAGCACTTCTCCGCTAGCATGGTCGAGAATTTTGACCTGCTCATCGCCTCCGTCGTCCACGTACATGTATTTCTGCTCCCGGTCGGGAGAAAAGCCGATCCACCATGTTGTGCCCCAATTATCGGGAAGGCTGTTGCCTCTCTTGATCCAGATGTTATTTTTGAAGTTCCCCATCTTATCGAAGACTTGGATCCGGTCGGCCTGCCGGTCACAGACGTAGACTAGACCGTCGTTGGCGATGATTACACAATGCACGACCTGCATGAATGCACCACCCACCCCAGCATCGGCCTCTTCTTTTGTCCCCTGGTGCCCCCACTGACGAAGGAATTTCCCGGATCGATCGAAAACAACTATCCTGCTATTGCCGTAACCGTCCGCTACGTAGATGTCGCCATTGGCGGGATCTACCGCTATGTCGGAAGGCATGTAAAACTGCGAGTGACTCGAATTCAGTGCCCGACCCTTGAGAGTGCCATCGGAAGTATCGACAACGCCTCTTTCCCCGATCTGCATCAGTAGTTTTCCGTCGTGACTGTATTTCTGGATGATTCCATCGCCATTGCCTGCAGTCCAAAAATTGTTCTCATAGTCAATGGTGCAGCCGTGGGTGACATTTGGAACGACTTTCCAGTCGCCAAAGCTATTCACCACATTGCCGTCGGGATCGAATTCAATGTAGGGTGGCGCCTGCTGTGCAACTTCCGTTTCCTTGTCCGTCATGTCATTACGATTGACGATGAAGACGTGATCCTGTGCGTCCACGCATACACCGCTGACTTGTCCGATTACCCATTTTTCTGGCAACGGCTTTGGCCAGTTAGGATCGACAACGAACTTCGCACCGCCGCCTTGCGCCTGCGCCCGGCAGACTATTCCCAAGGCTGCCACCAGGCCTATGCGAAGCCAAATCTTAGCGAAACGCCCTATTTCTTTCTTCATTTTGCCTCTCATTTCTCAACATCATTTGCGTGCGATAGCCGCGACCTCGATGTGAGCACCCAAGGACAACTTGGCGACCTGCACGGTCGTTCGAGAGGGCAGGGGATTCTTGAAGTACCCCTTGTAGATGGTGTTCACTTCCTGGAACTGCGACAAATCGACGAGATAGATCTGAACCGAAGCGACATCGGAGTAGTTCATGTGCGCATCGTTCAAAACGCGCCCGACATTTTCCAAGGAGTTTCTGACCTCTTGGCCGAAATCGGATGGCAATGCATAGGTTTTCGGGTCCGTTCCCTGCAGACCAGAGACGTACAGAGTGTCCGCAGCCAGGATTCCCGGACTGTAGGGCGTGCCAGCGGGGACCAGTTCCGCGCCGATCGGAGTGTTGCCGGACTTCGTCGACGCAGAAAAGAGCACCACTGAAGCTGCAAGCAAGCAGCCAATCAATCTTTCCATCGGAGTATCCCCCTCTTCCTCGTTCGTAGAATCCCGTGTTCCCGGACCTTCCCATTACGGTTCGTTGGTGTTCTCGTTTGCGTACGCCTGCGCGAGTGCTCGGATCTCCGATTCGGTGAGCACGCCAGCGATCGTTCGCATCGGCATGTCCATGTCGTTGGCGCGCGTACCCTGAGCAAATGCTTGCAACTGCTGTTCGATGTACAGTTCGTTTTGTTTCGCTAGGGCTGGCGTGCCGACCCGATAGCCGCCGGGGCCGTGACAAGAAGCGCATGCCGCGATGCCGCGTTTCGGGTCACCAGCATAAATGAGCCTTTGCACAGGATCGCGGTTGCGATAACTGCTGTGCGGACGCGGCGTCCGTTCGCCACGGTTTTCCGGCAACCCAGGCAGCGATGCAAAGTACGCGGACACGTCCGCGTACTGTTGTGGCGTGAGCGATTGCGCAATCGCGGACATCGGACCCGACAGGCGAGTTCCAGAGCGAAAATCGTCGAGTTGTTTGTACAGCACGAGCGAGTCGAGCCCTGCCAGACTGGGAATCCAAGGTTGGGTGGTTAATCCCTTTTCACCGTGGCATGCCGTGCAATTCGTTGCGATAAACTCTCCGCTCTTCCGGTCACCGGTAGTCGCTTGCCGAATGGTGGTTTCCGTCCATGCAATATAGGTTGGAACCTTGAGCGGAGGTTGGATGGTGTTGAAGGCCTTGCCATGAATATGAAAGCCGAGAGCGTGATACACCGCATCTTTCGTGGAAAACGGTACACGACTCTCTTGGTACCGCGGCAAGAGCAAGAATCCCAATCCGAACGCAACTACAACCGTTGCCGAAACAACGGCGATCACGATAAAACCCCATGGATTGTGCAGACGAGATGATCCGTCCCAGCTCATCTCGTGATCTCCCGGGTCAAGGAATACGCGGGCGCATCTTGATTGTGGAGGAAAAAGAATTGGCCGATGGGATACCCGTAAGCGATGAGCACGAGCGCCAGCAGGATCACGTTCCAGAGTCCGAACCCATTGAGGAGCGAGGGTACTGTGGCTGGAGGATTCACCGACAACGCGTAGCGCATGGGAGGCATGGATTCGGCCACGGGAGCGAAGCTCGACCGAACCAGGACGTAAAAGAACAGGAGAACGGCGCTGAGCACGATGCAACCACCGATCACTGACAAGATGACGAGGAACGCTGTCTTCGCAGCAACCGGATCCGAGTAGTCGAAGATCGCGTAGCGTCGAGGCTGGCCCATCAGACCCGCGATGTGCCAAGGTACCGTCGTGATAAGAATGCCCCAAAACCAAAGCCATAACTGAATGTCCGCAAGACGCTTTGAGACCAGCGGGCGCCCGGTTAATCGGGGCCAGAGTTCGTAGGCGATCGCGAAGTACACGATGACTACGGCCCCTCCAAAAATAAGGTGGAAGTGGGCGGTAACCCAAGAGGTGTTATGGATCATCGCGTTCATGGCGTAACTCATGTTGATCAGTCCGCCGAATCCCCCGGGACCAAGCAGGAGCAGCGAAAGACCGACCGCGAGGACCATAGGTTCATCCCAGGGCAGCGCTCGGATCCAGCCGAATAGGCCTTTACCTCCGCGTACGCGTCCCGCTATTTCCAGGGAGGCCGTGATCGTGAACACCGTGAGCAAAGTGGGGAGGGCGACCATGAAAGTAAGCACGGACTGAACGAACTTGAAGCCCGCGCCATGTTCGGGGTCCATAAAAAGATGGTGCAAGCCGACGGGAATCGAAAAAACCAGGAACAATATAAAGGTGATGCGTCCCATCGTGTCGCTATAGAGGCGTCCGCCGGCGGCTTGCGGCATTAACGTGTAGTAAGCGATGTAGGCCGGAATAAGCCAGAAATAGACAATCGCGTGCAACGTCACAGAAAACAGCGTCCGGGCCAGTCCGGCATCGATGGTGTGGCGCCATCCGAACGTCACGGGCAGGATCTGGAAGAGGACCTCGCTGACAGCTCCAAGAGCGGTCCATCCCCACAGGAGGGCGCACGCGGTGATGGCAAACATGGCAAGTGGAACCGGTTTGCCCGGATTTTCTCGTTTCCAGGCGCGGAAATTTATGAGCATCAATGCGACCCAAAAATAAGATCCGATGATAACCAGCGCAACGCCCAGGTAGTACCACGGGCTTCCTAGCAGAGGCGGATAAAAGGTGTACAACACGGACGCCCGGCCTGCGGCAACCGGCACGAGAGCCATCACAGTGCCGATCAGAGACAGGGCATAACCAACCCACGCCCATTTTTCTCCCTGAAGCGGCCTTCCCAGCGCCGAGACGGCAATGGCGTAGCCAAATCCCATTGCGAAGAATGTTGGGAAAACGTACGCCATGATGGACCCATGTGCGGTCACCGAGGCGTAGTAAATGTTCGGGTCGTCGACGGGGGCCGGCAGCGGACTGCGCATCAGCATTTGCCAGAAGCCCAGTCCAACGGCAGGCAAGAAGCAAAGAAATGCGGTCCACAAGTGGGCGAGCGAAAGTACTCTACTGCGTTCCACAATTCATCCTTTCGTCCGGCCGCAGGGTCGCGAATTGATCTCTCGGCACAACCACAACGCGCGCTGCCATCGCGTGATGACCGAAACCGCAAAATTCGTCACAGGGCATTTGGTACGTTCCCGGGCGCTCAAAGCTTGTCCTTACGCTCGTGATATAGCCCGGGACAACCATGGCATTGGTGTTCGTACTCTGTACGAAGAAGCCGTGTACCACATCGGCACTGGTTAGCCGAAAACGAACGGCCGTCGAGGCCGGCACGATCGCGCACTGCGGAACAAACATATATTGCTCGGCAATTATGCGAACCGTGATTGAACCGTCGGGTTCGACAGCGGAGCCGAGATTGCTCTCGACGAACTCCCCTTGCAGGTGCAGAGTCGCTGCGTCGATGGTTTCCACATCGCTTAAGGGATGCAGCATCTGGCCAATGCCGGTAAGGACGATTACCGCCAGCATCACGCCGAGCATGGCGGCCATGACAAGGAACCAACGCCGCTCCGTCTTGACGATCACTGGTTCCGAAATCAGACCGGCTGCGCCTTCGTTATTGAACTGGTTAGCCAACGTGCCCCCTGCGCATGAACAACACAAAATAGAAGAACAGCCAACCAGCGAAGAGCAGTCCCACCGCGCAGGCCGAAATAATCAGGGCTCCACGGGGACCATCTTTGAGAGCTTCATTGGCCGCAGCGCGAGCGGCGCCGGGTGCGACGCTCTCTGGTTGGCTCGCTGACGTGTAGTGAAATTCTTCTTCCATCTTGTTTTCTCCCGATTGATTCATTTCACTGCTGGACGAGATGCTTGCTCGAAATAGGCCGCGACGGCAATGATCTCTTGTTCGTTGAGGTTATGAGCGGGAACGAACATCTGCTGACTCTTCCGATAGCCTTGGCGAAACATTTGAATCTGCAGGCTGATGTAGTGACCGTATTGCCCGCCCAGATACGGTACGCCAGAAATGGGCTCTCCCTCGCCGTTTGGCCCGTGGCAGCTCTCGCATGCCTGGACGCGCACACTCAAATCACCAACTTCTGCGACTTGCTTCCCGCGATCACGGAGCTGTTCCGACACCGGGCGTGAGGGGAGAGGAACAGTGTGGAGGCTCGCGTAGTATTGCGAGACAGCTTCGATCTCATCGTCCTTCAATCCTTTGGCGATCGGTTGCATGAGTGCGTTCTGCCGAGCGCCGGAAGCAAAGTGCCGCAATTGTTCGGCTAGATACTGCGCGGATTGTCCGTCCAGCCTGGGGAAGGCGCCGCTTCCGTCGGAAGCTCCATCAAAGCCGTGACAGCGAGCACAGGCAACCGCACCTCTTGTGGTTCCCTCGGCCACAATCCGAACTGCCATCTGTGATTTATTCGAGTTCGTTTTATTCGGGATCGCGGTCTGCGCGGCCAGGTAGCTCGCGACGACGAGTCCCGCGACGAGAAGCGCAAACATAGTTCGTACGGTGCTGTGAGTCTTCGTCATCGGTTATACCAGAGGTCCAGGTCGTTTCAGGTAGCGGGTCTTCAACGCGTCCGCAGTCCAGTAGATCAGCGCGCCCAGAGTGACGGTTGGGTTGTAGCTGGAATTTTGGGGATAGTTGCAGGCCCCCACCACGAATACATTCGGGACATCCCAGCTCTGGCAGTATCGATTCACCACGCTTGTCGAAGGGTCGGCTCCTATTACCGCACCTCCGGTGTTATGGGTACTCTGATACGACGTTGTCGTGAATGGACCGGTTCTCGGAGAATCGACCACAATCTTGGCGCCCATGCGCCGGGCGATTTCACTGGCCTTGTGGGTGACGAACCTGCTCATGCGGACATCATTGTCTGGAAAATCAAACGTGATTCTCAGGAGCGGCAGCCCCCATGCGTCGCGGTAGGTCGGATCCAAATCGAGGTAGTTCCCCCGCATGGAGGTGGACGTACCGGATAAATTGAAAATCGCAGTGTGGTTATAATGCCGCCGGACGGCGTCCTTCCATTTCCTGCCCCAGCGTGGCGTCCCGGGCGGCGTCGGATGAAATTCGACCGGGCGGGCATTCGTGCTGCCGCACAGCACGTAGCATCCCCCAATAAATCCGAGGGAACTGTGATCGAAATTGTCGACGCTGAAATCGTCGATGACCGTTCCACTGGCCCCGCCCGCCATGTAGGAATTCAAGTGAACGTCCTCGCCGAGAAAAGTCGGGACGTAACTCTGTGTCTGATAGGCGTAATTCCTCCCCACCACTCCCGTTTCGGTCGTGGGGTCATACGGTTTGCCGATGCCGGAGAGCAGCAACATGCGGACGTCGTTCAAAGCGAACGCGGTCAAGAGCACTAAGCTCGCCGGCTGCTCGAATTCTCGCCCTTGGGCGTCCATGTAACTGACGCCCGTTGCCTTTTTCCCTGTGTTGTCCCGGTTGATGCGGAGAACTTGCGACTCGGTGCGCAGCTCAAAATTGGGATTCTTCATGAGCACCGGCAAGATCACCGTCTGCGGACTCGCCTTAGCGAAGTGCTCGCAACCATACCGTTCGCAAAACCCGCAATAGACGCACGGATTTAAAGTCAATCCCTCGGGATTCGTATACGGACGCGTCGTGTTAGCGGATGGCTGGAGGAACGGGTGATATCCCAGCTCCAGCGCTGCCTTCCGAAACAGGGCTCCGGAGTATTGTTCCTTCATCGGGGGATTGGGATACTCGCGCGAGCGGGGTGCCTCTAGAGGGTTTCCACCCGGTTCGATCTTGCCGTTCAGGTTTCCGGCTTTGCCACAAACGCCGAGGAGATGCTCGAAGCGATCGTAGTGCGGCTCCAGTTCCTGGTAGGTAACGCCCCAGTCTTGAATCCGGAGATCCGGGTCCAGGATTTTCTTCCCGTAGCGCTGCTCGATATGTGTCTTGTAGATGAAATCCGCCTCTTGATATCGCCAGGACTGTCCGTTCCAGTGAACTCCACATCCGCCGAGACCCGTGCCGGGCAGAAATGCTTCCCACTGTCGCATCGGCAAGGCGACCTCCCGATGGTGATTGCGGAAGGTCATTGCTTCGCGGGTCACGTCCTGCATCATTCCCTTGCGAATCGAATACTTCAGTTCGTCATGGATCGCAGGTGCCTGGAAGTCCGGAACGCTATGGCGGCCGTGGCCCCGCTCGAGGCCGACGACTTTGAGACCGGAGGCCGCGAGTTCTTTGGCGAGAATGGAGCCGGCGAACCCGACTCCGATGACGACCACATCAACCTCTTTTAACTTTTGCGGCACCGGCCTATTTCCTTTCCGTGCTGGGCATCATCGAGTGGTAGCTCGTGCGATCGGCGATGCTCAACGGTTCTCGATGAAATTCCACACCATGCTTATCAATCAGGTCGTAGTAATCTGCATATGCACCGGGGAATCCGATCATCTTCCAGGCGATTTTGTTCTTATTGCCGCCATAAATCGGATCGGAGAAGAATCCTTCTACCGTGTGTTGCAACAGGAAGTCGAAGAATGTGTTCGACGGCACGCCGTCGAGGTCAATATCTCCTTTTTCGAGAGTCGAAAGATATGCGTCTTTTTCCTCGGCAGACAACTGATCGAAGGACTTTGCCTGCGAGGCGAAGTGCGCATTGATCGCGAGAATGGATCGGCGGAAGAGCTCCGCGGGCGTGTACTCGAGTTGATATCCTTGCATGGGAGTGCCCTTTCGGAATGGTCCGTGACGATACAGCATTTCGCCACGACCCCAAGGTCCGGCCATTTGAAGGTCGATGTAATTCACGACATCCGCTTCCGCGGCGCCCGGCCAGCCTTCGTCTGGCGGAATCAGGCGATCTACGACCGCCAGCAGAAATCGCCTTTCCGATTCGTTCAGAAAACGATGTGTTTCCTCGGTACGGAGATTCCCGAGCAGGGCGGGAGCTTCTCCTGCCAGCGTCGCAGTTGAAATCAGGACGAGGCTTGACCGCAGAAAACTGCGGCGTGAATTTGAATTTGGCCCTTCACTCATAACGCCCCCTTTTCGATCGCGATTTCTCTCGGTCAGCCAGCTTTAGTTCGCACCACCTTGGAGCTTCAGGGCACGTGCCAAATGGTCTTGAATCTTTGGCAAGGTTTCCTGTGCAAACGCCTTCAAATCGGGATCTGTGCCATTCGCAATTTCATATTGATAGAGAGCGGTATTGCCCTTCTGGTAATTGACCTGCCCTCTTACGTAGTCGGCGTCAAGAGTCTGGCCGTTTTCACGCTCAAGGGAAGAAACCATCGTGGCGTACGCGGCTTTCAGAAGTGTAGGCGGCGGCACTGGCGTCTTGTTTTCCAGAATCGCCAACAGCGCGTTATTCACGGTGATGTGGGAACTCACCATCAGCTCCGCATAGCTCCGAATGGCTTCGGTCGTACCCTTGGTTTCGGCAAGCCGGCCGGAATCAACCTGAAACGGAGTGCCCAGCGATGTTTGAGTGACGAAGTACGTGTCGACCGGCCCGAGTGGAAGGCCGGACGCACTCGCCGCCGACGTCTGTGCGGCCGGAACGCTGGTTGTAAGTAGGATAAGAACAGCGCAGACGCCGAGAATGGTTGCGGCGGTCAGCAAGAGCACTTTCATATCTTCTCCTCCGGGGAATGCAAATAAGCCTCAATATCTGATTCGTGATCGAAGCAGGTTTCGAGTGGAGTAAGAGCACTTGGCATGCCAACTTAAATCCTCACTTGACTCGTTGGAATGCTCGAAAACCGAAGGAGGGTCAGCGCTAGAGGTTGAGATCACCAGGGTGAGCGTCCTGCTCCCACATGTGTCAGTTTCCAATCCGCGAGAGCACGTCTGTTCAACCAAAACGCTCGTCTTGGTTGGGCCTTGATCTACTGCGCTAATTCAGTGACAAGCCATGGATCCGCGACAGGACGGGACTTTCGACATCGTTGTCGACCCTGTTGTTGAGGGCGGACACTCCGAACGGAGGCCGGTTGAAATCCGAAGCCCGTCGACATGCGGACAGTGTGTCAGCCGAAGGACACTCATCCGAGTTTTCCGAAGGCTATCCTCAACTATGCGTAGCCAACTCATGCCGCTGAGAATGTGAAGCTTCCTAACCTTGCGGCGGATTGGAAAGCGGCGTGCACTTACAAGCAGAGACGGAAGTATTTGGCACACTTCTTGCAGGTCGTTAGTGAGGGAAAAACGATGACAAGAACTCTTTTTCTTCTGGCATTGATTGGGGTCACAAGCATGATTGCGCATTCGCAGGAGTCGGCCAGCGAATATGTCTCGCCGTCGGAAGCCGTTTCGAGGGGCAAAGCTCCCAAGATGCAAGTTCAACGGCTGAACCCGGGAGAACCAACGAAACAGTATGCGGTCATCTTCTATCAGGGAGACGAGGCTTTTTCCGGACTGCTGGAGTTTGCGGAGAAGTATCAAGTAACGAGTGCTCATTTCACCGCTATCGGAGCACTGGATGGAGCAACGGTGGGATGGTTCGACCCTCAGCGCAAAATGTACAAGAAGATTCCCATCATCGGTCAGCACGAAGTGATTGGGATGAGTGGTGATATCGCGCTCTATCAAGGAAAGCCCGTAGTCCATACGCACATGGTGGTGGGCGGTCCGGACGGAACAACGCGCGCTGGCCACGTTCTTGCTGTGTACGCATCCCCGACGCTGGAAGTGATGGTGACGGTCGATCCAATAACGATGCAAAAGCGCTTTGATCCGGCAACAGATCTGACGTTGATCGATCCAGTTTTGAAGTAGCGCAGACTCTGCCGCGATTGCCAAGCAAAATGAAGGACATGAATACCTATGGCCAAAGTACATGTGATTGCAAGATTCGTGGCGCGTGAAGGAAGGGAAAACCAACTCAGAGCGCTGCTGCAAGGTATGTTAACCCCTACTCGCGCCGAATCGGGGTGTGAATTGTATGAGCTCTACGAGTCAAACTCGAGGGGACGTTTCTATCTCAACGAAACGTGGAAGAGTCAAGTTGTGCTCGATCAACATATGACAACACCACATTTTAAGCGCTTGGAACGAACCGGCGCGGAACTAGTAAAAGAACCCTTCGAGATCAATATCGTAAGAAGGATTGTAACCGGCGCTGCGGCAGCATGATTTTCGCTGATCGTAGGAGCCGAATCCGGATTTAACAAAAGGAGAAGACAATGCTTAAACATACGGCGGTATTTGCAATAGCTGTACCTCTAGCCCTGGCGGTCCTGGGCCTAGATGCTCCCAATAAACCTGCTTCCATGGCCGGGTCCTGGCAAGTGGATGCTCGCCATTCCGATGCAAAACTTATCACCGACGCGACGACGGATTCCGGAAAAACGAAAATGAACGTAACGCTCGGCTTCGCCAGGGTCAACGGAAGAGTCACGATTGACGACGGCGATCCCACAAAATCCAGTGTCGAATTTAGGTTCTATCCGGCTACGTCGATGGCGCCTAGTATTGATGAAGACGGGAAATTCCTGAGCCGTTGGCTGGAGAACCTATCCAACCACACGCTGGTGTGTTTTCACTCTAAGCGGGTAGTGCGGACGCCTGACGGCCGGCTGCAAGCCACTGGTGATCTAACCGTAACGCGGGTGGACCGCAACGTCACGGCGGATCCGACTGAAGCATATGCCGGGCCCGTGTATGGCCCTCCGGTGATCCATCACACTTCGCGCGAAGCCACTTTCGTGTTCGACTTCCCGCCTGCCGATAGGAACGGGCAGAAAGAAAGCTCTATCAAGGCAACGGGATCGACGGCCATGTTCCGTGAAGACTTTCCGCAATTGGTGAGGACTGTCGTCAGTACCTATTGGCCGACCGTGGTTCAAGAGGAACACTGTCAATACCCTGACGGGACTGAAGCCTATAGCGGTGCCCAATGCACGGGAACATACCTGCAAACTGCTGGGCTTCCCGCAGCGCCGTACGAAGGCGGCGGAGAGGGCGTTGGTGTCCAGCAAAATTTCAGTGCCATCGTCGGAAATCATCTAACGATTGTCGTTGACCTGCGTTTGACGGCCAAGGGTTCCGCAGAATCGGGGGTGGCCGGGAACTAGCGCGTCTCCCCTCGGAAGAGTCTTGTGCCGTGAGTATAACGAACATTTCATCGGTCAAGGGAAGGCAGAAAAAACATGAGTTGAAGTCTTGGATCAGGACGGTCGGCATTGAGGCCGGTATGACTCATATCAACGACGGCAGGGTTGACAGTATGCCGACCGGTCCATTTGGCGGGGAGAAGAACAGCGGTATCGGGCATTTTGGCGGGGGTGGGATCATCGAGGATTTCACCACCGCTCATTGGGTGACCACGCAACGCACCCCAAAACAACATCCGTTTTGAGTGGTTAGACCAGGAGGACGACATCATGAAAGTTGGATTTATCGGTCTCGGGAGTATGGGAGCGGGAATGTCTCGCAACCTGATTAAAGCGGGCCACGATCTGGTCGTTTACAACCGCACGCGAAGCCGCACCCAGGAACTGCAGAGTCTCGGAGCGAAAGTCGCCGATACCGCCTCGGAAGCAGCGGTCGGGGTGGAAGCGCTCATCACGATGCTGGCTGACGATCGCGCTGTGCAAGATGTGATCTTCGAACCCGGGCGTGCGATCGAATCGTTACCAGAGGGAGCGATCCATATCTCGATGAGTACCATCAGCGTGGATTTGTCTCGCAGACTGGCCAAGTCGCACGCGGATAAACATCAGAACTATATTGCGGCTCCCGTCTTCGGCTGACCGGACGCTGCGGCTGCGGGCACGCTGTTTATCGTGTCGGCGGGACCAAGTGAATCAATCGAGAAATGCGGCAGCCTGTTTGCCGCGATGGGGCAAAAAACCTTCATGATCAATGAAGATGCGCCCGCGGCCAACTTAATCAAACTCAGCGGAAACTTCCTGACCACAACCGTGATTGAAAGTCTGGCTGAGGGCTTTGCACTGATGCGGAAGGCCGGCGTCGATCCACAAAAGTTCCTGGAGTGCTCACGGAGTCCATGTTCTCGGCGCCGGTCTACAAAACCTATGGGGGCATCATCGCTTCAGAAAAGTTTGAGCCGGTGGGTTTCAAATTGCCGCTTGGATTCAAGGACAACCGGTTGCTTCTGGCGGCGGCCGAAGAGGCTTCGGTTCCCATGCCAATGGCCAGCCTTATGCATGATCGATTCGTAGCGGCTCTGGCGCAAGGATTGGAAGACGCGGACTGGTCAGCAATCGCCCGTGTCACCTACAGGAATGCCGGACTGTGAGACGCGCCGCGTAGATGAGACGCATGGCTCGGGCAATGCATCGAAGGTTGTATGGATCTTCAACTTGTTGATAAGCGGGCAGTGGTCACGGGAAGTACCGCGGGGATCGGTTTCGCGATCGCCGAAGCTCTCGCGAAAGAAGGCGCTTCCGTTGTCGTAAACGGGAGGACGGAACGGCGGGTTAAGGAGGCGGTCAACAAGCTTCGAGCATTCGGCGTTCGAGGCAAGGTGGAAGGTGTAGCCGCAGATGTCGGAACGGTTGAAGGAACGGACAAGCTCATACGCTGCTTTCCGGACGCGGAGATCCTGATAAACAACGCTGGGATTTTTGAAGTAAAGCCGTTTGAGCACATCGACGACGATGACTGGAAGCGTTTTTTCGAAGTCAACGTCCTGAGCGGAGTAAGACTCAGTCGTCACTACCTGCGAGTGATGAAAGAGCGCAACTGGGGACGGATCGTCTTTATCTCGAGCGAGAGTGCATTGCAAATTCCGGCGGAGATGATTCACTACGGAATGACCAAGACCGCGCAACTCGCAGTCTCGCGCGGCATCGCTGAGACAACGGCAGGGACAAACGTAACCGTCAACTCGGTGCTGCCGGGCCCTACCGCGTCGGAAGGTGTGGAGAAGTTCGTTCAGCAGCTTGCGGCCGAACAGAACACTGACACCGCGGCGGTCGAACGCGATTTCTTTCGCACTATGCGCTCCACGTCGCTGTTGAAACGTTTCGCCAAGCCAGAGGAAGTTGCTGCGCTGGTGGTGTTTGTGTGCAGTCCGCTCTCCTCGGCGACGAATGGGGCAGCCTTGCGTGTGGATGGTGGGGTCGTGCGGTCAATTGTGTGACCAGTGCAATCGAGTTTTTCCAGGATTGAGTGAGAACCAGGGACCAGCTCGGTTCTTAGGAACGCCGCCTAGCGACGCACAAACCGGTAGGTACAGGGGAGGAATATGCCGAGAAATGTATCAGTAAATTCCGGATCTCTGAGATTTGTCCAGAACATATCCGTCGACTCTCATGTGTTCCAGGCGGACGAACCGAGCGAGAACGGTGACAAAGACGCGGGGCCTGACCCCTGCGCTGTTGGTGGACGGAGTCGAAATGGAGATCTTTGCCGGAGATCTATCCGAAGACCAACAACGCAGACCGTTGGAGATAGCCGGCAAACGTCCAATTCATCGCCTGCTGACTTCGCCGGTCCCGATTCAAACGAAACCGCTTGTTACTAGCTCTCTTTCAATGTGATCAAGGTCTCGTCGGAATTGCTCGACATCAGTCCGCGAGAGTAGAGTAAGCTCTGCTGCGGAGCAACATGGCTAGAGGTCTTTGCAGCAAACTGTGAATCGGCGTCCCCGGCGGCGTTAAAGATCGAACTCTGTGCCCTGTCTTCGCTGCCATTCAATCGCGCGGCTGAACCCTCATACTCACCGAACTACACTGCGTTGGTGCACTCCGGAGATCGAAGATAGAATCCTCTTCTCTGGTGATGGTGTGGCGCACTCGCTGAACAGACCCAACGCAATCATGGCGGCACAGGGAGGCAGCAGGGCCCACATCCGAAAATGTGAACCTGCCATCCCTGACAGCCCTGCGCCGACCAGAAACCCCGACCATACGCTGGCATCAATTCGAGCGCGGGCGAGATGAGAATCCCCTGGGCCTTGTCCTTCCGACAGAGGTTTCCGCCCCGCGGCTGCAGCCAGATTGCCGCCTATCCTGTTCAGCGTGCCAGTCACGAACGTGAGACTCACCGATTCTGCGCCGACCTTAGACAATGCGGGATTCATCATGCCCATTGCCAGGCTGAGTAGCGCGATTTCGGCAGGGGCGTTCAACAGGCTGTGCCGTTCAAGACCAGCAACGGTCGCAAGCAGGCCTGCGATCACACCGAAGATCAGTCGATGGGAATAACGTAATCTGGACTGTGTAAATAAGTTTCCCAAGAAACTGCCCATGACGAAGAACACGATGGCTATTGCGGAAGGTAGGGCAGCTTGAAAATTGCCATGTCCGCTCTCTAGTCCGGCGAAAGTCGTGTTTCCGCTCATGAACGAAACATAGGTTCCCAGGACAAGCAGTCCATAGCCGTCCAAATAGCCGGCGATCAGGGCAAGGAAAACGGCAGATATCCACTGCACACGTGGCTCGTATAGAAGTAGCTTCATTGCGGCTCCCAACCACCAAGACCGAAAATTGCACGGCAAGCGCACGCCGGTCAGTGAAGCACTCTGCCAGCAAATGACTGCCGGACGAATTACATCTGACAAATTGGGTCAAAGTTCTCCGGTAATGAACTGGGCTCGCCCGTATCCGAAAGACCAGTCTTCATCAGCATTCTGCGTAATTGAAACAACGACGTCCGACGCCTTGACCTCGCAGCGCCGAAGTAGTTCCTGGCAAAGCAACTCATAGAAATTCTGTTTTTCCAGCCGACTTCGGGGCCGGGTCGTCACTTGCACCATGACGACCCGTTCGGTGCGCGGTATCCCTAGTCCCGTATCCTCAATTCTCATTTCCGCCGCAGGGTGTTCATGCACAATTTGATAGCGGTCCTGTTCAGGTACTTTGAAAGCAGCAAGCATCGCGCAGTGGATTGCATCGAGCAATTCTTTCAACTCTGCTTCGCTGCGACCCTCAATCAAATCGACTCTGAGTAAAGGCATTGAACTGTCCCTCCGTCGACATTCGAGCTACCGTAAGAGATTTCTTTTGATGAGTCGTCCCGAACTGCCCTCACCGTGAACAGGCTAAGGCTTTCCCTTGTCAACCGAGAGCTGTGGGGCTGCTCTACCATCAGCCTTCGCGGCAGGTATCAAGCTGTTTTCCGCCGGGATTCCTTGAGACTGAGGCGAGACAGCGCTGCCTTGATCGCATCGGCGCTGCGCTGCAACCCTTGTTGTTCCGCGGCAGACATCTCGGGTTCGAGCACGCGACGCACCCCTTCCCGGCCAAGGACACTTGGCAAGGAAAGAGTGACTCCGAATCTTGGGTTGTAATAGCCGACAGGAATCACCGCCTCCTCATCGCGCAAAATCATCTCAGTGAGTCGCGCGGAGACCATCCCTATGCCATACTGACTGGCCCCAATACCTTCAATGACCGTGATGTTGGCGTAACGAACCTCACGCTCGATTTCCTCACGCACCGTTTGTGGCGCTGGGCTCTCCCCAAAGAGGTCCAATACCTTCCTGCCACCCACTCGCGCCGATGACCACAGGAAGACCTCCGAAGCACCATGCTCACCTAAGACCAGTGCCTCCACGTCCGACGCACTGACGTTAAGACGCTTCCCCAGGTGAAACCGGAACCGTAACGTGTCGAGAGATGTGCCAGTGCTCAGCACGCGCTCGTGTCCCAACATACGTACTACGTCAGCCAGCGCGTCCGGCGGATCGGTTACGACCAGAATCAGCGCATCGGGAGCGAACTGGTGGATCTGCGGGACGATGTCCTGAAAGATTGCAGCATTCGCATCGAGCAAGCGGAGCCTTCCGACAGGATCGCTGCGATCGGTTGCGCCTCCACCTTTCTCGTTGACTCCGGCAGTGATCATCACCACCGACGAGCCGGCCAGGTCGGAATAGTCGCCGTCGCGCAGCGTGCTCGGCGGCGACAGGATCGCGCCGTATTGGACGTCCGTCACGACGCCCTTGGCTCGCTTACGCTCCCGGTTGACCAGCACGACCTCGCGTGCACTTCCACGCATCACCATCGACAAGAAACACGCGGAGCCAACCTGGCCCGCTCCAACAATTCCGACTTTCATATCTGTTCCCCTACTTCGTTGCTTTTAATATGACTTGCAATTGTCTCCACATAGGTTTTGTGAAAGCACTCCAGTTGTGGACGTTAGATCTAACGGATGACAGTGCAATCGTGGCACCAAAACTTCAGGTGATTGAAAACACGGACGCAACCGGCGAAAAAGCTCCACGGAAAAGCAAAGGTTGGTCAGCGGGCATGTCGCCGTGTCAACTGCTCGACGGTTCAGGCCAAATTTCGACATCATCGACTCAGCCCCTTTTATCCCACGGCGGTGAAATTGGGTATTCGGTGTTCCATGAGGACGCCGATTGAACGTCGCATCCTTGACACATCGAGAATGCATTGAGCGGGCCGATGTTCGGACCCGCATCAGCAGCCGCATAGCTGCCCAATCAACGTAGAGCGAGGTGCGTCATCCCTGCTCCTGGATCCACAGGAATAACTCCGGGGACGACCCAAGCCTGTAGCAGCACGATCAAGACGACCAGACCCAGTAGGGCGAGCGAATACTTGATCGTATTGCGAAAGATATCGGTTTCCCTGCCAACCAGACCGGTTGCCGCGGAGGCGATAGCAATCGATTGAGGCGAGATCAGCTTGCCGGCGACGCCTCCGAACAGGTTAGCCGAGGTCGTGAGCACAGGGTTTATACCTGTCTGGATGGCCGTGACTTGTTGCAGCTTGCCAAACAAGGCAGAGGACGATGTGACTGAGCCGGTCAAGAACACGCCCAACCAGCCGATCGCCGGCGAGAAAATTGGAAACAATTTGCCTGCGTAAGAAGCACACGCCAAGCCCAGAGTGTAGGATATTCCGGAATAATTAGCTAAGTAACCGATGCCGACGACCGCGGCCAGAGTAACCAGTGCGAACTCTACTTCTTTGCAGGTCGCTGCGAAAACCTTCAGGCCGCGGGACGGGCTGATCCGTAAGATTGCCATCGTGGCGACGGCACAAATCAGCATGGCAGTCCCGGGAGCGGTAAGGAAATTCCACCGATAGCTGGCCGGATACATCGTAGGCACGTCCACAATCGGAGCCGTGCGGTAGACGATCCCGTCCAGACCCGGCCAATGCGGGATGTTCAATACCCAGTGAAGCTTATCTTGGACGAAGCGAGTGAATGCTGGCGTTCCCCAAAAGCTCATAATCGACATGAGGAGCAAGTACGGAGACCATGCCGTCAAGACCTGGCGACGAGTGTAGCTGGTCTTCGCCTGGGTGGAGTTATCGGAATCGTAGTCAAACTGCCAGATCTGCTTTGGCCTCCAGAATTTTAGGAAAACAATGAGGCATACCATCGACACGAATGAGGAGATTATCGCCGGCAGTTCCACGCCCAGGTAATGGGACACTACATAGCAGGTCACCGCGTAACTGAAGCCCGCCACCAACGCCGCCGGCCAAACCTCGATCGTGCGTTTGAAGCCGGAGATCACTACCAATACGAGAAGTGGAATGACGAGCGCGAGAATTGCCGTGTCAGAGCCGATGGTTTTCGTGATTGCCGCGCCGTTAATGTTCGTGACTGAAATCATCATGCTGGTCGGCACGCCTACCGGCCCGAAGGGTACGGGAGGAGTGTTGGCCACCAGGCATACAACGGCAGCCAACAGTGGCGTGAACCCCAGACCAATCAGCATGGCCGCCGCAACGGCGACTGGAGCTCCTTCTCCGGCTACGCCTTCCAGGAAAGCAGAAAAACAAAACGCTATGAGCAGCGCCTGCAGGCGACGGTCCCCTGAAAGGGAGGAGATAGAGTTCTGGATAATTCTAGACTGCCCGGCTTCTACGGTCAGGTTGTAGAAGAAGACGGCGGTGAGAATGATCCAACCAATCGGCCAAAGTCCACTTGCCATTCCTAGGATGGCTGCAGATACTGCGGCCCGGGCCGGCATTCCATAAGCAGTGACGGCCACCAGCAGCATTAGAAGTAAGGTTAAGCTTGCGGCGAGGTAGCCTTTCATGCGTTTGTAGGCCAGCGCCCAGAAGAGAAAGAAGATGGGAAGAGCGGCAACCATGGCCGTGAGACCGAGGCTATGGCCGACAGCTGAATAGTTATGAAGCCAAGGCATGGCGTGTCAACAGCTTTCTGTCAGCCCATACTCTTGCGGTATGGACGGCGTGCGATTTCAACCCCATGTGTCGCGTAGTGCACACGCCGTGCCAAAGAGCATTGAAGAAATACCGCCCCTGACAAGCATTTCGACTGGCTAAGGTCACTATCCGTCGAGGATGGTCGGTGAATCGACACATCCATTGACAGTTGACACTCTTAGCCAATCGCCGGTCGTGCGGAAACTCGTCCAAATCCCGCTGTTGTAGCTCTGTGCGAGGGGAACATCGATTGGGTCGACCAAATTCTGGCAATACGGCGGTTTCTTGAGAAGGGCCGCTGTTGGCATTTGGATTGCACTTGGGGCAGTGGAAGGTGGTTGCAACACCTTCTGGGATACCGCTAGGGTTCTTCAGTCGCTGGAGAGGAGGAAACCGAGATGGACAGCAACTACATGGAAAGATGGGCGGAGACCAGTTCTCGCACGATCCTCGGGGAAAGCCTGTGTGGATGAGATCATGCGCCATCTGTATTTTCGTTTGCAGCGGAAGGGGTAGGGGAGATGAGATATAGGAAACTGGGCAATACCGGACTCATCGTCAGCAGCCTGGCACTTGGCACGATGCAGTTCGGCGGCAAGATGAACATGGGCAACCTGGGCCAGGAGGACACTACCCGCATGGTGAAGCTAGCCCTGGACAGAGGAATTAACTTCATCGATACGGCGGACGTGTACAGCCTCGGCGAGAGCGAAACTCTGTTGGGTAATGCCTTGAAGGGCGTGAGGGACGAGATTGTCCTTGCCACCAAAGTCCGGCTCCCTATGAGCGAAAATTTTAACCGGAGCGGTGCGACTCGCGTGAACATCATGCGCGAAGTGGAGGGAAGTCTCCGACGGCTGCAGACCGATTACATCGATCTATACCAGGTGCATGGATGGGACAGCAACACGCCGCTTGAGGAGACGCTGCGGACGCTCGACGATCTTGTACGCCAGGGGAAGGTCCGTTATATCGGGCTGTCCAACTTCTTGTCATGGCAGGCAACCACCGCGGTCATGCTGCAGGATCATCTCGGGTTGGAGAAGTACGTAACGGCGCAGATGTATTACAGCCTCGTCGGCCGGGGCCTCGAATACGAGTTCCAGTCGTTCGCCGAATATCACAATATCGGCATCCTGGTCTGGAGTCCACTTGCCGGAGGGTTTCTCAGCGGCAAGTACAGCGGCGCCAATCCTGCTCCTGCCGGCTCGCGATTCGCCGAAGCGGGCAATTTCGTGCCCTTTGACAAGGAGATGGGCTACCGCGTCGTCGATGTGCTGAAAGAGGTGGCGAGTCGGCATGGCGCAAGCCCGGCCCGTGTGGCGCTCTCGTGGGTGCTCGGACGGCCGGCGGTCAGCAGCGTGATCGTCGCTGCCCGCAAAGTCGAGCAACTGGAGGATAATATTGGCGCTGTAGACCTTCAGCTCTCGGAGGACGACACCCGGCTCCTGGACTCTGCGTCGGATCCGGGCGTTCCGTATCCGAAGTGGATGGTCCTCCAACTCGACACCGCGGAAGACCCTCGTTCGAAGACCCTGCATCCCGAGCGCTACGCGGATGGCGGTCTCTGGAAGGATCTGCGCCGGACCCGGTGGTCTGGCTGAGATAGCCGGTAGCCCGCAGTGCGGCTGATACCAAATTGCCATCAGTTGCCTGTTCGGGGTAAAGAATTGTCTCGCCCGTCATACCATGCTGCGTTTAGTTAACGCCTGGCGTTCCCTTCCAATCGATAATGTCGACCAGGTTCCAAGGATTCCCGATGAGATTCATTTGCAACTCTCCCTGCTGATCGATCACAGGCTCGACTGCAGGGTAACATGACGCCCGTGCTCTTGCCCTTGTCTGTCTCGTTCAAGTCGAACTCGCCAGCCGTCAAGTTACAAGCGGTAGATCGCGTATCCCAGTAGACCAGGTAGGTGGAGGAGCAGGTGGCCGCAAGTAATTGAATGCAGGACAGGGAAGGGACGGCTACGAGCGTGATTCTGAGCAATACCGATAAGAGTGCGCGTCACTCGTTCGACCCCCGTCGTCTCGCGGTCACGCTCATTCGAGGATTCAGTCCATCTCGAACGCGAAATACTGCAGTTTCTCGTTACGTTCGACGGGAGGACGACCGCATTACCCGGCTTGAGCTCGCGTGAAATATCCTACGTCCCATCAAAAACACATTTCACTATAAGAAACAGTAGCGTCGTCGTTGAAACCAACTCCCTGACAGAAGTCTTGGGCACTCTGAAAAATGTTGGCCATCAGTTCTTCAGCAGACAGTGAAGAATCGCGCCGAATGACGGCCGAGAGCCGTTCCATCCCAAATTCTTCTTCCTGCGAATTCTCTGCCTCGGTGATACCGTCTGTGTACAGCACCAGAATATCGCCCGTAGCGAGGTCGCATCGGTTGATTTCACAGGTTACGCTGTCGAACATTCCGACAGGGAGACAGGACGAGTTCATGGGCACAACATCACGGGTTTTTGCTTGAAAAAGGAGAGGGGGATTGTGGCCGCAGTTGACGTACCGGAAGGACCGGTTGAGTGTATCAATGTCCGCCAGCACCAATGTGACGTAGCGGTTGCCACCAGATACGGAATGGATCCCGTTGTTCAGACGATTTACAACCTGCAGCATGTCTTGTTTCTCACTCACCTCCAGTTGCACGGCAGCGGCGGTGGCGGACATCAGAAGGGCAGCAGGAACGCCCTTTCCCGCTACATCAGCAATCACTATTTGGATCGTGTGCTCATTGACGGGTACGCAGTCGTAGTAATCGCCGCCCACACCTCCCACAGGCTGCATCATGCCGGCGATCTC
>ODAK010000660.1_pt1 | contig 39394 bp, 40 predicted proteins | sample 1539591 | NCBI WGS metagenome assembly ODAK01 (sample SAMEA3539303, study PRJEB22396) | soil metagenome | biome: tundra; feature: field; material: soil | place: USA | collected 2010-05 | depth 0.15 m | reverse complement strand
CCGCGTGTCCCTCCGTCCCGAGCGGGCTTGTATCCATGCAAGTGCGGGGATCGATCCATCGATCCCCGCACTTCCATCGGCGCCACGCGCTTGTCCCTCGATCCAAGTCCGCACTTGGATCCATCGATCCCCGCGTGTCTCTCCATGGAAGTGCGCTTGTCCCTCCATACAAGACCGCTCATCCCTGTCGTCCGAGCGGGGATCGATGGATCGATCCCCGCGGATCCCTCCATGCAAGTGTGCGCATCCCTCCTCGCCACGCGCTTGTCCCTCGATCCAAGTGCGCGTGTCATTCGATCCAAGTGCGCGTGTCGCGCTTCGGTCGCCGGTCTTCGCCGGTCGATAGTGTGTCCACCCACCCTGTCCTACCTATTTTTCGCCAGATCAGCCTCCTCGTCGGGCAATACCCGTCCCGATAGGCACAGGCCCCCGCATCGGCGTCGAGCCCTGACGGGTGGACGTCCCGACGAAGGTGCGGGATTAGCGGGCGCCCCGTAGGGCCGTCGCGGCCGTGCCGGCTGCCGCGATGCACAGCCGCTCGAGTTCCTCGACCGGGACGGCGATGTCGCTCGTCGCCCGCGCGGCCTCGAGCCGCACGGTGAGCTGTACGAAGTCCTCGTCGTTACCGGCGTTCACGATCGCCATGGACGCCGCGCGCGCAAACGCCGTCAATCTCCCGAGGAACGGCGCACCCGAACGAGGCTCGGAGAGCTCCACGGCTCTCGCGACGAGCTCGGGCAGATTGTTCTTGCGGAGCAGCTCGCCCCCGATTTCGAAGCTCGTCGCGCCGTACCGCATTTGCTCGAGGGTGGCACGAGTGGTCAGATCCACGCCGGCCAGCCGGCAAATGCCCCCGTACTCCGTCGCGTCGACGGCGGCGCAAGCCATCGCGCCAATGTCGCACAGGAGTCCGCAGACGAACGCTTCACCGGGCGGCACTTCACCCGTTCGGATCGCGACGACTCGGGCGATGCTGCCCGCCACGGTGGAGCGGTCGTGGAAGCCGAATTCGAGCTCGTGTTGCGCGGGGAACGCGGCGAGCAGCGCCATGGCCATTGCCATGTGCTGGATCTCAGCGAGTCCAATCAGCACGATGGCGTCCTCCAAACGTGAGACGGCGCGTGCCCTGCCGAAGGCGGCGCTGTTGGCGATCCGCAGCGTCATCACGGCCAGCGACGGATCGGTGGCGATCACCGTCGCGACCTCTTTGATCGGCGTGTCCTGCTCCGCGCAGAGTCTCGCAATACGGTAGGCGGTCGCCGGCAGCGGGCACACCTCTTGAACCCGCTGTACCAGCTCCCCGAGATGCATCTCGGACAGTCTGCCACGGACGCGTTCGAGGTAGTCGACTGGCTGCGCGATCGCGAGTTCTTGACCCGGACACCGTGTCTTCTCTGCCGCTTCAAAGGCCAGGGGGGCGAAGGACAACGTGAAAACGTAGTGGTGGGGTCGGTAGAGCCCGTTGAGCGGTTCCCGAAAGTGCCGGAACCTCTTCACGGCGGAGCCGTCGTATTTGGGGACGCCAGGGGGCCGGTAGTCCCCGTTTTTATGAGCCCACGGTCCCCCGACATCGGAGAGAAGGTCTTGCACTTGGTGGCCGATGAAGTTACGGAAGTCGATGAGCGTGACGAGTTCGGTTCTTTTCGACGGCGGTGATTGCTCCGTCTGCCAGCGCCCCATCTCCCTCTTTCGCTTGCTCTAGTTACGGCGCGTGGCCTGACAGCGCGGGCAGACGCCGTAGAGCTCGTGCTTGTGGGAGCGGAGGACGAAGCCGTACTTGCGGGCGACGGCGTCCTGCAAGTCTTCGATCGCGTCTTCCTCGAACTCGGTGATGTCGCCACACTCGAGGCAGATGAGGTGATCGTGGTGGCTCGCGTCATCGGCGAGCTCGTAGCGCGTGAGGCCGTCGCCGAACCGTCGCTCGTTGGCGACGCCGCACTCCGCGAGGAGCTTGAGCGTCCGGTAGACCGTCGCGTACCCGACGCGCGAATCCTTGGCGCGAACGAGCGCCAGGAGCTCTTCGATGCTGACGTGATTCTCGGAGTGGAAGAACGTCTCGACAATGAGCTTGCGCTGGTCGGTCGTGCGCAGGCCCTTCTTGTTCATGTACGCCTGCAGGAGAACCCGAAGGTGCTCGAGCTCCGCCGGCGCTCGATCCATTGTCTTTCCCACTGCCTGCCCGTCCTCTTCGGAGCGATTGTGGCCCATCGGCGTCCGGAGCGCACGCGTCGATTCCACGCCGCCCCTCGGGGCGTTCGATGCCCTACGTTTGCCGGGGTTGCGCGCCCTCGCGCAGCGACTACAACACGAATCAATGGGGTCCCATGTTCCGAGAAGCTTTCCGCGACCAACCGTCCACCGCCCCGGAGGCGGCCAGCATCCGGACCATCCTCGATGCACTCCGCCGGATCGTGCGCGACCTGCGTCTCAGCTCGCGCGAAGCCGAGCGCGACGCCGGGATCAGTGGAGCGCAACTCTTCGTGCTCCAGGCGCTCGCCGGCGGACGAGCGGCCTCGCTCGGCGAGCTCGCCGAGCGGACGCATACCGATCAGAGCTCCGTCTCGGTGGTGGTGCGGCGGCTCGCCGATCGAAAGCTCGTCGCTCGCAAGGCCTCGCAGCAGGACGCGCGACGGGTCGAGCTGAGCCTGACGCTGGCCGGGCAGCGAATGCTCGCGCGCTGTCCGGAGCCCATGCAGGCTCGGTTGCTGGCCGCCATCCAGCGCCTGGCCGCACCGGAGCTCGCTGCGCTCACGCGCGGCCTCGGGGCGCTGGTCCGCGAGATGGGGCTCGAAGCCTCGTCACCGGAGATGTTTCTCGAAGAGCCGGCGACGCCTCCGGGAAAACGGAGCAACCGGGTGCCCACCGATGACGACCGGTGAGCCGGGCGAGAGCGTCTCCGTCGATCGCGCCTCGGGCCGCCTGCCCGTCGCTCCGTCTCTCGCGCCCGCGCTGACGGCCCTGCTCCAGCCGGCGCGTGTACCGATCGAACGGTCGACCCTCGATCGCCGCGTCCTCCTGATGAGCGGTCTCGGCATAGGCCTCGGCCTCGCCGCGAGCGTCATCGCTGGCGCGCTGATGGCGCTCATCGGCCTCATCACGAACCTCGCCTTCTACGGGCGCTGGTCCTCAGCTTTCGTCGGACCGGCGGGCAACCACCTCGGCGCGCTCGTCGTCGCCGTTCCGGTCGCGGGCGGCCTCGTCGTGGGCATGATGGCCAGGTACGGGTCCGCCGCGATCCGGGGGCACGGCATCCCCGAGGCGATGGAGCAGGTGCTCTTCAACGAGAGCCGCATCCCCGCGCGGATGACGTTCCTCAAGCCGCTGTCGGCGGCCATCTCGATCGGAACCGGGGGGCCGTTCGGCGCCGAGGGCCCGATCATCGCGACGGGCGGGGCGCTGGGCTCGTTCGTCGGTCAGGTGCTCCGCGTCTCGGCCGAAGAGCGCAAGACGCTGCTCGCGGCAGGCGCCGCGGCGGGAATGTCCGCGACGTTCTCGGCGCCGGTGAGCGCGGTGCTCCTCGCCATCGAGCTCCTTCTCTTCGAATACCGAGCGCGCTCGCTCGTTCCCGTGGCGCTCGCGAGCACCGCCGCGTGCGCCGCCCACATGGCGATGGCCGGGACCGCACCGGTGTTCACGATGCCCGACGTCGCGGCGCCGGGCGGCGGCGCGCTGGCCGCCTATGTGGCCATGGGCGTCGTCTTCGGCTTCGCTTCGATGCTCGTCACCCGCGCCGTCTACGCCGTCGAAGACGCGTTCGAGAAGCTGCCGATCCACTGGATGTGGTGGCCGGCGCTGGGCGGCGTGGTCGTCGGGGTCGTCGGCATCGCTTCGCCCCACACCATGGGCGTCGGCTACGACAACATCGATCGTATCCTCGCTGGTGACCTGGCGGGCCAGGCCGTCATCGTGTTCTGCGCGCTCAAGTTCGTCTCGTGGGCCCTATCGCTCGGAACCGGCACCTCCGGCGGCACGCTGGCGCCGCTCTTCACCGTCGGCGGCGGCCTCGGCTCGGCCCTCGGCGCCGCGGCCGCGTGGGCCATGCCGAGCGCCGGGGTCGACGTGCGCGTCGCTGCGCTCGTCGGCATGGCCGCGGTCTTCGCAGGCGCGTCCCGGGCGCTGCTTGCCTCTGTGGTCTTCGCGTTCGAGACGACGCGCCAGCCCATGAGCCTCTTGCCGCTCCTCGGAGGATGCACGACCGCCTATCTGGTGTCGGCGCTCACGATGAAGCACTCGATCATGACCGAGAAGATCGCCCGGCGCGGAGCGCGCGTGGTGAGCGACTACACGGCCGACCTCCTCGAGCAGGTGCTCGTCTCGGACATCGCGGCCGCGCCCGTCGTCGTCCTCCAGGCCAACGACGCCTGCGAAGAGGTGCGCGCCTGGATCGCCACCCACGCCGAGGGGTCGTCGCATCAGGGCTTCCCCGTCGTCGACGACGAGAAGCGCCTGATCGGCGTCGTCACCCGCCGAGACCTCTTTGACGCCGGCCCGATGAACGCGGCGGGCCGGGTGCGCGATCTCGTTCGCCGCCCTCCGGCGATCGTGTTCGACGACTCGTCGCTCCGCGAGGCGACCGACCACATGGTCCGCGAAGGCGTCGGACGCTTGCCGGTGGTCTCACGTCAGGCTCCCGATCGGGTGATCGCGATCCTCACACGGAGCGATCTCGTCACCGCCCATTCGAGACGGCTCGATGCCGAGCGGCGGGGCGAACCCCGCTACACCTGGCGCGGCCCGCGACCGCCGGCCGTGCAAGTGAATCCAGAGCCGCTCACGCGTTGACACTCGCGCACGCTGACGCGACCGCGCATGCATCCGGGGCTTTGGTTGCCGAGCTTCCCGAGCGCCCCGATGGAGTATGCTGCCGAGATGAAGTCAGGCGTCTGGAACCTCGGCTTCGGCCTCGTCGCCGTCGCGGCCGGCGCCAGCGGCCAATTCACCCTGCTCGGAACAAGCAGCTCGACGCTACTCATCGTCGCCGGCAGCCTCGTGACCGCCCTGGGTGTATTCCAGCTCTGGAAGAACCGCGGAAGGTAGCTCCCAAGAGGGAAGGTTAGCTCCCAAGAGCGCGGCGTCCCGCTCCCAGCGGTCCATGCCGTCCAGGTAGAGCGAGCGCCGGTTAAGCGGAACGGACCCGGATCGGCGCTCGCCGCGCGGAAACGCACTTCCTGTGCGTTGAGCACGGCGAGCGTCGAGACGGGCCCGTTCTGCGACACCGGCGCTCGCTCTACACCCATCCGCGTCGGAACGCGCCACCTTCGAGCCATTGCGCGAGTTGCTTGCGCTGCGGCTCGTCGAGCGCCTCGGTCATCTTCTTGAGGGCCTCGATGAACCCCACGCGCAGCTGCGCAAGCAGCCGATCGTGACGCGCGAACGAATCTTCGAGCGACGCGTCGTCGATGAGTCCTCCTTCGATCGCATGAGCCAGGTCGCCCTTCGTCAGCTTCAGCTCGTCACGAACGACCTTTCGGTTCTCGCGGAGCTCGTCGAGAGCCGAAAGAATGACGCGCTCCTGGCCCGGGGTCGTCTCCAGGCGCTCGAAGAACGACCGCAGCGCCCAGCGACCGGCGCGAAACCGACCGGGCGGTCCCCCGAAGCGCATTCCATGGCCGCCGCGCCACCCGGAGCCGCCCTGGCATCCGCCGTCGTAGCCGCCGTATCCGAAGTGATTTCGCCAGGCTCGGCGGCGGAGCATCCGGCCGACCCCGATGACGCACGCCGCACCTAGAATGAATCCGAGCATCGACAGTCTCCTTTTCGAGCGAATTGCGCGAAGGTGGAATTCCTTCGCCGGTGGCCTGCGCCCAGGCGGGAGCCAGGGAAACGCGATGCCACTGCGAAGATCGATGCGGAGAGACCTTGCCCCCGTGCGCCTTGCTCGCGTGAAGATACGTAAAGAAGTGGAGCAGACGGGCCTTGCGATTGCCCGGTTGTGTGCAAGAAAGGTGTTAGGTCGTCGGCAGAGGGGGTGTGCTCCGCCGACGGCGCACGCGGAAAACGCCATGTCCGGTCAAGATTCCCGTCCGCAGGCCCCACGCCGCAAGAAGCTGGTGCTCCGCAAGATCGCGGTCGACGGGGCGTCGGTCCCCGATACCTGGTCGAACTCGTACACCGGGCCGCTCCCCGCTGTCCGTCCGCCCCCGCGCCCTTCGGTCACCAACGAGGCCTCGCTCGCGCCATCCGATGCCGAGCCAGCCGACTACGCCGAGCCCGAGATCATCTCCGAGATCGCGATCTTCTCGACGGTGATCGTCGCGCCCTCGCCCGACGCCTGGGCCGCCGCTGCCATGACGGCCGCCGTCGCTCGTCCGGTGGAAAAGCCGCTCCGGATGGTCATCTCCCAGCCGGGGCCGATGCCTCCGTCGGTCGTGGCAGTGCCGGTGTCGCCGCTCGCGCCGTTGCGAACGGCCGACCGGGGATCGCGCACCACCGTGTCGCCCGTCGTCGCGACGCTCGCGACGCTCGACCCCGCGACGCCCGACGGTCTGCTCTCGCCGTTCTCGCGCGGGCGGTTCTCGCTCGACTCCAAGGTCCTCGCTGCCGGCGGGGCCGCCGCGGCGGCCATGCTCCTCGTCGCTCTCGGCGTGTTCATGGGCGTCCGCTCCACGCGATCGGCCGCATCGACCGCGTCGACGACGGTGTCGGCCGCCGCCGTCACGGCTTCGCCCGTCAATGGCAAGGCCACCGGGTCGACGCCGACGGCTCCTCCCGCAGCGGTCGATGTCCCCACGGTCGCACCTTCGACGGTCGAAAAGATCGACCCGCGAGACACGGTGGCGATCAAGGCCGAGGGTGCAGGCATGACGGAGCACGCCGGCGCCCCCGAAGTCGCGCCCAAAGCCGACGTCTCGCTGACGATCGACGTCTCGCAGCTGCCGGCGGCGCAGCCGGCGCGTCGCCACTGGGCTCCCGTGGCGCCCAAGGCCCCCCAAGGCCCGGGGTGGATGGTCGCCTCCACGCCCGCCGCTCGCGGAACCGATGGCAATCCAGCCACCCCCGGCTGGTCTCCAAGCGAAGCGTCGGCCGCGCCGGTGGCCGCGGCGAGCGCCGCCCCGATCGCCGACGAGATCCCCGCCGCGACGCCGCCACCGGTCGACCCGCTGGTCCAGGCCGTCCGCGAAGACATTCGCGAAGACGAAGCGCGCACCAAGTAACGCCGACGCGGGCGCGAGCGCGGTGCGACGCCGCGGGTTGATTGACGCCCTGCGTCTCGATCCGAGGCGGAAGCGAGAGACGTCGTACAGTTCACGAAAAAGTATCCAGCGCCACCCCAAGTCGCGTCCAATCGCGAAGCGCGCGCTCGTCTCGCTCCGCTTCCAGGCGTGGTCCAAGCTATTCTCGCAAGATGCTTTCACTCGTGTTGCGTGCGGTGCTCGCGGGGAGCGCGCTGGTTGCAACAGCGTGCGCGCTCGACGTCCAGGGCCTGGCGGCCGGCGATGGCGACGGCGACGCTATGACGGCGCCCCCAACGAACCTCGACGACGCGAGCGTTCCTGGTTCCCACAATCCGAGCCCGTCGCCCTCCACGACCGCAACGGGCATGAAGCCGGGCGGCGCCGAGGCCGGTGCCAGCGCGTGCGACAACGCGGCCGGGCCTTGCGTGGTCGTGCCCGGTGGCTGGACGCTCGTTGCCTTCGCCGCGACGCGGGCGGCGGCCTGCCCTGCGGGCTTCAGCGCATCGCCGAGCACCGACGTGGTCGAGGGACCCGACGCGACCCACGCGTGCAGCTGCGGGGCGTGCCTCGTGACCGCGCAGCCCTCGTGCGCGTCGGGCGCGATCGCCAGCTACAACGACCTGCGCGCGCGCCCCGGCGCCGGGACGTGCGCGTCGGTCGACACGCCCTCGCCGCTCTCCAACAACCCGCCGGGAGCCTGCCTGACGGACATCTTCACGGGCGACTATTCCCTGTATTACGTGCAGTACGACTCGCCCCCGGCGAGCGGCGGCGCCTGCACGTCGACCGGCACGATGAACGGCGGCGCGGTCACGTACGCGGCGCAGGAGCGCGCGTGCACGCTCGACACGCCGCAAGCAGCCAGCTGCACGGGAGACGTTTGCCGGCCGAAGCTCCCCGCGGGCTACGGCGCGTGCATCGCGGCGCCGGGAGCCCTGCCCTGCCCGCAAGGCCCGCTCGGCGTACAGCACGTGGTCGGCACGAGCGCGGCGTTCACGTGCGGCACCTGCGCGTGCACGACGACCGCCACGTGCTCGGGGACCATCACGCTCTATACCGATACGGCCTGCATGCGTGGCGCGAACCCGGTCGCCGCCGACGTGTGCCTCACGATCACCGGGCCGAGCAACGGGATCGGGAACGTGGTGAGCTACCAGTCCTATCAATACGACGGTGGCCAGCCCGAGAACGTGGCCTGCCAGGTCTCGGCAGCGGCCCCGGTCCCGGGGCCGGTGACGCTCGCCAACGAAGAGACGCTCTGCTGCGCCCAGTAGCATCCGGAGGCGGGCCCTCCCGCCAATCGCCGGTTGGCGGCTCGGGGTTGCACTGCGGTGTCCCTGGTTGCGGGCCCGGATAGCCACGCGAAGGAGCCACACGAACGAACGCGCGCAGGTCCGCGGGCGCTCCCGCTTCACGCCTGCGATCGACGCCGATCGACGCCGATCGACGCCGATCGACGCCGATCGACAGTGCGTGTCTTCGTCCCGCGGCGGTGGCATCGATCCTGCGAACGGGCCCACCCGTCCGGTTCGACTCCGGTCATCCCCATGGGTGCGACCCTCGTCTCTCGCCGCGCGCGAACCGCGCGACTCACGCTTCTGACGCTGCTCGCTCTGCTCGCCGCCCCGATCGCGTGCGACAGCGCGGGATTGCAGGGCGCCTTCATGGCGCTCGACGGCACGGGCGCTCGCAAGCGCACGGCGTTCTTCACGGACACGCAGGCCATCTGGTGCGACGCGCAGTACTCGAGCGGCCGCACCGATCTCTCGATCGACGTACGGATTCGCGCGACACGGTTGTGGAGCGACGCCCTCCAGCGCCTCGAGCCGATCGACCTCGTGATCGCCAACGGCGAGCTCGCCGCGCAGGAAGGCGTCGGAGGCGTCGCCGGGTTCCAGTGGGTGCAGCAGGACGCAACTGGAAAGGCCGCGCCTGCGGGTGCGATCCCCTACCCGGTCGGCGACTTCGCGTGCGACGTGATGCTCGACGGCCAGCTCGCGTCGTCGCTGCCGTTCACGATCTCGTTCCCGACCTGCCCCGTGCCGCCCGTCGAGGAGGGCGCCCAGTGCGCGGGCTGGGTTGCGAGCGGGAGCCTGTGCTCCGATCCCGTCGGACGGCAATGCCGATGCGCCACGGGAGTCTGGACATGTTGACGAGACGTCGCCAGCAACGCGGCGGGCCCTCTCGATGCGCCGCGCGGTCCGTGATCGTGAGCGTGACGATCTTCGTGGCCGGCTGCTCGTCGCCGCATCCCTACGCCGAGGCCGGCCGCCTGCTGACGCTGCCCGGCATCGAGGGGGGCTCCGCGCTCGTTCCGGCGGAGGCCGGCGCCGCGGCGATCGAGGGCGGGAGCGAAGCCGGCGGCGATGATGCGTTCGACAACGGGGCAAGCGACGCGGGCGACGCCACGGTCGAGGACGCGCTGTTCGACGCGCGATGATTGGCTCGCCCGACCGCGATCGTCTGCGCCGCGAGCAGCTCCAGTCCCGACGCCGCTTCGTCACAGGAAAGTTCCACGTTCACCACGATGGGAGGGCGAGCTGACCGATCGAGCGGCCGCGGCTAGACTCTCCCGCGGCGATGGATTTGCTCGATCAAGCCAAGCGCGGGCGCGCGTGGCCGGACGCGGTCACGGGGACTTTACGTCCCGGGACGACTTTGGGCCGCTACGAGCTCATCCTTCCGGTGGGGATCGGCGGCATGGCCTGCGTATGGGCGGCTCGACTGCCCGGCTATCGCGGGTTCTCCAAGCTGGTCGCGATCAAGACGGTCTTGCCGCACCTCGCGAACCACCCGGACTTCGAGAACATGCTGCTCGACGAAGCGCGCATCGCCGCCGAGCTGCACCACCCGAACGTCTGCAACCTGTTCGACGTAGGCGAGGATCAGGGCGTCCTCTACCTCGTGCTCGAGTGGGTGAACGGCGATTCGCTATTGCACCTCTTGCGCGGCGCGCGCCCGCCGGCGGCGCTCGACTGCCGCATCGCGGCCCGGATCGTGGCGGACGCATGCGCGGGCCTGCACGCGGCCCACGAGCTCACGGACCCGCAGGGCCGGCCGCTCGGCGTCGTGCACCGCGACGTCAGTCCTCAGAACGTCCTCGTCTCGCTCGACGGCACGACGAAGCTCGCCGACTTCGGCGTGGCCAAGGCGCAGGGGCAGCTCCACCAGACGACGCGCGCGGGCGAGATCCGCGGCAAGCTCGCCTACATGGCGCCCGAGCAGCTCGGGGGCCCGGCCATCGATAGGCGCGCTGACGTCTTCTCGATGGGCTGCGTCCTCTATCACGCGACCACCGGCCAGGCGCCGTTTCGGGGTGAGAGCGACGCGCGCCTCGTTCGTGCCATCCTCGAAGGGAACTACGAGCCGCCCGAGCAGGTCGCGACGAACTATCCGCCCGAGCTCGCGACGGTGGTGAAGAGCGCGCTCTCGACGTGCCCCGAAGGTCGGTTCGAGACGGCCGATCGGATGCGGCTCGCGCTCGAAGCTTTCCTCCATGAACGGACGTCGGCCACGCCGACCGTGCTTCACGCGACCACGGCGCGGGACGTCGGCGAGGTGGTGCGGGAGCGGATCGGCGCGAAGCTGGAGCGGCGTCAGATGGATGTGCGTGCTGCTCTCGAAGCAGGACGCATGCCTGAATCGACGCGCCCCGTGCACGCACTGGCGCCGGCGCGTGAGAGCGGGGTTCTTCGGGCTGCCCCGGTGCCCGCAAGGCCGGGCGAACACGCCTCGAACGACGGCGTCCCGGTGCGCTTGCTGGCGGCCGGCGACGCGGCCAACCTCCGCCAGCCTGCGCCTGCCGGGCGGCGGCCGCTGAAGATGACGATGGCCATCGCGCTGGGGCTGCTGGCCGCCGCCGCGATCCTCCAGATTCGTTCGCTCTTCATGCGTCCGCCCGTCGAACGCGCGCGGTCCGGCGCGATGGTCGCCGAGCCGCCAACGCCTGCGCACGCCGTGCTTGCGGCCCTCTCCGCCGAACGCCCGCTCCCGGAGACACCGCGCTCGCTTGGAGCGAAGCCCGACGCAATCGCTTCGCCCCTGGCGACGGCGCTCCGGGCGACGGCCGGGATCCCTGAGGCCGTCGCCGAGCCGCCAGCGGCGGGCCGTCCGCTGCCATCGCCCGTGCCGGCGGCCGCGCCGACCCGCGCCTCCTCACCGAACAGCGGGCGTCCGCCCGAACTCCCGGCGAACCCCTATTGATGGGCCCGTCGCTCGCTCGCTCCGTGCTCGCGTCGTCCGCGTTCGCGCTCCGCCTGCTCGGCGCCGCGAACGCTTTCGCCGGCGATCCCGCGCGCCCGCGAACCGCGACCGAGGCGACCGCATCTCCCTCGGACGACTCCGGCGTGCGGGCGAGAGCGCGCTACGACGCGGGCACGCAGGCGTTCTCGCAGGGGCGGTTCGTCGAAGCGGCGCTCGAGTTCGAGGCGGCCGCGTCCGAAAAGCCGAGCCCCATCGCGCTGTCCACGGCCGCCCTCTCCTGGGAGCGCGCGAGCGCGCCCGAGCGAGCCGCCGACGATTACAGGCGCGCGCTCGCCGTCGGGGGGCTGAACGCCGAGTCGACGACCCAGGCGACGCAGCGACTCGCGGCCCTCGAGGCCGTTCTCGGAAGCGCGAGCGTCACGGCGCCCCGGGGTTGGCGCGCTCAGCTCGACGCCGGCGCCGAGATGACGTTACCCGCGACATTTCACGCAGCGTCGGGCGTTCACACGCTCACGGTCCGCCCCGTCGGAGGTCCGATCGAGCAGATCTCGCTGGTCCTCCGCTCGGGGACGACGACCCCCGTCGCCCTCCCGGCATCCGAGCCCGCCGCGCTATCCGCGGGTCGCGAATCGTCGCCGGCGCCCAGCGGCGTCGATCTGCGCACGTCGAGCGGCCTCGTGGCGCTGGGCGCCGCGGGGATCGCGCTCCTCGGCGGTGCCCTTCTCGGTTCCGAGGCGCTCGGCGCGCGTGATGCCTATGCTGCCGCCCCGACCGCGGCGTCGTTCGATCACGCGAACGAGCTCGCGCGGTGGACGAACGTGGCGTGGGTCACGGGCGGCGTCCTCGCCGCGGGGGGGCTGGTGCTCGTGCTCTGGCCCGCTTCCCACGCGACCGCCACGGCGACGGCGCGCGTCGGCGGCAGCTGCGGTGCGGCCGCGCCCAGCCTTTGCATTCGCGGGGGTTTCTGAAATGAACCGTCACGACCGCGTTCGAAGATGGGTGTTCGCGCTCGCGCCGCTGCTGGCAGCCGGCGGCGCGGTCGGAGCCGTGGGCCCTGGATGCTCGCTGGAGCTCGATCGCTCCCTCATGAACGCCGGCGGGAGCCTGCGCCCGGGCGACGGCGGGACGTCCGTGGCCGTCGCCGACGCGGGGACCATGACTCCGCCGGACGCGAGCGTGAACAACGGCGGCGCCGTCCCCGCGGCGACCGTTACCTGCGCCAGCGACAGCGACTGCGCGGCGTCGACCGTCGGCAACGCCTGCGTCACGGCCGCGCGCTGCGATCCGACGTACCACGTGTGCATGCTCGACGTCTGCGACGCCGGCGCCTGCGCGGTCGCGAGCTGCGATCTCCTGGCGAAGCAGTGCGCCGCGGCGACGCCGCTCAACTTCACCATCAGCGTCTTCGGCGTCGTCTCGGGGGGCGTCGGGGGCATGGCCCCCGCGTACGCGATGGCGGCCGCCTACCCGTTCCTCTTTCTCCTCACGACCAACGGCGTCATGGCCTATGACGTCGCCAACCCGACGGGGAACGCGCCCTCGATGGTGACCGTCAATGGCCTGCCGTTCATCCCCGACGCGATCGTCGCCTCGGGCCGGCGGGTTTACTTCGTCTCCGGCGTCCAGGGCGACGGGCCCACGTACCGCGAGGCCATCGCCTGGATCGACGTTCCGGGCAATCCGTTCCTCCCGGCGCTGCAAGCCTCGACGGCGTTCATCTGGACGACCCAGTCGAGCCTCGCCGACGTATTCGTGGGCGACCAGGGCGCGCTCGAGCTCGTCTATGCCTCGGCGTTCGAGCCCACGGCCAACCTCGCCCCTCCGATCGGCAACTCGACGATGGTCGTTCCCGCGCCGATCGGGGCCCTCCCGCAGAACGCCTTCGTCGTCAGCTCCAGCGGACCGCAGCTCGTCGCCTATCGCTATGCGACCAATCACCTGCCCGTCTTCGCGCTCGTCTCGGGCGTCGGCCAGAACAGCGGGCTCGCAGGCCCCGAGCGCACCCTCCAGACGTTCGGCCCCGTCGACGACCAGGCGACGTTCGCGGCCGGCGCGAGCGGCGCGGTGCTCTGGGAGAGCGCACCGCTTCACGCCGCCGCTGACGGCGGGCTCGACGGCGTCGCGTCAGCGCGCTTCACGTGGCTTGCTCCTGGCGGGGACGGAGGTTTGTTCGACACGACCGCCCACGCCGATCTGGAGAAATACGGCTCGGCCCCCGGCATCGCGGTCGGCCCCGGGTCGTCACGCGGTGGCAACGCTCCCCTCGTCGGTCCCACCGCATGGTTCGACCCCAACACGGCGGTGGCGCTGGCCGCGACGCCCGAAGACTCCGAGTCGACGAGCGTGCAGGTGTTCGACCGCACTTCGGGGACCGTCGTCGCCGGCCGGCGTGGCGTCATCCCGGCACCTCCGTCGGTGCTCGCGATCGCGGCGTCGAACGGGTTCGCGTACGTCTTCGCGCCCGACGACGCCAGCAACCGGAGCGCGAGCGTCTACGTCGTGGCGCCTGCTTGCCCTGGCGGCGGCGAAGAGCCCGGCGACGGGGGACCGAGCGGGGACGGCGCCGCGTCTCCGGACGGCGGCGGCACGCGCCCGCACGGGTTCACCAGCCTGGCGAACTGAGGCGAACGAGACCGGCGCGACCCGATCGGACGACCGTTCCTCCCGATCACACGGCGCGGGACGGCGTGCGCGCGGATTGCGCCGAGGAGGGCGGTGTCTCGTCGGCGACGGCAGGCACGCCCGCCGCCAGGCCGTGCTTTCGCATCAGCTTCTGGAGCATCTGGCGCGACACCTCGGCGATGCTGGCGCCGCGCGACACGTTGCCGCCGGTCTTGCGTAGAACGGCGGCGACGTAGTGGCGCTCGAAGCCGTCGCTCGCCTCGCGCCGGGCGATCCGCAGGGGCAAGAGGTTCGAGGGCGGGTCGAGACGCTCCGGGTCGCGGCCGGAGCTCGCGGACCCCACCCCGGGCGCGAGAACGTGCTCGGGGGTCACGAAGAGCCGCCGGACCGCGTTTCGAAGCTCGCGGACGTTCCCCGGCCACCGGTGCGCGTCGAGCATCTCCCAGACCTCGGGCCCGACCTCATGGGCGCTGCGCGGAGGGTCTTCGAGCGACAGGAAGTGCTCGACCAGCACGGGCAGGTCCGAGATCCGCTCGCGAAGCGGCGGCACCGTGACGTGCGTGCCGGCGAGTCGAAAGTACAGATCCTCGCGGAACGTGCCGCGCGCGACCTCGGCGGTCATCTTGCGGTTCGTGGCCGCGATGATGCGCACGTCGACGCCGACCGTCTTGCTCGACCCCAGCCGCCTCACCTCGCGCTTCTCGAGCGCCCGCAGGAGCTTCGGCTGGAGATCCCGCGGCAGCTCACCGATCTCGTCGAGGAAGAGCGTACCGCCCTCCGCTTCCTCGAAGACCCCGGCCCTCGACGCGATCGCGCCGGTGAAGGCGCCGCGCTCGTGGCCGAAGAGCTCACTCTCGGCGAGGCTCGGCGCGACCGCGCCGCAGTCGAAGACGACGAACGGCCCCCTGGTGCGAGCGCTGGCCCGGTGAACGGCCTCCGCGATGGCGTCCTTGCCCGTGCCCGTCTCGCCCTCGATGAGCAGCGTGAGATCGGTGGCCGCGATGCGATCGAGATCGGCAAAGAGCTCCCGCATCCGGGGCGACGCGCCGAGCACGTCGCCGAACCGCGAGCTCGTCGCCTGCAGGCGCTCGACGGTCTCGTCGAGCCGCGTGATGGTCAGCTGCGTGTCGCCGAGCGTCAGCGTGGTCGAGCCGAGGGGCGCGCCGATCACGGCGTCGAGGATGCGGATCCCGCCGACCCACACGCCGTTGGTCGAGCCGACGTCGCGAACGCGAACCCCCGACGCGCCCGATTCGATCTCGCAGTGCCGTCGCGACACGGTGTCGTCGCGCAGGACCAGATCGTTGTCGGCGGCGGTGCCGACGCGCACGAGCGCGCCGGCCATGTCGATCACGGCTCCGGCGTCCGGGCCCGCCGTCACGTCGATGCGCGTCTTGCCGTACTTGACGACCTGCGCTCGGGTCGACGCCCGGGTCCCATCGGCAGGCATGCTCCGGTGCGTAGCGAAGGGCGGCCCCGACGGCAAGCGACGGTCGTGCAATCAGGCGCGGTCAACCCGAACTGACTGGCACTATTGGGGATTCTGGACCGACCTCGACCGGAGGCTGCGCGCGATCCGGGCGTAGGCCGGGTTGGCGCCGGGCTCTGCGGCGAGAGCGTCGTAGAGAGAGAGCGCGTCGGCGAACGCGCCCGTGGCGAGCGCGTCCGCGGCCTTTCGTGCGCGGCTCGTCGCTTTCGATGCCGTGACGGGCGGCGAGGTAACGTCGCGCTCGCCGGTGTTCGCACGTCCCGACGCTTCCTTCATGTCGGCGTTCATGTCGGCGCCGGGCGGCCCGGACGGCGCAGAGATGTCGAACGGCGGCAGAGGCGCGAGGGTTTCCGGCGTCGGACCCGCGGCGCGGACCGACGACGCCGGCCCCGCAGCCGTCGCGGAGGCCGTCGGGCGCGGGGTCGCGCGGTGATGGGACGATCGGGCTCGCTGCGCATGCAGCCAGAGCATGAAGGTCGCGACGAGCATCGCGAGCAACGCGAAGCGGCGCACGCCGGGACGGATGCGAGGCGCCCTGGCCGGAGCCGGAGCCGGAGCCGCGACGTCGTGCGTCGGCACGAACCCTCGCGCTTCGTCGAAGCGTCCGATCCGGGTCGGGATCTCACCCGGCGCATCGTCCCAGACGAAGGGAGGCCCGGCCGGGGCGCTCGCCGCCGCGAACGGCGATGCGGCCGGCGCGGGCGAGACCTCGAGCTCGAACTTCGTGGACACCGCGGGACGCACCTGGACGCCCGGATCGATCGGCTGCCATTCCGCGTCTTGCACGGCGGCGGTTCGAGGCGACGGCGGCAAGAGAGGCACGCGGTGCGAGACGGGCTCGAGCCTCTGCGTCGTCGCGCACGTCGTCGTCGGTGCCGCCGCTCCGGCGATCGCGATCTCGAGGGGTCCGTCGCGGAGGGTCACCCGGGCGATCGGCCGTCCGTTCGCGTCGATGCGCTCCGAGGTCTCGACCACGGCGCTCGTGCCGACCGTGACCACGACCGCGTGCCGGTCGACTCGCACCGACATGCCGCCGGCCAAGCCGGCGTCGACGCGCTCGACCCGCAGCGCGGGCATGCCGTCCCCCTGCGAACGGACCGCGATGGTGACCGACGGATGCTCGGGACTCATCGCATCTCCTCAAGGAGAGACGCCCGCGCCTCCGCGGCGTGCTCACCGCCCGGCGCGAGCCGCAGGTATTCGCGGAAGTGAGCGTCTGCGGCGCGGGCGTCAGCGCTCGCATCGCGGAGCAAGATCGCCAGCGCGAAGTGCGCCGACGAGTCGTCGGGGTGGGATCGGAGCACCGTCTCGTACTCGCGGCGCGCGACGTCCCGATCGCCGACGGCGGCTTCGAGCAGACCGGAGAGCATGTGCAGCGTCGCGTTTTCGGGATCGTCGGGCAGGTAAGCGCGCACGTAGTCCGCGGCTACCCGGTAGCGGCCGGCCTCGACGCAAACGTGTACGAGGAGCGGCAGCACGCGGCGCACCTCGGCGCCTCGACGCAACGCGGCCGAGAGGTATTGCTCGCCCCGCGTGAGGTCGCCGACGGTCGCGAAGGCTTGCCCGCGATCGAGGAGCTCCTGCACGCTCTGGCCGCCCTGAAGGTACGGCGCTCCGCCGGCAGCGGCGTGGGCGGCGCCGGGGGCGGCGCCGGGGGAGCACGCCGCGAGCAAGATTCCGCACGCCAGCGCGCCGGCTCCGAAGATGCGCTTCATCTCTTGTCGCTCCTGCTTCCGCTGGTCCCGTGGCGGAGTTGAAGGCGGCGTCGCGTGTTCGAGAGCCAGGTGGCGTAGTCGCCCGTGGCCGACTGGACGAACGCGAGGAGAACACCGCTCTCGTGCTCCGCGACGTCCCATTCCTCCACGGCCAGGGCTCGTTGCAGGCGGAGCCGATGCTCGCGGAAGCGATCGGTCATGTCGCGACGAAGGCGCTTTCCTTCGGCGACCACCTGCTCGGCGTCGGCGTTGTGGCCGGCGACGCGAAAGCACGCCTCGGCAGACTGGTAGAGGGTCACGGCGGCGAGCCCGTCTTCGGGGTGGAACGGGCTCCTCTCTTCCTTGGCGACCGCGAGATCGAGGCGCGCGCCGGCGGCAGCGAGCGCGGGCTCGGGGCCCGTCTGAGGACACGTCTCCGCTGCGCCCACTGGCCAGAGAGCGGGCACGTCCTCCGGCTCTTGCGTCGAGGTCTTCGCCCGCGGTCGAGCCGCGTAGAGGCCCACCCAGCAGGCCAGGCCCAGGGCGAGGTACAGGTAGACGCGCACGCTGCGCTTGGCCTTGACCTGCGTGACCGTGCGGTCGGTCCCTCCGGGCCCGGTCGACGGGGCGACGTCGATCCGCGTCTGGTCGATCATGATCACGCAGTCGCCGAGAACCGGCGCTTCGGTGAATTCGACGCCGTCGAGCCTGGGGACGGGATCGAGCGAACGAGCGCTGGCGCGCCAGCCCGCCGGCGTCGACTGGATGGCGACGTGCTCGACCCTCGCGGCGCCGATCGGCAGCCGGATCTCGCAGTGCGACCCGGCGCCGATGAGCACGCGAGGGGCCTCGGTGACGAGCGTGTCGACGCGGCCGTCGGGGTGTCGAACGCGAAATTGAATGACGTCCATCTCAACCCTTGAAGAGCGCGCTCTGGCCGACCCGGAGGACGATCGGTCCGATGATGAGGATCAGAATCGTGATGAACATCAAGATGAGCGGCAGCGCGAGCGCCACGCCCGCCTTCGCGGCCGACTCCTCGGCCCGCACCGACCGGTGCTGCCGCGACTGGCGCGCCTGCACCTGCAAGACGCCCGCAACCGGGTGGCCCCGCTCTTCGGCCTGGGAGACCGCGCCCACGAACTCGAGCACCACTTCGACGGGGACGCGCGCCGCGAACTCTTCGAGCGCATGACGCCGGGTCCGACCGAGACTCAGCTTGTGGAGGATCCACCCGAGCTCCTCGATGAGCGGGTCGTAAGGGTCGCACGACTTCTCCACCACTTGCCGAACGGCCCCCGGGAAGTCGAGGCCGGCGCTCATCGCGAGCGCGATGAGGTCGATGCCGCTGGGCAGGCGGCGACTGATCCATTTCTGGCGCCGGACCGCCTCGCCCGACACGAGCAGGTACGGGAGTGCGCCCCCGAGCAGGGTGAACGCGAGCACGACCACGAGGCTCATCTTGAGGGCATGGCTCGCGGCCATGCTGATGACGAGCGCGACGAGGAACGACAGGATCGCGAGCGCGACGTACTCCGGGGGCGTGAGCCCCAGGTAGTCACCGGCGTGGATCAGCCTGCGATCGAGCGCATCGGTCTGACCGCCCGAGAGTACGCCGCTCAACCGCTCACCGAGCCAGCGGACCGCGGGCTCGAGCTTGCTCCACAAGGGGTCCTGCAGCGCCCGCTGCCGCTTGAGGCCGCGAACGCCGAGCGCCCCCGGCGGGCGCGAGGGCGCGCAGAGGACGATGTAGACGAACGCCGCGAGGCCCCCGCACGACACGAGGACGACCAGCCATCGAATGACCGGGAGCGCGACGCTGGCCCCGTTCGCGGGCGTCATATGTCGACCGCCAGGATCTGGCGCGCCACGGCGATGGACCCGCCCCAGCAGCCGAAGGCGACGATCGTCGCGAGCGTGCCCGAGAACGACTCCGAGAGCACGTCGAAGTACCCCGGGCTCACGGCGTTGAAACCGAGCATGAGGAGGAGCGGAAAGAACGCCAGGACCCACATCTGCGCCTTGCCCTCGGCGGTCTTCGTGCGAATGACCCCGTGGAGGCGTTCCATCTCGCGCATGGCCTCGGCCGTGGTCTCCATGATGCTCGGCAAATTGCCCCCCACCTGACGGCCGATGAGCAGCGTGGAGAGCGCGGTGTCGAGCTGCTGGCTCCCGACGCGCGCGCTCATGTGAATCAGGACCTGCTCGACGCTGCTGCCGAGGCGCATCTGCTTCACCGAGAGCTCGAGCTCCTGGCGGAGGGGGTTCGGAGTCATCGCGAGCACCGACTCGATCGCATCGCCGACCGCGGGCCGCGACTTGAGCGCGTTGGCCACGCCGACGATGAACCCCTCGACCTGCTGATCGATGCGCTGCACGCGCGCGCGGAGACGCTGCGTCAGGTGCGCCGACGGGCCCACGGTCACGGCGACGGCCGCGAGCACGCAGTATTTCCACGGCGCGCGGCCGAGGACCGAGACCGTCGCCACCGCGACGAGCGCCACCGCCTGGCCGATGGCGATGTGATAGCCCGGGCGAAACACGAACGCGCGGTACAGTTTGTTCTCGAGCGAGCCGCAGTAGCGCGCCCACGCCCGATGAACGAGGTTGTCGGGGTCGACGATGAACCGCCACGCGGACAGGCCGAGGCCCAGCGCCAGGGCGAGCGCCCCCGCGTACTTCAGCGCCCAGAGCGCGCCCGAGTCGGCGAGCCAGCCGCTCACATAGCTCACCGGGACGCTCACAGGTACGGCTCCCCGGGCTTGATGAGCGACATCACGATGAACTGAGAGAGGAACGACGGGAGATAGCCCGTCGCCTGGAAGGCCCCGAGGACGCGGCCGCTCTCGTCGGTGCCGTGGCGCGCGAACTCGAAGAGCGGGCGCAGGTGGATCTCGCCCTCGTCGCCGAGCCCCACGACCTCGGAGATCGCGCTCACGCGCCGGACGCCGTCGCCGTAGCGCGTCTGCTGGACGACGATGTCGATGCTCGTCGCGATCTGCTCGCGAATCGCGCGGGCCGGAAGATCCAGCCCGGACATCAGGCAAAGCGTCTCGAGTCGAGCGATCGCCTCGGCGGGCGAGTTGGCGTGCGTCGTCGTCAGCGAGCCGTCGTGGCCCGTGTTCATCGCCTGGAGCATGTCGAGCGCCTCGCCTCCCCGGCACTCGCCGACGACGATGCGATCGGGGCGCATCCGGAGCGCGTTCGCGACGAGATCGCGGATCGTGTACTGCCCCTTGCCCTCCATGTTGGCCGGCCGCGCCTCGAGCGACACGACGTGCGGCTGCTTGAGACGGAGCTCGGCGGCGTCTTCGATCGTCACGATCCGCTCGACCTCGGGAATCGAACCCGAGAGCACGTTGAGCAGGGTCGTCTTGCCGCTCCCGGTCCCCCCCGAGATGACGATGTTCTTCTTCGCGATGACGCACCGATCGAGGAACCGCGCCATCCTCGCGTCGAGCGTCCCGAGCCGGAGGAAGTCGGCCATCGTGAGCGGGCTCGACGGAAACTTTCGTATCGTGATGCACGAACCGCGGAGCGCGAGCGGGCGGATGATCGCGTTGACGCGCGACCCGTCCTTCAGACGCGCGTCGACGAGCGGCGACGACTCGTCGATCCTCCGCCCGAGCGGAGTCACGATGCGCTCGATGACGGCGCGCGCGCGCTCGTCGTCGGTGAAGCGCGCGCCGGTCTTGACGAGGCGACCGCGCGTCTCGACGTAGATCGTGTTGGCGTCGACGACCATGATCTCGGTCACCTCCGGATCCGCGAGGAAGCGCTCGAGCGGCCCGAGGCCCAGGGCCTCGTCGGCCAGCTCGCCCAGGAGCAGATCGCGCTCCGGACCGGCCGGCAACCGCTCCTGCATGCCGTCCATGATCTTCCGCAGCCCCGCAAGGACCCGTGGACGCGTCGACGGATCGTCGAGCTTGCCGGCATCGAGCTTGGCGAGGTCGAGGAAGTCGAGCAAGCGGCGATGGATGTCACGTCGCAGCGCGACGTCGGCCAGCGCCGCCGCACCCGCCGCGAACTCCTGGGCTCGCGTCCGCGGCGGTGGAGTCGTCGGAGCGGCATTCCGCGCGACCGGCGAAGGCTGCTCGCCCGTGGCCGCCGGCTTCGCGGGGGTCCCATCCCGTTCGCGGACCGGTCGGATGAAGAGGCAGTGAGCGCCGATCTGGATCGGGGTGCCGTGCGCGACGTCGAGCTCCATGCCCCTGAGCACCACGCCGCCCGCGAGCGTCCCGTTCGACGATACGTCGCGGACCCGGAGCCCGCCGTCGTGCGCGATCACGATCGCGTGCTGGCGCGACACGAGGTCGTCGACGAGGCGAATGTCGCACGTCTCGTGGCGGCCGATGACGAACGGGCGATCGCTCGCCACCTGGTGGAGCGCCCGGGCGCCGCCTGCGGACTGGACCTGCACTTCGACCTGCATCGCGCTCGCCCTCCGGTAACTCGGTGGTTCGTCAGTGGCCCGCCGGGTCGTCGAGCACCGGCGGAGTCCGGGGATAAGGTCGGGTGGCCTCGAGATCGCCGCTGAAGTGGTCGTAGGCCCGCGCGACGCCCTCGATGAGAGACGACGACGCCGGAGGCAAGGTGTCGATGACGCTCGGAATGATGAAGATCACGCCGTCGGCATCGGCCTCTTCGTTGGTATGGGATCCGAAGAACACCCCGAGGACCGGGATGTCGCTGAGGATGGGGATTCCCGTCGTCTCGTGCCGCTGCGTGCGCGTGCTGATGCCCGAGAGGACGATCGACTGACCGAGCTTCAGGTGGACGATCGTCTCGAGCTTCGCCGTGTTCCTTCCCGGCAGGTTCGTTCCGGCCGCCGCCGGGGTCAGGTCGCCGACGTCCGCCACGACCTTGACCTCCATGTCGCGCGTGTCGCGGTCGAAGCGCGGCAAGACGGTGAGGTTCACCCCGAACTCGATGGGCCGGATGTTCGCCGTCAGGTTGTTGCTGACGGTGAAGTTCTGCTCGCCGCCGTTGGAGAACTTCGCCTCGTTGCCGTTGCCGGTGATGAGCGTGGCCTGACGGAGCACCTTCGCCCATCCGCGATGCGCGGCGAGGTCGAGGAACGGGAGCGGTTGGTTGGTCACCGTCGCCGTGGCCGTGGTGACCGCGTGGGCCACGAAATCGTAGGTGAGCTGGCTGGTCAGCGTGCCCGCCGCGCCGACCTGCGCCGGCCAGCCCAGGCCCACGTCGTACCCGGAGTCGCGGTTGAACTGCGCGAAGAAGAAGTCGATCCGTATGTTGAAGACGCGGTCTTGCGCGAGCGAGCCGACCTGGACGAGCGACTCCACCTGCCCGGGGTAGAGGCTCGCGATGTGCTGGAACCGCTTCTGATCGGCCTCCGTCGAGACGCCGCCTTCGACGAAGAAGCGCGCGCCGATCCGGCGGAGCCGGACCCCCACGTTGCCCTGGAGGAGCTGCTGCAGCTCGCCCTCGACCTGATCGGGCGAGCGTGCGAAGACGTTGATCACCCAGTTCTTGTGCGAGCCGTCGCGAAAGATGAGGAGCAGCGTCGTGCTGCCGGCCTTGAGCCCCACGATCACGAACTGGCCGCCGTCGGTCGTGAGCTTCACGTCGGCGACGCCGGGCGATCCCTCGGAGTAGTTGAGGACGTCGGCCGCGGCGATCGTCTTGTTCTCGCCGACGGCGAGGTCGAGCTCCTCGGTGCGGTCCGGTGCGGCCGCCCGAGGCGCCGCCTTCTGCGCGTGAGCCGGGGTCGCCGCTGACGTGGCCAGCGCGAGCGTCGCGAGCGCGAGGAGCACGAGCCGGCGCTTCACGGAGCGGCACCGCCGATGCGTCCGTCGCGGAGCTTGACCGGGCCGGTGGGCCGCAAGGCGACCGCGCCGGGCGGACCGGTCTGCGCAGCCGTGAGCGCGCCTTCGTGCATGTCGGGGATGCCGTCGATCGTCCTCTGGTCGTCGGGGTTGCGGAGGGCCACCGAGAACTGACCGTGCTGCGACGCCAGCGCGATGAGCTGCGCCTGGGGGAGGCTCAGGCTGAGGGTCAACCCGTCTTCGCGAGGCCGCGGTGTGTGCGGGTCGACCGGTCGCTGGACGTCGTCGGCGCTCATCTTGCCGCCGCTGGCGAGGACGAGGACCTTCTGCAAGAGGACCACCGAGGCGTTGTTGCGAGCGAGGCCGTGACCGTCGTCCTGCGCGACGGTGGCGATGACGTCGACGTAGTCGCCGGCGTTGATGAGCGGCGCCCCCTGGTCGTCCCGCATGGCGCGGATGTAGACGGCCCGAAACCCGGGCGTCACCAGCGAGCTCAGGTCCCGATGCTCCTCCGCGGACACGACGAGGTCGTTCCACGTGACGACGTTCTGCGCGTGGAGCGGGGTGATCGTCCGGAGCCCGACGACCTTCTCGCGCTCGTCGGCCTTGACCGTGCGGTCGTCGACGTACGCGATCGGGATCTCGCGGACCGCCAGGACCTCGTCGGTCAGCGGCTTGCCGCGCGCGATCGCCCTGGTCACGACGAGCACGCGGACCGGCTCGCCCCCCGACTTCTCGGCCTCGAAGCGGCGCATGTAGAGGAGGAGCAACGCGCCCCCGAGCAGCGCCACGAGGAGGGCGCCGAGCGCCGCGTTCTTGTTCACTTCGAGCCCCGCGCGGCGACCGTTCGACCCTGGGAGAACGTGAGTCTCGTCTTGTCGTCGCCGTCCGGCCGAACGGCGTTGACGACCATCGTCACGCCGTCGCGCTGCCAGACCTGGACGCCGATATCGGAGTGCCCGACGACGTACTTCCAGCCGTGCGCCGGGAGCTGGACTTCGTAGAAGCCGAGCGCCTGTTCCACCGGCGCCGACGACGCGAAGATGTACGTCCCGTACATGTCGCCGTCGACCTCGGCGCTCACCATGCGCGACGCGTCGGGCAGCCGCGGTGTCTCCGCGGGGTCGGTGCCGGCCGGCTCCTTCGCCCCGCGCCCGATCACCTTGAAGACGTTGAACTCGCCTTCGGTGAAGGTCGAGAGCACGTGCGTCTTGCCGTGGTCGGTCGGCCGCACGTAGACGTAGCGAAAGTTCCCCAGGGCGTGGACGTCGCCCGTCGCCATGAACGTCTTGAGCGCCTGGACGGTATCGGTCAGCCCGTGGCCGTCGGAGCGCTCGACGCAGGTTATCGAGCCCTCCGTCTCGCGCTCCTCACGCCAGACGCCGGAGCGCTCGTTCCACGCCGTCGGCGCCCTTCTAGCGACCTCCGCCTTCGCCGTCGCCGGCAGCGCGTCGAGCTCCTCGACGAGCCCGCCGGTGTGCGCGCGGCACTGAGCCTCGAAGCGATCGAGCACCACGCTCATCGGCTGGGCGGTGACGGCGCTCGCCACGTAGAGGGGCTCGCCGTTCAGGACGACTCGGTGCGTGCCGCTCAGGAGGTCCATGAACGGCGCCATCTCGCGCCCGAGCCCGAAGGTCTTTTCGCCGATCTGACCGCGGACGCTCTTCAATCCGAAGAACCCGAGCACCGCCGTGACGACCACCGCGTACGCGAGCACGCGCGTCGCACGGGCGAACGCCCTCGCGAGGCGCACCGGAAAGAACTGCACGGATCGGGCGATCTGCGCTCCCATCACAAGAGCTCCTTCACGTTGCCGATCAGCCACGAGAAGACGCCGCCGATGTTCCCGGGCGCGGTCTGGTTGTCGCAATAGACGACCACGTGGGCGCTGACGGCCTGAGTGAACGCGAAGCCGCTCCCTTCGTCGCCGGCCGGACCGCTGCCGAGGAGGGACACGTTGACGACGTTGGACGCCGACGCGCTCGCCGAGCCGAGGCTGTTCTGGAGGCTGATGTCGGCTCCGGGTGCGCCGGGCATCGTTGAAGAGAACGGCAGCGCAGGGAGGGCGTTGCCGTCGCCGGTGCAGCTCGCCATGGCCGAGGTCCAGGCGTCGGCCTTGGCCTTCAGGTCGACGCGCTGCTGCTCCCGGATGACGTGATGCAAGAACAGCATCCCTCCGAAGAGAATGACGAACGCCGGGATCACGACGGCCGCTTCCACCAGCACCGAGCCGCGCTGTCGACGGCGAGCCGCGACGCGTCGCATCGCTCGCGCGTTCAATGCAGCACCTGATCCATGCTGTAGCCGTCGGGCGAGTCGGGGCCGAGCCCGATCTTGCCGCCGTTGCCCCACTTCCACCTTCCGATGGGGAGCGGACACGAGCCCATGTCTCCCTCGCCGCTCCTCGAGCCCGAGCCCAGGCTCGTGATGCACGACTTCACCGGATCGAGCACGTGAATCTTGGCCAGCGACCCTTCTTGCAGCGACGCCGGGAGCAGGCCCTTGATGAAGCCGTCGACGCCGAGCCCCTGATAGAGACTGAGCTCGATGTCCTTGCGAATGTCCCATTGAAACTGGTGATATCGCCGCATACGCGACTTCCATTCCATGTTCCACATCGCGTTGTACTTGCACGCCTGCCAGTCGCCCGACGTGTCGCTCGTTCCCAGGACGGTCTGATCGCGGCCTCCGTCCGGGCCGCCGCAATCGAAGTAGAACTCCGCCTCGGCGAAGTCCTGGTTGTCGCCGCCCTCGTTGTTCGTGGGGCTGGCGGCTGGACCGCCTGCGATGGCGACGCCCGTGATCGCGCCGCTGCCGAGCGTCTCCGACCCCGTGGCCGACGACCAGACCTGCTGGAAGTCGCCTCCGTTCGACGTCTCGTCGAACGGCTTCATCGGGAACATGCTTGGGTGCGCCTTGCCCGTCAGGTCCTTGGCCTTCGCCAGGATGTTGCTGAAGACCCTGCTGTTCGAGATCATCGGGCCCGAGAACCCGCCGAGGAGGTTGTTGAGGATGTCCGCCGGATCGACCCCGGAGCAGAACATCCAGGGCACGGCGCCGACCACCTGCCCGAGGATCTGCCCGAACTTCCCGGTGATGCCCGAAGGCGCACCGACGTCGCCGAGCATCGTCGCCACTTCGTCGACGAGCTCCATGCCCGCGTGCATGCAGAGCATTCCGTAGATGTCGTCCTGCACCGGAAGGCCGTAGCGCTGGAGGAGCGGCACCTTGAGCGCCGTCTGGAGCTTCGCCCCGCCGGGCAGCGGGATCGTCGGCAGCTTGCTCTTCAGCTTCTGGTCGAGCACGTTCGAGAAGAACGGAGCGCGCATCGGGATCATCGACGGGCTGAACGACGAGGTCGACGTGACCGCGCCGCCGTAGCTGTCGGCGGTGGTGTTCGACGCGATGAAGCCGACCCAGGGCATGATGATGGCGACGGCGCCCTCCGACGCGTTGAGGACGGTGAGCGACCCGAAGACCCAGGGCTGGACGGCTTCGATGACGTCGAACATACCTTCGTCGAACTCGAGCAGCTCCGGAAGCGCCGCGGCGGCGGCGACGTCGACGATGGGGACGAACAGGAGCGCGACCGCCAGCGCCGTGATCAGCAAGGCGCCGACGAAGATGATCATCAGGAGCACGAGGATCGACAGGACCGCGGCCATCACGATGTTCATCATGGCGAGGATGTTCATGCCGAGCGCGTGCACGACGCTCGAGTCGAAGGCGGCGGCGTCGACCGCGGCCCGCATCTGCTGGCGGAAGAGCATCGCCTCGCCGAGGCCGAACGTGTACCAGATGACCCCGACCAGCACGGCCGCCATGAAGATGGCGATCACCATGACGGCGCCCTCTTCGTCCCCGCGCAGACGGCGTAGCCAGTGCGCGGGCGGGCCGGAGACGGAGCCCTCCCGGGGTGCGGAGCACGTCGCGGCGTGGGCCATCCTCATGCGGTCCTCAGAAGTTGTAGAAGTGGCCCTGGTTGGGCAGGCTCGCCGTCCGCTCGATGTCGGCGACGGCGTCGGTCTGCCCTTCGCCCCGGAACGCCCCGCACACGAAGCTCGCGACGAGCGGCACCTGGCACGTGTAGTGGCCGACGACCGTGACGGTGACGAGCTGGTTCCCTTTCGAGCTCGCACCGTCGATACGCGTGACCTCGGCGCTCGTGAGGCTGAGGAGGGCCTTGACCGTGTCGTCGACCGCCTCCTGGGCGCATTGCGTGGCGCCCGAGAGCCCGGACGTCTCCTTGTCGGAATCGCAGACGACGGCGGCACGCACGGCCTTCATCGCGGCGTCGCGCACCACGAGGTCGGCCAGGAGCAGGCCGTTGAGCTGCAGGAGCCCCCAGAAGAGGACGAAGAGGGGGACGATCGCGACGGCGTACTCGACGTAGATCGCCCCGCGTGAGCCCGACGGCTTACCCATCACGCGCGTCACCACTTCCACTGCGCCCAGGCAGCCACGCACATTCCGCAGAGGATCGCGGGCGCGAACTTCACCTCGGTGAAGGCCTCGTGCTTCGACGCCGGGTCTCGCACGGGGCCGGTCCGGTAGGCCCCCACGAGTCCCTTGATGTTGTCGATGGTGCTGCGGAGCCTCCTCTTGCGGGCGACGACCACGAAAGCGTACGCCATGGCGAACACGTAGGCGTACGTCTGGGCGTAGAGCGCCACGAAGACGCCGCATGCGGCGCCGATCGCCGCGAAGAGCTTCACGTCCCCGAGGCCGAGCCCCCCGCTCCGTGCGAGGGCGAGCGGGATCAGCGCCGACCCGACGCCCGAGGCGAGCGAGAGGATTGCCGCGAGCACGGCGGACGACAAGGGGTGATGGTGGTAGAGGGTCGCGACCGCGCGGACGAGGGGCGCCCCGCCGAAGAGCCCGAGCGTGAGCCAGTTGGGGATCTGTCCCGTTCGAAGATCGACGAGCGCCGCGATGGTGCAAGCGACGATCGCGGCGACGAGGGCTGCGTGGTGCATCCCGGTGTTCATCCGACCCCCCCGGCTCGCTCGAACAGCGTTGCCGCGATGGCTGCGACGAGCACGAACGGCGTCAGGCGGACGCGCTCGCTCATCGCCTCGGGCATGGGCCTTCGCCGGCCCTCGGCGCGCAGCGGATTGGCCATCGCCGACGTGGCCCTCACGACGGTCGCCATCAGGCGCCCGTGATACGCGAGGCGCGCGGGCAGGAGGAGCGCGGCGAGCAGGAACGACAGCCACTCGACGAGCAAGCCCGGTCCCGGCAGCGCGAGCGCGCCCACGCACGCGAGGAGCTTCACGTCGCCGCCTCCCATCATGTTCAGGCGAAAGAGGACGAGCGGTACGGCCGCGCAGACGAGGGCGCCGGCGACCGAGAGACCTGCGAACAAGACGGGCCCGGGAACCCCGAAGGCGCCCGCGGCGTGGCGAGACCACGAGGCCCACAGAGCCGGAGCGGCAGGGAGGACACCGAGCGTCAGCCAGTTTGGAATCGTGCGTCGTCGGGCATCGAAATAGAGTGACCCCGCGAGGAAGACGAGTAGAGCGATTTGAAATGGCATCGTTCGCATGGTCCCCTCGCGGCCCTCCGGGAGTCCCCGAAACTAATCAGTCGTTGATGCCGGTGACCTTTCCGCCTTCTTCGGTGATCTTGTTCTGAACGTCGGTTCCGAACGTGGTGAACGCCGTGATGGCGAGCAGGGCGACGACGCCGCAGATGACGGCGTATTCGATGAACTCGCCGCCGCGGGTGTTCTTGACGAGCTTCGCGAGCTTCTTCATGGGTTTCGGTTCTCCTTCGGTTTCAATTCGTCGAAATGACGTTCGGTGGCGGGCGGCACGATCGAGAGAGTCTCAGGGTATGGGCGCGATCAGCGTGTGCCGGCTGGCCTGATACGAAGCAACCAGCGGCGGCCCCAGAGTGACCAGCGCGGCGGAGACGACGATGCCGCAGACCCCGATGAGCACTGCGTACTCCGTCGCGATGGCGCCGCGGCAATCGCTCCGCAGGCAACGCGCACGGTCGGCGATGGAGATCGGGGGCCGCATCGCACCGCGACGAATGCACGCGATGTACCACGAGCCGCCGCGCGAGAAGCGGCGGCCCTTTGGCGCCCCTCCTGCGGCCGTTCGTCGGTTGCGTCGGCCATCGGCCAACCCCGAGGTGCCAAGCGGTGGTTGTCAGGGAGTGGTTGCACTGCGTTACCGAAGTTGCGAGCTGGCGAGGTCGCGTCGGAGCGAGGCTTCCGTCACTGCACGACTCGCGCGACGCGAACGGAACGACGGAGCGCGCTCGTGGGCGCCTGGCGAGGCGCTCGTCGTGCGCTCGTCCAGGCACCCGCCTTGCACGGCGGGAGCGGACCGTTGCACCTCCGTTCATTCGCTCGCTTTGATCGCGTCTGGTCGATCGAACGCGCCTCGCTGGTTGCGGGCGCGCTCGCGGCGGTCGTCGGGGTCCCGGCCTGTGCGCGCTCGAGCAAGTCGGCCCCTTACGAGCTCGTCGTCCATGTCGACGGCGACGTGGGGCACTCGCTCGCTGGCGCGACGATCTCGTTCCTCGGCCGCCGGGTGGGGGAGACCGACGACCACGGCGCTCTCACGCTCGCCATCCGGGGCTCCGAAGGCGAGCGCGTCGCGCTCACCGTGTCCTGCCCGCCGGGCTTTCAGTCACCTGCGCTGCCGACCGACGTCGTCCTGCATCGTCTGTCCGAACCGGGGCGCAAGCCCGAGTACGATCTCCAGTGTCCGCCGGTGACCCGGAGCGTCGTGATCGTCGTGCGCGCCGACAACGGCCCGCGCTTGCCGGTCCTCTACCTGGGTAAAGAGGTCGCCCGAACCGACGAATCCGGGGCGGCGCACGCGCTCGTGAGCGTTCCCGCCAGCGACGACGTCGACATCACGATCGCCACGAACGAGCCCGGCAACGAGCGCCTCCGGCCGCAGAACCCATCGATGAAGTTCGTCCCCTCCGGTCCCGACGACATCAAGGCGCTCACGGTCAAGTTCGCCCTCGAGCCGGACAAGCGCAGAGCGGCCGTGTCGAAGCCGTCGCTGCCCGTGCGACTGCACTGATGTGCGCGGCGCGGGCCACGACCCGCATCGAGCACAGGACGCCGGGGGTCGGACCGAGCGCGCCCAGGAGTTGCGGGACCGCGCGTTCGAATTCGAGCCACGAGGTCGTGCAGATCGCGCGCGCGACCCCGCGCTTCGAGGCGCTCGCCAGACGGTCCAGTTCTCGCGTCGAGCCACCCGAGGAGCGCCGCCAGAGTCCCGAGACCGACGAAGAAGACGACGGGCCGCGCGTCGCGGCGCTCTCGGTCTCGGACGTGATGCTCACGGTGGTCATCGACGAGCGTGGGCGCACGTCGTTCGACGCGCTGTCGCCTCCGGCGCAGCCGCAGCACTCGAGGCCCCCGCCGGTCCCCCTCTCGCGGCGGGCAAGCAAGAAGCTCCGCCCTCCGCGCCTCTGCGGCCCATCTCCCTCTCCGCCTACATGAACGGCATTGGGGGCGAGAGGGGGGGCTGCTATACTGTCTCGTCCCATGCGGTCGCCTACTACGGGCGCATCCCTGCCCCGCTTCGACGCGGATCGCCTCGATCGGCGTGACCCGACCCTCATCGGGCGTATCCTCCCCGCGGCTCGGGCGATGACTCGCGCGTATTTCGGGCTCCGGGTCGACGGGCTCGAGAACATCCCCATGGGCCCGGTCGTCTTCGCTGCCAACCACAACGGCGGCATCTTCGGTCCGGACCTTGCGTGTACGCTTTCTACGCTATGGGGGGCGCTCGGGCCTCACTCGCCTCTCTACGCGCTCGCGCACGACTTCCCCATGCGGCACGTCACGCCGCTGGGGCGCGCCATCCAGCGCGTTGGCGCGGTGCGAGCGTCACGCGCGAACGCCGACCGCATCCTCGACGCCGGCGGGAGCTTCCTGGTCTATCCCGGCGGAGACCTCGAAGCGTACCGGCACGCCCGACGGCGCGATGAAGTCGTGCTGGGCGAGCGCGCCGGGTTCGTGCGCGCTGCGCAGAGAGCGGGGGCGCCCATCGTGCCGATCGTGGCGCACGGCGCCCATCGCTGCGCGTACATCTTCCACGAGGGGGAGCGGCTCGCCCGCGCGCTCGGCTTGAAGCGATGGGCCCGGCTCGAACGCTTTCCCCTCGCGCTGGCGCTGCCCTGGGGAATCGCGCCCGGCCCCTGGCTCCCGTATTTTCCGCTGCCGTTCGCGGTCCGGCTGCGGGTACTGCCGGCGGTGTACCCGGCGGGCAGCGAGGACGCGCGCGACGTCCGCGAGCGGATCCGAGCCCTCATGCAAGACGCGCTCGACGCGATGGCGCTCGAGGCCCGCTCGTGAAGGGCACGACGAACGGGCTCGCCTGGGAAGACCGGGGGCCGGAGCGTCTGTCGCCGATCTTGCTGATCCGCCCCCTCGGTGGGAGCATGGCGCTCTGGGGCGAGTTCGCCGACGCGCTGGCCCGCGAGCATCGCGTGATCGCGTTCGACGCGCTCGGGACCGGTGAGTCGAGAGGCCCCCCGCGGGCCTCGACGCGTGACCTCGCAAGCGACGCTCGCACCGTGCTCGACGCGCGCGGCGTCGGCCGGGCGCACGTCTTCGGGATCTCGCTCGGTGGCATGGTCGCGACCCGCTTCGCGATCGCGATGCCCGAGCGGGTATTGGCTCTGGTCCTCGCATCCACCGCCGCGCGCGGCCTCGCCTTCGAGCGGGCGGGAGCGCGGCGCGGTCTCGGGTTCGCACGGTGCATGACGCACGAGCCCCACCAGGCCGAGCGATGCATCGTCCTTCGCGTGCTCTCGCCCGAATTCAGGGCAGAGCATCCGGCCGAGGCGGAGCGAATCGCCGACCAGGCGGCGCGCCTCCCTTCGCCACGCGGGACCATCCTCGCGCACGCGATCGCGGCGCTCCGCCACGACGCCCGCTCGGAGCTCGCGCGTATTCGCGGCCGGACGCTCGTGCTCGCCGGCGACCGCGATCACTTCCTCGGTCCGGACGCCTGCCTGGGCCTCGCGGGCGCCATTGCCCGCGCGGAACGGAGCGTCGTCGAACGCGCAGGCCACGATCTCACGCTCGAGAATCCGGGCGACACCGCGACGCGCGTCCTCGACTTCGTTCGCGCGGTGTAGCAGACGCTCGAGAGGCGTCCTTCTTGCACCTGCGCGGGTCATGGTGCGACCGCTGGTGCTGAGCGAGTTTCGATCGGTGAATCCGGCACATACGATTGCCCAGACGGAAAGCCTCGCCTGGATCGCCAGTGCTCACGCGCGGGCCGAGGCGACACTCGCGTGCGCGGAGGGGCGCTCGTTCGACGAGACCACGTTTCGTGATCAATTCGCGCGGCGCCTCGCGCGCTTCGGGTGCAGCTCCGAGACCATCGCGTCGCGCGGTCACGAGCTCGACGACTGCGGCCACACGCGCTGGGCGGAGATGGGCGTGTATCGTCTCGACGAGCATCCTGAAGGCGAAGGAATGCTCGCCCGTACGCGTATCTTCGACGACCGCGCGCGCGGGGTGGTCGCCCGGCTGTACGCCGAAGAAGACACCGCGCCGGCCGACCTCGTTCACGTGACCTGCACCGGCTACGTCTCGCCCAGCGCCGCTCAGCGGCTCGTCGCGGACAAGGGGTGGGGCGACCGCACGCGCGTGACGCACGCCTATCACATGGGTTGCTACGCGGCGTTCCCGGCGCTCCGCATCGCGGGCGGGTTCGCGCTCGCCGACGATGCACCCCGAAGCGCTCGCTCCCGCCGCGCCGACGTGGTGCACACCGAGCTGTGCTCGCTCCACATGAACCCGCGACTCCACGAGCCCGAGCAGCTGGTGGTCCAGTCGCTCTTCGCCGATGGCTTCATTCGCTACGCCGTCTCCGAAGCCTCGGCTTACGACGGGCGCTCTCCCGCGCTCACGCTGCTGGCACAGGGCGAATCGATCGTCCCGGACTCGACCGGGTCGATGAGCTGGATCTGTTCGACCTGGGGAATGCAGATGACGCTCGCGCGCGACGTGCCCGATCGGCTCGCGAAGAGCGTCTCGGCGTTCGTCGACCGTCTCTGCGAGCAGGCGGGGCTCGATGAGGCCGCGCGCGGCAAGGCGCTCTTCGCGGTGCACCCCGGCGGGCCGAGGATCCTCGATCGGGTGCGCGACGCGCTCGCTCTCCGAGAAGCTCAGATCGAGGGGAGCCGCCGCGTGCTCCACGCGCGCGGCAACATGTCGTCGGCGACGGTACCGCACATCTGGATGGAGATCGCTCGCTCGCCCGCCGTCGAAGAGGGGCGCGCCGTGGTGAGCCTCGCGTTCGGTCCTGGCTTGACCCTGTGCGGCGCGGTCATGCGAAAGGGCGCGCCGTGATCGAGCTGGCCTTCTTGCCGCTGGCGCTCCAGGCGGCGGCGATGTTCTTCGACGAGGTGCACTTTCACCGGCATCGAGGCCTCTCACGGTGGGAGCGCATCGGGCACCCCCTCGACACCGGCACCGTTCTCGCGTGCTTCGGCGTGGCGATCGTCGCGCTCCCCACCCCCCGATGGCTCGTCGTCTATGCCGCGCTGGCCGGGTTCTCGTGCCTCTTCATCACGAAAGACGAGCCGGTTCACGCCCGGGAGTGCTCGCCCGGCGAGCACTGGCTGCACGCCGTTCTCTTCGTGCTGCACCCGATCGTGCTCGCCGCGGTCGCGCTCCTCTGGGCGCGCGGACTGCGAACGTTCGTCGTCGCCCAGGCGGCGATGACGTTCGCGTTCGGTGCGTACCAGCTCCTCTACTGGAACCTGCCTTGGAGGCCTTCATGGTCACGACGATCGACACGCGTCCGGTGAACAACGCGATCTACGACACGCTCGGCGAGCGCTGGTACTCCGCGGACGACGACCCTGTCGCGCTCCTGCGCGCCGAGTCGCGCCTCCGGAATCCGTGGGTCGCGGCGCGGGTGGCGACCACGATCGGCGCCGAGGCGCGTGTGCTCGACGTCGGCTGCGGCGGGGGTTTCCTCGCGAACGCGCTGGCCCGCGAGGGGCATTTGGTCACGGGGATCGACGCGTCGGCCGAGAGCCTGGCCGTGGCCGCGCGGCACGACGCGACGGGGAACGTTCGCTACGATCTCGGCGACGCCCTCGCCCTCGCGTACGACACGGCGTCGTTCGACGTCGTATGCGCCATGGACTTTCTCGAGCACGTCGAGGACCCCGCCCGGGTCGTCGAAGAGGCTTCGAGGGTCCTTCGCCCCGGGGGGCTCTTCTTCTTTCACACCTTCAACCGAAACGCGCTCGCGTGGCTCGTCGTCATCAAGGGCGTCGAATGGTTCGTCAAGAACACCCCGAGCGACATGCACGTGCTCAGGCTGTTCGTGAAGCCCGCCGAGCTCCGCGCAATGTGCCACCGGAGCGGCCTCGAGGTTTGCGAGTTCCACGGCTCCGCCCCGGCGGTGTTCTCCCGCGCGTTCTGGACGATGCTCGCGACCCGCAGCGTGCCCCCGGACCTTCGCTTCGAGTTCACGCGCTCTCCCCTGATCGCTTACACGGGATTCGCCAGGCGACTTTAGGTCTCGACGGCCGCCCCCCACGAAGGACGAGGAAAGCGGGCAGCGCTCGCGAGCGCTGGCGGGTGCTCGAGACCAGCCCGCCGAGACGTCATCGCGACGCAAAAGTCCGGGTCGCCTGGCCATAGGCACAGGACGGCACGGTCCGAACCGTCGCTAACTGTCGGCAATCACGGCAAAGCCCACGGCGTGGGCGCCCGGCGAAGTCTTTGCAATGCGGGGACGCGCCGGAGCGGGAAAGCCGGTCTTGGAAACCTGCAAAACCTGGGGAAGTGAGTTTTATGCTCATCGAGAGATCACGCGACGCGATCTGGCAGACCGTCGTTCTGGGCCTTTGCGGGGGCGTCGCCCTGGCGAGCGGGTGCGTCGCGCGGGCGACGTCCGAGACCGGGGCGGGCACGAGTGGGCGCGTCACCGGGTCCCCGGGCCTGGCGGGCGACGGCAGCGGCGGCGTCGCGCTCCCTGGGTTTCCCTTCGGAGACGGCGGCACGGTCTCATCCCCCGGCTGCGGTCCGCAGGCGCCCGTTCCGGACTTCGGGACGCCCGTCACGTGCAGCACGCCCCCGCCGCCCATCTCGGGGGGCACGCTGATCGTCACGCGCGACGGCACCAGGGCCGTGGCCGCCGACTCGGATCGCGACGCCATCTACGTCATCGACCTCGCGACGAACGCCCTGGCGTTCACCATTCCCCTCCAGCCCGGCGACGAACCGGGAAGGCTCGCCGAGGACGGCGCCGGCCGCGTTCACGTGGCCCTTCGCGGCAGCGGCACGCTGGCGACGGTCGATCCGTCGGCCGGGACCGTCCTCCAGCGACGCGCCGTCTGCCCTGCCCCTCGCGGGGTCGCCTGGCAATCGTCGAGCGACGTCCTGTGGGTCGCCTGCGCAACGGGCGAGCTCGCATCCCTGCCGGCCGCGGGCGGCGCGGCGACGACGCAGCACGTCCAGCGCGATCTTCGCGACGTCATCGTCACGGGCGACAGCCTCGCGGTGACGCAGTTCCGTTCGGCCTCGATTCTTCGCATGGCGAGCGATCAGACCGTCGCCCGCACCGACGGACTGCCGTCGAGCACCCCCGGGTTCCTCTCGCACGTCATCTGGCGCGCGGTTCCGGGCCCGTCCGGCTCGATCGTCACGCTGCACCAGGCCGAGTCGACGCTATCGATCTCCACGAAGGCGACCGGCGGTTACGGCGGATGCGGAGGGGGCGGAGGCATCTTCCTCCCGATCCCGACGGACGACTCCGGCATCCTTTTTTCTCCGCCGGCGGCGCTCCCGCCGATGGGAATCGGTCCCGGCGGGGCTGTCGAGGGGGTGCTCACCGTCGTCGGCAGTGACGGGACGGTCACGTCGGACATCGCGTTCCCGGGAGTCTTGCCGGTCGACGTCGCCGTGTCGCCGGACGGCGCTGAGTTCGCTGCGGTCGCCGCCGGTAGCGGCACCGGGAACGCCGCCGTCGAGAATGTGTTTCTGTTCACGGCGAACAGCCCCAGCGGCTCCTTCAAGATCGGCGACGGCGCCGCGACCGCCGTGGCGTACGCCACGAACGACGAGCTCCTCGTGCAGACGCGGGAGCCGGCGGCCCTCTGGGTCGTTCCGCTGGCGACCGGGAATGACGCCGGTGGCCAGCCGGTCTCGATTCCCCTGTCGACGATTTCTCGCAAAGACACGGGACACGAGATCTTTCACATGCACGCGGGCGCGCTCCTCGCCTGCGCGTCGTGTCATCCCGAAGGCGGCGACGACGGGCACGTGTGGACGCTCGACGGCAACCGGCGGCGCACGCCCTCGCTGCGCGGCACGATCGCCGGAACGGCGCCCTACCACTGGCCGGGCGACGAGGCCGACTTCAACTCCATCGTGCAAGACGTCTACGTGGTGCGAATGAGCGGCGGGAACCTGACGGCTCCTCAGGTCGGCTCGCTCTCGGCCTGGGTCAACGCGATCCCGGCGCCCCCGGCCCCCACCTGGGTCGACCCGAACGCGGCGGCCGCCGGCCACGCCCTCTTCGTGCGGGCCGACGTCGGCTGCTCGACGTGCCATTCGGGCTCGAAGCTCACGAACAACGCGACGGTGGACGTGGGAACCGGAGGCGCATTCCAGGTGCCCCCGCTCGTCGGCGTCGGCTGGCGGACGCCTCTCCTTCACGACGGGTGCGCCGTGACCATCGCGGATCGCTTCGGTGGCTGCGGCACGTCACTGCACGGGAACGTGAGCAAGCTCTCGTCGCAGGACATCACGAATCTGACGGCCTATCTCGAGACGCTGTGATCGAGTTCGAGGGGAGCCGGCAGCTCCCCTCGAGCTCCCCATCCGGGACTCGCGGTTCACTCGAGGTCTGGTTCTTCGAGTTCGAGGGGAGCCGGCAGCTCCTCGAGCTCCCCATCGGGGACTCGCGGTTCACTCGAGCTCTGATTCGTCGGCCAGCTCCGGCGACGTCCCGATCCATGCTACTTCGCTCTGGCGAATGGCCGCCCCGCAGCGAAAGCGCCCCTGGTTTCTCGTCTTGGCGCTGTTCGGTGCGCTCGCGCTCGGCACGGCGGGCGCGTTCCAGGGCTGGGCGACGTTCGTGACGTACCACGACCCCGTGGACACCTCGGGGGTCGGTCGCGACATCGCCGACGAGGCCGAACGGGCCGCGGTCGTGTCGCGGGTGCAGGCCTACATCGAGACGCTCGACGCGGCGAAGTCGCGCGCGTGGCCGCTAGGCGTCGCGACGCTCCTGCTCGGGAGCGCCGTCTTCCTCTTCGCTGTGCGCGCCCTCGGGGGGAACGGCGCAGCGCGCGCAGCGCTCGTGCAGCTCGTGGTCGCCCAGGCGGGCGCCAACGCGGCGAGCTACTGGCTGCTGCGAGATGTGTTCGAAGCCGATCTCCGCGTTCACGAGGCCGAAGACGCCGCCGAGTCGCACGACCGCGTTCCGGAGCGCGATCGGGCCGAGATCCTGCGCGCGGCGGCCAAGATGCGCCGCGCCGGATATCCGATCGCCATCGCGCTCGACACGCTGAGCAGCACGCTCATCGTCTTCGGGCTGACCCGCCGCCGGTCGCGCGAGTTCTTCGACGCCGCGGGCAAGGCCGTCCCGGAGCGATAGCGGGCGCGATGGGGCGGATCCAAACCCTGCCGACCGACCTCGCGAACCAGATCGCGGCCGGTGAAGTCGTCGAAAGGCCCGCGAGTGTCGTCAAAGAGCTGGTCGAGAACGCGCTCGACGCGGGCGCCAGGCGGGTCAACGTGGAGCTCGAGCGGGGCGGCGTCGCGCTCATCCGGGTGACCGACGACGGCGCCGGCATGGACGAAGACGACGCGGTGCTCGCGCTCCAGCGCCACGCCACCAGCAAGATCCGGCACAAGGACGATCTCTTCGCGCTCACCACGTTCGGCTTTCGCGGCGAGGCGCTCCCGAGCATCGCGTCGGTGTCGCGTCTGCGCCTCGCGACCCGGGCCCACGGCGCGAACGAAGGCGTCGAGGTGGTCCTCGAAGGCGGGGGTATCGCGCGCCCGCGCCCGACCGGCGCCGCCGAAGGCACCAGCGTCGAGGTCCGCGACCTCTTCTTCAACGTGCCGGCACGGCGCAAGTTCCTGAAGTCCACGGGGACCGAGGCCGCGCACGTGACCGAAGCGCTGCTGCTTGCCGCGCTCTCGCGACCCGACGTCAGCTTCTTCATGGTCCGCGACGGACGCACCGCGCGCGAGTGGCTTCGCGCCGGTTCGCGCCGCGAGCGGGCGACGCAAGCCTTCGACGCGAGCGAGAGGCTCGAAGCATGCGCCGGTGAGCGGGGCCCGCTGCGCGTCGAAGCGCACCTCGCGCCTCCGGAGAGGGCGCGCGCCGGAGCCACGGGTTTGCATTTGCTGGTCAACGGTCGCGCGGTCCGGGATCGGGCGTTCGCGCGGGCCGTCGCGCAGGCTTATGGCTCCGTGCTCGAGCCCGGGCGATACCCGGTCGGCGTCGTGTACATCGAGGTCCCGGCGAGCGAGGTCGACGTGAACGTCCATCCCCAGAAGGCCGAAGTGCGCTTTGCGGATGCGCGCGCGCTCTTCGACGCCCTCACCCAGGAGCTTCACAGGTCGCTCGCAAGCGCGTTCTCGCTGCCCGCCCTGGGCGGGTCACGAGGATGGATGGGCTCGCGGGGGCCGTCCTTTCAACCGTCGAGCGCGGCCCCGTCGCCGTCGGACCCCTTCGCGTTCGACGGCGGCGCGCGCGATCCCTGGAAGCTCGGTGTCCACGTCGAGGGTGCCCTCGCGGGCTCGCTCGCGGAGGCTACGGGAGGACCGGGAGGCGGTGCCGGCGTCGGGGCTCTCGCCGGCGCGGGGCTCTTCGAGGGCGTCGGGTTCTACGCCTCCCTGGAGTTTCTCGCGCAGGTCCGCGCCATGTTCCTCGTGTGCAGCGGCGCGGACGGGCTCTACGTCCTCGATCAGCACGCCGCGGCCGAGCGCGTCACCTATGACCGCCTCCGCCGGTCCTTCGCGTCGCGTTCCATCGCCACCCAGCGGCTCCTCTTGCCCGACGTCATCGAGCTGCTGCCGGCCGAAGTCGCCACCCTCGAGGAGCGCAGCGACGAGGTCGCCGCTCTAGGCATCGAGCTGCGAGCGGTCGGTGGCAGCGCGGTCGCGGTCCACGCGGTTCCGGCGCTCCTCGCGCGAGCGCGCCCCGAGCGAATCGTGCGCGACCTCATCGCCGAGCTGGGTCTCGCCGACCGGCGCCCCTTTCGCGACGCCGCCGATCGCATCCTGGCGACGATGGCGTGCCACGGCAGCATCCGCGGGGGCGACGCGATCTCGCGCGCCGAAGCGGTCTCGCTTCTTCGCGATCTCGACGGCATCGACTTCGCTGGTCACTGCCCCCATGGGCGGCCGGTGGTCACGCGCATCGGCTATGACGAGCTCGAACGACGCGTCGGTCGTTGATC
>ODAK010000659.1_pt1 | contig 39446 bp, 36 predicted proteins | sample 1539591 | NCBI WGS metagenome assembly ODAK01 (sample SAMEA3539303, study PRJEB22396) | soil metagenome | biome: tundra; feature: field; material: soil | place: USA | collected 2010-05 | depth 0.15 m | reverse complement strand
ACGCCGCGTCCGTCCACTGCCCGTTGATGAACAGCTGACGCGGGGAGCCGATGAACTCCTCAACACTGCGATCCAGAGTCACTGTCATGGATTCTCATCTCCCTTGCCGCACGCCCTCGGCAGCCACGCAGTCGCTGCGTGGCTGCAAGCGCCGTCATCTTCCCGGCCTGCTGGCCGGGGAACATTTGATAGTGCTCATTGTCCAGCATTTCGGGCGCCACGACAGCTGCCCATCCGGACAGGCCGGTGGGGCCCAGGAGGGGAGTGCCATGACTGTCAATCGGGCATATGCTGCACTTGCGGGAAATGCCGATGTAACGCATCCGTGACAGCGGCGTAACCTCGGCCTTAGTGGGCGTGCCTGGGCAGGAGTTCTTATGCCCGTTCTACCGGAGAGCTTCGCGATGGACAGGAGCGGCCGGCCGGATGCCGCCTGCTCCCGCGAGCAGAGCGCCGATCAGCTCGCCGGACCGCAGTCTGGCGGTGCGCACTGTAGCCACGTTCCCGCCCACCTGGCGAAGTTCCACGCTCCGGAGATCGTCTTCGGGCCCGGCGCGCTGGCGGAACTTGGTCACTGCGCGGCGCGGCTGGGTGCGCGCCGGCCGTTCCTGGTCACTGACCCCGGGCTGATCGAGGCGGGCTGGGTCGATGAAGGCGTCGCCCACTTGCGGCGCGCCGGGTTGCACCCGGCAGTGTGGCATGACGTGACTCCCAACCCCAAGGACCATGAGGTCGAAGCAGCTTTTCAGCGCTACCTCGAGAGCGGGAGCGATGTGATCATCGGGCTGGGAGGCGGCTCGTGCATCGACGCGGCGAAGGGCGTAGCGATTCTGTCCGGCAACGGCGGCCGCATCCTCGGCTACGAGGGCGTGGACAAGGTCGTGTGCCCGATCCCGCCCACGGTGATGGTGCCAGCCACCTCGGGCACGGGTGCTGATGTGTCGCAGTTCGCTGTCGTCACCGACACCACGGCCCGCATCAAGATCACCATCATCAGCCGGGCGCTGGTGCCCGAGATCTCGGTGATCGACCCGCGCTTGCTAACCACAATGCCGGACTGGCTTAACGCTGCCACGGGGCTGGACGCGCTGACCCATGCGATCGAGGCGTTCGTGTCCCGTGCGCACAACCGGCTGACCGACGGCCACGCGCTGAATGCGGTCGCGCTGATTACCCGCCACTTGCTGCACACCCAGCTGCGGCCAACCGAGACCAGCCCGCGCCTGGCCATGGCCCAGGGGTCGCTGGAGGCGGGCATGGCGTTCACCAACGCCATCCTGGGTGCCACGCATGCAATGAGCCATCAGGTCGGCGGGCTATTGGACGCCCCGCACGGAGTCGTGAACGGTGTCCTGTTGCCTCACGTGATCAGGTTCAATGCCCAGGCCTGGCCAGAGCGGTTCGTGCCGCTAGCTGTCGCCTGCGGCATCAGGACCGAGGGCGCGCCGGCTGACGAAGTAGCGCTAATGCTGGCCGAACGGCTGCGCGTACTCGCCGACGACGTGGGCGTGCCGAACGGGCTAGCCGCGCTCGGCGTTACCGAGGCCGTGCTGCCCCGGCTGGCCCGAACCACCTTGAAGGACGCCTGCCTGGCCACTAATCCGCGCGACGCGAACGCTGCGGACATCGAGGCACTGTTCCGGACGGCCCTGTGAGGGATCGCCGGTGACCGAATCAGAACGCGATGCTAGTCCTGGCGGCGACCTGGCGGCCCTGACCGGACTTCGCTCCGGCAAGCGCTCGTTCTACCCCGAGTACATTCGGTCCGCCGAGCGCCTCGAGAACGCCATTCAGGCGCTGGACGGCATTTCGCGTGCCTTGGTGCGCACCGCGGCCGGGCCCCGCACATTGGTTGAGTGGGTGGTCCGGACTGCGACTGAGCACCTGCGGGCCGACTGGCTGCTGTTCGCCGTGGCCGACGGGGTACTGCCTGCCGCGCGCCCCCGGTTTCTGGCGGTGATCGGCGGTGAGCTGATCGACGACGAGGCCCGGCTGCCGGCCGACGTGCGCGAGCACCTGGCCGTGCTGCGCGGTCGTCCCTGGGAAGTCGAGTCGCCGGACAGCGGCCAGGGATGGGTGCGGGTATCGATGACCCTCGATAACGAGCCAGTCGGCGGGATCGCGGCCCGGCCGAGCAGCGGGCTGGAGATAGCCACCACCGATCGCGCCATCTTGCGGGTGCTGGCCAACCAGGCCGCCGTGGCGCTGCACAACTCATTCCTGTTTCACGCGACCACGCAGCTGCGCGGCCGAAGCGATCAGCTCTACGACGCGACCACTCAGCACGCCAGGGACTTGGCCGCGCGCAGTGCCGAGCTGGCCGAAACGCAGCGGCAGCTCGTCGCGGCGCTACAGCGGCAGGCGCTCGACGACGAGCGGCATCGCATGGCGCGCGAGCTGCACGATAGCGTGACCCAGTCTGTGCTGACCGTCGGCATGACCATTGAGGTCTGCCGGGCTGAGCTGGAAAGCCTGGGAGGGCCGGCCGGAGAGATTGCCGGGCGGCTGTCGCCGGCCAAAGACCTCACGCGGCGCGCGGCCGAGCAGTTGCGCGCCGCGATCTACTCGCTGCACCATGTCGCAGACGAGGCACCGGGTCCGCTGCCGATGATGCTGCACCGCCTGTCCACGGTACACCGGCCTGCCGGGCTGCATGTAAAGGTAGCGCTGGAAGGACGCCCGGTCCCGCTGCATCCCGAATGCGAGCAGGCGATGCTGCGATGGACCGGCGAGGCATTGTTCAACGCCGCGGCACACGGCAAGGCCACCCGCGCCCTGATCCGGTTGCGTTACCTGGCCGGCGCAGTGGCCATCAGCGTGTCCGATGACGGGACCGGTGACCCGGCACAACTGCGCCGCGCGCTGCGGCTGTCCAGCGGGGGGGACCTGTCCGGACTGCACCGGGGACTGGCGAACATGCGGGACATGGCGGACGGGCTGGGCGGAACGCTGTCCATCCGCGGTTCTCGATCAGGTGGCGTGTTTCTGCGGCTGGACATCCCCCTGCCGTGGCCCGAGCGCAGGGCAGCTGGCAGGCGGCAGCCAACGGAGGGATGCGGTGGCGATGCCTGAGATGCGGTCGGATGGGGCGGAGCCGCACAGCGAGGACCGGGTCACGATCGTGCTCATCGACGATCACGCGATTCTCCGGCAGGGCCTGCGCTCGTTGCTGGAACGCGAACACGACCTGCAGGTCGTAGGTGAGGCTAGCTCGCCTGGCGAGGCATTGGTCGTAGTAGAGCGGACCCGCCCGGCGATCGTACTGCTGGACATGAAGCTATCCCCAGCGTCAGACAACGACGGGCTAGGCCTGTGCGCCGACCTGACCAAGCGCTATCCGGGGCTCGCGGTGCTGGTGCTCTCTACTTTCGTGGACGACGCACTGGTGGTCAGCGCTATTCAGCACGGGGCATGCGGCTACGTGGTCAAGGATGTCGACACCATGGAACTGGTGCGGGCTATCCGCCTGGTCGCCAGGACTGGGAGCGCGTTCGACGCCCGGTCAGCAGCCGCCATGATGCGCTCCATCCACGCCCCGCTGGCACGCTCGCCGCTGACCGAGCGCGAGCTGAATGTGCTGCGGCTGGTCGCGGGCGGCCTGAGCAACCGGGGCATCGGCGGTCGCCTGCATCTTTCCGAGACCACAGTGAAATTCCACCTCCGCAATATCATGCGCAAGCTCGGCGCGGCCGGCCGCGCCGAGGCCGTCTACAAGGCGACCCAGAATGGCCTGGACCTGACGTCCGGCTGAGGCTCCTGGCGGACGGCGGGGCACCGGCCGGGATCAGTCGGCGCTCAGTACGAGCCAGCCGCCGTGGTGCTCGTGCACCGAGGAATGATGGCCGGTGCTGTCGCCCAGCTCGCCGAGCTGGCGGACGTCGAAGGCGCGGACATGGCCAAAGGCGGCGGTCGGTTCCGGCTCGATCGGCACCGCGACGACTACCTGACGGCGGGCAACCCGCAGCGCCTCGCGGAGCACCGCGCTGCCGTGCTCGGCGTTCACGTGCTCTAGCAGGTGGATCACGCTGACCGTCTCAGCCCAGTCGTCGGGCACCGGGATCCGGGCGGCGTCGCACACCACGGTGCTCACTTGCAGCCCGCGCGCGGCGGCCACGGCCCTCAGCAGGCACATCGTGCCGGCGGACAGGTCGGAGGCAGTCACCGTGTTGGCCGGCCGCTCGGCCAGCAGCAGCGGGAGGAAGCCGAAGCAGGATCCGACGTCAAGCACCTGGCCGGCCGGGATGAGCTGCAGCGCGTGTGCATACACGGGGGCGAAATCGCTGATTGTCGTGCACCCGTGGCTGTTCGCCGTGGCCGGCGTCCGCCAGCACTGGCGGATTCGCGCCAGGGTATTGCCATAGAACGTGCACCAGGCCATAAGCGGGTCATCAATGCAGGACCGCACAACACCAGTGAAGACCCGCTCGAAGATTTCGATCCCGGAGAGCCAGCCCGGCGCGAACAGCTCGTCGGCCAGCAGCCCGGCCACATCGTTATCGAGCTCGCCGGGGCGCAGCCAGTGGCTCACCTCGATCCGGCGGCCGCGTTCGGTCAGGCTGAAGTGGTCGGTGCGGACCACGGGACCGGGGTCCGGTGCACCGCCAGAAGGCGGCTCGGCGCGGAGCACGCTGACGAGGTAGTCGTCGTAGCGGCCTTTCTGGCACGGCGCGAGCGGGTCGATGGTCTGCGGCAGCGAGCCAATCAGGTCCGGCTCGCTCATCGTCCGGTCGCCTCCGCCGATATCTGCTGGGCTGCGCGCTGCAGCCCGGTGAGATCGGCGACCACCTGGACGCGGTCGCAGAACTCCGCGTAGCGCGGCAGGTCGCACGCCCCGAGCGCCCAGGTGTACCGGGATTCCGGGGTCAACCAGATCGTCTCGCGGACCCTGCGGGTGATCTCCTGGAAGGTGTCCAGCTGGGCGTTGGTGCCGTTTCCGCGCCCGTCCCCGAGCACGATCAGCGTGGTGCGGCGATCCAGCGCGGCAGAGTGTTCTGCCAGCAGCTGGGTGAAAGTCGTTCCGTAATCGGAGCTGGCGTCCACATCGAGCAGCCCGCCGGCGGGCAGCCCGTCGAACACCAGCCCGAGCGCCCGTTCCAGCGGGTGCTCAGCGAACAGCTCAGTGATCTCGACCGGCGCGTCGACGAACGCGAACGAGCGAGCCTGCGTGAACAGCGACTGCATGCCGTACACCAGGTGCAGCGTGAACCGCGCGGTCGCGCGCACCGACAGCGACACGTCGGTCAGCAGCACCAGCCGGGGCTTGTCCGCGGCCCGGCTGGTGGTGATCGGCTGGAACGGGATGCCCTCGTAGCGCATGTTCTTTCGCATGGTGCGGCCAGGGTTGACCCGGCCGCGGGGGGTGTTGCGCTGCCGGCTGGTCCGGGCGCCGTGCAGCTGGCGGGCCAGCCGGCGCAGCGCCTCCTCCAGCTCGGCTCGCTCTCGCTCGTCCACGGACTCGATCCGCGCCCGCTCGGCGATCCGCGCCTCAACGACCGCCCCGGCCAGCTTGTCCAGGTAGCGACGCAGCAGCTCGGGCAGGTCCGCGATGACGCCGGCCAGCTGCCGCCGCAGCATCGCCAGGGCCTGCTCGTCGATGTCCTCGTCGGCCGCCTCCAGCCATCCGAGGAGCACCTCCTGCTGCGCCACCGTCAGCGCGGTGTCGACGCGGTGCCCGGTGGCCGGGGCGAGCTGGCCCGGCAGGCCCGGGTTGTGCAGGCGGTCGGTTTCCAGCTGCACGGACGCGCCAGCGTCGCGCGCGCCATCGGCGCCCTCCTTGGACAGCACGATCTCGTCCGTCACCGCCGCCAGGTCGATCTTGTTCGCTTCCTGATGCAGGTTGTAGTGCTGGGCGAGGTCCTCTTGGCGGAAGTAGTCCCTGATGTCGGCTGGCTTGCCGTGACTGTGCCCCTGCTGCGGGAGGTCAGACGGTTCATCGGACACGGTGAACGACTCCAGCTCGCCGGTGTCGGCAAGGTCGTCGTGCTCATGGCTGTGACCGTGCCCGCCGCCCGGGCCGGCCACCGGGCGCAACGAGAAGAACAGCGTGAACAGCTCGTCGAACAGCTCGTCGTCGCGCCGGTCCTTTATCAGTGTCACGCGGAGCGCCGCCCGCAGCGTCTGCCGGTCAGCAAGCACGCCGGGCTGGGCGGCGGCTAGCATGCCGTCGGCGGCCTCGGCAACCGACACGCGCACGCCGAACAGCCTCAGCAAGCGGCCGAACCGATGCAGGCTGCTTTCCACATGCCGCTCCGCTCAGCCGGGCCGTCGCCGGGTGATCGCGGCGAATGACCGGCTGCCCTGGCCCGCACCGGATGCCGCCCGGCTGCCGGGACCGGGGCCAGGGGCCCCGTAGTAGCCATCGTCGTGGCGGCCCGGCCGGTCCTTGGCCAGCCGGGCGGTCTGGCCGTCGGCGTCGTCATCGCGGGCATGCGCGTCGTCATCGCCGTGCTGGTGGTCATGCCCGTCGTCAGCGCCGTGCCCGTGCGCATGGCTGGCGCCGGGCAGCTCGCGGTTCGGGTCGACCAGGCGGGGCAGCACCTCGACAGCGCGCCGCATGTCCCGCTCGTACTTCAGCACGACGTTGACGGTGTCGGCGAGCACGCCCGCGTCCAGCTCGTCGACGCCGAGCACGGTCAGGGTGCGGGCCCAGTCGATCGTCTCTGAGATGCTGGGGCTCTTGCGCAGCGGCAGCTCCCGCAGTCCGCGCACCACCTGTACCAGCTGCCGGGCCGCCGCCTCGGGCAGCCCGGTCTGCTTGGACCGCACGATCTCCAGCTCCCGTTCCGCGTCCGGGTAGTCGAGGAACAGGTGCAGGCAACGGCGTTTCAGCGCGGCCGAGAGGTCACGGGTGTTGTTCGAGGTGAGCACCACATACGGCGGGGTTTTCGCCGTGTAGGTGCCGATCTCGGGCACGGAAACCTGAAACTCGCCGAGGCATTCCAGGAACACCGCCTCCAGGGCCTCGTCGGCCCGGTCCACCTCGTCGATCAGCAGCACGGCCGGCTGCTCGCCGCGGATCGCGTCAAGCAGCGGACGGGCAACCAGGAAATGGTCAGAGAAGAACACCGCGCCGTGGCCCTCGATCCGTGCGACCGCAGCGGGGATATCCGGGGCGTCGGCGATGATGTCGTTGATCTTCTCGCGCAGCATCTGGGTATACAGCAGCTGCTTGCCATAATCCCATTCATAAAGGGCCCGGGTCTCGTCCTGCCCCTCGTAGCACTGCAGCCGGAGCAGCCGTCGGCCGGTTACCTCCGCCAGCGTCTTGGCGAGCTCGGTCTTGCCAACGCCGGCCGGTCCTTCCAGCAGGACCGGCTTGTTCAGCCGCGTTACCAGGTACACCGTGGTGGCCAGCCGCCGGTCGGTGATGTACCCGGCCGCGGCGAACCGGCTGACGACGTCGTCGATCGACAGGAAGGTACTGCGATCATCGGTCGACTGGGGCACGTGTCCTCCGGTTCGTCCGGGCCGAGGGTGCCGCCCGCTGCGGGCGGTCAGCTGAGCAGGTCGTCCAGGTCACCGTTGAGGCAGTGGTCGACCACCGGGCGGACCGTCTCGAAGGTGCACTCTTTGGGATTGCCCGGCGTGCAGGCGTCGCCGAGCACGTGATTGGTGATCCGGTCGATATCGGCGGCGTCACCGGTGATCGTCTTGGCGTTCTCGTAGAACTTCGTCGGCCCCTTGCCGAGCCGGTTCTTGGAGTAGCTGTCCTGGGTCACGTCGGTGAACTTCTCCGGGATGCCCACGTCCCGCAGCAGCCGGATGGCCGCGGCCAGGGCCGCCTCGGCAGCCTGCACCGCTGTCATGCCGTGCGTGTCCACGCCCATCACATCGGCGATGTCGGCGAACCGCTGGTAGGCCACTGGCATGTTGAAGGCCCACACCCGCGGCAGCGCGATCGCGTTGTTCAGCCCGTGGTGGGTGTCGTAGAAGGCGCTGATCGCGTGCGAGATGGAGTGGATGATGCCAAGCCCGCCGGAGTTGAACGCCTGCGCGGCGATGTACTGGGCGTACATCATGCCCTCGCGGCCGGGCAGGTCCTGGCCGTTCCACACCGCTGCGCGCAGGCTCTCCGAGGTCAGCTTGATGGCGTGCAGCGCGTTGCCCAGCGACGGCTGGAAGTTCAGCCGGGATACGTACGGCTCGGAGGCGTGCGCGAGCACGTCGAAGCCGCACTGGGCCGTGTAGTCAAGCGGGCAGTCGTAGTACAGTACCGGGTCGTCGATGGCCAGGCTGGTCACGCTGGCGTCGTCGAACGCGACGTACTTGTGCGGGTTATCCGGGTCGGTGGTGGTGTCGGTGATGACATAGGCCCAGGACGTCTCCGAGCCGGTGCCGGCCGTTGTGGAAACGGCGATATGCGGCGGGTTCTTCGGGTTCTCCGACTTGTTGAAGCCCTCGAACTCGTTGACGCTGCGGCCGTCGTGCGCCACCGAGATCCGGGCGCCCTTGCACGCGTCGTGCGACGAGCCGCCGCCGATCGAGACGAACGAGTCGCACTTGTTCTGCTGGTACATCGCCACGGCGTCCATCACGTTGTAGTCCTTGGGGTTGGACTCAACCTTGTCGTAGACCACGACCTCCAGGCCGTGATACTTCAGTGACTCGACAATCTTGTGGACGGTGTCGCTGCCCCGCAGGCCGGAGGTCATCACCAGGATCTTCTTAAAGCCCAGCTTCTTGGCTTCCGGCCCGATCATCTCGTGTGCACCCGGGCCCATCAGCGCCCGGGGAAACGGGTGGAACTCCTTGATCGGGAAGGGCTTGAGCAGTTCGTCAACCTGCATGGCGCACGGGCTCCTCTCGTATGTGCCGCGCTCCCGCGCCGCGTGTGATGACCCGCTGCGTCAGCCGGCCGTACCGATCAGCAGGAGCACCGTTGCGGCGAGGCTAAGCAGCGGCGCTCCGATGCGGAACCCGTGCGCGCCTATTCCGCCCGACAGCGGCCGCATTGCGCCCGGTCGGACAGGACCGCGCCTGCCCGATCGGACGGGCTGGGCACGTACCTGGCCAACTGGACGGAGCGATGCGGCCAGAAGCATGGTGACGGGCCTCGCGCCGCCCCATGCCGTCACGGACATCAGGCCCGCCGCCGGAGGATTCCGATGCAGCGGCATACCCGAGCCGCTGCGGCGGAGGGCGGCGCGCCTGCGTGCAACACCGACCTCGTACCACGAGGGGACAGCCATGACCGCGCCCGATGCCACCGCAGCTGACTCTGCCCAGCCCACGGCCCGCCCGGAGGAAGCCGCGCCGGCCGAGGCGGCCCTGGCGGGGCCGCTGGCCGGTGACCCGTCCGTGATCGGGCTGCCGAGCTTCATCGTGGGCTCGATAGCGCTCGGCCTGGTGCTCGTCGGCCTGGTCCCGGCCGCCGCGGTGGGAGCGTCACTACCCATCATCCTGGCGGCTACCGCGATCGGCCAGCTCGTCACCGCCCTCTGGAGCGCCTCGCTCGGCCAGAACGCGGTCGCATCCGTGTTCGCCATCTTCGGCGGATTCTGGCTAAGCTACGCGGTGCTCGTGCTCGGCCTGACGCACAACTGGTTCGGCATCTCAGCGACTGCGGCGACGTCTACCCAGGAGCTGTTCCTGACCTCCTGGCTAATCACCGTCGTCATGCTCACGCTGGCCACGCTGCGGCTGCCGCTGGCATTCACCCTGGTATTCACCCTCGTCGACGTCGCGCTGCTGCTCGTCCTGCTGGGCAGGGCCAACGCCAACACCAGCCTGGTCAAGGCCGGCGGCTACGCCGTGTTCCTGTTCGCGGCGATCGGGGTGTACCTCTTCTTCAGCGCGCTGTCGGTTGCCACCGGCGGCAAGCCGCTCCCGCTCGGCAAGCCAGTGCTGCACGGCTGATCGCTAGCGGGCCCGGAAGCGGCCCCGGTACCTGTCCAACCGGACAGGGTCATAACGGCCGGAAGCATGGTGACACTGCCCGCCCGGCCCCATACGGTCACCAGCATCAGCCAAAAAGCGGGCGGGCCCTCTGCCGGTTCAGCCGAGAGCACACACCGGAGGTTTCTCATGCAGCAGGACATCCGAGCCGACGCCTCGCCGGCCGCTGCGCCGTCGCCCGGCACCGACGTCAGCGACGACCTCGACGCCGGCCAGGACCCCCGGATCACCGAGGAGCTGCTGGTCGAGGAAATCTCGATCGACGGAATGTGCGGCGTCTACTAGCGCCGGGACGATCGCGATGACCGCGCCATTCGAGCCGGGCCTCGGCTACCGGCTGAACCCGGCTGTTGCGCTGCGCCCCGAGCCGTTCGGTGCACTCGCCTACCATTTCGGGACCCGGCGGCTGTCGTTCCTGAAGGCACCGGATCTCGTCGAGCTGGTGCGCGGGCTTGGCTCGCACCGGTGCGTGTCCGATGCCCTGGCCACCGTGCCCGACGGGCGGCGCGAAGTCTACCTGGGGGCGCTGGCCGCACTTGCCGCGTCCGACATGATCATTCCCCAGCCACACCGGAGCGAAATGCCGTGATGACGACCAGCTGCGAGCCGGCCCGCACCGAGCGCGTGCCGCCCCTGGTGGAGCAGTTCAAGGGCGGCCTCGCCGCGCCGATCTGCCTGACCTGGGAGTGGACCTACGCCTGCAACCTGTCGTGTACGCACTGCCTGTCGTCATCCGGCAGGCGCGATCCGGCCGAGCTGACGACGGCCGAGATGCGGTCGGTGATCGACGAGCTCCGGGCCATGCAGGTGTTCTACGTCAATGTCGGCGGCGGCGAGCCGACCGTGCGGCCGGACTTCTGGGAGCTGCTGGATTACGCGGTGGCCAACCAGGTCGGCGTGAAGTTTTCCACCAACGGGCTGCGGCTCGACGCTCACCGTGCGCGGCGGCTGGCCGCCACCGACTACGTGGACGTGCAGGTCTCGCTGGACGGCGCGAGCCGGGAAGTCAACGACGCAGTCCGCGGGCGCGGCTCCTACGATATGGCACTGAGCGCGATGACGAACCTGGCCGAGGCTGGCTTCCGGAACTTCAAGATCTCCGTCGTCATGACCCGGCACAACGTGCCTCAGCTGGACGACCTGGCGGCGCTGGCCGACCGGTTCGGCGCCCAGCTGCGGATCACCCGGCTGCGCCCGTCCGGCCGCGGCGCGGACGTCTGGCACGAGCTGCACCCCACCGACCAGCAGCAGCGCGAGATCTACGGGTGGCTCGTCGACCGCGGCGACCGGGTGCTGACCGGTGATTCCTTCTTCCATCTCAACGCGCTGGGCGGCACCCCGCTGCCCGGGCTGAACCTCTGCGGGGCCGGCCGGGTGGTCTGCCTGATCGACCCGGTCGGGGATGTCTACGCCTGCCCGTTCGCGATCCACGACGCGTTCAAGGCCGGCACCGTGCGCGCGCCAGGCGGCTTCGCGCAGGTATGGCGCTCCGCACCGCTGTTCGCGGAACTGCGCACCGAGACCTCGGGCGGGGCGTGCCGTTCCTGCTCTGAGTACAGCGCCTGCCAGGGCGGCTGCATGGCAGCGAAGTTCTTCACCGGCATGCCGCTGGACGGGCCCGATCCTGAATGTGTCAAGGGACACGGCGCCGCGCTGCCTAACGCCAGCCACGGGGGACCGCCGCGGGCGGACAAGGACCACTCCCACCATTCTCAGCCCTCCCGCCCCTCCCGGCGTGGCCGGGCGGTGCCCCTGGGCATGCCGGAAGTCCCGGCGAAGCTCTGCGATTCCGGCCCGCTGGCCGTCACGCCGTGACTGGCACGCTGACCGAGCCCGTCGACCTTGGGCCGCGCCGCGCACCCAGCCGGGTGATGTTCGGGCCGCACGAGACCAACCTTGGCAGGCACCGGGCGATCTCGGCGCGGCACGTCGCCTACTACGAGCGCCGGGCGGCGGGGGGCTGCGGCGTCATCGTGACCGAGACCGCAAGCGTGCACCCGTCGGACTGGCCCTACGAGCGCGCGCCGCTGGCCGCGGACTGCGGGCCGGGCTGGTCCCGGACCGTCGCGGCCTGCGCGCCGCACGGGGCGCTGGTGCTGGCCGGGCTCGGCCACGCCGGGATGCAGGGCTCCTCGGCGTTCTCCCAGTCCGCGCTGTGGGCGCCGTCGCGGGTTCCGGATGCCGGATCGCGCGAGCTGCCCATGGAGATGGCCGATGCCGAGATCAGCGCGCTGATCGACGGCTTCGCGGCCGCGGCCGCCCTGGCCAGCGGATCCGGGTTGGACGGCGTCGAGATCAACGCGGGCCAGCACTCGCTGCTGCGCCAGTTTCAGTCCGGGCTGACCAACCAGCGCGGCGACGGCTATGGCCAGGACCGGCTGCTGCTGACTGAGCGCGTGCTGCGCTCGGTGCGCGCCGCGCTCGGCACCGGAAAGCTGCTCGGGTTGCGGCTGTGCTGCGATGAGCTGGCCCCCTGGGCGGGCGTGACCCCGGAGCTGGCCGCGGAGCAGGCGGCACGGCTGGCCGGGCAGGTGGATTATCTCGTGACTGTGCGCGGGTCGATCTACTCGGTGTCGGCTACCAGGCCCGACCTGCACACTGAGCCGGGCTCCGGCATCGAGCTGTGCCGTCAGGTCCGAGCTGCGGTCGGCGGCGGCGTCCCGGTGGTGCTGCAGGGCAGCGTGGTGGACCCGGGGCAAGCGCAATGGGCGCTAGACGACGGGGCCGCCGACCTGGCCGAGATGACCCGGGCCCAGATCACCGACCCTGACCTGGTCGGACGGCTGCGGAGCGGACAGGCGGACCGGATCCGCCCGTGCCTGCTGTGCAATCAGGCCTGCATGGTTCGCGACAACAGGAACCCGATCATCACCTGCGTGATCGAGCCCGACAGCGGCCACGAACTCGACAGCGGGCCCGGCGACGGCGACACCTCCGGGCAGGACCAGGCGCAGGGCTCAGTACTGGTGATCGGCGGCGGGCCGGCCGGGATGGAAGCAGCCCGCTTGCTGGCCGACCGCGGGCACCAGGTACGGCTGGCCGAGCGCGGCCCAGCGCTGGGCGGCATGCTGGCGACGGCGGCCGGCGTGCACGGCCGGCAGCGGCTCGGCGTCGCGGTGGAATGGTGGCGCCGGGAGCTGCATCGGCTGGGCGTGGCGATAACGCTGGAGCACGAGGTCACGGCGGCTGAATTGGACGAGGCGCTGGCCAGCGGTGTGCGCGTGCTGCTGGCCACGGGGTCGGTTCCCGGCCCGCGCGAGTACCGGATCGAGCCGGGCGCGCACGTGGTGGAGGCCGCAGACCTGCTCGCGCTGGTGAGCTCCGGCGCGCTGCACGAGCTGCCGGATGGCCGGGCCGTGGTGTTCGACCCGGTCGGCGGGCCGGCCGGGGTCGGGATCGCCGAGCTGCTGGCCGCGAACGGACGGCCGACGTCGATCGTCACCCAGGACCAGGTCGCGGGCACCCAGCTGGCCATCACCGGCGACCTCGCCGAGGCCAACTCGCGGCTGCAGCGCGCGGGCGTGGGCCGCGAGCTGCGCAGCCTGCTGCGCGCAGCGGCCGCGGACCATGTGCTGCTGGAGGACCGGTGGACCGGCGAGCAGCGCATGGTGGGCTGCGGGTTCGTCGTGCACTGCGGGCACCGGCTGCCGGAGGAGGACCTGTACCTGCACCGGCCGGGCACGCTGCGGGCCGGCGACTGCGTGGCGCCCAGGACGGTGCTTGAGGCGGTGCTGGAGGCCCGCCGGGCCGCGCTGGCGATCGGCGCGGTCGAGGAGCTGGCGGAGCTGCCCGCCGGACGGCCGGCCCTGACCGGGACTGGAGGCGGCCGATGAGCGGGGCCAGCAGGTACCGGTACCTGTTCTCGCCGCTGCGGATTGGCCCGGTGGTGGTCCGCAACCGGATCGTGTTCTCCGCGCACCTCACCAACTACGCCGAGGACGGCCTGCCCAGCCAGCAGCACGCCGACTACTACGCGGCCCGCGCGGCGGGCGGCGTCGGGCTGATCATCACCGAGGAGCACTCGACTCATCCCACCGACTGGCCCTACGAGAAGCTGATCCACGGCTTCCACCGGGCGGTCATTCCCGGCTACCGGCAGATGACCGCAGCGGCGCACGCGCACGACGTGCCGATCTTCGCCCAGCTGAACCACAACGGCGGCCAGGCCTCGTCGATGTTCTCCCGGCTGCCCGTGTGGGCGCCCAGCCCGGTGCCAGACCCGATGTTCCGCGAGGTGCCCAAGGCCGTGGAGCGGCACGAGATCGCCGAGATCGTGGCCGGCTACGGCACCGTCGCCGGGCACTGCGCGGAGGGCGGCTTCGACGGCGTGGAGCTGCAGTGCTCGCACTCCTCGATCGTGCGCGGGTTCCTGTCGCCCGCGACCAACAAGCGCACCGATGCCTACGGCGGCTCGCTGCCGGGCCGGGTCAGGATCCTGCTGGAGATCGTCGACGCGGTGCGCGAGGCGATTGGGACTGACCGCGCGCTCGGCGTGCGGATCTGCGGCGACGAGCTGATCGAGGGCGGGAGCAACCTAGCCGAGGCGGTCGAGGTGGCCAGGATGGTGGAGGCGACCGGCCAGGTTGACTACATCAACACCTCGATCGGAGTGGCCACCGCGACGCTGTTCATGATCGAGGCGTCGATGAGCATCCCGCCCGGGTACGCGCTGTACATCGCCAACGCCATGCGGCGGGCGGTCAGGCTGCCCGTGATCGGGGTGGGCCGCATCAAGGATCCGGTCCAGGCCGAGCGCGCGCTGGCCGAGGGACATTGCGACCTGGTCGGCGTGGTGCGCGGCCAGATCGCGGATCCCGACTTCGCCGCCAAGGCCCGGTCGGGGCATTCCACCCAGATCCGCACCTGCCTGTCCTGCAACCAGGAATGCGTCGGCCGGATGGGCTTGAACCGCTGGCTGGGCTGCATCGAGAATCCCCGCACCGGCCGGGAGTCTGTCCGGCTCCCTGAGCCGAGCCTGCCGGGCAGGCGGGTGATCGTGGTCGGCGGCGGCCCGGCCGGCCTGCAGGCAGCCGCCACCGCGGCCCAGCGCGGCCACCAGGTCACGCTGTACGAGCGCCAGCCGCGCACTGGCGGACAGGTCGCCGCCGCAGCGTCGGTCCCCTCGCGCGCCGAGTTCCTCGACGTGGTGCGCAACCTCGCGGCCGAATGCCAGCGCTACGGCGTGCAGATCAGTACCGGCGTGGAGGCCACGGCGGAGTCGGTACGCGCCGATTCGCCGGACGTCGTAGTGCTGGCCACCGGGGCGACTCCGCAACCGCCATACTGGGCCGGCGGTCTTCCGCGGGTTGTCGACGTCCGCGACGTGCTGGAAGGCCGCGCCGAGCCAGCTGGGCAGGTAGTGGTCGTCGACGACCTCGGCTTCCACCAGGCCACCAGCGTCGCCGAGCTGCTGGCCGACCGGGGCTGCGAGGTTGAGATCATCACCGCCGGCATGGTCGTGGGCCAGGATCTCGGCATCACCCTGGACATGGAGACCTTCAACGTGCGCGCGCATGCCAAGGGAATTCGTCAGGCCACCGACTTGGTGGTGGTCGGCGCGGCCGGCCGCGACGGCTCCGGCGGGGTGGAGCTCTCGCTGCTGCACCACCCCACCGGCCAGCCCGCACAGCGACACTGCGACTGGGTGGTGTGCGCGGTCCATCAGGCGCCCGAGGACGAGCTGTGGCAGGAGCTGCAGGACGCGCCGTTCGAGGTGCACCGGATCGGCGACTGCGTCACGCCGCGGCGGGCGCATGCCGCCGTGATCGAGGGGCACCGGGTAGCGGTGGCGCTATGACCATGCCGGCCGATATCCCCGCCCTGGCCGTCATCGTGGTGCGGGCCGGCGAGCTGCCAGCGGGAGCGGACGAGACGGTGGCCGAGGCGGGCGGGTCCGCGCTGGTGCTGGGGTCGGGAACCCGCGAGGCGGCCGGACGGCTGGAGTCGGCGAGCCGGGTGTGGCTGGTCGAGCGGTCCTCCGTCGCCCCTGGCGCCGTGGCCGGCGCGCTGGCGCAGGTCCTGTCGAGCGTGCACATGGTGCTGCTGCCCGAGTCACCGGACGGCCGTGATCTCGCGCCGAGGCTGGCCGTGGCCCTGGGCCGCGGGCTACTGGCAGGGGCCGTCCGGTGCGCACCAGACGAGGTCGAGGTGACCAGGCTCGACGACCGGCTGTCGGTGCGGGTCGGGGTGGACGGGCCGGTAGTGGTCACGCTGCGGCCTGGCAGCCGCGGCAAGCCAGAGCCGGTGGCCTTCGCCCAGGTGAGCGCGCTGTCGCTGGCCGCGGCCGGAGCCGCCTGCGATGCCGAGAGCATCGAGGTGCTGCAGCCCGAGCCGAGCACGGTGGACCTGGCCGAGGCCCGCCGGATCGTGGGCGGCGGCGCTGGCCTGGTGCCGGCCGGGGCCGACGGAGCAGCCGTGATGCGGCTGCTGGCCGAGGTGGGATCCGCGCTGGAGGCGAGCGCGGGCGCCACCAGGGTGGCTACCGACGCGGGCTGGATGAGCTACGACCGGCAGATCGGCACTACCGGCGTGGCCGTGAGCCCGGCGCTGTATGTCGCATTCGGCATCTCCGGCGCCGCACAGCACGTCGGCGGGCTCGGCGCGCCCGAGCATGTGGTGAGCATCAATACCGACCCGTCCTGCCCGATGACGGCGATGGCCGATCTCGGCATCGTCGCCGACGCCCCGGCGGTGCTCAGGGAGCTGGCCGAGCGGCTCGGGGTGACCGCTGCGGCGGCCCGGCCTGATGGGGCGGCCCTGCCCGAGGGAGCGAGTCATGCCGGATGACGTGATGACCGTCGACGTGGTGGTCGTCGGCGCTGGGCCCGCGGGATCGGCCGCGGCACTGGAGCTTGCCAAGGCAGGCCGCGACGTAGTCATCGTGGAGCGCGGGGCCTTCCCCGGCGCGAAGAACGTCTACGGCGGCGTGGTGTACGGGCGGATCCTCGACGAGGTCGTGCCGCAGTGGTGGACGGAGGTGCCGGTGCAGCGGTGGGTGACCCGCCGCTCCACCATGCTGATGACGCAGACCCAGGCGCTGACCATCGACTACCGCACCAGTGCCTGGGACCGCCCGCCCTACAACGGGATGACCACCTACCGCGCCGACTTCGACTCCTGGCTGGCCGGTAAGGCGGTTACGGCCGGAGCCCGGCTGGTCACCTCGACGGTAGCAACGGGCCTGCTGCGGAACGCCGCCGGGCGGATCGCCGGGGTGCGCACCGACCGGCCCGATGGCGACATCCGGGCCCGGATCGTGATTGCCTGCGACGGCGTGAACTCGTTCCTGGCCAAGGAGGCCGGGCTGCTGCCGCGCGCCAGCCCGGCCCACACCACCCTGGGCGTCAAGGAGACTCTGGCGCTGCCGCGCGAGGTGATAGAGGAGCGGTTCGGCCTGATCGGCGACCAGGGCCTGGACATCGAGATGGTTGGCTGCACCAGTGGGATTCCCGGCGGCGGCTTCCTCTACACAAATCTCGACACGGTCAACGTGGGCGTCGTCGTAGGGCTCGAGGGCCTGGCCGAGGTGCGGATCCGGCCCGAGGAGCTTGTCGCCGGCGTCAAGGCGCACCCGGCGATCGCGCCGTACCTGCGGGGCGCGGAGCTGAAGGAGTACTCGGCCCACCTGATCCCCGAGGGCGGTTACCGGGCCATGCCGCGGCTGGCCATCGACGGCATGCTGGTGGCCGGCGACGCCGCGTCCATGTGCCTGGCTGCCGGGCTGTGGCTGGAGGGCGTCAACTTCGCCATCGGCGCCGGGCTGGCAGCCGGCCGGACTGCCGCAGAGGCGATCGCGGCAGGCGACACCTCCGCCCGCGGGCTGGCTGGCTACCGCCGGCGGCTGGAGTCGAGCTTCGTGCTGGCCGACCACAAGCGGCTGCGCAACGCGGCCGACATCGTGCTCGCCGACAGGATGCAGCGGGCGTACCCGGGGCTGGCCTGCGACTTCGTCGAGCAGGTGTTCACCGTCACCAACCCGAATCCCAAACTCGGCATGGCCAGGGAGTTCCTTCGCGCAGTCCGCGTCAACAAGGTTCGGGTGCGGTCGCTGGCGCATGACGGCTGGCAGGCGCTCCGCGCATATCGATGAGGGAGCGAAATAGATGAGCTACGCCGAGGTGTCCTTCGAGGAGCGGATGGCGAGCGTCGAGTTCCGGGTCGGGGAACGGGCCCACATCACGGTCGACTCCGACGTATGCCGGTCCTGCACGACCAAGGAGTGCGTGCACGCGTGCCCGGCCAACCTGTTCGTGCCGACGACCGACGGCGGCATCCTGTTCAGTTACGAGCAGTGCTTCGAATGCGGGACCTGCTATCAGGTATGCAATCGCGCGGGAGCTATCACCTGGACCTACCCCGCGGGCGGCGACGGCGTCGTGTTCCGGAAAGGATGAGGGAGCATGACGGTAATCGTCGCGGCACTTTGCTGGTCCTGGCGCGAGACCGAGGTCGACCCGCTCACCGGGGCGGTGAGCGCCGACCGCCGCGACCGCGGGCCGAGCCGGTCGGAGCTCGCGGCCCTGGAGCACGCGCTGCGCCTGGCGGAGCGGTGGGATGCTCAGGTGGTAGCGGCGACCGTCGGTCCGGCCGAGGCCGATGCGATGCTGCGGGACGCGCTGGCGGCAGGCGCTGCGCAGGGGCTGCGCGTCGAGCCGGCCAGCTGGACGGCGGGCCCGCGCCCGGCAGGCCTGGTTGGCGGCGAGCAGGAATCCGCCGCCGCGCTCGCCGCAGCCCTGCGGCAGCACTACGGGGTGCCGGACCTGGTGCTGTGCGGCGACCGTGCGGCCGACCGGGCCACCGGCTCGTTTCCCGCTTTCCTGGCCGCGTTCCTGAGCGCGGCGCAGGCACTGGGCGTCGTGCGGCTGGAGCCCGAGGACGACCGAGCGCTGCGAGTGCACCGCCGACTGGACGGCGGCCGCCGGGAGGTGCTGATGGTGCGGCCGCCCGCCGTGGTGTCGGTCGAGGCGGTCGGCGTACGCCTGCGGAGGGCCGGGCTGCCCGCCACGCTGGCCAGCAGGAACGCCGCGATTACGGTGGCCCGCACGCCGGCGGCCGCCGCGGCGCGGCGGATCCGGGTGCTCGGGGCTCATCCGTACCGGCCGCGGCCGCGCGAGCTTCCCGGTCCGTCCGGCACCGCGCTGCGCCGGACCTTGGAGCTGACCGGCGCGCTGGTGCAGCGCACCCCGCCGACCGTTGTCGGCCCGCTGCCGCCGGACCAGGCCGCCAGCGAGCTGCTGGCGTACCTGCGCCGGCATGGCTACCTCCCCGCGGCTGACCCGGAATGATCGCGAGGCTTGCCGACCAGAGCTGGCCGGACCTGGCTGGCCGCAGGCCGCTGGTCGTGCTGCCGCTGGGGTCCTGCGAGCAGCACGGCCCGCATCTGCCGCTGGATACCGACCTCGCGGTCGCGCAGGACGTCACCGAGCGGGCCGCCGCGCTGCTCGCCGAGGACATCAGCCTCCTTGTTGCGCCCGGGCAGCCATACGGAGCGAGCGGTGAGCACGAGGGATTTCCTGGCACCGTGTCCATCGGGCACGAGGCGCTGTCGCTGCTGATCGTGGAGATTGGCCGCTCGATGCTGCGCTGGGCCGGCCGGCTGCTGGTCGTCAACGGGCACGGCGGCAACCTGCCCAGCATGGCCGGCGCGGTTGCAAAGCTGCGGAGTGAGGGCAGGGACACTGCATGGTGGCCGTGCCTTCCAGCAGGTAGTGACCTGCACGCTGGCCACGCCGAGACGTCGATGATGCTGGCGCTGCGCGCCGGGGCGGTGCATGCCGAGCGGGCCGCGGCAGGCCCATGCGAGCCGATCGAGCAGCTGCTGGACCGGCTGACCGCCGAGTCCGTCCGCGGGGTCAGCGAGTACGGCGTGCTCGGGGACCCGGCCGGGGCCAGCGCCGAGCTGGGCGAGCAGTTGCTGGCCGGGATGTCGGCTCGGCTCGCTGCGGACATCAGGGCATGGCGGGTCAGCGAGCAAGGCCGGCTGGGATGTCGGCTGCCCGCGCCCGGACCGGCAACCGCCGGAGTCCGGGCATGACCGGGCAGCGGGTTGCAGTGGTCACCGGCGCCGCACGGGGCATCGGTGCCGCCGTGGTCAGACGGCTAGGCAGGGACGGCTGGGCCGTGGTCGCGGTCGACCGCTGCGCCGACGATCCGGCGGTGCCGTACCCACTCGCCAGCCCGGACCAACTTGCCACGCTGGCCGCGGCTTTCCCGCAGGTGCGCCCGGTACAGGCGGACGTGCGGGACGTCGCCGCCGTGGCCGGTGCCGTCGATGTGGCCCGGCGTGAGTTCGGCCGGCTGGACGCTGCCGTCGCCGCGGCGGGGGTGGTGCTGGGCGGCGGCCCGGTCTGGGAACTGCCGGATGCCGACTGGCGGACCCTCATCGACGTCGACGTGACCGGCGTGCTGAACCTGGCGCGAGCCGCCGTGCCGGCGCTGCTGGCCAGCCCGCAGCCCCGGCAGGGCCGGTTCGTGGCGGTCGCGTCGGCGGCGGCGCAGCGGGGCCTGTGGCAGCTGGGCGGATACTGCGCGGCCAAGCATGCCGTGCTCGGCCTCGTCCGCGCGCTGGCCTGTGACCTGCAGGGAACAGGGGTTAATGCGGTCGCTGTGTCGCCCGGGTCCACCAGGACCGACATGCTGCGGGCCACCGCGGACCTGTACCGGCTCGCCGACACCGAGCAGCTCGCCGATCATCAGCTTGTGCGCAGGCTGCTGGAGCCGGACGAGGTGGCCGCGGTCGTGGCGTGGGCCTGCTCGCCCGAGGCCAGCGCGGTGACCGGGTCGGTGCTGCATGCTGACGGCGGGTTCACCGGATGACCCGGCCGTGCACGTCCGCTGCCGTCTCGCTGGGCGAGCTAGCGCCGCCAGCGCAGACTAGGCTGCCGGATGGCTTGGCCGTCGAGCTTGCCGGCGACGTGCACCGCTCCCGTGACGGCCGGCTGATGCTGGGCGGCGCGCCGTCCAGGCTGCTGCGGCTCAGCGCGTCGGCGGCGAGGCTGCTCGAGCCCGGCGAGTTCACTGTGGCGGATGCGGCGACGGCGGCGCTGGCCCGGCGGCTAGTGGACATGGGCGCCGCGCACCCGCGCCCCGTAGCCGTCCCGATCAGCGACGTGACCATCGTGGTCCCGGTGCGAGACCGGGCGGCCCTCCTGCACCAGCTGCTCGCCGCGCTGCGCGGCGACCCGGAAACCTCGGGCCTGCCAGTTCTCGTCGTGGACGACGGATCGGCCAGCCGCGCCGAGGTGGCGTCGGTAGCCAGCCGGCACAGCGCGATCCTCCTGGTGCATCCGCGCAACCGCGGGCCAGCGGCGGCGCGTAACACCGGGCTGCGGCACGCCACGAGCCGGTTCGTTGCCTTCTGCGACTCCGACGTGGTGCCCGAGTCCGGCTGGCTGGGCCCGCTGCTGGCTCAGTTCGCCGATCCTGCCCTGGCGCTGGCTGCGCCCCGAGTGGTCGCCAGATCGGTCGGCCGGGCCGGCTGGCTCGATCGGTATGAGGATGTCCGGTCGCCGCTGGATATGGGCGGCCGCGAGGGACCGGTGGTGCCGATGTCCCCCCTGGCCTATGTGCCCAGTGCGACCCTGGTGGTGCGCCGGGATGCCGTCGGGGCTGGTTTCGCGCCGGACCTCAGAGTCGGCGAGGATGTCGACCTATGCCTGCGGCTGCACCGGGCCGGCTGGCGGATGCGCTACCTGCCGGCCTCCCGTGTCGGTCACAGCCACCGCACCGATTTGCGCAGCTGGCTGGCGCAGCGCGCCAGCTACGGGTCAAGCGCGGCCGAGCTAGCGCTGCGGCACCCCGGCCAGGTGCCGCCGCTGAACGCTGCGCCGTGGTCGGTCGCCGTGTGTGCCCTGGCGCTGCGCGGGCGGCCGGTCCCGCTGGGCATCGCCGCGGCGCTGACGGCGGCGACGGCGCTGCGGCTGATCCGCCGGATACCCGACGCCGACACGCCGGTCCGGGCCGGGACGCTGCTGACCGTGGCTGCGGTGCGCGGTACCGCCGAGCAGCTGACGCTCTGCGCGACCCGGCACTGCTGGCCCGCGGCCGCGCTCGCCGCAGTGGCGGACCGGCGGGCGCGGCGCGTGCTCATCGCCGCCGCCGCGATCGAGGGACTGGCCGACTACCGGCGCAGCGGCGCGCGCCTGAACCCGTTCGCTTTCATGCTGATCCGGCGGCTGGATGACCTGGCTTACGGAACCGGCTTGTGGCGCGGCGCGCTGCAGGGGCGTACTATCGCGCCGCTGGTACCCCGGCTCCCGCTGCGCGCGAGGAAACCCGGGCCCGCTGCAAGCGGCGCCGCTCCTGTCCGGCGGCCCGCGGGTGCGCGGTGCCCGGCTCGCGTCCTCATCTACTGGCTCTTGCGCAGGAACTAGCGCAGCCGGGGCAGTGGCCAGGTATCGATCACGTCGTCCGGCGTCAGCCAGCCGCGCTGCGCGGTGCCGATGCCGTACCGCGGTGCTCGTCAGCGACCTGTGTCATGCCCCGGCCTTTCTCCGCCCGCGGTGCCTGGCCGGCGCGCCGTCGGCGCTCCCGGTAGCGGACCCGGTCTCGGCGGTGAGGAACGCCTCCACGATCGCCGCCATGCGTCTGGGCTCGGAGACGAGGTCGAGGTGCCCGCCGTGGTACATATGCAGTTCGCTTCGGGGGATCAGCCGGTGCATTATCCGCGCATTGGCCGGGGGGGGGTGAGGGGGTCATCGTCGCCGGCGAGTATCAGGGTGGGCTGACGCACCAGCGCCAGCAGCGGGAGGCTTGTCCAGCCGGCGGCGGCTAGCAGCACCGTGGCCGGACGAGGATCTGCCCGGCGGCCTGCCCGCCGAACAGGAGCTGGAGAACCTGGCGGCGGAGATCGGCCGTCAGGAGGTCCCCGCCGCGTCGCTCGGCTAGCCGAGCGCGACCGCAACCGCGGCAGCCCGTCCGGCGTCGTAAATAGTGGCGCTTATCAGCTGAAGGGGATGTTCACCATGAGAGCATCCGCGATCACGGGCCGGCGGATGCTGGCCGTGTGCTGCCTTACCCCGATCGCCTTGCTCGCGGCCGCGTGCGGCTCCTCCGGGACCACCGCCGCGCCGGCCAGGACGGTTACCGTAACGATCACGCCATCGAGCTCGCCGAGACCAGCACCGCCGGCCTCCTCCGGGCCATTGCAGTGCCTGACCACGGACCTGCGGCTGACTGTGGGCGCGGCTAACGGCGCCGCGGGCACGATCTACTACCCGCTCGACTTCACCAACGCCTCCAGCTCGACATGCACGATGTACGGCTACCCGGGAGTCGCATTCGTCAGCTCGCCGGGCGGCAGCCAGGTTGGCGCGCCGGCCGGCCGGCGTGGCAGCACCGCGCCGGCGCTGGTCACCCTGGGGCCTGGCGCGACGGCGCACGCCACGCTAGCGGTCAGCGACGTGCTGATCGGTAACAACTGCCTGCACCATCAGGTGCAGGTGAAATGGGTGCAGGTCTACCCACCTGACCAGTACAGCTCGCTGTTCGCGCCGCTGAGGCGGCAGGGCTGCGCTGACCGGTCGCTGGTGACGATGGGCGTGAGCACCGTCAGCAGCGGGCCGTGAGCTCAGTCCCGGTGAGGGTCCGCCTCTGACCGCCGAGCGCGGCCGCTGGCGGGGGCGACGGCTGTCAGCACCTGCGCGACCGCCGGGACCAGGACCGGGCCAGCGAGCCCGGCAGCATCATTCGCACCAGCGGTGTCCTCTCCGGGGTGCCGCGACCTCCGCGCGCAGCGCCCGGGCAGTCGGCTACCACACCACCGGCGGCAAGACCCTGATCGTGCGCTGGAACGGCACCGCCGGGGCCGCCGATGAGCGGGACCACGCCGATGAGCGTCCCGGCTGGTAAGCAGGCCCGCCCACACCGCCAGCCGCTGGCTAGCCTGGCTTCGAGGCCGCGGCCACCTTGTCCGCCAGATGCGCGGGCAGCGGCTCGTAGCGCAGGTACGAGCGAGCGAACGAGCCAGTGCCGTGCGACATCGAACGAAGGTCGATGGCATACCTGGTCAGCTCGAGTTCCGGGATCTCCGACTTGACCAGGGTCCGGCCGCCTGGCACCGGCTCGGTGCCCAGCACGCGGCCCCGGCGCGAGGACAGGTCCGACATCACCGCGCCGACGTAGTCATCGGCTACCAGCACGGACACCTCGTCGACAGGCTCGAGAAGGTGCACCTGAGCCTTCTCGGCGGCATCGCGCAGCGCGGCCCGGCCGGCCTTCTGGAACGCCATGTCGGAGGAGTCCACGGAGTGTGCCTTGCCGTCGAACAGGGTCACCCGGATGTCCACCATCGGGTAGCCGGCCATCACGCCCTGTTCCATCTGAGCGCGGACGCCCTTCTCCACCGACGGGATGAACTGCCGCGGCACCACGCCGCCGACGATCTTGTCGACGAATTGAAGGCCCGAGCCGGACGGCAGCGGCTCCACCTCGACGTGGCAGATCCCGAACTCGCCGTGACCGCCGGTCTGCTTGACGTTCCTGCCCAGGCCCTGGGCCTTGCCCGCGACCGTTTCCCGCAGCGGTACCCGTAGCTCGGTGGTCTCCACGGCGACGCCGTACCGGCTGGACAGCCGGTCGAGCAGCAGATCCGAGTGGGCTTCGCCCATGCACCAGAGCACCAGCTGACGGGTCTCGGAGTTCATCTCAAGGCGCAGCGTCGGGTCCTCGGCGACCAGCCTGCCGAGCGCCTGGGACATCTTGTCCTCGTCGGCCTTGGACTTGGCCATGATCGCGACAGGAAGCAGCGGTTCCGGCATCGTCCACGCCTCCATGACCAGCGGGTGTTCCCTGTCCGACAGGGTGTCCCCGGTCTCCGCGCTGCCAAGTTTGGCGACCGCGCAGATGTCCCCGGCAGCGCACTGCGCAACCGTCCGCTGCTGCTTGCCCAGGGGCGAGGTCAGCGCGCCGAGCCGCTCATCCCGGTCGTGGTCGGCATGACCGCGCTCGGCCCTGCCGTGGCCGGACACATGCACGAAGGCGTCCGGGCGGAGGGTGCCGGAGAAGACCCGCACCAGGCTGATCCGGCCGACGTACGGATCTGAGGTGGTCTTCACGACCTCGGCCAGCAGCGGGCCAGCCGGGTCGCAGGACAGGCCGGCGGCCGGCTTGCCGTCCACCGCGGCGACCGCGGGCATCGGGTGCTCCTGCGGCGACGGGAACGCCTGGGTCATCACCTCGAGCAGCTCGCCGATGCCGATGCCGTGCGGCGACGCTACCGCGAGCACGGGGTAGAAACTGCCCCGCGCCACCGCCTTCTCCAGGTCCTCGGTCAGCACCTTGGTGTCGAGTTTCTCACCGGACAGGTATCTGTCCATGAGGCTCTCGTCCTCGCTCTCCTGGATGATCGCCTCGATGAGCGCGCTGCGGGACTCCCCGATGCCGTCGGCCTGGCCTGGCTCCGGGGTGCCCTCCTTGCGGGTGCCGCCTGAGTAGTCAGAGAACTGCTCCGAGAGCAGCCCGACTAGCCCCAGGACCCCGCCATGCGCATCCGCGACCGGCAGGTACAGCGGCGCGACCGACTCGCCGAACGCGCTGCGGCATGCGGTGAGCGCCTCGTCGAAGTCGCCCCGCTGATGGTCGATCTTGGTGATGACGACGGCACGCGGCATGCCGACAGAAGCGCATTCATCCCACAGCATCTGGGTCAGGCCATCGATGCCTTCGGCCGCCGACACCGTGAACAGCGCTGCGTCAGCCGCTCGCAGGCCTGCCCGCAGGTCGCCGGTGAAGTCGGCGTACCCAGGGGTGTCCAGGAGATTGACCTTGACCCCGGCGTGCACGATCGGCGCCAGGGTGAGGTTGACCGAGCGCTGCTGCCTGACCTCCACCTCGTCGAAGTCGCTGACCGTCGAGCCGTCCTCGACCCGCCCGGCCCGCTGGATCGCACCGGTGCTGGCTAGTAGCGCCTCGACCAGCGTCGTCTTTCCCGCTCCTGAGTGGCCGACCAGCACCACGTTGCGCACGCTATCGGGCTGGCCGGCCGAGGGCGCCCTGCCCGCGGCTCCCGCTGTACCCGTCTTCTCCGCCATCGACGCCGCCTCCTGTAGCTCCGTTCGGCTGCTGCACGACCAGCCTTTACCTGCCGGTACCGGATCACAAGTCCCCCGGGAGAATCACCCTGGTCGTCCCGGTCTGGCGGGCCCGGTGCGGCAGCAGGCACGGATTCCACTGACGTCCCGCAAGTAAGATCAGACGGCCATGCTCACCGCGCTGCGCCCCGCTATCGCCCGCCTGCTCACTCCGGTCGGGACGGCGCTCGCGCGCACCCCGATCACCCCTAACGCGCTGACGATCACCGGTACCGTCGGGGTCAGCGCCGGGGCGCTCGCGCTGTTTCCCGCCGGTCATCTGTTCGCGGGAACGATGGTCTGCACGTTCTTTGTCTTCGCCGACATGCTCGACGGGGCGCTGGCCAGGGTCAAGGGGACGACAGGCGTATTCGGCGCGTTTCTCGATTCGACCCTGGACCGGGTGGCCGACGCGTCGGTCTTCGCTGGTATCGCGGCCTGGTTCGTGCTCGGCGGGCACAGCAGGCTGCTGGCCGGGCTGGCGGTGTTCTGCCTGGTGGCCGGGGTACTCGTGTCGTATGCGAAGGCGCGGGCTGAGGGCCTTGGCCTGCGCTGCGATGTCGGGATAGCTGAGCGGTCCGAGCGCCTGGTCATCGCCCTGGTCGCTACGGGCCTGTCCGGACTTGGCGTGCCCTATGTCCTTCCCGTGGGACTCTGGGTGCTGGCGGTGGCGAGCACGGTGACGTTCGGCCAGCGGGTCATGGCGGTGCGCAGCGCCGCTGCCGTTGCGGCGGCCGCCGCCGGAGGCGTTCGGGCAGCGGCGGACGCGGGGCCATCCGGGAGCGCCGCAGGGAAAGCACCAGGAGGTGACGGATGCCCGGATTGAGGGACAGGATTACCGATGCCGGCTACGGACTGGGCTGGTCCCTGGTCTGCCGCCTGCCGGAATCGTGGTCGCGGCGGGCATTCGACTTCGCGGGCGAGATCGCCTGGCGCCGCCAGGGCCCCGGGGTCCAGGTCCTTGAGGGCAACCTCCGGCGGGTACTCGGCCCCGGCGCGTCAGGCGCGGAACTGCGCGCCCTGTCCAGGGAGTCGATGCGCTCGTACGCGCGGTACTGGCTGGAGGTCTTCCGGCTGCCGGTGATCCCGGTGCAGCGCCTGATCAGCGAGATGCACGAGGTCGGCCATGTCGACAAGGCCTTCGAGTACCTGGCTGCCGGGCGCGGGGTGGTCTTCGCGCTACCGCACATGGGCAACTGGGACCAGGCCGGCGCATGGATCATCGCCCGCGGGGCAGGCTCATTTACCACGGTCGCCGAACGCGTGCAGCCCGAGTCGGTGTACGACAGGTTCGTCGCCTTCCGTGAAGGGCTCGGCATGGAGGTGCTGCCTGCGAGCGGGGGGGCGAGCAGGTTCGGGATACTGGCCCAGCGGCTGCGCGCTGGCCGGGTCGTCTGCCTGCCCTGTGACCGGGATGTCACCGGGGCCGGAATCGAGGTGGAATTCTTCGGTGAGAAGGCACGGATGATGGGCGGCCCCGCTGCGCTCGCCGTGCAGACCGGCGCAGCGCTGATGCCCGCGACGCTGTGGTTCGAAGGCGGGCAATGGGGCGTGCACATTTACGACGAGATTCCGGTCCCCGCAGCGGGGGACAGGAAGCAGAAGGTGGCGGCCATGACCCAGCAGATCGCGCGGGTCTTCGAGGCCGGCATCCGCGAGCATCCGGCCGACTGGCACATGCTGCAGCGCGTGTTCGTCGCCGACCTCGACGCGGACCGGCTCGCCGCCGCCGACGCGGCTCATGCAGCCGCCGGTAATGCGCCGGCGGATCAGAGGGCAGCCGCCGATCCGGCAGCCGCCGGCGGGGCCACCTCCTCCGACGGCGAGATCGCCGCCGCCCGGGCGGACTCCGCGCAGCTGGCGGACGGGCCATGAAAATCGGCCTGGTCTGCCCGTACACCTGGGATGTGCCTGGCGGCGTCCAGGAACACGTCAGGGGACTGGCCGAAGCCCTGATCGAGCTCGGCCATCAAGTCTCGGTCATCTCCCCGGCCGACGACGACACTCCGCTGCCCGACTATGTGGTCCCCGCCGGCCGGGCGGTCCCGGTCCCTTACAACGGCGCGGTCGCCAGGCTCGCGTTCGGCTTCCTGTCGGCCAGCCGGGTGCGCAGGTGGGTCAGGGACGGCGGGTTCGACGTCCTGCACGTGCACGAGCCGGCCGCGCCGAGCCTGTCGCTGCTGGCCTGCTGGGTGGCCGACGGCCCGATCGTGGCCACCTTCCACGGGGCGATCCCGCGGTCCCGCGTGCTGCACGCTGCGGAGCCCATCCTGCAGTCCGCGCTGGAGAAGATCAGCGGCAGGATCGCCGTCTCCGAGGCGGCGCGCACCACGCTGGTCGAGCATCTCGGCGGCGACGCGGTGCTGATACCCAACGGCATCGCGGTGCGCAGATTCGAGAAGGCCGACCCGCTGCCCGGCTGGCCCGGGCCCGGCGGCGCGGTTGGCTTCGTGGGCCGGATCGACGAACCGCGAAAAGGGCTCGTCGTCATGCTGCGCGCTTTCGAGATCCTCGGCGCGCAGCGGCCTGGCATCCGGCTCCTGATCGCCGGGCCAGGGGACGCGGAGGAGGCGCTGGAAAAAGTGCCGCCCGGGCTGCTGCCCAGGATCGAGATGCTCGGCCAGGTCAGCGACGAAGACAAGATCCGGGTCTATCACTCGGTTGACGTGTTCTGCGCGCCCAACACCGGTGGCGAGAGCTTCGGGTACGTGCTGGCCGAGGCGATGGCGTCCGGGGCTCCTATCGTCGCCAGCGACCTGGACGCGTTCCGGCGGGTGCTGCGGGACGGCAGCGCCGGGGAGCTGTTCGAAACCGGCAGCGCGGCCGGCCTGGCGCAAGCGGCCGGGCGGCTGCTCGACGAGCCGTCCCGCCGCGCCCGCCTCTCGGCGGCCGCCTCAGCAGCGGTCCGGATCTACGACTGGCCGGTTGTGGCCCGCGACGTGCTGGCGGTCTACGAGGCAGTGGTGCCCGGTCTCGGGCATGTCGGGGTGGCCAGATGACCACCATCATCGTCGTCGCGATCGTCGCCGTCATCGGCGTCTACGTGTCCTGGCGCGCGGGCCGGCTGGACCGGCTGCACGCCCGGCTGGAGACCGCCGGTGCGGCGCTCGACGCCGCACTGGTACGGCGCAGCTCGGTGGCACTGGAACTGGCCTCGTCCGGCTTGCTGGACCCGGCCACGAGCCTGCTGCTCGCCGGGGCGGCGCACGACGCGAGGTCTGCGAGCGAGGCGCGGGAACTGCCGGAGAGCGATCTCACCCGGGCGCTGCGGGCCGCGTTCGGCCAGCCCGATTTCGTGGCCTCGCTGGGCGGCCGGGAGGACGCGGCGGAGCTGCTCGCCGAGCTTGAGGGTGCCGCGCACCAGGTGTTCCTGGCCCGCAAGTTCTACAACGACGCGGTGGCGGCCACCCGGGCCGCCCGCCGCCGCTGGCTGGTCCGGCTGTTCCACCTGGCCGGGGGCGCCGCACTGCCAGAATTCTTCGAGATCGAGGATTCCCTGGTCGCGCCGGGTCAGGCGATCCAGGGTGCCGACATGCCGCGCCTGACCAACTGAGCCAGCGCCCCCGCACCAGGCTGGCTGAACCGGCGTCCCCCTGGTCCGGCCAGCTCAGCCAGGCCAGGCGAGCTGGCCAGGCCAGCCACCTGGCCCAGCACCTACCATGGAGATAGCCACTCCAGCGCGATCTAGTGAGGTTACTGATGTCATTCCCCAGTTCCGGCAGGTCCGCCGGTTCCGGCAGGTCCGCCGAGTCCGCCAGCAAGGCCGGTTATGCCAGTCCTGACATAGCAGGCCGGGCGGCTGGCGCGCATCCCGGTGCTGCCTCGCCGCAGACTGGGACGCAGCGCGTCAAGCGCGGCATGGCCGACATGCTCAAGGGCGGCGTGATCATGGATGTCGTCACGCCTGAGCAGGCCAAGATCGCCGAGGACGCCGGCGCGGTCGCGGTGATGGCCCTGGAGCGCGTGCCCGCAGACATCCGTGCGCAGGGCGGCGTGGCCAGGATGAGTGATCCTGACATGATCGACGGGATCATCGCCGCGGTGTCCATCCCGGTGATGGCGAAGTGCCGGATCGGGCATTTCGCCGAGGCTCAGGTGCTGCAGGCGATCGGGGTGGACTACATCGACGAGTCCGAGGTGCTCTCGCCCGCCGATGAGGCCAATCACGTGGACAAGTGGGAGTTCACCGTGCCGTTCGTGTGCGGTGCCACCAGCCTGGGCGAGGCGCTGCGCAGGCTCGCCGAGGGCGCCGCGATGATCAGGTCGAAGGGCGAGGCCGGCACCGGCAACGTGATCGAGGCCACCAGGCACATGCGCGGCATCAGGGCGGGGATCAGCCGGCTGTCCACGCTGTCCGCCCAGGAGCTCTACGGCGCCGCCAAGGACCTGCAGGCGCCCTACGAGCTGGTGGCCGAGGTGGCCAGCGCCGGCAAGCTGCCGGTCGTGCTGTTCACCGCTGGCGGCATCGCGACGCCGGCCGACGCGGCGATGATGATGCAGCTCGGCGCCGACGGGGTCTTCGTCGGATCGGGCATCTTCAAGTCGGGCAACCCGGCCGCGCGCGCGGCCGCGATCGTCAAGGCCACGACCTTCCACGACGACCCCGACGTCATCGCCAAGGTGTCCAGAGGGCTCGGCGAGGCCATGGTCGGCATCAACCTGGACACGCTGCCCGCGGCGCAGCACTACGCCGACCGCGGCTGGTGACGGAGCCGGACTGCGGGGCAGAACCGGACTGGGAGACGAGACCGGGCTGAAGGACGAAGCGGGACGGAGGACCGTGTCAGGCACGCAGCATGTCCCTGCCGTCGGCGTGCTCGCCTTGCAGGGCGACGTGGCGGAGCATCTGCGCGCGCTGCGCCAGGTCGGTGCCCGCGGGGTGCCGGTACGCCGGCCGGACGAGCTCGACTCGGTCGACGGCCTGATCATCCCCGGCGGCGAGTCCACCACGATGTGGAAGCTGGCGGTCACCTTCGACCTGGCTGATCCGCTGCGCAAGCGGATCAGCGCGGGCATGCCCGCCTTCGGATCCTGTGCCGGCATGATCCTGCTGGCCGCCAGGCTGGTGCAGACCGCCAGTGAGCAGGAGACGTTCGGCGCGATCGACATGACGGTCCGCAGGAACGCGTTCGGCCGGCAGGCCGAGTCCTTCGAGAGCGACATCATGCTCAGCGGCGTCGGCGTCGGCGTCGGCGTCGGCGGCCCGGCCTACCACGCTGTCTTCATCAGGGCCCCCTGGGTCGAGGAGACTGGCCCCGATGTCGAGGTTCTCGGCACTGAGCCGCACACGGGTAGGATCGTCGCGGTCCGGCAGGGTCCGGCGCTGGCGACGGCATTCCATCCTGAGCTCACGCCGGACTGGCGCATCCACGAGCTCTTCGTCGACATGGTGAGGGAACGGTCATGAGCGGCCATTCGAAGTGGGCGACCACTAAGCACAAGAAGGCCGTTGTGGACGCCCGGCGGGGCAAGCTGTTCGCCAAGCTGATCAAGAATGTCGAGGTGGCGGCGCGGACCGGCGGCGGCGATCCGGCCGGCAACCCGACCCTGTACGACGCCGTCCAGAAGGCCAAGAAGAGCTCGGTCCCGAACGAGAACATCGACCGGGCAGTCCGCCGTGGCGCCGGCCTGGAGGCCGGCGGGGCCAACTACGAGCAGATCACCTACGAGGGCTACGCCTCCGGCGGCGTCGCCGTGCTCGTCGAGTGCCTGACCGACAACAGGAACCGGGCCGCCTCGGACGTGCGGACCGCTTTCTCAAGAAACGGCGGGTCGATGGCGGACCCGGGCTCGGTCTCCTACCTGTTCCACCGCAAGGGCGTCGTGATCGTCGCGAAGGCCAGCGGGGCGACCGAGGACGACGTCCTTACCGCGGTGCTCGACGCGGGTGCCGAAGAGGTCAACGACATAGGTGAGTCACTCGAAGTGATCAGCGAGCCCACCGACCTGCACGCGGTGCGCGACGCGGTGACCCAGGCCGGGATCGACTATGAGTCAGCGGAGACCCCGTTCCTGCCCACCGTCGAGGTGGAGCTGGACCAGGAACAGGCCAGACGGGTATTCCGGCTGATCGAGGCGCTTGAGGATTCTGACGACGTCCAGGACGTCTTCGCCAATTACAGCGTCCCCGACGAGGTCATGGAGAAGCTCGGGTGACCCGTCTGGCGGACCGGCGCTCATGACCGGGCCTGGCGTCGATATCCGCCAGCTGAGCCAGGCCGACGACCTCGACGCCGAGGTGGAACTGCGTCGCCGGGCGTTCGGGCCGATGAACGACGCGGAGCGTGCCCTGACCCGCTCGGTGACCTCCGACAGCGTCGCGGACGGCCGGCATTTCGGCGCGTTCGCCGGCCAGCTGATGGTCGCGGCCGCCAGGTACCTGGATATGCGGCAGTGGTGGCATGGCCGGAGCACGGCGATGGCCGGGGTGGCCGGGGTCAAGGTCGCGCCGGAGCAGCGCGGCCGCGGCATCGGCAAGGCACTGATGACCGAACTGCTCGCGGCGATCGCCGCGCGCGGGTATCCGGTCTCGGTGCTCTACCCGGCGACCGCGCCGATCTACCGGTCGCTGGGCTGGGAGCTAGCAGGCGCGCAGTACCACGCGGAGCTGCCGGCCAGGTCGCTCGGGACCCTGCTGCCACCCGGCGGTAGCGGCGCGCCGCTACCGCCGGGTGGCAGTGCCGCGCCGCTGCGCGCCTCGCTGCGCCAGGCCGGGCCGGACGACGCTGCCGGGGTGATCGAGGTCATCGGCGCGGTGCACCAGCAGGCCAGGCACTGCGGGCCGGCCACCAGGGATATCGGCGACGTGCGGCGCTGGCTGTCCGACCCGCACCTGTTCAGCTACCTGGCGCCGGGCGCATTCCTGGCCTACCGCTGGCACGGCAGCGACCTCGGGCTCCGTGTCGAGTGCGCGGTGGCCACGTCCGCGCAGGCGACCAGGGAGATCTGGGGGGTCGTCGCCTCGCATGCCACGGTCGCCCAGCGAGTCCGGGCACAGCTATCGCCTGATGACCCGGTCGGGTGGCTGACGCGCGAGCCGGACGCCGATCTGGTGCACCGGACGCCCTGGATGCTGCGGGTGCTTGATGCTCCGGCGGCCGTCTCAGCCCGGGGCTTCCCGGCGGCGGCCGGGCTTGCGGTCGCGGTGCGGCTTGACGACCCGCAGCTCGCGGCCAACTCGGGCCTGTGGCAGCTGGAGGTGAGCGGCGGCCGGGGAAGCCTCGTCCCCTGCCTAACGGATAACGCCAGCACAGCCTCCGCTGTCCCGCCGGTCTCGCTCGGCCCGCGCGGCTTCGCCGCGATGTTCGCGGGAGTCCCGCTGCCGACGCTGCGCAGCGCCGGGCTGGCCGCCGGCGGCGACCCTGGCACCGACGATGCCCTCGACTGCGCGTTCGCGGGGACGCCGTTCCTGCTCGACTACTTCTGACCGGTGGCGCGACACGCCGGGCGGCTGGCGCCGCGGCGCCAGCTGAGCCGGTAGTGTCCTAGCCGAACTGGAGTTCGCAACCGACCGGGATGGGTGAGCGGTATGCGCGTGCTCGGCGTCGATCCCGGCCTGACCCGGTGCGGCATCGGCGTCATCGACGGCGAGCCTGGCAAGACCCTGACCCTGGTGGCGACGGACGTGATCAGGACCGACGCCGGGGATGATATCGCGGCGCGGCTGCTCGCGCTCGAGGCCGGGATCGAGTACTGGCTGACCGCCTGCCAGCCGGACGCTGTCGCTGTCGAGCGGGTCTTCAGCCAGCACAACGTGCGGACCGCGATGGGCACGGCACAGGCCGGAGCGGTCGCCATTGTGTGCGCGGCGCGCCGCAACCTGCCGGTCGCGCTGCACACGCCGAGCGAGGTCAAGGCCGCCGTCACCGGGAACGGCCGGGCGGGTAAGCCGCAGGTGACACAGATGGTCGCGCGGCTGCTCTCGATGACTGACCCGCCGCGGCCCGCTGACTCGGCCGACGCGCTCGCGCTCGCGATCTGCCATCTGTGGCGGGGCGGCGCGCAGCGGCGGCTCGCCGTGGCCGCGGCCGCCGCCAAGGCGGCTCAGCGCTCCGGCGGGCGGCCGGCAGCGATGGGAGGCGGCTGATGATCGCGCATCTGGACGGGACGGTCAGCTCGGTGGCGCCAGATGGCGCGGTCATCGAGGTGGGCGGGGTAGGCCTGCTGGTGCAGTGCACGCCAGGCACCCTCGCCGGGCTGCGGACCGGCCAGCGCGCCAAGGTGGCGACTTCCCTGGTGGTCAGGGAGGACGCGCTCACGCTGTACGGCTTCGCCGGCGAGGACGAGCGGAATACCTTCGAGCTGCTCCAGACCGCCAGCGGGGTCGGGCCGCGGCTGGCGCTCGCGATGCTCGCCGTGTTCAGTCCCGACGGCCTGCGCCGGGCGATCGCGGCGGAGGACCTCGCCGCGCTGACCACCGTACCGGGAATCGGCCGGAAGGGCGCCCAGCGCATCGTCCTTGAGCTGGCGGGCCGCCTCGGCTCGCCAGCCGACCTGGCGGGCAGTCAGGGAAACGGCCCTGGCCAGCCGGCCCCAGCGCGCGGAGCGCCCTGGCGGGACCAGGTGCGTGCCGGTCTGGTGAGCCTGGGCTGGCAGGCGCGCGAGGCTGATCAGGCGATCGCAGTCGTCGAACCGGAGCTACTCGATGGCTCGCCGCCGGCGGGCGGCGGTCCTGATGTCGACGTGGCGGCGGCGCTGCGGGCAGCACTGCGGGTGCTGGGGCGCAGGTGACCGCCGACGGGGCACCGCGGCCCGCCGGCCAGGCGACCGGGCGCAGCGCGCCCGGCGATGGCGAGGGGGCTGGCCCGCTGGCCGGCCAGGACCGGGTCGTGTCGCCGCTGGCCGAGCCCGATGACCGGCTGATCGAGGGCGCCCTACGGCCGAAGCGGCTCGGCGAGCTGGTCGGCCAGAGCCGGGTGCGCGAGCAGCTGTCCCTGGTCCTTGAGGGCGCGCTGGGCCGCGGCAAGCCCGCGGATCACATGCTGCTGTCGGGTCCGCCCGGGCTCGGCAAGACCACCATCGCGATGATCATCGCTGCTGAGCTCGGCGCACCGCTCCGGATCACCAGCGGCCCCGCCATCGAGCGGGCCGGGGATCTCGCCGCCGTGCTGTCCACGCTGAACGTGGGCGAGGTGGTTTTCATCGACGAGATCCACCGGGTGGCCAGGCCGGCCGAGGAGATGCTCTACCTGGCCATGGAGGACTTCCGGGTGGACGTCGTGATCGGCAAGGGCCCAGGGGCCACCGCGATTCCGCTGGACATCGCGCCGTTCACGCTGGTCGGGGCCACCACGCGGGCCGGGCTGCTGCCAGCGCCGCTGCGCGACAGGTTCGGCTTCACCGCGCACCTCGACTTCTACCAGCCAGCGGAACTCGAGGTGATCGTGCGCAGGTCCGCGGGGCTGCTCAAGGTGGCCCTGCGCGATGACGGCGCCGCCGAGATCGCCGGCCGGTCCCGCGGTACCCCGCGGATCGCCAACAGGCTGCTGCGGCGGGTCCGCGACTACGCCGAGGTCCGCGCGGACGGGGTGGTGACCCGGGCGGTCGCCAGGGCCGCGCTTGAGGTGTACGAGGTGGATGACAGCGGCCTGGACCGGCTGGACCGCGCGGTGCTGGCCGCGCTCGTCCGCAGGTTCGGCGGGGGACCCGTCGGCCTGTCCACGCTGGCGGTGGCCGTGGGGGAAGAGGCGGAGACCGTCGAGGTCGTCGTCGAGCCCTTCCTGGTCCGGGCCGGCCTGATCGCCCGGACGCCGCGCGGCCGGGTGGCGACCCCGGCAGCCTGGCAGCACCTCGGCCTGGCTGCGCCGCAGTCACCGGCAATGCCGGGCCAGCCGGGCATCGACACGCTTTTTGGCTGATCAGCGCGGTGCGACCGGCCTTGCCCTGGGCTGGACCAGAAGGTAACGGCCGGTCGCAGCCTGGTTACGATCACTCCCCAGACGTCGTAGCCTGTTTGTGCGTCGCTCGCGCGCCGCTACACTTCGGCAGTTGGTCAAATGACGCCGTCTGGCGCCGGTGCCGGCCTGACCGGCCTGGAGTCATGGCTAGTACCGGCCACAGCGGCAATCAACGGAAGGAAGCCCCGTGATGGGGAATATGTTTCTCGCGGCCACCGGCAAGAGCTCAACCTCGAGCCTGCTGCCTATCCTGTTCATCGCGGCGATCTTCATAGTGATCTACATGGTGATGATCAGGCCGCAGCGGAACCGGCAGCGCCAGGCCAGCCAAATGCAGAACACCGTGGTGCCCGGGCAGCGGATCCGCACCACGGCCGGCATTTACGGCACCGTCATCTCCGTCGACGATACCGATGTCGAGGTCGAGGTGGCGCCCGGCGTGACGATCCGGATGCTGCGCCGCGCGGTCATGGACGTGCTGGGCGACGAGAGCCCGATGGGCAGCGAGCCGCCGCAGTCCTCGTCCGGCTTCGACGAGAGCAACGGGCAATCCACGTCCACCTTCGGCGAGAGCCCCGCCGACGACTGGAATTCCCCGGACCGGACAAATCCGTAGGTGTGACCCAGGCCCGACCAGACTAAGGACACCCAGGCAGTGGCTCCCCCAACCGGCACCGGGTCCCACCCCGGGCGCGCGATCGTGGCGCTTGTCGCGCTGATCATCATCATGCTTGCCGGGATCATCGGCAAGGACGCGGTGCACCCTGGCCGCTGGCACAAGGACTTCAAGGTCGGCCTGGGCCTCGATCTGTCCAGCGGCACCACCGTGACGCTGAAGGCGGTCACCCCGAATGCGCGGATAGCGCCCAATCAGACGGAGATGAACGAGGCCAAGTCGATCATGGAGGCCCGGGTCAACGGGGCCGGCTTCACCGGCGCCCTGGTCCAGCAGCAGGGCCCGTCCATCATCACCGTGGCTGTACCCGGAAAGGGCGCGCAGCAGGTGGAGAACCTAGTCGGGCGGACCGCCCTGCTCCGGTTCCGCCAGGTGCTGCTGGTGGCGCCGAACCTGACCACCTCGACGGGTACGCAGTCGGCCACCCCCAGCCCGTCGAGCTCGGCGACCGCGCCGGCGGCCAAGCCGAAGAAATCGTCGAAGGCGAAGTCCGCCGCGTCGCCGAGTCCCGCCGCCAGCGCCTCGCCCGCCGCCACGCCGTCGCCGTCCTCGAGTGCGGTGCTGTCCACGGTCGCCAACGGCCAGGGCGACCAGGCCGCGGTCACGCCCGCGGTCAAGGCGCTGTTCAGCAAGCTCAACTGCAGCGACCGGAACTGGCAGGAGCTGATTTACGGCACGAACCACCAGAACTGGGATAACCTCAGTACCCAGATCGTGGCCTGCTATCAGGGCCAGAAGTACGTGCTGGACAAGTCCACGGTGACCGGCGAGGATCTCAGCTCGGCGAGCGCGTCGCTGGCCACCACCGGCAGCTGGCAGGTCAACCTCAACTTCAACAGCACCGGCGCGAAGAACTTCGCCACGCTGACCGAGTCGATGTACGCCAAGTACGCAGGCTCGGCCTCCACCCCGCAGAACAACTTCGCCATCGTGCTCGACGGCGTGCCCGTATCCATCGCCTACATCCAGCAGCCGATCGCCAACGGCCAGGGCCAGATCACCGGCTCGTTCACGCAGAACCAGGCTGACTACCTGGCCAACGTGCTGACCTACGGCCATCTCCCGCTCAGCTTCCAGAACCAGTCCACCGAGTCCATCTCGGCGCAGCTCGGGTCGGCGCAGTTGCAGGCCGGCCTGCTCGCCGGAGCGGTCGGCCTGCTGCTCGTGGTGATCTACTCGTTCCTGTACTACCGCGGCCTCGGCGTCGTATCGGTCTCCAGCCTGGGCATCGCGGCGGTGCTGGCCTTCCTGTCCGTCGTGCTGCTTACCAGGTACGAGGGCTTCACGCTCAACCTGGCCGGCGTCGCAGGCCTGATCGTCGCGATCGGGATCACGGCCGACTCCTTCGTGGTCTTCTTCGAGCGGCTCAGGGACGAGGTCAGGGAGGGCCGGACGCTGCGGCCGGCGGTGGAACGGGGCTGGGGGCGGGCCCGGCGGACCATCCTGGTCTCCGACACGGTGTCCTTCCTCGCCGCCGCGGTGCTGTACTACTTCTCCATCGGCGACGTGAAGGGCTTCGCCTTCACCCTGGGGATGACCACGGTGATCGATGTCGTCGTGGTGTTCTTGTTCACCAAGCCGATGATGACCATCCTCGCCCGGACCAGGTTCTACGGCCAGGGGCACCGGCTGTCGGGGCTTGATCCAGCCCGGCTCGGCGCCCGGTCCCCGTGGCGCGGCTCGAGGCGGCCTGCGCTACGGCCAGTCACCGGCGAGGCCACTGCGGCGCCGGCCAGGCCATCCCGGACCACCCCGAAGGAGGCGTGATGTCCTGGATCGGCACCATCCCTGGCCGGCTGTACCGGGGCGAGGTCTCGGTCGAGTTTGTCGCCAGGCGGCGGCTCTGGTACACGATCTCCGGCCTGATCCTGCTGATCAGCGTGGCCGGCCTGGTCGGGCTCGGGCTGAACTTCAGCGTCGATTTCAAGGGCGGCTCGGTCTTCCAGTTCAAGGCGCCCGCCGCCAGCACGGCGCAGGTCCGCGCCACGGTCGCGAACGCTGGCGGCGGGAACGACGCGATCGTCCAGACGGTCGGGCTCGGCGGCAATGCCAAGTGGCAGGTGCAGACCGCCAAGCTCGACTTCGGCCAGCAGACCAGGGTCCAGGATGCGATAGCCGCCAACCTGCACCCGGTCGGCGGCGCGAGCCAGATCAGCAGCACCTTCATCTCGCCGAGCTGGGGAACCCAGATCTCGAAGAAGGCCCTCGAAGCGCTGATCGTGTTCCTGATCGTGATCGTGATCTACCTGTCGATCGCGTTTGAGTGGAAGATGGCGGCAGCGGCGCTGGTGGCACTGGCGCACGACATCGTTATCACGGTCGGGGTGTACGCACTGGCGGGCTTCCAGGTCAGCCCGGCCTCGGTGATCGGCCTGCTCACGATCCTCGGCTATTCGCTGTATGACACCGTGGTCGTATTCGACAAGGTCAGGGAGAATACCGCCGGCTTGCTGGGCACCAGCAGGAGCACCTACAGCCAGTCGGCCAACCTGGCGCTGAACCAGACCCTGGTCCGGTCGATCAACACGTCGCTGATCGCGCTGCTCCCGGTCGCGGCCATCCTGGTGGTCGGCATCACCTACCTGGGGCCCGGTGAGCTCGAGGACCTGGCGCTGGTCCTGTTCGTCGGCATGCTGTCCGGCACCTACTCATCGATCTGCATCGCCACCCCGGTGCTGGCCGCGCTGAAGGAGCGCGAGCCCCAGTACAAGGCGCTGGCGAAGCGGGTCGCGCTGCGCGCCGCTGGCGGCCGGTCGGCGCAGCGCGCCAAGGCCAGGGCGGCGCCGGGCGGCCGCGGCGGGCAGCCCGCAGTGGCTCAGGCCGACGGCGGGATCCAGGCCGGCAGCGACAGCGGGATCGAGCTAACCGAAGACGATGCCGCAGCCGCCACGGGCGCGTTCGCCGGACCGCAGC
>ODAK010000658.1_pt1 | contig 39458 bp, 34 predicted proteins | sample 1539591 | NCBI WGS metagenome assembly ODAK01 (sample SAMEA3539303, study PRJEB22396) | soil metagenome | biome: tundra; feature: field; material: soil | place: USA | collected 2010-05 | depth 0.15 m | reverse complement strand
CGGCTTCTTCGCAGTGGCGCTTTGCGGAAGAACGAACTGCTACAATTCTTGGCGCCACATCTCCAGTTCGTGGACTACAAATAAAATGCCAAGAGGCGGATATTGATTCTGACCCGAAATGATCTTGCCAATAGGAGCAACATGCCATCTTCATTTGAGGTGACAATTCGCCCGCGCACAGGGTGGCAACCTGTGGATTTCAAAGAAATTTTCCTATACCGCGAGTTGCTGGCTTTTCTGGTGTGGCGGGACATCAAGATTCGATATCGGCAGACGCTGCTTGGCGGACTGTGGGCTGTATTGCAACCGCTGATCGCAATGTTGATTTTTACGTTTATCTTCCATCGGCTCGCGGGCGTAAACAGCGACGGCCCACCGTACCCGCTATTTGCGTTCGCAGGACTCGCGCCCTGGACATTCTTTTCGACTGCGGTTTCGCAGTCCAGCAACAGCCTGGTGAGCAATCAGGCCCTCATTTCGAAAGTCTATTTTCCACGAGTTTTTATCCCGCTCGGCGCGATCGGAGCCCTGCTGCTGGACCTCAGCCTTAGCTTGGGACTGCTGGTTTTGCTGATGTTTTATTACCGCTGGCCAGTCTCAGCGAAGCTGTTCTGGCTCCCGGTTTTTATCTTGGCAGCAGTGCTCGCTACGTCGGGCGCCGGATTGATATTGTCCGCGTTCAACGTCAGCTTCCGGGACGTAAAATACGCCGTTCCCTTTCTCATTCAGATGGGAATTTTTGTAACTCCCGTGATTTATCCCATTCGCTATATTCCCGGACATTGGAGAATACTGATGGGCCTGAACCCAATGACTGGAGTAGTACTGGGGTTTCGCTATTCTCTTCTGGGAAGTGCCTCCCCATGGCCGATCATGGGATTGTCACTTACTGTGAGTCTTGTGATCTTTGTGGTTGGCCTGCTGATCTTCCGACGGATGGAGAGAAGGTTCGCCGACATCATTTGACATGCTGCCAATTCTCCACATCGATCGCTTGTCTAAGCGATATATGCTCCAGCACGAATCGTTCCTGGGACGTAATCTTCGCAAAATATTATCGCGAAGATTGGCGTCTCCACTCTCACCATCCGGAGACCGCTTCAACTCTTCAGAAGAGACACGGGAACATTTCTGGGCGCTGAAAGACGTTAGTTTCGATGTTGCCCAGGGAGACGTTATCGGAATCATGGGGCGTAATGGCGCCGGCAAAAGCACTTTGCTGAAGATCATCTCGCGAATCACCGAACCCACGGAAGGATGTGTTGTGGTGCGAGCGCGAATGGCCAGTCTGCTGGAGGTGGGTACTGGTTTTCACCCCGAGCTGACGGGACGCGAGAATATCTTTCTCAACGGTGCGATTCTGGGGATGCGGAAGGCCGAAATTATTTCCAATTTCGACGAAATCGTTGCCTTCGCCGAACTCGAAAAGTTTCTCGATACTCCCGTTAAGCACTATTCCAGTGGCATGTATGTAAGGCTGGCCTTTGCCGTGGCTGCGCATCTGAATTCCGAAGTTCTTGTCGTGGATGAAGTGCTCGCGGTTGGCGATATGGCATTTCAGAAGAAGTGCCTAGGTAAGATGAACGAACTCAGCCGCGTAGGCCGGACCGTGCTCTTTGTATCGCACAACGTGGCCGCCGTTGAAAATCTCTGCCGGCACGGCATCGTGCTTGATGAGGGCAGACTTGTATTCGAAGGCACGTCAAAAGACGCGGTGCGTCAGTACCTGGACAGCATTTCTGGCGCACGCGATAGCACTCAACATGTGATAGATCTGACAGCGGCTTCAGATCGACGATCTGCGCTATTAAAACAATTAGAGTTTTACACTAACGGAAACCAGCCCCTGGTGGAAGGCCTGCAGATTGGTTCGGGCTTCCAGGTGAGAGTGCATTTTGAGCTGCCGCATCTTACGTCAAACTTCAATGTTGGTCTCGGTTTCAATAATGCCTACGGGCAGCGCGCCTTCACTGCAGCCAGTCAATTCGCACCCGATCGGTACCCGGGTGCCTTGATCGGACCGCAAGTTCTTATTTGCGATATTCCCAGCCTGACACTCACTCCTGGCGAATACAGCCTCTGCGTATGGCTCGAAATCGAAAATGCAGAGGCGGATTCGGCCAATGACGCCGCCCGCATTCTCATCCTTGAGTCTGACTACTATGGCACGGGCAAGGTGCCGTGGAATGGAATGTTCGTTCTGAGGCACCACTGGCACGTAGAGCAGCCCGTGAGAGCGTCGTAGGCTTTTCTTCACAGATGGCTGCCGAGCGACCAGTGTTGTTCAAGGACGAAGGCTCCATCGTTTGGCAGCTTCCCGCTGCCGTAGTAATCCGATTCCAGGATCTTAATCCGCGCGGCGGAATCGATCAGATCGGCTTCCACGTTCCCGATATCCAGCCAAACCCGCAAAACATAGTCGCCTGGAAGCAGCGTCAAGCTGGGGATCTCGCAGATCGCCACCTGCGCACCGACAATCTGCGCGTGATCCATACCGGGCTCAAATAGCGTGTGTGCGGTAAACACGCGCTGCCCGAAGGTATTATTGAATCCCAAACCCACATTAAACGCTGAGGTCGGATGCGGCAGCGAGAAGTGGACGCGCACCTTCAGACTGGCCCCCACCGGAATCCCTCGCAGGAGAGGTTGTTGATGATTGGTGTACAACTCCATCGCCTGCAAAAACTTTCCTTGCGGGGAACGGCGATCGACGGCTCCGCCCAAGTTAATGATGTGACTCTGAGAGCCTTGCGTGTTGAAAATCATGCTGGTATGAAGCTGGATGGCCTCTTTCACGGAACCATCGAATATCAACTTGCCGGTCTCGAGCACGAGGCCACGGCGGCAAAGCTCTGAAACGGCCGCCATATTGTGCGATACAAAGAGCACCGTTCGTCCTTGCCGGTTGACTTCCCTCATTTTGCGCAGGCACTTTCTTTGAAAGGCGATATCACCGACCGCTAGAACTTCATCCGCTAGGAGAATTTCAGTATTCAGGTGCGCCGCTACAGCAAATGCCAGTCTCAGGTACATTCCGCTGGAGTAGCGCTTAATCGGAACGTCGAGAAATTTCTCGATTTCCGAAAAAGCAACAATCTCATCAAAGCAGCTAACGATTTCCGCTTTGCTCATGCCCAGGATGGCGCCATGGAGATAAACGTTTTCTCGCCCGGTAAGTTCCGGATGAAATCCACTGCCGACCTCGAGCAAGCTGCCCAATCGTCCGCGAAGGGTAATGGTGCCGATCGTAGGATCCGTCACTTTGGAAATGATCTTTAGCAACGTGCTCTTACCTGCGCCATTTCGCCCCACAATCCCAATTACATCCCCCTGGGCAACTTCGAAGCTGACATCGTCAAGAGCTCGGAATCTTCCTGCCTGGTCCGCGCGCCGCTCGGACGGATGCGCAGACGCAAAGCTAACCTTCCGAATCAGATATTCGCGAAAAGTCTCGTGTTTTATGGATCGCCGGAGGTCGTATTCTTTCGAGAGGTGATTTACTTCAATGATCGGCAACATGAACACTCAGTCTGCGGTTCCTCGGAAGTATCAAAACCATACAAGCTGACCGCCGTGACTGCGCTAGAATACTACAGTGCAGTCGGCACTCCTTATCGTCCCGCTTGAACTCTAGCCTTCCAGCAATGTCTCCTACTCATGAAAAAATGGAGGCGAGGTCTTCGCAAATGCAATTCTCCGTGGTCATACCAACGTTCAATCGCGCAGGCGAGCTGCAGAAAACTCTAGCTAGTCTGGCGAGGATCAATCGACTCGGGACCTGGGAAGTGATCGTGGTGGATAACAATTCGACCGATACTACAGCGCAGGTTGTGACCGATGCGGGGCCCGATTTCCCAGTCGAGTTGCGATATCTATTCGAGCCGCAAGCCGGGCGTAGCGCTGCCCTCAACGCAGGAATCAAGGCTGCTCAAGGAAGAATCGTGGCCACCACGGATGACGACGTGCGGTTTGAACCGGATTGGTTGCAACAAGCTGCAGCGGCGTTGGAACGCGAACGGTGCGATTTTGTCGGAGGAAAAGTTCTGCCGATTTGGGGAAGTCCCAAGCCCCCGTGGCTCTCCGACAAGGGCGGGCGCCACTGGGCTGTGATCGCGCTGCAGGATTTCGGGCCGGATCCGCTGGAGTACGGCAAACGGTATGCACCGCTGGGGGTGAATATGGCTTTTAGGCGCGAGGCATTCGACCGTGCCGGACTGTGGAGCGTCGCAATCGGCCGCAAGGCCGGGACCCTCTTGGGGCAGGAGGTACGCGAGTGGATGTTACGGGCCCGGGATGCCGGGTTGAAAGGGATGTATGCTCCCAGGATGGTGGTGCATCACGTCATACCGAGCAACCGGCTGCAGAAGCGGTATTTTCGGAGATGGTTCTATTGGCACGGGGTCAGCCGCGCCATGCTTTATCAGCAGCGCCCGATCGATATGGGCGCACCGGAAGAAACCAGCATCGATTTTTCCAAGGTTCGCCTGCTTTTCGGCACCCCTCTCTACATGTACCGGTCGTGCCTTCGCTCGGGAATGGCTTGGGTCAAAACGGCTCTGAATGGTCAGAAGATTGCTTGCTTTGAGCATGAGCTAGCGGTTTGGTTTTTCCTGGGAGTTCTGCGGCAACGCTGGAAGGACCGTCACCAACCCTCCGGCGCAGGGAAGGACTCGGGGAACTTCGCTGGAGCCACAAGTTAATCAAACTGGGCTATCAATTATCCTCGGGCATTGACATGAGAGCAATCATACTTGCAGCTGGAAAGGGCGCACGGCTGGAACCTGCTAATCAGGAGCCTGTGAAGTGTCTCGTAAAATTGGGTGGCACGACACTGATCGAACGTCAGCTCGGATATTTACGAGCTTCGGGAATAAGTGAGATCGCGGTGGTGGTTGGCTTCCATGCAGAACACATCCGGCGCACCTGCGGTCGGGAAATCACGTACATTGAAAATCAAATTTTTGCTGAAACGAACAGCATGTACTCACTTTGGCTCGCCCGGCATTTTTTTGGGGATGGATTTGTGGTCCTGAATTCCGACGTGTTATTCCATCCTCAGCTGATGAGTGACCTACTCACCGCAGAGCATGAAGATGCAATCCTGGTTTCGTATCGCAACGGGACGAAATATGGTGACGAAGAAATGAAGGTCAAAGTGCGGGATGGAAATTTGTTCGACATCTCCAAGAGCATGGATCCTGAGGAAGCGGACGGAGAGAATGTAGGGATGGTAAAGTTCGGCGCGACGGGTGCGGCCGTACTCGCGGGAGAACTAGACAACTTAGTTGCGAATGGCGCTCTTCGAAGCTGGTCTCCGCGCGCTTTTTTGGAATTCACAAAAAAACGCGCTTTGCATGTGGTCAGTACTCGCGGCTATCCCTGGATCGAAATTGATTTTCCTGAGGATCTGCAGCGCGCTCGGGATGAAATTTTGCCGCAAATTCCTGCGTTTTCAACTCTCCAAGCCGTTCCTGCATCGAGCGAAGAGCCCTAAGGTGCATCCCGCAACAAAGTTCGCCGCCGGAGTTCCACCAGCATGAAACTCCGGCCAATAGTGCGCTGGGCCCGTTCCCTGGATTCCCGCTGGCGGCGGTTCTGGAATCGTGAGCAACGCCTCGTGCTCATTAATGCTGGACTGCCCATGGAGTTCAGCATGATCGCTCCGATTCACCGCTGTTTGCAGAAGGATCCTCGGATAAAGTTTTTCTGTACTTCCACCGTTCGTCCTCATGATTCATCTCGAGTCTTTGCCGAAGCTGCAGGTGACATTGAGATCATCACCCCAAAGCGAGCAGCGCTCATGAAATTTGATGCCTATCTTGCCGCCGATTTCATTTGGGCGAATTTGCCGCGTGGCACGAACCGCATTCAAACTTTCCATGGCGTCGCCGGCAAGTACGGCAATGTGTACGATCGGCCGGATCGTTCGCTGCGAGAATGGGATCGGCTATTTTTCATTAATCAGCGGCGGCTGAATAATTTTGTAGCCGCGGGTGCAATTGACGCTGACAGTCCGGCGATTCGCCTGGTGGGGATGCCCAAAGCAGATTGCCTGGTGGATGGTTCGCTCCAGCGAGACGCAATTCTCGAGTCGCTGGGCCTGGATCCTTCACGGCGCACCGTTCTGTATGCGCCGACGTGGACGCCTTATTCCTCTCTCAATGCCATGGGCGAAGAGCTTGTTGATCAGCTGGCACGCGCGGGGTTTTGTGTCATTGTCAAATTGCATGACAACTCGCGCGATCCTGATCCGCGAAATTCCGGGGGAGCCGATTGGGTAGGCCGCTTGACGCCCATACTGCGAAACAGCGGCGGACACCTGGCGGAGCGAGGGACGATTACGCCATATCTTGTCGCCGCCGATGTGATGATCAGCGACCACAGCTCTGCCGGATTTGAGTACCTTCTGCTGGATCGCCCGCTTATCAGAATTGAAATGCCGGAACTCATCGCGCGAACAAATATTCATCCAGAGTATGTGGCGCTTTTGACGAGCGCATCTGCAACCACCCGGGATGCGGCGGGAGTGGTCACAGCGGTAGAACGTGCTTACTCCGATCCCAAACGCCTTTCTGCCCAGCGCAGAGCAGTGGCTGCAGAATTGTTCTACAAGCCGGGAACAGCTACAGGCCGCGCAGTTACAGAACTTTACAAGGTTTTAGAACTCCCTCCCTGCAATTAAACGGAGAAACAAAATACTACTTTTGCGCAATCCTTTGGAACGATGGGGGCGCGGGAAAGGTAAGAGTCAGACGCGCACGTTTGATAGCAACCGGCTACACGCTTTTGAACGTCAAACCATGTGGAACTCGGCGTGCAGACCTAAACTGATGGGGTAGTGTCAGGTCGACGGAGTAGCCCAGGGAGTCTTATGTCTAGTAAAAATAAAAAAGCAGTGTGGATTTCGTCCTTTTTGTTCGGCTTTCTTGTGTTTGTCTTGAGCCCCGCAATGGCTTCTGAGCGTCTCTGTGACGCCTCGTTCGAAGATTGCCGGGCCCCCTTAGTCGCGCTCATTCAGAAGGAAAACGTTGAAATCGACATCGCGTTCTGGTTCATGGACGATTGGATGATAACAGATGCACTCATCAGCAAAATCCAAGCCGGCGTGAAAGTAAGAATGCTGGTGGATCCTCGGTCGGAGGACTCTCATTCGGAGATTCCCCCGACATTCGCCACCATGACTCCGCCGGTTCCCATGCGGAAGCGGACTGCGAATGGAATACTGCATTGGAAAATGGCCTTGTTCGCGGGCCAGGGAGTGGTGGAATTCAGCGGCGCGAACATGAGTCGCGCGGAATTGGACCCCTACGTTAATTATGTGAATTATGTGGATGAAGCGATTTTCTTTTCGGACGATCCTGCCATTGTAAATAGCTTCCGCACAATGTACGACAATTCGTGGGTCGATACCGTCAACTTCGCTGATTATGCGAACACCTCGGGGATGACGCTAACACGTTCGTATGCCACGTACCCGATTGAGTCTGAGGTTTGCGCGGCGGTGCCCGATGGCTGCGGACTCAATTTCCTTCCCTCATCCCGCTGGCAGGATAATTATGGGACAAAGGTCGAGTCCGCGATCAACGCCGAAAAAGTGAAAATCGACGTTGATATGTTCCGCATCACCAACGCGGCTGTCGCGAACTCGATGATCGCCGCATTCCAGCGCGGTGTTCCAATCCGAATGATCGTCGATACATCGGAATACATCAATACGGCTCGGGTGTGGGATCGGTATAACGTCGATCGCATGTTCATGGCAGGTATTCCGCTGAAGATCACGAATCACCTCGGTCAGAATCACGAAAAATCGGTGCTGGTCTACGGCCAAGGTTTGGCTATCTGGGGTTCATCCAACTGGACGTCGCCCTCCTTTAACTCACAGCAGGAACACAACTACTTCAGCACGTCACCAGTGAAACCTTGGTATTTCCAGTGGTTTGTGAATCAATTTGAACGTCGCTGGAATTCGCCTCAGGAGTACCAGGCTTTCGTACCGCTCGGCCCGTGGATGCCTGTAAATCACGGTCCGGCGAACGGGACTACTGGCCAGAGCCAAAATGTGACGCTCAGTTGGGACGGTGGTCCTTGGGGACAACAGTACGACATTTACCTGGGCACGGGCGCTCAGCCAACGCTCATCGCCTCAAACGTCGTCACAGGCGCTCCGGATCCACCTCCTAGTCACGCCTTAGGTACGTTTAAACTCTCCGGCTTAGCGCCAAACACGACTTATCGGTGGAGAATTGTCTCCAAAACAATGGCTAACCTGAGCGCGAACGGGCCTATTTGGAGTTTTACCACCGGAGGCACTGCTCCAACTCCCGGCGCAACCGTCACGTCCATTAGCCCTCCCACGGGACCTTCGGCTGGCGGAACTTCTGTGACAATCACCGGAACAAATTTCGCTCCGGGCGCAACCGTGAGTTTCGGACTTTCTACCGCGACCAAGATCGTGGTCGTGAGCAGTTCGCAAATTACGGCGACAACGCCACCGCAGGTGGGCGGGTCAGCGAACGTCACGGTTATTAATCAGGCCGGGACCAGCGGCTCACTGGCCGGCGGATTCCTCTACACTTCGCCTCCTCCTTCTACCAAGCCACAGCTGAATGTCGTGGTTCCAAACACGGGCTCGCCCGAGGGCGGAACGGCGGTAACGATCTCTGGAAACAATTTCGCGTCCGGTCTGACCGTCACCATCGGAGGCTCGCCTGCCACAGTGACCAGCAGGAGCTCAGTTTCGATCCAGGCGACCGCGCCGGCGGGAAACCCGGGCTCGCCCGCGGATATCGTCGTGACCAATCCTAATGGCCAGAGCGCCACCCTGAAAGCAGCTTTCAGCTACGCTAATCCACCTGCTCCGCCAATTTTGAGTGCCATCTTGCCCAACAGCGGCTCGTTCAATGGCGGCACTCCGGTCGTGATCAGTGGCAGCGGATTTCAGTACGGGGCGATCGTAAGCTTCGTGGGGCCTCCCCCACCGGTGGGCACGGGAACGGTTGCAACGACAATGGCTGTCACATACAGTGCCACGGTCTGCGGATTGGGAGTTCCGCTGCCGTGCATCATCGCCACTACGCCTGCTTCTGCAATTGGCGCGACCGATGTGGTGGTGACCAACATGAATCCTGCCACGGGCGTCATTGATAGCGGCAGTGGGACCAACCGCTTGACTGCCGCTTACACGTTCGTCTTAGCACCGTCCATCAAAGTCCTCTCACCGGCTTCGGGGACTGTTTCAGGCGGAACGCAAATCACGATTACTGGCGCAAACTTCCAGTCTGGCGCCACAGTGCTTGTGGGAAACCAACAGGCGACGATCGTGAACCCGACAACCAGTACCTCTATCACTGCCGTGGCGCCGGCAAATACGGCCGGAACCGCAGCCGTCACGGTAGTTAATCCCAATGGACAGAAGAGCAACACGTTGATTTTCACATATCAGTGAGGATCGGCGGTTCAACAACAAAAGGGGCAACCGCCTGGTTGCCCCTTTTTGTATAGCTTGCACCCTGAAGAAACTGAGCTTTCTTACCGGCTAATTCAGCTCGAAAGTAACCTCAATAAAATTGTGGTCCGACGGACGAACGCCGTTATCGTCAGTCGTACCGATTTTTACCACTACCTTCGACGCTGTATTGGGAGCGCGCTGATCGGGAACTTCTGCTCCCGTTACCGAGACGCCGCTGGCGCTCTTGGAAGAAAAGATGTGATCAATGCGGCTTCTTCGAGTTCGCGTGTTGGTGCTGGGAGGGTTATCAGGATACGCTGTCGCGACCCCCTTGCCCACCGCTCTATCCCACTCGCCATAGTACTGCTGGAGAATGGTGCCCACCTCTGCAGTGTACACCTGAGCATTCAAGTCCCCAGCAATGATTCGCGGCTCGGGAAATTTCGAGGCAAAAGCAACCAACTGAGTCGCCTCCACTTGCCGTTCAGCGCCGGCACCCTCAGGCCATTGAAAGTGGGTAGCGAAAAAGCTGATGTATTTGCCGTTGACATCAAGGGTAGCCTCAGCGATCGGCATCTGGTAGCTCATGAAATATTGCTCAGTGCTTACGATGGGCCACTTCGACAGGATCATTACTCCTTCGGGGCAACCTGGATACTTCGGTACGTAATAGTTATACCAGGTGATCCCGGTTTTCTGTTTCATCAGGGCGGTGATCAGTGCAGGATCGTTGTAGCCGCCAATCGCTTCACTGAGCCCAGCGGCGTCTGGGTTCAGTTTCACCAGCCAGTCAGTAGTCCGATCCAGATCGATAATGTTGTCGGTACCGTGGCCCCCATACGAGATGTTGGCCTGCACCGCACGAAATTTGGTCGCACTGGATGTTGTTCCGCTGACTGCGATGAGGCTGGAAGCGCTGGCACTACCACCAGCGCTATCGGTAATCGTGACATTGGCGGTGTAATTACCTGCTGTCGGGTATATGTGAGAGGGCAATGCCGCGGTGGATGTCTGCCCATCGCCGAACTTCCACTCGTAGCTCGTGGCTGTGGCGCCGGAGACCTTTGCGGTGAAATTTACGCCCAGAGGTGCAAATCCGGAGGATGGGCTAGGAGCAAGGCTGACAATCGCAGTGAGTGGTGGCAGATTGGCAGCCAGGATCGTTTTGTCGTTTACTCGCGGGCCTGGGGCAGCGGCGAGATAGGTCTGCGGAGAAAGCACGATCTGATCAATCGAGAACCCATCCTCCCGCACCTGTACTCGAATGGTGTGAGTGCCAGTAGTGCTGAACTGGATATTCGCCCCTAGGCCGCACCATCCGTTATCGGCCCAGCCCCATCCCTGTTCGAGAGCTCCGGTACACTTTTGCAAAACAACCGCCGCTGCGGACGTGGTTCCAATTCGATCCACTGCGGCTCCACCGCTGGTCACGCTATCAGAAAATTGCACGTAAACGGAGTCATTGGTGTAAGAATTGTTCGCCGCTTTGCCGCGAATCCACAGGTGATATGCCGTGCCCGAATAGGCCGGAAAGGTCATTTGAAAATAATTCGTCGGGTTGGCCAGCGGTATTTTCACTTCGGGAGCACCCAGATTGGGATTTGCCATCGCAAATCCATCGGCCGCGGTGGAATCGGCAACCACAGCCCAGGTTCCCGCGCGTACCGGCGCCTTGGCGGCGTGCAAGACGATGTCGGTGCTTGCCTGCGCCAAAGTGGGCGACAAGGCGGTACATGCCACAAAACTTGTGGCCAAAAATGTGACGAGAAAATCTTTCCGTAAATTAAGCACTGGCTTCTCCAGGTAGAGGGAATTTGTACGGTACAGCTTCGGCCTCCAGGAACTCCTGAAGGGGGACTAATGGCTAAGCTTTTTGCTTTGCGACAGTGTGCAATGGTAGGGCCGGACGCGTCTAGGTCACGATAGTACATGCTGATCCGTCCCCATTGCGTAGGAGAATGGACATGGTCCGGAAAGTCGGCAAAAATGCAAAGCGAAGCCAGTATTCGCGTGTTTTGAGGGGAGCCGGTTCCAAATCTGAAAGGCTATCGCCCTATCCTGGTGCCAATCGAGCATTCAGGTTTAGTCAGGACCATTTCGCGGAGCGTGATAGGAGGGAAAAGACCCATGAATATGCAAACCAAGGGGATTTCCTGAGGAAATGGCGTGCTCGGCTAGTGTCAAGAACCGGGACTTTGCATTGCGGACTCTGGTTATTTCGCATATGCTGAAATTCTCCCCTGGTCGGTTTTTCTTGTGCGGAACATGAGCCAAGTTGTGCAAAACGAGGCTTCGCCTACGAGCGCGCGCTCGGCCCTTCCCCTACGGGCACTGGGCTGGCAGCTCGGCCTTGTTGGCGCACTGACTCTCTGGCTCTACCGGTCCATTCTGTTTCACCTGGTGGGCCAATGGTGGCAAGACCCTAACTTCTCGCATGGATTCTTCGTGCCCTTATTCTCGGCTTTCGTCGTTTGGCAGGAGCGCGACCGTCTTCGACGGCTTCCCTTGCGGGCGTCCTGGTCCGGTCTTCCGATTCTGGCCCTCGCTCTGTGCGTTCTGGTCGTCGGCCAGATGGGCGCCGAGCTGTTCCTTTCCCGCTTCTCCCTTCTCATTGCGCTGGCAGGACTGACCGTTCTTTTCCTTGGATGGAATTTCTTCAGGGCAACGCTGTTCCCCTGGGCTTTTCTCCTTCTGATGATCCCGATTCCCGCGATCATTTTCAGTCAGATCACGTTTCCCTTGCAGTTGCTGGCTTCGCGGGTTGCCGCCGAGACCCTCCCGCTGTTCGGCGTGCCGATTCTGCGCGAGGGCAATGTCATTAACCTGCCGTCGATGGCCTTGGAGATTGCAGAAGCCTGCAGCGGCATCCGATCTCTAATGTCCCTGGTGACGCTCGCCATCATTTACGGATATCTGATGGAAAAGCGCCTCTGGCTGCGCTGTCTGCTTGCTGTGGCATCAGTGCCGATCGCGGTCGTAGCCAACAGTTTGCGCATAATCGGCACGGGCCTATTGGTCCAGTACTGGGACCCCGACAAGGCCGAGGGGTACTTCCACGCTTCCTGGGGATGGATCATCTTCGTCGTCTCCCTGCTGCTCTTGTATGCTTTGCATGGCCTGATTGGCGTAATATGGCCGGACAGAGGTGCCAAGCTGTGAGAGGTTCCATGGCACGTTTCCTTTTCGCCACCCTTTTGATCGTCGGCGCGGCGATTTTCTTGCGGGCTCACTCACGCAGTGAAGTTTTCCCTCCTCGCCTTGCTCTGCAGTCCTTCCCGGGGCGAGTCGGAGAATGGACGGGCACCGACGTCGCCATAGACAAAGATGCCCTTGAGGTCCTTGGGCCGGGCGACTTTCTCTTGCGCCTGTTTACGAATCCGGACCAGCGGCTTCCCTACATCGATCTGTTCATCGCCTACTTCCCCAGCCAGCGTGCTGGAGACACAATTCACTCTCCGAAGAACTGCCTTCCCGGAGCGGGATGGGCCCCCGTCGAATCCAGCCGCGTCACGCTTACGGTTTCTGGGCAGACGCCATTTCCAGCCAACCGGTATGTCATCGCCAAGGGAGATAGCCGCCAACTCGTCCTGTACTGGTACTGGGCCCATGGCCGGGGGGTTGCCAGTGAATACTGGGCCAAATACTACCTGGTCGCCGATTCCATCAAGATGAACCGCAGCGACGGCTCTTTGGTGCGCGTGACTACGCCGCTCCTCCCGGGCGAGACCGCTGATGCCGCCGAGCAGCGCCTTCTTCCCTTTGTTGCCGACGTAGTGCATCTACTGCAAAACTACATCCCGCGCTGAACAGACACCTGAGGGTTGTCGACCAGGTTATTGCGTATGACCGCGGTAACTATTTTCCCGGGTTACCCTGCAGTATCATAAGCTGTGCTGATCATACCTTCGTGCGCCTTCTGCGTCGCCCGGTTGGAGAATCGAATATGAGTCGCTCTGTTGACGTCCGCCTGCTGCTTTCTTGCTTTATGGTCGCCGTATTGTTGACGGGCTGCTCCCGCGATCCAAACGTACGCAAGCAGAAATATTTCGATAGTGGCGAGAAGTATTTTGCCCAGGGCAACTACCGCGAGGCAGCGATCCAGTATGCCAACGCTGTGCAGATCGACTCCCGTTTCGCCCAGGCGCACTACAATCTGAGCCAGGCCTATCTCAAGCTGGGCGACACCAACCGCGCCTACCAGGAACTGAGCCGCACCGTGGAACTCGCTCCCGATAACTATCGCGCCCACACCGATCTTGCCAACCTTTTGGTCACGGTGAGAAATCCCGACGGCACGCCGGCGGCGGACCCTCTCAAGCAGGCGAAGACCCACCTCGACATTCTCCGCGAAAAGCAGCCCAATAACCCGGAAACCCACGAGGCCTGGGCCAGTTACGACGCGGCGCAAAACCAAATCGCCCCCGCCATGCAGGAAATGCAGCAGGCGATTGCCGCCGACCCAAACCGTTCCGAGTCCTACCTGCTGCTCGCAATCTTTCAACTCCGCTCCAACTTGCCCGACCAAGCTGAAGCCAATTTCAAGAAAGCAACCGAAGTCGATCCCAAGGCCGTGAACGCTCAATTGGCGCTGGGCGGCTTTTATCAATCGCGCAACCGCTTCGCCGAAGCCGAACAGCAGTTCAAACATGCCATCGACGTGGATCCCAAAAGTCCGGCACCCCGCGCCGCTTATGTTCGCCTGCTCATGCAGGAGGGCAAGAAAACCGAGATCGAATCCTTCTTGCGTCAAACCAAGAAGGATCTTTCGGACAATCGGGAAGGCTATCGCATGCTCGGCGACTTCTATTTCGCCTCCGGCGATCTCGATAAAGCCACCAATGAATACGCTTCCCTCTACAGCGATCACCCAAAAGATGCGCAAGTCAAGAAAAACTACATCCAGCTTCTGATTCTGAAAAACCGTCTCGACGAAGGCACGAAACTGGACAACGAGATCCTCAAGTCCAACCCCCACGACGTGGATGCTCTCGTGTTCAAGGGCCAACTGCAACTCCGCCGCAACGATGCCAACGGCGCCGTGGACTCGTTGCAGAACGCGCTCCGCAATGATCCTGAGAACGCCGTGGCTCACTACCAGTTGGGTCTTGCCTTCGCACAACAGCAGAATGAAGGCCGGGCTGAATCGGAGTGGCGCGAGGCAGTTCGCATACGCCCAGATTTGACCGACGCGCAACGCTCGCTCGCTGGCCTGGAATTGCGCCGTGGCGATCTCGATGCCCTCCTGCAAACCGCGCAGCAGATCATCAAAATCGAACCTTATTCGCCTGGCGGCTTCATTCTCAAGGGGGTTGCGGACATTGCCCGCCAGAAATACACTGACGCTCAACAGGATGCTGAGCAGGCGGAGCTGCGGGCGCCACAAAATCCTGCTCCCTTAGTCCAGATGGGTAACATTCAGCTGGTGCAGAAGCATTACGCCGATGCCGAGAAGTTTTACCAGCAGGCACTGGGAAAGGATCCATCTTCCACCGAAGGCCTGAGTGGCCTCATGAACACCTATGTAGCCGAGAAGCAGCCGGATAAGGCCATCGCCGCCGCCAATGCTCAAATCGCCAAGTCACCCAACAATAGCAACTTCTACGATTTGCTGGGGACCGCGCTTTTCAACGGCAAGAAAGACCTGCCCGGCGCCGATGGCGCCTTGCGCAAGGCTATCGAACTCGACAAGAACAATGTCGACGCTCTCGAAAAACTGGGCAAGGTGCAAGTCCAGGAGGGCTCCGCGGACCAGGCTCTCGCTCTGTACTTGCAGTCCATTAAGGACAATCCGCGCGAGGTTACTTTCTACATTCTTTCCGGCGAACTCTATGAAGCGAAGAAAAACTGGGATCAGGCGAAATCCATGTACCAGCAGGCTCTCAACATTTCGCCCGATCATCCCCTCGCTTCCAACAATCTCGCCTATGTGATTCTCGAACAGGGCGGAAACGTCGACGTCGCGATGGGCATGGCGCAAACCGCTCGCCGTGGCATGCCGGACTCTCCCAATGCCGCCGACACTCTGGGCTGGGCCTACTATCACAAGGGCATCTACCAGTCGGCCATCAGTCAGTTTCAAGAAGCAATGCGGCTCAGCGAAAAGCGTGGAGGACCTGATGATGCGGACCTCCACTACCACCTCGGCCTCGCCTACCAGAAAACCAACCAGACCGCCCTGGCCCGCCAACAGTTGGAGAAAGCCGTAAAGCTAAGCCCCAACAACGCCGACGCCCGCAAAGCCTTGTCGGATCTTCGCGGTTAGTGCCGCTCGGAGTTTCCAGAGTGCTGCTGCTCAAACAAAAACCCCGCCTCGCGGCGGGGTTCTGTTTTTGTTAAGCGCAAAGAACGCTTACGCCTTCAGCTTGCGACGGACCAATCCAGCCAGACCGATCAGCCCGGTTCCCAGCAGGCTCAACGAGCCCGGTTCAGGAACCACGATGTTCGTATCACCGCTCGAAATGGTGGTGCTGCCGTCGAAGGTACCCTTGCCGGTGTTGATCGTCAACTGCACGGTCATACCAACGGAACCGGTCGTTCCCGTCAGGGTGCCCGCCAGGGTGTAGTCATGGGTCCCGTTAGACAGAGTCGCCTCCGTCCAGGTCACAGGACCATCAAAAGTTCCCGTGAACAAGGTGCCGTTGGGAACTCCGCTAGTGCCGTTCCCGGTGATGGTAAACCAGGTCCCGGAACCACCTGCCAACGTGCCGCCGGCGGCCCACGAACCGGTCATTAGCGCTCCAGTTCCGAGGCTAACGCTGCCCAGGTCGTTACCTGTGATCAGCCCGCCTCCGCTGAGCCCCTTGACGGCAATCAAGGTTGATCCGGTCAGCGTTAGTCCGCTGCTCGAACCCGACAAGATGCCGCCACTATTGGTGTAGTCTACGCTGCTGCCGGCAAAAACTGCCGTTGGCAGGGCCAGTGCCAAAACAGCAAGTAAGAGGGTTTTTTTCATTTTAACTTCTCCTAGGAGTTACTCCGCCCGGGTCTTATATGAACAACGACGCGTGGCTTTCACCTTATTGAGCGAAGATCGAAACTAAGGTGCGCAGCGTTAACTGCACCCCGAATACCAAAGTTTACCTGCACGTAAACCTTGGCGATATAAGTACTTATCATAGATTCCCTAGGTTTGCCAAGGGTTAAAAGTGAAAATGTCTGCGCAACAACGCAAAATCCCGGGAGAATCCGCGCCCATGGCGGCAAGTGGCGAAGAGGAACGGAGCTTAGTCGGCTGCGATTTCCTGCTTGGGATTGTTCGCTTCCCGCCGTTTGACCACCCGATTCGAGGGCAATCCTGCGTCGCGAATCTTGTAGAGCAATGCGCGGTAGCTGATGCTCAACGCGCGCGCCGTCTGTTTGCGGTTCCAGTGACAATTTTGCAGAACTTTCAGGATGACTTTCCGCTCTAGCTCGCGGACCGCCTGGCGAGTCAGCTGCTTGAGAGAGATCTGCCCGTCCACTGGAATTTCCGCGTTGAAGAAATTGGTTTCCCGCGGCACCAGATCGGCCGCAATCACTTCTTCGTTGCCCAGAATCACGTAGCGCTTGACCAGGTTTTCCAGTTCCCGGATGTTTCCCGGCCAGCGATACTTGCGCAACTCCGTCATCAACTCGCTGGAAAGCGCTGGGGCCCGGCAGTTGTACTTCCGATTGTGATACTCGAGGAAATATGCCACCAGTTCAGGAATGTCGCCGGCCCGTTCGCGCAGCGGAGGCAGATGCAGATTCACCACGTTGATGCGGTAAAACAGATCTGACCGGAACGTCCCGTTTTCAATCTCCTGCTCCAGTTTCCGGTTGGTCGCGCATACCACGCGGACTTCCACTTTCTTGTCTTCTTGCGCGCCTATCCGGCAGAACTGTCCGTCCTGCAGGAGTTGCAGCAACTTCGACTGCAGCGACATATCCAGCTCGGAAATCTCGTCGAGAAACAGGGTCCCCCGATGCGCCATCTCCACGCGGCCCGGCTTCATTCCATAGGCGCCCGTGAACGCTCCCTTTTCATAGCCGAACAGCTCGCTTTCCAGCAGCGTGCCCGGAATTGCCGGGCAATTCACTTTCACCCATGGCCCGCTGCGCCACGGTGAAGCTGCATGAATCATGCGCGCAATAATGTCTTTGCCCGTCCCACTCTCTCCTTGGATAAGCACCGGAACGTTGGCACTCGCCAGTTTGGTCAGGCGGTCGCGGACGGATAGCATGGCCTCGGTGCGTCCGAAAACGATCGCATCCGGCGGCATCTCTCCCAAAGGCTGGACAAGCGTATTCACACTGCTGATTGTCATGGCTGTTTTCTACCGACAGGGGGAGAGTCTTGCACCTGCATCCGGAGAGCCAAAGGCTCCGGGGCCTTTTGCGGATACCTAAACTTAACTTATGTGGTTGAATACCATCAACTTACCAAAGAGCCGGACGGGCAAACCCTGGTAATCAGGGTATGGACTCAAGCGTAACACCGTCCGCTCGATTGTGCGCAAACATTTTCACACGGCAGAAGCGATTTTCCGCCGCCGTCGGCCATTGGGATTACCCGAAACCGGCAGCGGACGCAAGAACTTTAGACCGAGCAGATAGTAGCCCTCCGCCGGCGTTGTGCGGAGAGCCTTCGCGCGCAGAGCCCGCGACGCCTTCGGTAACAAGGCCAATGCCGCTACCGGGGCGCTGGGAATCTCGAGCCGAATCTGGGCGATTGCGGGCAAAATCCGACGGATTGCGACCAGCATGCCGCCAGCGCTGACGTTCAAAGCGGTCGCGAACTCCAGGAGTTCTTTTCCCTTCCCGTCACGGCTGCGAACAAAGACGGGGATTGCTAGCGGCAGTCTTGCCCATTTTCGCCGCTCGGTTCCAACGCTCGCTCCATTCATGCAGACCGCTCCACGATCGTCAACTCTCCGTCCGGTGCACACGAGGGGCCAAATCTCCGGCAAATAGCCTGGCAAACCGGGGAGGAAGACTGCACCCGCGGCTACTCCGACCGCCAAACCCATAAACCGACCGGAAATCTCCGGTGTTTTGTTCGCTTTTTGTTCCGGGGCGTAAAATCGATTGGGCCGCCCCTTCCGACTCGCAAAAGTGCAAGCTTTTGCTACACTTGGGTAATTCCCTTGCATTTTTCGTTGACAACAAATTGAGCCTGACATACGATTTTATGTACCTGCATTCGTCCTCAACGACGGATGCGAAACCCTCTCCCCATGTGAGTCCTGTGGCTTTTCCCCAATGGCCTCTGCCCAAAAGAACACGCTTGTTTCTGACGCGGGAGGAACCTCGGAACTTATGCCAGCCGCTGCTGTCCGTCCTGATAGCGATCTGCCCAGCCCGGAGAACTTGCTGCAGGAATATAAGGAACTACGAGAGCGTTTCCAGCGCACCACCAACGCGCTCGCTTCCGCCGCCCACGATCTAAAAACGCCACTATCGATCCTAAATGGCTACGTCGAGGTGCTGCACAGCGAGAAGCTGGGATCGCTCAACGACCGCCAACGCGAAGTCCTGCACGATATGCAGGCCAGTGGAAAGCGCCTGCAACAGTTCATTCAGGATTTCCTGACCTACAGCGCCCTCGAAACGGGCGGGCTGCGCATGCAGTTCGAGCCCGGAAATATCAACGAGTGCCTGTCCGAGGTTTCCCGCTTGTGGTCGAATCGCTTTCAGCAAAAGGGGCTGGCGCTTTATTTTCTCGCCAATGACAAGCTGCCGATCTTTCCCTTCGATTCTCCCAAACTGGAGCGCGTGATCTCGAACCTGCTGGAGAATTCATTCAAGTTCACGTCCACCAGCGGAACGGTCTGGTTGCACGCGGAGCCGCACATGTGGGAACGCCGTGCAGCGGCTCAGCCTTCGACCACGGAGCGCCGCCATCAAAACGTAAGTCAGCCCAACGCCGTCAAGGTCAGCGTCTCCGATACCGGTCCGGGAATTCCCGCGGAGTTTCACCTGGAAGTGTTTGACGATTTTTTCCGCCTTCCCAGCACCGAAAATCAGGAGGGCATGGGATTAGGTCTTGCCATCGCGCGCCGCCTGGTGCAAGGCATGGGGGGCAAGATCTGGGTCGAGAGTGATGCGGGCGCAGGCTGCAAGTTTTCCTTCCTGATCCCGTATAGGCCGGCCGTTGCGGCCGCCAGCAAGAGGAAAAGCCGATGAAGCAAACCGCCAAAATCCTGCTGGTGGACGATGAACCCGGCATGCTCCGCTATATCAAAACGCTGCTCGAAGTGGACGACTACAGGGTCGAAACCGCGACCACCGGCGAGGAGGCGCTGCTCCGCGTGGAAAAGGGCCTGCACCCTGATCTCGTGCTGCTCGATGTGCTCATGCCCGGCATCGACGGCTTGCAAACTCTGGAGCAGCTGCGCCAGCTCCAGCCCGGCATCAAGGTTGTCATGTTGTCCTGCGTCAATGACACCCGCAAAGTGGTACACGCGATGAAGCTGGGCGCCCAGGACTACCTCACCAAGCCTTTTCAGAAAGCGGAACTGGATGCCGTCATTGATCTCAGCCTCGGCCAGGGAAAACAGACTTACAGCGGCGAAGTCGAAGAACTCTCGGAAGACGTCTTCTTCATCGCGGCCAGCCCCGCCATGCGCAAGATTCGCTCCCAAGCCGCGCTGGTGGCCAATGTAGATATCCCCGTGCTGTTGCTCGGCGAGAGCGGAACCGGCAAGGAAGTTCTCGGGCGGTTGATCCACAAGCTTTCCCCGCGTGCCCATCGCACCTTCCTCAAGGTCAACTGCGCCGCGGTTCCCGCCGACCTCCTCGAGAGCGAACTGTTCGGCTACGAACAAGGCGCCTTCACTGGCGCGAACCACGCGAAACCGGGCAAATTCGAACTGTGCAACCGGGGAACGATTCTGCTCGACGAGATTGGCGAGATGCCACCGTCGTTGCAGGCGAAACTCCTGCACGTGTTACAGGATCAACAGTTCTCCCGTCTGGGCAGCCGTTCCGTCATCAAAGTCGATGTGCGCATTTTGGCTGCAACCAACATCAACATTCCGGAAGCGCTCGCTACCAAGCGCCTGCGCGAGGATCTTTACTACCGTCTGAACGCCTTCACCATGCAGATTCCGCCGCTGCGCGATCGCAAGGAAGAGATCCCCATCCTGCTCAAGCACTCCATGTCGCGCATGGCCGAGCGTTACGCGCGTGCGCCCCTCCCGCTCTCTCCTGCGTTGCTGCAGGCCTGCCAGAATCATTCCTGGCCCGGCAATCTCCGCGAGTTGAATAACTTCCTCAAGCGCTACCTGATTCTCGGGGATGAGAAACTCGCCGTCACTGAACTGCTGCCCAGGAACGATGGCACGGGCGGAGTACCCGGCGACACCTCGGCCCGGGGGACGGAATCGGGCGGTTTGAAGTCCCTGGCGCGCACCGCCAAAGATGAAGCCGAAGCGCAGGCTATCACCCAAGCGTTGGAACGGACCAACTGGAACCGCAAGCAGGCCGCCGGCATTCTGCAGATTAGCTACAAAGCTCTGCTCTACAAGATCCGGCAGTATGGGATTGCCGAGCAGAAGGGGCACCACAAATTGTCAGCGGGAGCCTAGTCCTCCCCATCCACCAAGCCGCGCCACTGAGGCTAGCTAATTCGATCAGAGCAATGGCCAACGGCATAACCCGCGGGCTTTTCCCTTGCAGTCGTCTGGCAGCCAAGATTACGGAACTGACAGCGTGATCGTCTGGCTCTTCGTGTCGCTGCCGGACGTCGCGGTCACGGTGATCGTGTAGTTGCCCGGAGGCGTTCCGCTCACCGGCGCTTGCGTTGTGGTGTGGCTGCAAGCTGGCAACAGCAGGAGCAGCGCGAAGAGAGCGCAAAGAACGAATATTCCCGCGAAGCGCCGGCGGCGCCGGTCGCTTCCGACTCCCACACCCAGCAGGGTCAACCCTGGAACCATCAACCAGATCGCATAGAAGTGTCGAGTTAGCAAACTCGCAGCCGGTGTGACCACAGGCCGGGCTGTGGTGGGAATATTGAGCGTGGACGAACCCGGCCCTTGCAGAGTGACCGGGTTGCTCGTGAAGTTGCACGAAGCTCCCGCGGGCAAACCCGTACACGCCAACGATATATTCGTTCCGTAGACGGGATGTGGTGTGAGTTGCACTTGATACGTCGCCGTACCCCCCGCCGCTGCCACGCTTCCGTTGCTGGGATTGACTGTGAGGCTAAAGTCGGACATCTGCGCCGGTACCGACGTCTGCGCGAGCACAATGTTGCCCGGCCCCGTCACCTGTACGGAACCGCCGTTGAATGATGCTTGCCCCCCGCTGCTACTCGGAGTGGGCGCCACCACGATGGTGATCGTGGCCGTCGAACCGGACTGCAGCGTGGGAAGGCTGCAGCTCACGACGGCATTGGTCGAGCCTCCGCCGCAGGTGCCGGCGGTGGTGCTGGCCGAAACAAATGTCAGCGGCACACCTGTGACCGAAGAGTTCAGGTTGTCCGTAAGCGTGATGTTGTTGGCCAAATCGGGACCGTTGTTCGTCACCGTGTAAGTGAAGGTCGCCTGGTTCCCGGCGCTAATGAAGATCTGGTTCGTGCCTAGCGTCAAGACTCCGTTGACTGACAAGCTCACAGCTGTTCCCAGTTGAGTAACAAATGCGTCGAAGCCGCCGTTGTTCGTCGTCTCTAATGGCTTTGACACTTGCAGGTCCGTCGAGTTCGTGTCGCCCGCGAAGTAGGTGTTCTGATTGACATCCAGGGCAATCCCGGTTCCCTGATCAATGCCGCTCCCGCCGAAGTAATTTGCCCACGAACCCGCCGTTGGCTGCCCCACCACGGTAGCGGTGTTCAGCCGGGCAACGAATGCATCCTGCGTGCCATTCAGTGCACTCTGAATGGGGTTAGATTTTGGAAACACAGGGAAATCCGTGGACTGGGTCCAGCCCGTCACCAAGGCGCCGCTGCCCGAGTCAACTGCGATCGCCAGTCCAGCTTCGTTGTTACTCCCTCCCAGATAGGAGAAATAGTTGAGCGTCACATTGACCGGAGTAGTAGTCGTGGTTGTGGAGGTCGGATTGGTCAGGCGCGCCACAAAGGCGTCGTTGGGGGCAGGCGCGGCAGGCGGCGTACACGCCGTGCCTACTGCCGGGTTCACCGCCGTATCCAGGCAGCGTTGATACGCGGCTGAAGTATTCAAAGCCGTTACGCTCGTCCCAATGTCGCTGGAATTTGTGGTTCCGACCACGTAAACATTAGCCGCCCCGGTATCGAGCCCGATGCCCGTGCCCGAATCGGTGCCGCTGCCACCCAAGTAGGTCGACCAGATCAGTTGCTCTCCCTGAGCTGCGTTGGGATTGAGCTTCGCCACAAAGGCGTCCGACTCCGTTGTATTCGTGGTACTCGAGCAGGACGGAGGATTGACGATCGTGGTCGGTGGCGCCTGGTCCAGACAGGGCTGGTAGGGATTCAGGATGGGAAAGTCGGTGCTGCTGCATCCCGAGCACCCTGTATAGATGAAGTTCGTGGTGCCGGTGAAGTAGACGTTGCCATTTGTATCGACCGCAATGCCGCCGCCCACGGCAACCGGAGTGGTCGTGTCGAAGTTCGCTCCACCAAAATAGGTCGAGTAAGCGATGCTGCCGGTCCGGGGTGCGCTCGTATTCACTTTGGTCACGAAGAACTGAATGGGCGCGCGCGGAGTGATTTGATAGGGCAGGACTTGAGGAAGCGTGCTCGCCGGAAATTGATCGGTAGTGCTGGCCACGTCTGAGGACGTAGTCGTCCCGGTCACGTAAATGTAGCCGGAAGCATCAATGGTCATCCCGCTGGCGACGTCGGTCCCATTGCCAGAAAGGTAGGACGAATAGAGCAATACGGTGGCGTCGAACTGCAACTCGGTCACGAACACGTGCGAAGTACCTGTGCTGCCCGCTGCGGGAACCGCTTGATAGGCGCTCAACGCGGTGGTGGGAAAGTTGGACGAGGAAGTTGTGCCCGCCACGAATGCATCGCCCCGGCCGTCCACTCGGATTCCGACCGGGCTGTCGGTTCCGTCGCCTCCCAGATAAGTCACGTAGTCAAGAACCGCAGGGAGCGAACCCAGGGGTGGCGTAATCTTGGCAACATAACCGTTCTGGGTTGCGCCGGAGGCTAGGGTCGGCTGAAAGATCCCAGCAGGCGCTGGAAGATTGGGTGACGTTGTTGAGCCCGCGAGGTAAATGTTGAAGCTTCCATCGACCGCGATGGAAGTCGAATGCTCGTCACCGCTGCCACCAAAATAAGTCGAGAAGGTCAAGATCGGGTCAATTACTAGTTCGCGCGAGTGGTCGTAGGATCCAATCGCGAATCCCGCGCGGTTCGCGCCGCGCAGAACAAAGCTGCCTTCCACCGCTTGCTGCTTTCCGGCGATCTCCTGATATACCCGCGGCGCCTCGAGCCGCACGCTGCCGCTCTCGCCCCGGATGACCAGAGCCCCATCTTTCAGCTCCAGTTGCTTCGCCCCGTTGAATTCGAGTTCGGCTTGCCCCGGATCGGACCCTGGCGCCAACTGGAAGTCGTATTCCAGCCGTCCTTGATTCCCGTAGAAGATCAAATTGATTCCGGGATAGACATTCTCGTAGCGCACGCGCGCGAACTGCGGCACACCGTGCCGCCACTTCCCGGGATCGTTCCCCAGAAAATAATTACTCTTGCCCGGCAGCGGTTCAGCGCCCGTTAAATTGGCGTTGGGATTCGCTCCTGCCAGCTTCATCTGCAGCGACTCTACACGGGCCAAAGCGGACCGCTGCGGCTTGGATCGCTCTTGAGAAACTAAGCTCAGAATCGCGCCCTCGGAACCCAAAAAGAGGCTATATCCCGAGCCGCGGCTCACGAACTTCGCGCGCCGATCGGCTGCGTCGAGATTCCCTTGTCCCTGGTTCGGTTCGAAGATCAGGGGCAGCCCGGCGAAAAGCGAACGCGCCCGGGACTGTGCTTCACGGTTGACTTCGTCCGATGACCCGATCGTCAAGAGGCCGGGCACAATCGCCTGCTCTTGGATCGCTGGAAGTTGGGCCGCGACGTTCGCGGCGGTTTGACGCGAGCGGGCACCCCACCCGAGAACAGCGCATCCTGCCCCGAGCAGCACCAGCCCAGCGGCCAGAAAACGAACTCGTCCCACGGATGTTCCCAACCAACGGCGATCTACGTTCACTCGTTCCTCCGATACAGTTAGACGGCTTTCTTCGATAGTTTTTCGCTCAGATCAGTGGAGAGATTAGAGACGGCGCACAAGTCAACCGCGCCTCGCGCCGGCGAACCTGACCGCGGCTTGCTTGTCACTGGAACTGGCGGAAAAAATTAAATAACTACTTAAACATCTGACGGATAGACAAGTCAAGCCACCCACCGTCCTGCCGCCGCCCCCAAGATTCGTCAGATGCGTTCGAGTAGGCGGAAAGATGCCGCGCCGTGGCACAAAAGTGCCATGAAGAGAACTACAGGCTGCTCTTGGCCGTCAGCCGAAGTGGAAAGAATGAATCCTCCTTGCGCAAAACATCTGGCATGAGCCGCGACCCTCCGCACTCAACCACTCCGCAAGCCGCTCATTCTTCGTGGAAAACTTACGACTCCGTCGCGCTATCGATGGCATCGGAATTGCTCCGACTAGGGGCAAGCCCTGCCCACAATTACTTCCTCCCCCGGCTCCCGGACGGTTCTGTTCCGAATTCCGGACAGATTAAAGTATCTGTTTAGCTGGCAGTTTGCTGTTGCAAACTGCACATGTTTCTATACATTGAGGGCTACACGGGCCGTCTCTTGTCAAAACTCAGGCCTTGAAGATCTGCGGGGATTGGCCGTCTGCTGTGATCGCATTTCTTGCAACAACGCGCTCCTGGCGGGAGCGCTCTAACATGCAACCGAATTCACCGGACCGGCGGATGATGCGGCGCTTCGACATGCGCCTCCCCGCCATCGTCCGCCTCGAAGGCAGCGGCGAGGTTCACACCGAGACTCAGAACGTCAGTGCCCGCGGCGTTTTCTTCTACCTCGACCGCCCCGTCTCCGCCGGGACCAAGTTGGAAGTCACTCTGACCTTCCCTCCCCACGTCACTCTCACCGACGCCGTCCGTGTTCGTTTCACCGCGCGCGTCATCCGCGTCGAAAATCCTCTTCCCTCCGCCCGCATCGGCATCGCCGCCATGATCGAGAACTACGAATTCCTCCGCTCCAATGGCAGCCCAGACTTCCTCTCTGCCCTTCAGAAGGAATGGAAAGCCTCGAACTGAATTGCCGAACGCAAGGGACCGTCCTCCCTATATTTCGGTTGTGTCCCCAGTATGGTGGTCCTCGATCTGAAAACGAAGGAAGTCATAAACCGCTTTCAGCGCGTCGGGACTTGTCGTCTTAATCCGCACCCTGCCGCCTGCCGGCAATTCTTCGAATGTGTAAGAAATTTCGGCGTGTTTTTCTTTCATCACAGCAACACCAGGCGGTACTTGGTCATGCACGAACATGGGTATGGAAAAGTTTCCGTCTGAGAACATCTTCACAATATGCGCCAGATGGGACCGGATGGCCTGTATGTTTTGGGAATCCTTGCGGTCATTGACGGTTACTTCAATTGCCCCGCCGTCGGAGTAGAGGCGAAAATGATGAGTGGTCTTGTCATGCGGGAATCCCATGGCCTCATCCCCGTGTTTTTCCACCTCCGCCTGATGCTGCGAAGCCTCTTTCATATGCTCCTTGTGCATGGGGCAAGACTGCATGTCTTGTGCTACGAGCTGCAGCCCGCTGAACAGAAGAAATGCGACCACTGTTTTCATGATCTTCCTCTCCTCCGAAATTGATTTGCCGGAACGCCAGAGTTCTTCAAAGCCTCACTGAGCGAGTGCAATAAGTGCGATTTCTGCCCTGCACCCGCCCGCCGAATTCGCTGTTCCCAATCGGTTAGTACTTTCTTGAGGTATCGTTTCGTGCGTTTTAGGGCCTCAATGTCTTTTTCGATACCCTTGAGCTTTTCTTGGGCAAGCTGGTACACGCGGCGGCATGGAGCGCCTCCCGCATCACGAGCTTTCAGAACTTCAGCCAGCTCTGCCAGAGTGAAGCGGATCCGGAGCGCCCTTTGCACAATCAGCACTCTTTCAATCGCGCTCGCGGGATAGACACGGTAGCCACCCTCTGTTCGCCTGGCTCGTGGAAGAACGCCGATCCGTTCATAGTGTCGAATCGTGTCTGGACTTACGCCCGCTGCCTTAGCCACGGCCCCGGAGCGGAGAGTTTTAGAGCTGCTGCTTTGCACCATGAGAAGTATCAACCCTGGAACGCATTCCAGAGTCAAGGTGTTTTTTGTGGATTTACTTGGGAAGAGCGTGGATGTCGAGTACCCGCCGGTCGATCCCTACTTCCCTTTGCCCAGTTCCTTCAACTGCTGGCGCAGTCGGCTGAACCTCCGAACCAGGCTGGCGAGATAGACGCCATGGATCACCCACGTGGCAATATAGGCGGCGAAGAGAAACTTGATGGCGTTCATCGCGGACTCCGACTGAGCGGAAGGCTGGCCTTGGCGGCCACTCCCGCCCCGACCAGGGATTCCATCGCGTGCGCCTCCTCAATTTCGCGGTGCAGCAGTTCCAGCCGGAACCGCGACCAACAGACGAGAAACGCAAAGCAAAGAAACCCCATCCAACTGATCAGCAGCACGTGCAGCATGCGCGGATCCATCGATCCGCCGCCGCCGATCACCGGCTGCGGATGCTGCGTGCGGAAAAACCAGATCGAAAAATAAACCAGCGGCACATCCAGCGCCCCGAACACCGCCAGCGCCGCCGCCAGCATCTGCGTCTGCGCGCTATTGGAAAAGCGCCGCAGCACCAGATAACTCACGTAAATCAGCCACAACACCAGCGTCGAGGTCAGTCGAATGTCTCCCGGCGCCCACCAGATTCCCCACACCGGCCGCGCCCAGATCGGCCCGGTGACCAGCACGATGGTGCAAAAAACCACGCCCACCTCCGCCGTCGTCACCGCGAGCACATCGAGCCGTTCTCCGGGAAAAAACTTCCCAATCAAAAAATAGAACGCCGGAATCGCCAGCACCGTCGTTGCCACCGCGCTCGGCCGCATCCCCACCGGCAGCAACTGCTGCACCTGCGGGATAAAACAGGCAATCACTCCCCCGACTCCGATCGCAATCACAATCCACTTCGCTGCAGTTTTCGTCGAGGGCTTCGCGCTGGCCAGATATTGAATCGACGCAATGAAATTAATAAAGAACAACAAAAACGCCGTCCACGCGGAAGGCACGTGATAATAAATGATCCGGTACACATCGCCCTGCTGCGCATCCGTAGGCGCAACCACCAGTGCCTGATACAGGGCATAGGCCAGCAGAACCGCCGTAAGGACCGAGAGAATGGGGACAAGCCGTTTCATTCGGCGTGCAAAATCATCCCGAACAATGCCAGACAAGCTGTAGTAAACACCACATCGTAGGTGAGAAGCAACACGATGTAGAAGTGCGCGGAATTTTCTCCGGTCAGAATCGACGTCGTCCCCGCCACCATTCCCAGCACGGCCGGAATGGAAATCGGAAACAGCAGCAGCGGCAGCATGATCTCGCGACTCCGTGTGCGCAGTGACATCGCGGCGAAAAATGTCCCATTCACCACCAGCGCCCACGTTCCCAAAGCCGCAATCGGAATCAACTGCCACGCCGGTCCCAGAACCCGCAGATTGTAAAAAATCACGAACAGCGGCGTCATCAACGCTTCCAGCACGCTTACGAAAATAAAATTCCCCAGCGCCTTGGCCAGAAACAACGCATTCGCCGGAGCCGGAGAAACCCGGTACGCATCGAGCACCTGGTTGCGTATTTCGCGCGCCCAAGTCTGATTGAGCGCCACCACCGCCGCAAACAAGAACGCAACCCACACCAATCCCCCCACTATATGCCGCGACTCCTCCGCCAGCGGATCGAAGGAAAATACGAAGATCACCACCACCAGCAACGAAAAAAACAGCATGGAATTCAGCGCATCTTTCGAGCGCCACTCCAGCCGTATGTCTTTGACCAGCGTCGCAAGGGTCACCGCCCAGAGCGAATTCATTGGACGCCCTCAGCGGAACCCGCCGCGCGAGCGAGGCTGGCAGTCCGATCCACAATCTGTCCCGCCTGCATCCAGACAAACTCGTCGGCCACGCCGTCGAGCAGCAGCGCCTGGTGCGTGATTACGAAAACCGTCTTCCCCGCATCGCGCATGCCCCTGAGCAGCCCGACCATGGCCCGCGCCGAGTGCACATCCACGTTGGAGAACGGCTCATCCAGCAGCAGCACTCTCGGATCATGCAGAATCGCCCGTGCCAGCGACATCCTCTGCCGCATCCCCTGCGAATACTGCCCCACCGCCCGCGTCAACTCCGGATCGAGTCCCACGGCGCGAATCACTTCTTCGCAGCGGCCGTCCCCCGCAATGCCATAAAGCCGCGCAAAGTACCGCAGGTTCTCCATCCCGCTCATCTCGTCGTAGAGCAGCGACGGATGAGCCATATATCCGATATCGCGGCAGGCTTCCTGCGGGCTCTTCCCGAAAATCGAAATCTCTCCCCGCGTCGGCAGCGCCAGCCCAGCCAGTGCCCGCAGCAGCGTAGTCTTCCCTGCTCCGTTCTCGCCGAGAATCGCGTGAAAGCGTCCCCCGTCGAACTCGGCCGTCACCCCGCGCAGAGCGGCAAAGCGTCCGAACTGTTTAATGACGTTGTTGACGGTGATAATGGTCGAGCTTTGCGGAATGGCGTCAGTCACAGGCACCGGGAGATCGCGGCCACAATGTCACAGAAGTTACGCTAGCGAATCTATGCATTTTTGCGAAGAATTGCAAAGTAAGGCCTGCACAGATCGACTTGACGGCAGAACCATTCCATGGCACTATACATAGCTATACAATGTATATGGCAAGCAACAGTAACGGTGATCGCGGGCAGCACTGGGAGGCACAACTCCGCAAAGGATGTCTCGAGATGGCAATCTTGGCTAGCCTGTGGCAGTCCCGCCTTTACGGGCTGGAAATCCTGCGTTCCCTCTCGGAGAAGTCGCAACTCGACGTCGCCGAAGGCACGTTGTATCCCATCCTGTCGCGGCTCAAGGCCGAAGGACTTTTGCAGTCCGAATGGGTCGAATCCGAAGCCGGACATCCGCGGAAATACTACTGGTTGACTGCACCGGGCCGCCGCCGCGCCCGGGAAATGGCCGAGGCCTGGCACACGTTCGCCGCCAGCCTTGCCGCCCTGGTGCAGCCCGTCTTGGGAGGAAAACAGCGATGACCACCTTAGCTCCACTTACAGACAACTGCATCGAGACTTATCTAAACCGGCTGGCGAATGCCCTGGCGGCCGTTGCTCCCGCGGAAAGAGACGAGATTGTTCGCGAAATCCGCGCCCACATTCTCGATTCGGTCGCAGGTGCGACCGACCCCGACGGCGCGGTCGATCGCGTGCTCCGTTTGCTGGGCACTCCGGAAGAATTAGCTGATCGATACACCACGGAACGCATGCTCACCCGCGCCGGCCAAAGTTTCTCTCCGTGGGTCCTGTTGCGGACGAGTTGGCGCTGGGCCAAGCTTGGCATCACGGGGACCACCACCTTCTTCGTGGCCCTCCTTGGCTACAGCACGGCGCTCACGCTCACGGTGGCTGTGTTCCTCAAGCCCTTCATGCCTTCGAGATTGGGAATGTGGTTGGGCCCAAGGAGTCTGGGCGTCGGGGTTCCCAACAACCCCGCGGGGATGCACGAACTACTCGGCCCCTGGTTCGTGCCGGTGATTGCGGTTTCTGCTTTTGCTATCGCGGTAGGGACCACTCACGCGTTACGGTGGCTGATCCGCAGACGATCTTCAAGTCCCGCTTACCAGATGCCACGGACCAGCGGCTCCGGGCCGGCGCAAATCTAGTTCGCCATCCCGGCGCCTGCCGGTTGCACCTGCGTCACACTCTTGGCCGGCTCGGCGGATTGCATCCCGTTGGCCGGCGTGCCCGGCTGCTGCGGAGCATACTTCGACGCGCATTTCGCCTGTAGTTGCTTGGCATGGAACACGCCGTCGCGATCGAAGCGCCCGTCCGCGAGAGCCTGGGAATCGTCTTTGAACGTGTCGGGCGGCGCTTCCGTCCCGGTATAGTCCACGTGGAGCGTCTGATCCTCTTCCATCAGCACAAACTGCACGTGCGTACCCGTCCGTCGGATCGAGCCCGGCTGCACGTTCCCGGCAACCCGCAGGCGCTTCGAGTAGGCGCCGTCCCCCATCTTATGCAACTCTTTAATCGTGACGTAATAACTCTTGCTGTCCTGCACGCCGGTATAGGCCAGGTAGCCCAGCAGCAGCAGAATCACCGCCGTCGCTCCGCCGAACTTGAGATAGGTCTTGGCTTGGTTCGACATAGTCCCCCGAAGAGGATGCACCCCACATTCAAACTGTACGCGTCACTGCCGTGAGAATCAAGATTCCGGGCAGACTGGCCGCAACACACTCAAAGAATTGATCCTCCGCATCGACCAGACGCCACACCCCACACTCTGTTCATTCTGTTTTCAAGCATTTACAGAAATCGATCCTTCCTCGATAGGACCGATCAACTATTTCAATTTCCATTTCTGAGCTCCATCCTCTATCTGTAATAGCAGAGTGAACCCAAATGACACAGCAGGACAAAAGGGAATGGCGCAAACTGCGCAATCAGATCCTCAACCAGCGCGATCCTAACGAAATGCTGGACGTCCTTCTAGCCCTGGATCGCATGCTGGTGGAAGTCTCCATGCGTCTCTACAACGTCCCTCGCCGCGACCGGTTCACGATGCGAAAGCAAAACCGGCGCCTGCACGATGCTGTCAGACAACACCTGCCCCGCCTTCTGAAACCCTCTCGCAGCCAGTTCTAGCATTCCCCGCCTTGCGCCACTTTCAGGTTTCGCGCTACATTGCTTCTCCTCTGCCGCAACACCTCCGCTAGAATAAAGAGCCTAATTAAGACAAACCATTCTCCTATGATCCATCCTTGGCACGATGTAACTCCCGGCGACAAACTCCCCCACGAATTCGACTGCGTCGTCGAAATCCCGTTCGGCTCCAGTGTGAAGTACGAACTCGACAAGTCAAGCGGCCTGATCCGCCTCGATCGCATCCTCTATTCAGCCGTCTACTACCCGGCCAACTACGGTTTCATTCCGCAGACGCTCGCCGAAGACGACGACCCGCTCGATGTGCTGGTTCTCTGCCAGGAGCCGGTGGTTCCACTAACTATCATTCACGCCCGCACCATCGGCTTGATGACCATGATCGACGCGGGCAAACAGGACCACAAAATCATCGCCGTGGCGACCGAGGACCCCGAATTCAACTCCTACCGCCAGGCCGCGGAGATGCCGCCTCACCGCCTGCTCATGCTGCGCAGATTTTTTCAGGATTACAAGCAGCTCGAAGGCAAGGCCGTCGAGGTCGATGAGATACGCCCCCCATCGGAAGCGTACCCCATCATCCTCGACGCGCTGCACCGCTACAGCGAACAACGCCGCAAAGGCTTCAAGGTCGCGAAGTAGTGACGAATGTCCTTCTGAAACATGCAAAATAGTTCTTGACTTAATGTACTAGTACTATAGTACACTGACACACATGGGAAGAAATGGCAGGGCACTCCGGTTCGCGATCGACCTTCATAGCGGTGTCCCCGTCTATCGCCAGTTGATCGATCAGGTCCGGAGCGGGATAGCCTCCGGAACCCTGAGTGCCGGAGATCAGCTCCCCACGGTGCGCCAGCTCGCCGTCGATCTCGCCATCAATCCCAACACAGTAATGCGCGCCTATCGCGAATTGGAATTGGGTGGCCTGCTCGAAACCCACCAAGGCACGGGAACTTTCATCGCAAACAAGAAGCTGGAAAAGAATTCTGCCGAACGAGAGCGTCAGCTTGCCCAGATGGCCGGAGAATTCGCGGCTCGCGCAGGCGCCGCCGGATTCACTCTCGAAGATCTGATCGATCGTCTGCGCGACTTGTTGCCAAAAAGGAGATAGACATCATGGCGAATATTCGGAAGAACGAAGTCAGTGGCATTGCCCTCTTGTTGTTCGTAATCAGCTTCGTAATTGGCATCGCAGTGTCCCGGGCCATCCACCATCCCGCCCCGGCCATCATCGGAGCCCTGGTCGGGGTCTACTTTCTGTTCGCGATCAAGGTCGTGCGCCAGTGGGAAAAGGTCGCCGTCCTGCGCCTGGGCCGCTATGTCGGCCTGCGCGGCCCTGGCCTGTGCCACATCATCCCGATCTTTGAGACGCTCAGCCCCTACGTGGACCAGCGCGTCCGCGTCGCCAGCGTCTCCGCCGAGTCCACGCTCACGCGCGATACCGTCCCCGTGAACGTCGATGCCATCGTCTTCTGGCTCGTCTGGAACGCTGAGAAATCGATTCTCGAAGTCGAGAACTTCATCGAGGCCATCACCATGAGCGCGCAAACCGCGCTGCGCGAGTCGATCGGCCGCCACGAACTCGCACAAATGATCACCGAGCGCGAAACCATGGGACGCGAACTGCAGCGTATCCTCGACGAAAAAACGAACCCCTGGGGCATCACCGTGCAATCGGTCGAGATCCGCGACGTAAAGATCCCATCAGGCCTGGAGGACGCCATGTCGCGCCAGGCCCAAGCCCAGCGCGAGCGCCAGGCTCGCATCATCCTCGGCCAGGCCGAAAGCGAAATCTCCAACAGCTTCGTGCAGGCCGCAGCCGCCTACGCCGAAAACCCGGTCGCCCTGCACTTGCGCGCTATGAACATGCTTTACGAAGCCGTCAAGGAAAAGGGTGCGATGGTAATCGTGCCCTCGTCGGCAGTGGAAACGATGGGCCTCGGCGGAACCCTCGCCACCGCGTCACTCGGCGGAGCCAAGCCTTGATGCGCCGCACACGTCACGGGAAGGGCCCGGCTTAAGCCGGGCCGTTAAGAACCGCATAAACACCGGGCTTTAGCCCCTGAGGGCAATTGACCTAAGAACAGACAGAGCCGCAACGAGAATGCGCCTAAGAAATTACCCAGGCAAGAACTTGTTGACCGGGTTTCACCCATAGAGGAGAGAAAACATATGAACCCGCTTGCGATAAATAAACTACGAAGATCAATGCACTCCGTGCTGAGCGTCACCCTTACGATCGTGCCCATTCTGCTTACTGCTCCCAAGTCCACCGCCCAGGCGATGCAGCAGGGGATCAGCGTAGAGTTAGCCGTCACCAGCAACGCCCTGCCAATGCCCGATGCGGATAACAAAGACGCGTCGATCGTGGCGGTGACCGAAGGCGGCAGCGTCTATCTCGGAATCAATTCCATCACTCCCGCCGCACTCGCGGAAGAGCTCAATGGTCGGCAGAAACTCTACATCAAGGCCGATGCCCGGGTACGATACGCCAACGTGGTGAAGATATTGGAAGCTGCGAGCATCGCCGGTGTAGCAGCCCCAATCCTGCTGACCGCCCAACCCGATTCGTCCCATCCAGGAACCATAGTGCCTCCGAAAGGCCTGGAAGTGCTGCTCGTTCCACCGCCGGGCCCTCCACCAACCGTCGTGCAAGTTCTCGACTCCGGACAGCAAGCACCCACCTTGCGAGTCAACAGTCGCCAGATTCCGTGGCCCAATCTGCAAAACTTGCTGACGCAGCTTTTCCAGAACCGTCCTGAGAAAGTGGTGCTCGTAAAAGCCGACGGGGTCTTGCCATTTGCAGATGTCGTTCACGTGATCGACACATGCCATTCCGCGGGAGCGAAAGTCGTTCTGGCGAAACCAGGATTGTGAACGAAGGAATTATGCATCGCTTACTCGAAGTCTGTCTCCTGGCCTCGGCCATGACAACCAGTACACTGTCCGCGCAAGAGTCCGTTCCTTGGCACGATCCGTCCAAACACACCGTGCAGTTCGTCACGGTGAAAGAAGGCATCCGACTGGAAGTGCTCGATTGGGGCGGAACCGGACGCCCGGTTGTACTGCTGGCGGGTTCCGGAAACACTGCACACATTTTCGACGATTTCGCCGAAAAATTGTCCAGAGCTTGCTGTCACGTCTACGGCATCACGCGACGCGGGTTTGGCGCTTCCACTCATCCCGATTCGGGTTACGACCAACAACGGCTGGCCGACGACGCGCTCCAAGTCCTCGACGCGCTGAAACTTGTTGCGCCTGTTCTGGCTGGTCACTCCATGTCTGGCGAGGAATTAACAACCTTGGGAGACGAGCACTCCGATCGCCTGGCTGGGCTCGTCTACCTCGATGCGACGGCTGACCCTACGGATTACCCAGGGAGTAGTGCGGCCTATATGGCGCTCTTTAATAAATTGCCCGCAGCCATGCGTGCCAACGGGTCTGCACCAGACGCCTCGGACCTAGGATCTTTTCAAGCCTTTCATGATTTCAAAGTTCGGCAGAATGGCTTTGAATACCCAGAAGCTGAATTGCACAACACTTTCAACCGTAATCCGGACGGTTCAGTGGGTAGCGGCAATGCTCCCAATAAAGTCCACTTCGCCATCGGTCGGGGAGCCCTGCCCCGCGATTATTCTCGAATCCGTGTGCCCATCCTGGCGTTGTTCGGCACGCTGAGTATCAACTATAGGTATCAACCAAAGGACGCTCAAGAACGCGCGGCCATCGAAGAGTTCGACGCCGCCACCAAGGTCTACGACATCCGGAATAAGAAGAACCTTCTAAATGCCAAAGGTGGCGTGCGCATCATTGACCTGCCTGATGCCGATCATTACCTATTTCTCAGCAACGAAGCGGACGTGCTGCGCGAGATGCGGGCATTTATAGCTAGTCTGAAGTAGCAGAGATGTGTCTGACCCGCTCAATCAACCGCGGACCTACCACACGTGGCAAGCGTTCTCGGCTACCATCGGCTGCCCCGCCTTGCAGCCCCACGCTTTCTGAAACTCCGGCATATTCTGCACCACGCCGTTCACGCGATACTTCCCCGGCGAATGCGAATTGGTGCTGACCTGCATCCGCAAGTATTCCGGCCGCTGCTTCTCGCACCAAACGCGCCCGAATCCCAGGAAGAACCTCTGTTCTGGCATGTAGCCGTCGATGCTCTGCCCTTCCTTCCCGGTCTTATCGTCGGCGATCATGTGCTCGAGCGCCATGAGCGCGATGCGCGCCCCGCCGTTATCGGCCGTGTTTTCGCCCAGCGTGAGACGCCCGTTCAGCTTCATGTTGTCCACGGCAACAAAGTTCGAGTATTCATCTGCGACGCAGCTCACGCGCTTCTCGAACTCCTTGCCATCCTGCTCCGTCCACCAGTCGCGCAGGTTGCCAGTCGGATCGAACTTGCGCCCCTGATCGTCGAACCCGTGCGTCAGTTCGTGCCCAATCACCAGCCCGATGCCTCCAAAATTAACCGCGTCATCCATGCTCTTATCAAAAAACGGCGGCTGCAGAATCCCCGCCGGGAACACGATCTCGTTATACGACCCACTGTAGTACGCGTTCACCTCCGGCGGATTCATGCCCCACTCCTTGCGGTCCAGCGGCTTGTCGATCTTCGCGATCTGCCGCTTCGATTCGAATTCGGTGGCCCGCTGCACATTCCCCATCAGATCGTCCGCCTTGATCGTCACCGAATTGTAGTCTCGGTACACATCGGGATAGCCAATCTTGTTGCGGATCGCCGTCAACTTTACCTTCGCCTGCTTCTTAGTGTCGTCGCTCATCCACGAAAGTCCCTGAATATCCTCATCCAGCGACTTCTCCAACGCGTCCACCATCTTCAGCATGCGCTGCTTGCCCTCAGCCCCGAAGGTCGCCTCGACATAGCGCTGCCCCAGCGCCTCTCCCAGCGATCCGTCGACCAGCTCGACGCAGCGTTTCCAGCGATCCTGAATCTGCTTCTGTCCGGTCAGCGCCTGCCGCATCCTGAAATTCGCCTCCACAAACGGCTGCGAGAGCCATGGAGAAGCCGCCCGCAGCACGTGCCAGCTCACATACGTCTTCAGCCAATCGAGAGGCAACGCGGCAATCGCTCCGTTGACTTGCTTGAAGAAATCCGGGTTGGTGACGTTCATCGCGGTGAAGTTGGGAGCCCCCACTGCCGCGAAGTAGCGATTGAGATAAAAGTCCGGCGCCATCGCGACCGCCTCGTCGCGAGTCATCTTGTGGTCGCGGTTCTTAGGATCCCTCCGTTTGGTTCGCTCCATCGAGTCCGCCGCCAGCAAGGTTTCCACCATCAGCACGGTCTGCGCCGAACTTGCCGCCTGTTGCTCCGTCTGGCCCGCCAGCGTAAACAACTGCGTGGCATATTCAGCCAGGTGCTTCCGCATCTCGATCTTATCCGCGTCGTCTTTGATGTAGTAATCGCGGTCGGGCAGCGACAGCCCGCCCTGATCGATATAAGCAATCACCTGGTCCGCGTTGTGCAGATCAGACGCCGCGTAGAAATTGAACAGCGGGTTGGGCCCAATCATGTGCAGGTGTGCAATCTCATCGATGAGCGCGCCCTTGTCCTTCACCGCGGCAATGCGCTCCAACTCTGGCTTGAGCGGCGCGATCCCGTTGGCGGCCGCAGCCTTTTCGTCCATGCAAGAGCCGTAGAGGTCGCCGATCTTCTGATCGATGGCGTTCCGCCCAGCCCCACCCGCCGCGGCCTTCTCCAGAATTCTCCGCTCGATCCCGAGGTTGCTTTCGTTGAGTTCGGAAAAACTCTGCCACGCCGGCCGGTCGGCGGGAATCTCCGAACTCTTAACCCAGTTTCCGCAAGCAAACTGGTAGAAGTCCACGCACGGATCGACACTCTTGTCGATGTTGTCGATACTGAATCCAGCACCAGGCTTGGCGGAAGCAGCCGATTGCGAGAAGCTGGCGGCAGTCACGACCAGCAAGACGGCCGGCACCAGATGGATGAATCGCATAAAAGAAATTCCCCTTGGGCAGCGGATGAGGAGCAATGGGTGAGATTCTATGCCGCACTCTTCGCCCTGAGCAAGAACCATGCCGTAGCAGGTCCCGAATTCCTGCCAACCTGTTGTAGATCTTCTGTTGTCGTGGAACAATGCCCGGCGCAGTCACGGGTGCCTCTGTGACCTCAGTGTCCTCTGGGGTTAAGGTTTTCGAAACGGCTCTGCCAGCACTGCTGCAACCTTCCATCCTTCAACGCGGTTATAATCAAGACTCACCGAATTTCTAACAAGCTGGGGTTCTCATGACTTCCACCAATGGCAATGGCAACAACGATTACACCGTCCCTCAACCGCGCGCAGAATGGCTCGCCCGCCGCAAGCGTGAGAACGCCAACGGCAACTTCTCCCAAATGCATTACGCGCGCCAGGGCGTCATCACCGAAGAAATGTCCTACATCGCCCACAAAGAAAAGCTGACGCCCGAACTGGTGCGCGACGAAGTCGCCCGCGGACGCATGATTATCCCCGCCAACATCAACCATCCCGAACTCGAGCCCATGGCGATCGGCGTGGCCTCGCTCTGCAAGATCAACGCCAACATTGGAAACTCCGCCGTCACCTCGGAAGTGAACGAAGAATTGAAAAAGCTCCACACCGCCGTCCACTACGGTGCCGACACCGTCATGGATCTCTCCACCGGCGGCAACATCCACGAGATTCGCGAAGCCATTCTCCGCCACTCCCCCGTTCCCATCGGCACGGTCCCGATTTACGAAGCCATCGCCCGCGTCAAGCGCGTAGAAGACCTCAACGCCGAAGTCATGCTCGAAGTCATCGAAGAACAAGCCGCCCAAGGCGTCGACTACATGACCATCCACGCCGGCGTCCTGATCCAGTATCTGCCGCTGATTTCCAAGCGCATCACGGGAATCGTGAGCCGCGGCGGCGCCATCCTCGCCCAATGGATGGTCCACAACCACAAGCAGAATTTCCTCTACGAGCGCTTCGACGACATCGTCAAGATTTTCAAGAAGTACGACGTCAGCTTCTCCCTCGGCGACGGCCTCCGCCCCGGCTGCGTCGCCGACGCCAGCGACGAAGCCCAATTCGCCGAACTCAAAACTTTAGGCGAACTCACCAAGAAGGCCTGGGAGCACGACGTCCAGGTCATGATCGAAGGCCCCGGCCACGTCTCCATGGACAAGATCAAGGAGCAAGTCGAGAAAGAAGTCGAGCTCTGCTACGAAGCCCCCTTCTACACGCTCGGCCCGCTCGTCACCGACATCGCTCCCGGCTACGACCACATCACCTCCGCCATCGGCGCGGCCATGATCGGATGGTACGGCGCCGCCATGCTCTGCTATGTTACGCCCAAGGAGCATCTGGGTTTACCCAACGAGAAAGACGTGAAAGACGGCATCATCGCCTACAAAATTTCCGCCCACGCCGCCGACATCGCCCGCGGACGCCCCGGCGCCCGCGACCGCGACGACGCCCTCAGCTATGCCCGCTACAAATTCGACTGGGAAAAGCAATTCGCCCTCTCCCTCGACCCCGAAACCGCCCGCTCTATGCACGACGAAACCCTCCCCGACGACTACTACAAAGAAGCCGCCTTCTGCTCCATGTGCGGCCCCAAGTTCTGCTCCATGAACTATTCGTCCAAAGTCGACGAATACAACAAGCAAGTCCACGGCATCGAGAAGAAAGATTATTCGGAGTTAGTGGACAAGTTAGTCTCGCTGAAATAGCTGAGTTCGCCCGAAGGAGTCGAAGGTGGGAGAGATTTTCCGCCGATGACCCGTGGGACATTTAGCCGCGACGTTCGGGGTCACGATTCTTTAGCTCGACGCACTTGACGCAAGTACACTCAAACAACGGATCCGTTGGCAAGGTCAGATGTCCGCATCGAGCGCACAAGTACCAGTCTCCTCTACCCTGCCCGATCATCACCTTGAAATTGCCGCCCTCGATGCAATAGGGACAGCGCCTAACAGGCATTCTCGGCTTGTGGGACGCTTCTCGAGCGGTCATCGACTAGTTCACATTTCTCGTTGCACAAGCGCATAGCCACGTTTTCGACAATGAAGTTCTAGTCGTGGAGAACGATGTTGAGAAGTGAACTGTGAACCTGCAAGGCATCGCCGGCGTGATAATCAACGAACCCCAATTTCCTAAA